>Ga0307507_10000688_pt1 | contig 73935 bp, 21 predicted proteins | sample 7_EM_MG_FD_207223 | JGI IMG/M metagenome (GOLD analysis project Ga0307507, IMG submission 207223) | Populus trichocarpa ectomycorrhiza microbial communities from riparian zone in the Pacific Northwest, United States - 7_EM | ecosystem: Host-associated > Plants > Roots > Unclassified | place... | reverse complement strand
TAAGGGTATATAGCTCTTGCAGAGTACAAGACGTTGCGTAAAGAAGAGAAAGGAATATAGGAAACTTATAACTAAATATTCGTGGTCTTGGCAGCAGACGCGTGGGCACGAGCCCACGCGGATTTCGACAGGTTTCGACCAAATTCCATCACGTTAGTGGAATTTAGTGGAGACTGGTGGAAATTAATCAAGTTGGCGGAATTTGGCAGAATTTAATTAAAGCGTCGGAATTTATCTGTCGAGTGTTTCACCGAGACATTCCTACTGTAACTAGGCTAGTCCCGTTACAGCGTACAACCTTAAGGACAATGAACTATGGGAGGTCTACAAGGAAGATTTCTAAAACTTCATGATATAAATCTTTAAGGATTGCAACTAAATTGGTATCTAAAAGCTCCAAACGTTCCTACAAACTAATAGCGTATAGATAAGGAAGTATAGGAATGCTATAGTCCCCAGATTGCTATTTAATACCTTATAAGAAGAAGACCCTACAGAATGGACCAAGCCTAAGATTAAGGAGCACATGGCAACTAGAGGAAAGTTTATCTTAGGACAAATTAACTACCTTCTTAAGAACAACTTCGCCAGCACCAGTACTATCAAAACCCTAACCTTAATCTTACCAACTACAAACCCTACCCTACTTACAATACCACCTACTACACCCCAACCTACCTCTACACTACCCCTATAACAGGAACCTAATTATATTAACTTAACCCTATAACTAGAACCACCTAGGGAACAGAGTTAAAACTAGGGTTTTAGTAAGGAGTTAACAAACCTCATAAAGATATACACGGAAGACAACAAGTACAGCAGAGAAGATAATAACTTTAACTTCAAACTTACCATCTTCTATAACCTCTGTAGCAGAGCCAACGTACCCTAAAAAGCCAAGGTTAAAGCCTACCCCACAATACTACGCGGTTTAGCACTTAACCACTACTATACTAACCTTAAGAATGTTACCCTAACCCTTTTGTTTAACCAAATCTGTAATACTATATATAATTACTTTAAGGGACCTAAATATAAACGCGGTATATTAGGATAATGGAACTTAATAACTCTAAAGTCCATAATAGGCAAGAGCGAGAATGCTGGAAAATTAACCTTAAATTGCCTATAGTTACTTATTAAAGAACTAAGACACCTCCAGTATAGTCTTAACCCAGATTTATGCATAGATAAGTTCCTTTATAATAAGCTTATTAACGCCTGCTAGGAGTTACCAGCGTGTTAATATACCTAATTTAAACCTTCTAACAGCTTAACTGGCCTAATTAATAACTTATAATCCTCCATTATAATATTTAAAAAGTTAAATAATAAGAACCCCTAAGCCTTCTTTACTAACTGCCGCTACTATAGATAATACCCCTAATTACTTTACAGAACACAATTATCCTTATCCAGCCAATATATATTACTAAAGAAGCGCTGCTTTGTCTACAATAAAGAGGGTTATTGGTTATTTAAATACTCTAGAAAAGAACGTAATAAATTAAAGAAGAAGTTCAAGGACAGATTCAACCGCCGCTTTAATAGACATGCCTAATAGTACATTGCTAAGTACAAGGGAACAGATAATAATAGTAATAAACTTAACTTAGAATCTATTAATGAGGTAATAGAAGCTCTTATAATTAATATTAAGTTACTGCTAGCATCTCTAGCCTAAGAATAGACTAAACTATTCCTTACCTCTTTTAGAATGATACAGCACAAAGGAGCTATTAATACTGTAACTAACTTAGCAGACCAATCCTTTACCCATACAATTACCAGCACTAATTTAATTGCTTACTATAATAACCCAGACCTATTTGCCTACGTTGCTACTAGCTAATATACATCTGATAAGTTCTATGGAGTAATAATTAACACTAGAGCTTTAAAGAGATTAATAGTAGGTTATAGACAATACCTCGCATATAGGAAGACCTATAATACCGTTATTAATACCTTAAAGGCTAGTACTGTTAATGTCTAGTTTAATATTAGTTCTACCTCTTCTATTAGCTCCGTTACAGTTAATACACTAGTTGGCAATATTAAGTTTTACATTATAAAGGCCGATATACCCTTCCTACTATATCTCGCAGATATGGACATACTAAAGGTCTATTATAATAACCTTAAGAATATCCTAGTTACCTTAATAAAATTAGTGCCAGTAGTTCGCTAATTCGGTCACCCCTTTCTATTATAGGAAGAGTTACTACAGTTATTTATAACCCACTTATTTAATTAAAACCCTTGCTACCTAACCACTACTAAACCCTGCCAACTCTACTGTGGCTTTAGATATCTATTGGCAGATAAGATATATAAGGTATTAAAACGCTCTGGCTATAACAACATTAATAAGCAGGTTATTAACTACCTTACTAAGTACTATTCCTACTACTAGAAATACAGCAAATCCCCTAGATAGTTTAAGTTTATATTATAAGAAGACCAAGACTCTGATTTTAACCATTCCATTTTTATTAATATTATGTATATTAACGGAAACCCTATCCTTTACGTTATTAATAAAGCTACCAGATTTTAAGCCGTAAGATAGCTATATAACATCTCCGCAAAACATACCTGGGACATCCTATAACTATATTAGATTAACACCTATATTAGACCACCTAACTATATTACCTATAACGCTGGGAAGAACTTCGCAAGTAAGGAGTTTTAACAGCACGCTATGGTAATAGCTATATTAACTAAGAGCGTCCTAGTGGAAGCTTACTAGTCCATTAGAATGGTAGAAAGAGCCCATCTAACACTACGCTGGGCATACTAGATAATTATGGAGAAGCTATAGGACTTAGGAATAACTAAAGAACTAGCCTTATAAATGGCAGTAAAAGCCACCAATGACACAGCTGGCCTAGATGGCTTAGTCCTAACACTTCTTATCTTCGGTGCCTACCCTTAAATAAGCGAACTTAACCTACTAGCACCCTCTATTATACAGCAAGCGGCAGCTATAAAGAAGGCAATAGAGAAGATTGTAAGGATTAGGGCAAAGAAGTAAGTTAATAATACACTAAGCCAACGAAATAGTCTATCTGTTACTACAACCTATAACCTCCCCCTTAACTTAGATGTACTTATATAGCGCAAAAGCAATACTGGACAAAGCGGTAGATAGACTAGACTATTTAAGCTACTTAGAATTAATAGAGAGATATATAAGATATAGCTCCCTAGTAAACCTACTAACTTTAGGACTATAATAGTAAAGCTATACCTATAACCTAAACTAGAAGAACCTAACAAGGAACCAGAGGAGGAGCTATCTAAAGAACTAACTAAGGAACCGACTAAGGAACTAGTAGCTACTACACCCCTCTAAAGATTAAAACGGATATAATGATCGCCAATAAAGTCCCAGTAAAACATTATAGATATATTAATATTTATTAACGATAGCCTAACGAAATCTAACACTATAACCTTTAAGTGTACCTTACCATCATTTACAGAGTCTTAACGTAAGGAGATAAACGGTTTACTTAAGAAAGGCGTCTTTAAGTTTACTAATACAGCAAACGTCCTAAAAGGAGTCAGAATCTTTAACCCCCAATTTATTAATAAGATTAAGAACGCTGGAACAGACAAGGCTTTTAAGAAGTCTAGACTGGTTATATAAGCCTATAACAACCATAGCAAAGATCTAGTTCTAATACAGTTACTAACCATTTAATATATTAGCCAGAGAATTATTCTAGCACTTATAGCAACCCTATAAGGAAATAAAAGAAGACTGGCCACTTTATACCTGCGCGACATCTTATAAGCCTATATATAGTCTAGCACCCACCTAAATAGAGACTTCTTTATATGCCCGCCACTAGAACTTAGACTAAAGGATAGATTAATTTTAAGAGTTATTAAACCACTATACAGTGTCCCGGAAGCTGGTAACCACTAGTTTAATATATACTACCGCCACTACCTTAACAAGCTATAGATAAACCAGTTAATATATAACCCCTGCTTATTATACACAAACAGTAATGGCTTTAGAATTATAGGATTATAGACTAATAATATACTATTCCTTATTAATAAAACCTTTATAAAGGCTAAAGAAGCCAGACTTTAGGAGGCAAAGTTCCTAGTAAAAGAGAGAGAGAAGCTTATACTAAATACCCCAATTAAGTTTAATGGAGGCTATATTAAGTAAGAAAAAGATTTAATAGCCCTTACCTAGGAACGTTAATGCTAAAACCTAAAGCTGGTTACTGTAAAGGCTATAGACCTAACTAGCTCCAGAGGGGAAGTCTATAAGGCAGTTACACTAAAGGACTAGTACGTTGTTTAAAGAGCAAGAGGAGCCTATATCGCCATAGTCTATTAACCAAAAGCTGCCTTTAACCTCTTCTTTGTGGCATAAATTGTTAATCTAAAGAAAGAATATATAAAGCAGCTTAATAAGCGGCTGTAATAGCAAATTAATAATCTCTCTTAAGGACTTTATTTTATATAACTTAATATAAGTACTCTTAAACTAATAATATTTACAGACTCATTCTTTACTAATAACCACAACCTCTCTTCTTAGATTGGCTTTGTTATTACACTCGCGGATAAGAATAATAGGGCTAATATCCTTTATTGGTTATCTATTAAGTGCAAGCGAGTTACATAAAGTGTCTTAGCATCTAAATTATATAGTATGGCCCACGGATTTAATACTGGAGCTATAATTAAAGCAACCATTAAGAAGATCCTATAACTTAAATAACTACTGCTTATCCTTTATACCAATTTAAAATCTCTATATAACTACCTAGTTAAACTCAGAACAATATAAGAGAAACGACTTATGGTTAACCTAATATGTTTACAACAATTATATAAGAGAAGAGAAATAGCAGGGATTAAATAGATTAACGGAGGCAGTAACCCTATAGACGCTATAACAAAATTAAAGCCTTACCAGGCGTTAAAGGACCTAATTAATACAAATATAATTAAGCTACAGGTTACTAAGTAGGTAGAGAGAGAAGACATCAAAGCAGGAATAGAGAGTGCAAAGATGTTAAGCCAGCAGCCAAGGCGCTAGTGGCAAGCAAGCTAATGGCGATTTCCCATCCCGGGGATAAAAAATCGTGATTGGTCACTTTAACCACCTAGCAGAATTCAGCAGAATTTAAGTGGAATATGGCAGAATTTGGCAGAACTTAATAGAATTTGGTGGAATATAGCAGAATTCGGCAGAACTTCATGGGACCTGGCAGAACTCAGTAGAATTTGGCAGGAGGCACGCTTAAGCACCATCACAAAACTAAATACCCCCAGTGTCTGAACAAGGTTTCGCAACGCAGTTGCACGTGATTACGTAAGCTAAGCGAGCTTAAGAATTCCACCAAATTCCACCTGTAGAATAGGAGAATAAATGAGCATCAATTAGAAATCAGTTACCACCCCATACTATTGCAATAGCGATATGTATCACCGGAAGTGATACGGACAGTTATAGAATTCTTTAAGCTTATAGGGACTACCTATAAAGTTCTATATAGGGTACTAAGTGGGGTCTAGGTTATATCCTTTCTAACTAATATAATAATTTAGCGTTTCCCTTATAAGTTTACAGGCTAGTATTTCTTTAATTTCCCATTTATTGTTACTATCAACTTAAATTAGCAGGGGCGGTTTATTCTTTTGTCTAGGCAATAAATTATTTATAGCTTTTTATAGCTTATCCAGTAAGAATTTAGGGTAGACCTTAATTAAATCCGGGAGCTTTACTTTATATAAGTTGCCTATCTTTTTAAGAACCTTATATAGTCCTGCTATCTAATAGTCTAGCTTATAGCTAGGCCGTTCTGTCTTCTAGTTTTTTATTATAACCTAGACCTTATTACCTATAGTAAAGTTAGGCTCTTATCTATACTTATTCGCCTACTATTATATTAATTTTTAGGCCTTTTCTGGATTTATATAGGCTATAGTCCAGGCTTCTTCTAAACACTTAGCGTACTGCTAGGCTTCCTTATAAGATAGTTTTTCGCGTATAGTTTAGAGTCCTTCTAGTCTTTTCTAGTTAAAGCTTATATAGGGTAAGTAATCTATTTTTAGCTAAATAGGTGCAAACCCTATAAAGTTATATGGTAAGGTTGCCTAAGTATAGTCTATTAGAGGTAGTAATTTAGCCCAGTTATCTTAAAAGTAGTTAATAAAGGGCCGAAGTCTTTGGTCTAAGTATTAATTTATAATCTTTATCTAACTATCTGTCTAAGGGTAATATACTATAGAAAGCTTTAGCTTAATACCTAAGATTTAGGTAAACTTATTCTAGAAAGCCAATATAAATTGCGGCCCGTAATTGGATATAATAGTATCTAGTAGTCTATAAATTTAGTAGATGTAGTAGATATATAGTTAGGCCGTCTCTTTAGCATTAATATTCTTATAATAAGGGATTAAGAATAGGCGCTTGCTAAAGCAGTTGACTATAACCATAGCTATATTATATCCGCTACGGTCTATAGGTAGCTTATAGAAATCTATAGAGATATGCTGCTAGGGGCGCTCTAGCATTAGGAGTAGTTTTAATAGTTCTGGGGTCTTGTCTTATAGGATTATAGATTTATAGCAGCTGTCGCAGTTCCGTATATAATGGTTAATATCTATAACCATTCTAGGCTAGTAGTAGCGGTTGCCAATAATCCTATAGGTCTTATTTTTTCTAGGGTAGGCCGTAAAGACCTAGGTATATGCTTTAGTAATAAGTCAAGTCCATAAGTTCTGTTCCTCTACTACTACTAGCCGTTTTTAATATTTAAGTAATCTATTTTTAAGGGACTATAGGCTGGTAATATCCTTTACCTTTTTATAGTACTCTTATAGAGAAGGGGCTGTATAGTTTATCTACAGCAATTTATTAATAAAGTTAAGTCCTAAAGGGTTAATAGGATACATCTTAGCGCCTAAGGAGTCTATACTTAGTTCTGCCTATATCTAGGGGTTAAGGTGCTCTGGTCTTAGTAGCGTCTAGGTCTATAGCGAGATCTTTACAGTTATCTAGTTATTTATATCTTGTTTACGCCTTATAAGGGCGCCCGCGTAGTTAGTAGTGCCTGGCCTATATATAATTTAGAAGTGGAACAAAGATAGGATATCCGTCTAGCGCGCCTACTATGCTATAAGGGCTTTAATTATTATAAAGTATTCTAAAGCCTTATAATCTAAGACTACCCAAATAGGTTTAGGGGTCCCCTCTAGCTATATACGCCAGTGCTAAAGGCTATAAACAATAGCTAGCATCTCTTTATTATAGATATAGTAATTTAGCTTAGTGTCTATTATAGTCTTTAAATAGTATATAATAGGGTGCTATTCCCTATTTAGCTATTTCTGGGAATAGACAGCAGCTATTATACTATCTAAAGTATCTGTTTCTAATATTAAGGGCTATTCTAGGTAGAAATGGGCTAGTAGTAGAGTAGAGACCAGCTGCTTTTTAAGTTTGTTAAAGGCCTTTTTGCATATAGCATTAAAATAGAAAGGTTAGTTCTTTCTAGTAAGGCGGTTAAGAGGCTAAATAGTCTTACTATAGTCTTTTATAAAGCGTTAGTAGAAGTTATAGAAACCTAGAAATAACTAAACCCCTTTTATAGTCCTTGGAGGTTCCCACTAATTAATTATAGCTATTTTTTCTAGGTCTGCCTTAATTCTATCTGGACTAATAATAAACCCTAGGTATTTAGTACGCTTAACACTAAATTCTAACTTTCTAATATTAGCCTAGAAACCTACTTCGCGGAGCTGTTATAGGACTTTATGGATATATTCCTTATGTTCTAGTTTATCCTTAAAGTAAATTATAATATTGTCTCGGTAGGCTATATAGAAGTTATTAAGGTAGTTAAAGAGTATGTTATTTATATACCGCTAGTATATAGCTGGTCCGTTAGTTAGTCTAAAAGGTAGTACTTTATATTTATATAATCTATAGCGGGTTTAAAATATAGTAAAATCCTTAGATCTAAGGTCTATCCTAATCTAGTAAAAGGCCTAGCGGATATTAAGCTTTATAAAAATCTTTGTTACGGTACTGGCACATTGCCGCAGATTGCCGCAGATTGCCGTCACGTGACCGGAGAATTGTATATAACTTTGAGCGGCGCTTCCATTCCTCCTCTTTCCTTTCTCTAGCTTTGGATCCTCATTTATAGACAATCCAATCATATAGGCTTGCATGCGTCCTTACTATGCTTATGCCTTAATTAACTAAGTCGCTAACATTATCTAAAGCTTATTACTACTCTTTCTTCCTAAGAAGGAACTTAAATATATCTATAAGACACAGAATAGGACCCTAAGGACATTACTAGGACTACAAGGACAGGACAGAACCAAAAGAACACAAATAGAACGCGAAACCTAAGAATAGGACACGCATGGACCAGAACCCCTAGAAAATAAACAAACACCGGAAATTACCTAAAATCCTTACCACCATGCTAAGAAATACAGTAACCGGCAAAGCCGCTGCAGGACCCGTAAATACCTCCGATGGTAAAACAGTCGCCATCTTAACCCCCTAGGAAGAGCTCGCAGCAGCTAATGCCGAAATTAAATCGCTTTAAGAGCTGCTTAAAACCAGAGACACCCCTATACCTAGCAAAGAGTCATTAGACACCTAAAGACTTGCTATAGTCCTTAAGACCCTAGCCTAACGCACAGCATTAACATCGTTACAATCCGTAAAGGTTATAGACCCTCCTTTACTTATAGACGGAACTAATCCTATGTTTAATAATTGGAAGCTTTAACTGCAAGACAAGCTTAAGGTCAATGCAGACCACTTCCCTACTACTTAAGCTAAGATGGCCTATGTTTTTAGCTATACCGGCGGGGACGCATAGATGTATCTACGTCCGCAATACGCCCAGGACTTGGCAGACCCCTTCCTCTCTAAAGAAGAGATAATTAACCACCTGTTTTCTATTTATAAGGACCCTTTTAAGACATAGAATACCCGCCTTAATTATAAAGCCCTTAATATAAAAACAACGGGGACCTTTTCAGCTTTCTAGACCCGCTTTCTATACCTAGCCGGCCAAGCCTAAATTCCTATAAAGACCTAATACCAGACCTCTTTAATAAGCTTACCCTAGACCTACAGCGCGCTATACTCCTAGTTTTTACTACTATATAGACGCTAAAGGTACTTACGGACCACTGCCTAGCTATTAATTAAGGCCTCTATTAAATTAAGGTATAAGCCGAGCAGTATAAAGCCAGAAACTCTTTAAACCAGACTACAAGCGCTATAAGAACAGCCCGTAGTGCCCCGGCACAATTAGCAACTCCTATAGCACTAGCTATACAGCCCGCCGTCAGTTCAGCAGCTAGCCACGCAGCTAGCCCTACCGTGGGTCCGGCGCATACTTAGCCAACGTACAGCAAACCCTATAGATAGGCCCTTAGTAATTAAGGAGCTTGCTTCTTATACGGCTAGAAAAACCACTTTACTAAAGACTGCCTAATAAAAGCAAAAACAGATAAAGTTCTGTTAATTTAAAAGGACAGTAAGGAGTTAGAAAAAGAGGAACCCTAAAAAAAGACTCCTCTCTAGGGTTAAAAGGAATTAATATGTTATATATTAATCTGGGTCGGCTAGTTAGTAAAAAAAGCTGTACTATCCCTTATACTTTATTTTATAATAGATATTAAGTTTTAGCCTCTGCTTTAGCTAACTCTAGAGTAAATGCCTTTGCCTTAATAAATACCTAGTACACTGTAAAGCTGGCTAACTTTTTAAATGCATTCCTTAAAGAACTACCTAAACCAGTCCCTATCCGTGGGTATAATAGACGGATAGGACTACCTATTATAACTATCTTACGGATCTACCTCCGTGTTAATAGACGAAGGCAGTATAACATCCCCTTTCTTATTATAGACCTAGGAAGCCATAATATAATCTTAGGAAAAAAATGGCTAGCCTATCTAGGCTTATAGCTTAACGTATGGAGTAGACGGCTTGTCTAGCCTAAAACCCTACCCCCAATACCATCTTTTATAAAGGAAATTAGCATTATAATAGAAAACCTTATACATCTATAGATAGACACTATTCACTAGGCCAATACTATACGTAGGGACTAGGCCTTTAAGAAAGACATACAGCTTAATCCGCAACAGGTCCGTATACTACACCGCCCCTAGACTATATATATTACGCCACCCGCACCAGAGACCTAGGAAATTAGTATTAACCTAGCCAAGTCCCCCACAGAGAAATTAGGCCCTATATAGCTATAAAGGAAGGCTAGGAATACCAGACGCCATACTAAACTAATAGACTAGAAGGACAACTTATGGAAAATGGAACGTAAGCTAAGAAAGACTATAAACCCTATCCCATAAAATACGGCCCGACAAAAGTCCGTAAAGAAACCTATAGACCTTCCCCCAGTTAATATCTGCTGCATTAGCGCCGTAGGATTCTATTAGAACTTAGTCTAATCTAATACTGTTACCTTTACCACTAGCTTATATAAAATTAATTAAATAATTAAGGAAAAGGAAAGCAAGCTTAGCGGACAGGAAAGTAAGCTTATAGATAAGGAACTAGTAGAACAAAAACTGCCCTATTAATACCAGAAATTTAAGGACATATTTTCCAAGGCAGCATCTAATATACTCCCGCCTTACCAACCATATAACTACAAGATTAAGATTAAGCTAGATAAGAAAGACACACTTAGCTATAGCCCCCTTTGTCAGCAGTCTATTACCAAATTATAGGCTATAAAGCAGTACCTTATTAATAACCTAAATAAGGGCTTTATTAAACCTAGTTAAGCCCCTTTTAGCTTGCCTATTCTCTTTACCAAAAAGCTAAATAGAGAACTTTATTTCTATATTAACTACCACAAACTAAATAACATAACCCGCAAGGACCACTACCTACTACTATTACTTAATAAGACTTTAACCTAAATAAGTAGAGCTAAGATCTTTACTAAGCTTAATATCTATTAGGCCTTTTACCGGATTAGAAGATCTTACTATATTTTAAACCTATTACGGAATATATAAATATAAAGTACTTCCTTTTAGACTAACCAACGGACTGGCTATATACCAGTAATATATAAATAATATACTCTTTAACTACCTTGACGACTTCTATACAGCCTACCTAGATAATATTATAATCTACTCTAAGAACAAGTTAGAATACAAGGAGTATGTCTATAAAGTCCTATAATAGCTCCGCAAGGCCGGTCTCTAGGCCAATATTAGGAAATTAGAATTTAGTGTTAAGCGTATAAAGTACCTAGGTTTTATTATTAGTATAGATGGAATTAAGGCTAATCTAGAGAAAACAGCTATAATTAACCAGTAGACACCCCCATGGGCCATAAAGGGGGTGCAATTATTTTTAGGTTTCTATAACTTCTACCAACACTTTATTAAGAACTACAGTAGAATTACCCAGCCTTTTAACCGCCTTACTAGAAAAGACCAGCTATTCCACTTTAACGCCATATATATGCAGGCCTTTAATAAGCTTAAAAAACAGCTGGTATTAGCTCCCCTACTTATTCACTTTAACCCAGAATGGCCCTTAATGCTAGAAACTGATGCCTTAGATAGCGCAATAGCCAGTATTTTCTCCCAAAAGCAACTAGACGGAGAATAGCACCCTATTGCATACTATTTAAAGACTATAATAGATGCCAAGCTAAACTACCACATCTATAATAAAGAAATGCTGGCTATTATCTCTAGCTTTTAGTACTAGCGTGTATAGCTAGAGGGGACCCCTAAGCCCATTTAGGTAGTTTTAGATTATAAGGCCTTAAAATACTTTATAATAACTAAGGCCCTTACAGCCCGGTAGGCACGCTAGGTAGATATCCTATCTTAGTTTAACTTCTTAATTATATATAAACCTAGCGCTATAAACCGTGCGGATGCTCTTATAAGATATAAACAGGACCTAGGTAACTAGGTGGCTATAAAGATCTTATTATAGACCCAGACACTACTATAACTAGAGCACCTTAACCCCTAGATATAGGCAGAACAAAATACAGACCCTTTAGACGCTAAGATATGTCCCGTTAACTCTATAGAACTTAACCTTATTAATAAACTGCTATAGGCAAACTGTACGGCCCCTTCTCTACAGGAGTACCGCGAAAAGGTAAAGGATACTACTAGCCTATAATCCCTTAAAAACGGACTGCTTAAGCACTAGGAACGGCTAGTGGTAGCAGAGGAGCAGAATTTACGGACTTAGTTTATTACTAAAGCACATACTTAGGTCTCTACGGCCCACCTAGGAAAAAATAAGACTTATAAGATTATTAGTAACCGTTACTACTGGCCTAAAATAGTTATAGATATTAACTGCTATATACGAAACTGTAACAACTGCTATAGGTTTATAAGTCTATGAGATAAGACCCTAGGACTATTAAAACCACTCCCAATACCAGAACGCCCCTAGCAGCATATCTCTATAGATTTTTATAAGCTACCTATAGACCGTAACGGATATAATATAGCTATAGTTATAGTTAACCGCTTTAGCAAGCGCCCATTCTTAATCCCTTATTATAAGAATATTAATGCAAAAGAGGCGGCCTAACTATATATCCACTACATCTACCAAATTTACGGACTACCAGATACTATCGTATCCAATTATAGGCCATAGTTTATATTAGCTTTCTGGAACGAGTTTACCTAGATCCTAGGCATTAAGCTAAAGCTTTTTATGGTATACTACCCCTAGACAGACGGCCAGACGGAGATTGTAAACTAGTATTTAGACTAAAGACTACAACCCTTTGTTAACTACTTTTAGGATAATTAGGCCGAACTACTACCTCTAATAGACTATGCCTAGGCTACCCTACCCCACAACTCTATAGGATTTGCACCTATCCAGCTGGAAATAGGGTATTTACCCTATATAAGCTTTAACTGGGAAAGACCAGAAGGGCCACAGACTATATATAAAAAACCATCTTATAAAGAAGCACGGCATTACACTAAACGCTTAGAAGAAGCCTAGAAAGTAGCCTATGCAAACCTAGAAAAGGCCTAGAAATTAATAGAACAGCAGGCAAATAAGCATAGGCGTAAGCCCGACTTTACTATAGGTAATAAGGTCTAGGTTATAATAAAGAACTAAAGATAGAACGGCCTAGCTATAAGCTAGACTATTAGATAGTAGGACTATATAAGGTCCTTAAGAAGAGAGGCAACTTATATAAAGTAAAGCTCCCGGATTTAATTAAGGTCTACCCTGTCTTCTTACTAGATAAGCTATAGAGAGCCATAAATAACCCATTACCTAGATAAAAGAATGAACCGCCCCTACTAATTTAAGTTAATAGTAATAGCGAATAGGAAACTAAAGAAATACTAGCCTATAAACTCATAAGGGGAACACTAAAATACCGCGTAAGTTAGAAAGGATATGATCCGGACCCTACCTAGTACCCCGCATGGAACTTTATAGGTAGTCCCTATAAGTTACAAGAGTTCTATAGCTATTACCCTAACAAACCCAGACCGCCAAAGTACTTAGATAAGTGGATGGAATGCTAGCATAGTAAGGATAATAGGTTGTCTATAGAGTATAAAGACAAGAACGCCCTAAAGGTGTAATACGGACATACAAAGCCTAAGGGCAGGCTTTTTCAGAAGGGGGGGTAATGTTACGGTACTAGAACATTACCGCACATTGCCGCAGATTGCCGTTACGTAATAGCAAAGTGCCGTCACGTAACCGGAGAATTGTATATAACTTCAAGCGGCGCTTCCGTTCCTCCCCTTTCCTTTCTCTAGCTTTGGATCCTCGTTTATAGACAATCCAATTATACAGGCTTTCATGCGTCCTTCTTGCTGTGCTCGTGCCTTGATTAACTGAGTCGCTAAGAATCTTAGCCTTACTTATGCGGGCTAGGGTTTCTTTAAGTAAGGGCAGCAGATATTGGTCTTTATAGGTTATATAGTTTAGTGTATAGAAGTTAATGCAGAAATGAAGTCCGCCGTTAGGCTTTTTTATAAAGAGAATAGATAAGGTAAAGGGGACTTGGCTAGGCTTAATAAAGCCCTTATTAAGGTTGTCAATAAGGTACTACTTAGTAGCCTATAGCTTATTGGTAGATTACTAGTAAAGGGGGCTATAGCTAAGGGTGTTTTCTTTATCTAGCTTAATCTTAATCTTATAGTTATACGGTTAGTAAGGCAAGAGTATATTAGATGCTGCCTTAGATAATATATCCTTAAATTCCCGGTATTGGTAGAGCAGTTTCTATTTTATTAGCTTCTTATTTATAGGCTTACTTTCCCTACTAAGCTAGTTATAGGCTAGGGCTTCCTTATCTTTAATTATCTGGTTAATTTTATATAAACTAGTTATAAAGGTAACAGTATTGGGCTGTTTTAAGTTCTGGTAGAACCCTATAGCGCTAATATAGTAGATATTAACTAGTGGGAGGTTTATGGGTTTCTTTACGGATATTTTATGAATCGTATTTTATAGTTAAGGGCTTATAGCCCTCCTTGGCTCCTATTCTATCTTCTATAAGTTATCTTTCTAGTCTATTTATTTATTTAGTATAGTATTTAACATTCCCTGCTATTCTTTATAGCTGTATAGGGTCTAGTCTATCTAGCTTATTACTAGCTTCCTAGGTCCCTAGTATTAGCGGCACGATATTAGTAGTTTGGGAGCGTTATAGTATACAGATCCGTTACGGATTAACCTATATATCTTTCTTAAATACCTAGTCCCTATGCATAGCATTAGCCTAATAAATAGTGTCCATCTATAGCCGAATAAGGTTTTCTATTATAATGCTAATTTCCTTTATAAAAAATAGTGTTAGGGGTAGGGTTTTGGGCTAAACAAGCTATCTACTCTATGCTTTAAGCTATAAGCCTAAATAGGCTAGCTATTTTCTTTTTAAGATTATATTATAGCTTCCTAAGTCCGTAATAAAAAAGGGGATATTATACTATCTTTATTTGTTAACGCGGAGGTATATTTATAAGATAGTTATAATAGGTGGCCCTATCTATCTATTATACCTATAAATAGAAATTAGTTTAGGCAGTTCTTTAAAGGGTGTATTTAAAAAGTTAGCTAGCTTTACAGTATACTAGATATCTATTAAGGTAAAGGCATTTGCTTTAGAATTAGCTAAAGTAAAGGCTAAAACTTAATATCTATTACGGAATAAAGTATAAAGGATAGTGTGGCTTCTTCTACTAACTAGCTAACCTAGATTAATATATAATATATTAATCCCTTTTTAACCCTAGAGAGGAGTCTTTCTTTAGGATTTCTCTTTTTCTAACTCTGCCTCTATACTGTCCTTCTAGATTAGTAGGACCTTATCCTTTTTTGCATTTGTTGGGTATTTAGCTATATAGTGACCCTTTTAACCGTATATAAAGCAAGCTCCTTAGTCGCTAAGGGCCTGTCTATGGGGGTTACTATATAAAGGCCAAGTATTTGCTAAAGTTACGGCAGGACTAGCTGTATGGCTAGCTACTAGGTTAATAGTAGGCGGTATAGTTAGTGCTATAGGGGTTATAGATCTTACTAGGGCACTGCGGCCCGTTCTTATAGTACTTATATTCTAGTTAGTAGAGCTTTTAGCCTTATACTACTTAATACGTGCCTTAATTTAATAGAGGCCCTAGTCTATAGCTAGATATTAGTCCATAAGTTCCTTTAGCGTCTATACAGTAGTATAAACCAGTAGTACGGCGCGCTATAGGTCTAGGGTAAGCTTATTAAAGAGGTTTAGCATTAGATCTTTTTAGGGGATTTAGGCTTATCCGGCCAGGTATAAAAAGCGGGTTTAGAAAACTAAGAAGGTTTCTGTTATTTTTATTATTAGGCTTTTATAATTAAGATGGGCATTCTATACCTTAAAGGGGTCCTTATAAATAAAAATTAGGTAATTAATTATATCTTTTTTAGAGATAAAGGAGTCTGCTAAGTCCTAGACGTATTGCGGACATAAGTATATTTATATGTCCCTACTAGTATAGCCAAAGACATAGGCCATTTTAGCTTAAGTAGTAGGGAAGTAGTCTGTATTAACTTTAAGCTTATCTTATATAACGGGACTAGCCTAGTTATAGTAGGAATGTCTTGATGAAACACTTAATAGATAACTGTCTGAAACTGTCTACAGCTGTCTGCAACTATTTGCAACTATCTATAACTATTTATAACTGTCTATAATTGTCTGCCATAATCTACCGTTTTTTATTAGCGCTGTAACACTAAAGTCAAAGACCATATGCGTATGTGCGCACGCATTAACCACTAAAACCACTAACTGTTTAATTATACAATTCTCTTATTATTCTTTTCTCTTTCTTACGCAATGTCTTGTTCTCTATAAGAGCTATATACCCTTAGATTTAGATAGAATTTATACTATTCCTTTAAATCTTTCCTAAAGCCTCTTCGCGTCCTTATACTATATTGCGTTAAAACAACTACTATTAAAATGGCGAACGAACCCAAATCCCTTTTAATAACTATAAGTATTATGTCCCTAGTTAGGGAATAGTTAACCATAATGCAATAATCCTTTATAGATGCCTTAGCTTAGCAGCGACCTGTACTAGAAGCCTAGTATTAGTAATTAATAGAAGCACTCCATAAAGAACTCTATAACGTTAAGGCACTTTTATTAGAGACCCTAATAGAAATACTTATAAATAAGATTAAAATAACTATATTTAAGCCTAGTCCCTTAAACATAAACCTTAAACTAGTAACTTAACCTATATCTATAATAAATTCAATACCTATTATAAAATCTAAAAAGCTTCTTAACCCTCTAATATTTAATAGAAATTAAAACAACCTACACTCCTTTATAACTAAGCTCCGTCTTAAACTTTTAACAAACTATAACTAATACCCTACTAAAGCTAGTAAGGTTAGCTATAGAATATCTTATCTAAGCAAAGACGCTATATAAACTATGGATCCATTCTTCTGTAATAGCACCTTTATTAATTTTAAAACCTTTATCTCTCTACTAAAACAAACGTATAATAACGCCAGCTAAGAATATATAGCTGTTACTAAGCTTAAAAACCTATAATAATGGAACCAAGACTTTACTAGCTTCTTTTTAGAAATTTTAAGCCTTATTAGCGAACTGGATTAGAATAAAACTGCTAAAGTCGCTGCCCTTTAATAAGCTATCTTAGATAAAATTAGAGCCTAGTTAGTAGGTAGGGAACTTCTAAAAAACCTATCCAAATTTGCTATAATATATTAACGAATTAATAAGGACTTTTAATATAATAAATAGACTTATTCTCTAAAGCTAACTATACCTTATATTTAAAACTCTATGAAACCGGTATATGCCCTAAAGTACAATCCTTCTCTAGGACCTAAAAGCCCTATATATAACCCTATAGACCTTAATACCGCTTAATTCTATATACCCTTAGGAACCAATAAATAAAGAACTTAAGCTATAAATGGAGAATGCTTTAGATGCGGTAAAAAGGGATATATTTAAAAGCATTGCCAAACTTACCCTTTTAAAAAGGTCCGCCGTAGTTCCTCCTGCCTCTTAAATTGTACCTATTTCTTAAATCGCACCCACTCTATAAATCGTACTTGGACGCTATAAAGTATCTTACCCTTGGTTAATTTGGAAAACAAATTATCCTAGGGCTAAGTCGCGCCTTAAAATAAAAGGTGGAAGAGTATAAGTATCTAGGCTCTTTTAGCGCTGATATACAATACAACTCCCTTGACGTACTTAGCGAAATTTAAACACTTAAAAAGTGGAAGGAAGTATAAATCCTTATAGATAGCAGAGCTACTAGTATAGGCTTTATTAATACAAACTACGTGAAAACTTAACGCCTAAATTTAAAAAAACTTAATAAGCCTTAAGGCCTACAAGGCTTTAATGGCAAACCCTTAATATATAGCAAACTAACACATTACGCTCTTGTAAAATTGTAAATAGGCGAATACCTTAAATATATTTCCCTATTTATAATACCTTTAAAGCATTATAAGGCAATACTTAGATATAGATAGCTAAAATAATACAAACCTTTAATTAGCTGGATTAAAGAAATACTAAAGTTCCATATAACCTACTGCCAAAATTATTACTTAAAAAACTATTTACCCTATAAACACGTATATAACTATTTAAATTTAATATAATATAAATTGCCCTTGCCACAAGCCTTAAACCAAAATAATAAAGCTATAACTACTAATAACGGTAAAAGATATAAAGATGTTATGCTAAAACCTCTTAAAATTTATATAATATAGGCCGCGCCTTTTATCTTATTAGTAAAAAGACAAGATTATAAAATCTTTACTATAACTATAGAAGATATTAAGAAAGCACTAAAACTAAAATAATATACTAATTCTTAACCTCTTATACCTAAAGAGTACCATAATATAATTAATAAATTTAAAAAATAATTTATAGACCAACTAGCCCCATACTAAGATAAGTATAATTTTAAGATAGAACTTAAGCCTGGTATAATACTAAAGTTTAGTCCGCTATATAATATATTATAAGAAGAACTACTTATAATGCGATAATACCTTAATAAATATTTAGAAAAAAGATATATTCCCCCTAGTTAATCTCTATTCGCCTTACCTATACTATTTATTAAAAAGCTAGGAAGAGGCTTAAGATTCTATATTAATTATTAAGCTCTAAATATAATTATAATTTAAAACTAATATCTAATTCCTCTAATTTAAGAGACACTTAACTATTTAGTAAAGGTATTGTTGGGAATAAGGCAAGCGGTCATCACGTAACGCCGCGGCACTAGCATGGCGAGGAGTCTTAAGCTCCTCGCCCTTCCTCATTCCAAACATATCAAGCTTTTAACCAACATCACTGTAACCTACTTAAGTAGTCGTTATTGGTGAGTTACCCTATGTAACTAACACTGATCAGTGGTTGAATATACAGTCAATTATAGAGCAGCTAGGTTTTCAAACAGAAGAGACAGTCTCGTGCAGGGGTGCTATATGCGCTTATATGGAATGGATCCTAGCGATACTGTGCTACCTTAGACTTGCGGAAAGCTAGTAATAGAAGTGTCACTAAGTACTAGGAGATACCAAGTTGCGTCTATTACGCAGAACAACCACATTTATAAAGATTTGGTTGAGTACTTTAGGTTAGAAGTGTCACTAAACCTAGGGTCCTAAGTCAACGTCCAAAACGCGTTAAAACAACCATCTTAATACCTTTGGTGTACCTTCGCAGACTATAGGATTATAATTACTACCTAACTACACATTAAACAACCTTTATTTCCCTTAATTTTTATCAAAACGTATTAAACAATCTTTAATAATAGCTATTATGGTGTTAGCCTACCTAAAGAAGTATAAGGACGATATTAACCCAGAGATATAGAAAACCGCTATAATTAATCCTAAAGATGTTAATTAATAAGACTTAAACGGATTCTTATTACACCGTATAGCACACTATAAAGATAGCAAATATAATGACACTATGCTATGGTACTGTATAAAGGAGGACTTTATTAGATAGATAAAGGAAACATAGGCTCCTGCAAATAAGGATATCGTATAGGACTTCCGTAACTTTCTATAGGAGAATGGAGTGTTTGTACCTATAGATAGGGGTACTATTAGAGATAACATTCAGGAGCAAGTTATTAATATAAAAGAAGAGCACGAATAGACTCTACAAGAGATTAAGCACCAACTACGCACTATAAGGAAGCTTAATTCACAATAGAACCCAAGCAATACACTATCAGAGACGCTTCTACCTCCGTCTTCAACTCCCCTATATTAACCAATTTAACCCGTAACTTCAACTACTGCCCTTTAGCAAGTACAAGATCCCCCTGCTTCGCGATCTAACAGCCTTTAGACCCTACTAACTAGACCTACATCCCCACTGCAGCCTATAATGCAACTCCTACCTCCTCTATCTCAATCTTAAATCAGAGGCAGTTTAAAATTGCTTACAGAGCTTGCGAAGCTCTATTTAGATCAGAAGAAGAAGTTTAGTAGGGAATTATATAATATTCTTAATTTAAAACTATGCATCTTCTATAACTATTGCTAAAAGGTAGGAATAGAGTCTAATAAATACCATAACGCCTATTCCGTTATGCTTAAGGGCCAAGCTAGTACCTTCTATTATAATTGTTTGGTAGGAAAAGGATATAATTTTAACCGTATAATATATGAGTTAAGATACTACTTTGAAATAGAAGAGAACAAGCAGCAGTATATATTAGAATGGAGAGAGACTACCTTTCTAAGGATTATTGCTACAAACCTAGGTATCCCTTGGCTTAATTGTCTTTAAAAGCTCTTTAATTAACTTTAGATAATTTAGCATGGTTTATCCAAATTATATTAAGAGGATTTTAGCCTACGTAATTAAGTTATTAGCGTATACTAAGGCATTAAAGAATGTAACCTTACTCTCTTTAATCCTGCAAATACTTATAAAGGAGTGTGTGCTTAATTAAGATCTTCTATTAGCACCGCTCTACGCTCTTAAGAAGTACAGTAATTTAACGCCTAACTTTAACCTACTTTAATCAACCTGCCTAACCAATATAATTACAACTGGACTGATTAAACATATGGTGGCCATAGTAGGCAATATAGCAGAGGGTATAATTAACGACTATAAGGCAAAGGTAGAGGTCCTTGTAGAGGTTCATTCCAAAGTAATTACTAGAAGAAGTGCTACGTTTATAAGAAACTAAATTGCTAGTTAACTAGGCATTCTCTTAATAAGCGAAAGGAGGTATATAATAAGTTTCGCCAGAGTGTAAGAAACGTTAGAAATTATAAGGTTACTATAGCCTACTTCTAAAGCTTCCTGGTTTAATATAAAGGCATAGAGGATCTTAAGGGTAAGGCTAATAAGGCTAAACAGCTTCTTATAGATATAAAAATTAAGGACTACTCTTCCAACTAATACTTTACTGAGTATAGTAAGGTAGATAGTACACAAACTATTACTATTCTTAATAACTAATCTACGCTCCATGCTATTATAAAGTTAGACATCTTTAATAAGCTAAAGGAGAGTTCTACATTCTCCTTTAATAACAGATACTTGGCAAACGTCTTCTATAGTATTATGCCAGATACTAGAGCCGTAGGAGTATCTATAGCAGGAGAACCTTAAGTTTAAGCTCTTTAGCAGCTTAATAGCTCTATTTAGATTAACTAATTAACGGCAGGCTAATATACAATTTGTTTTAGCAAGGGTACTATAATCTCTCTTAGCATAATTAAGGTTAAAACCCCCTTAGGGTATATCACTTTCTATATTATTCCCGCGAACACCCCGTTTCTATTTTACATTAGAGATATAGATAAATTAGGCATTAAACTTAATAACCTTAAGAATATGCTTGTTTAGGGAGATAATCGGGTACCTATTATACGCAAATAGGGTTACCCCTAGTTGCTCCTTTATTAACTAGAAAAGAGCGTTGCTTAAAGCCACTTAACTAAGTTAGAGCTATATTAACTACACTATTGTTTTAACTACCTATCCGTTTACTAATTGCTTAGGGTTCTTTAGTAAGCAGGCCATAAAGTTAAGGTTAAGGCAATTAAGCATCTTATAAAGTACTGCTATTACTACTAAATGAACTAGAAGTCCCCTAGCCGATTTAAGTTCACCCTTAAAAATAACTATAACTTTAACTTCTATATTATTGTTAATATTATATATTTTAGTGGCAAGCTAGTACTTTAAGTTATTAACTTCTTAACCTCCTTCCAAGCCGCACGTTTTTTAAAGGATATATCAGCTAGGAATGCATAAGATACCCTTTAATTATACTAGATTAATATCTACTAAGGACCCCCTAACCAAATCATCTATAATATAGGAAAGAACTTCTTATTTATAAAGTTTTAATAATAGATAAAGGCAATAGCAATTAAGGTTAAGGAAGTCCCTATTAAGGCATATAATAGTATTGGAAAAGTAGAGCAATATTACACGCCATTACGCCGCGTATATAAGATTATTTCTTTAGAACTAGAGGATACTAGTAAAGAACTTACCTTATAAATAGCTGTTAAAGCTGTTAACAATTCCGCTGGCCTAGATAGACTTGTACCTATATTGCTAGTCTTTAGCGCCTACCCTTAAATAACTAACAATTCTCCACTATCTCCCTCTACTATATAATGGGCTAAGGCTATTTGTAAAGCAATAAAGGAGGTCTAATATCTCTACGCTGCATACTAGGTTAATAATGTACTAAAAATAAGAAATGGCCTAAATACCTTAACTACGCTTAATCTGCCACTCCAGTCTAAGGTACGTATATAGTGTAAAAAGGGAGGATAGTTAGGCCTATATTAACTTATTGCAATTAATAGTTAAACTTATACTATTTAGATGCCTTATGGACCCACTTAATTCCGTTTAACTATTATTAAGCCTTACTATAAAGATAATAGTTTTAAGCCTTTGCAGGATACCCTAAAAGATGCCCTAGAGGAGAACTACAATTAACATGCTCTAGAAGGCGACTATGATTCTAATATAATTGTAGTAGATACGCCACAACTATAACGCGGTAGAGGTCGCCTAAAGGGATTATAAAATCGCCAACATCTTATTAATTTTAAAGAGTAATTTGTTACCACCATTAAGAATAGAGTTGAGTTATTAATGGCTTTTATAATAGCTAAGGAGAAGGCTAACTTTAAGCTTATAAAACAGCTCTAAAAGGTAGGTTGTATTATAACCCTAGGAGCTCCTTTCCAAGTATCTAACAAGTAGGAGATTAATAGTCTTATTATAAGAGGAGTTTTTAAATTTAAGAAGTATAACCCTACTAAGTTTAATAAAGTTCGCATCTTTAAGTTAAGAATAGTTAATAAGATTAAGGGCAAAGCTACTAATACCCCATTTAAGAAATTAAGGCTTATTATCTAAGGTTACAATAATAATAGTAAAAAGGTAATTCTTACGCAATCTCCTATAATTTAACAAGCTAGTTAGCGGGTTATTCTTATACTAGCTCCCTCCTTAATAAAGAATAGAATAGCAGTCTATTTATAAGATATTACTTAGGCCTATACCCAATTAGAGACGCACCTTTAGCGCTTAATATTAGCATACCTTCTAGAGCAAATTCGCCACTAATATCCCGAAGATATGATTATAGTTGTGCTTAAGCTATTATATAGAATTGCAGAGGTAGGAACTTATTAGTAGGCTACCTACAGCAAGCACTATAAAGAGAAGCTTTTAATAACTACTTCTATATTCAACCTATGCTTTCTTATTATAACTACGGGAACTCTATTTGGAATCATCAGCATATAAACCAATAATATAATTATCTTAGGAGACAACCAATTCTTAGCTCTTAAAGAAGATAAGCTAGTAAAGGCAAATCTTATAGCAAAGCTAAAGGAAAAGCTTAATTTAACAACACTATTACTTTTTAATAGATGCATCCTCTCCCTAAATAAGGATTCTATTGCTTTACGCTAAAAAGATTAAGGTAAGAAGATTAACGTTATTAACATTAATTCTCTAAAGTAAGGATACATAGAGTAACGCGCTTATAGAGCTTATATTACTTCTATCTATTAACCTAAGGCTTTATTTAATCTCTCTATTGCTACTTAACACTAGAAACCAACTAAGGATAATATCCTTGCCCTAAATAAGCATCTTTTCTAGTAAATAAACCATCTTAATTGGGGACTACTCTATATGCCTATTAATCTTCCTACCGCTAAGCTCTTTGTATTTGTTAATAGATTGTTTATAAATAACAAAGATTTTAGCTCCTAGCTAGGATATAAAATTATTATCGCAAATAAATTTACTAGAGAGAATAACTTTATAATCTACGGCAATCTTATCTATTAGAGCTTAACTAAGAGTAAGTGCGTTACCCAAAGCGTTCTAGCATTAGAGATATATAGAATAGTTAGCAGAGTTAACATAGCAATTGCAATTAGAACTACCCTAAAGATAATTATAGATTAACTTAAACTCCCTATTATCCCTACAATTGTGTGCACCAACTTATATTCCCTCTATAAGTGTTTAGTTAAGCTTAATACCATAAAGAAGAAGCGCCTTATAATTAATATTATAGCACTTTAGCAATCCTATAAACAGTAAGAACTCTTTAAAATCTAATAGATTAATGGCCAAGACAACCTAGTAGATATAATAACAAAGGCAAACCCAAATAAGGCTTTAGAAACGTTTGTTAACACAAACACTCTATATATATAGGTTAAAGGTTAGGTTAAAAGGGAGTAGGAGTATAACAATTTATAGACCCTAATTCCAACTAGCTAATTAGGATTTTCTATCCCCAGGATAGAAAATTGCTATTAGCTTGCTTATAACTAGCGCCTTGGCGGCCCTAATATAATATACACCTATAACTCTAAGTAAGAAAGCACCACGTGCTAAGATGCAAATTTTAGGACAGTAAGACTTATATTATAATAGCAATAGTAAGTAAGGAGAATTGATATTTGTTATACTAGCTAAGCAGTATTTATATATAGATGGCAACCACAAAAGAAGAGTTGCCAGTGTTAGAAATAAGGCAAGCGGTTGTCACGTGACGCCACGGCACTAGCGTGGCGAGGAGTCTTAAGCTCCTCGCTCTTCCTTATTCCAAATATATTAAGCTTTTAACCAACATCACTGTAACCTACTCAAGTAGTCGTTATTGGTAAGTCACCCTATGTGACCAATAGATATAGTACTTTATAAAGCTTAATATAGTTGCTACCTTTAATAAAATCCGTATATATAAAGGAGATAAAAAATATATAGCTTTTTGTATATAATAGGGACTCTTTAAATACCTAGTAATGCCGTTTGGTATAAAAAATAGTTATAGTGTATTTTAGCAATATATTAATAATACACTTTATAAATTCTTTAATATATTTATTACTACGTATATTAATAATATCTTAATCTACTTATCCTTGCTCTCTAAATATTAAAAATATATTAAAATGGTCCTTAAACGCCTATAAGATACAGGCTTATAATGCAATATTAAAAAATACAAATTCTATACGTCTAAGGTTATATATTTAGGCTTAATTATATCCTATAACAGAATTAAAATAGACCCTAAGAAAGTTACTATAATTATAAAATAGGGAAGCCCTAGTAACATATAAAACATTTAAGGATTTTTAGTATTTACAAACCTTTATTATTAATTTATTAATGTTTGAATGCGAATAGGTTATAGGACCCAGTTATATAACCTATTTCGCTTCTGTCGCTTAGACCACTTTCCATAGAGTATATAGAGGCCTACGTGGCCTACTTAATAGAACTCAGTTATATCCACACTGAGCATACTAGCACTATATGTCTATAGTGCTACGTGCCCTATGAAAGACTCACCACCTGGGAGACGCTTTATATCACACGGAGTAATACAAACATTAATTAATAAGCGCTATAGATTAAAAGCGTACTCTAATAAGGGGCTCATTTCAAAGAGCTTCGTGTGCAAAGGTTATGAGATTTTATATACAAAGCATTAAATAGCTAACGAGGCTCGTATATGAAATATTAAAGTAACCACGAAATGTTCTTAAACCCCTTATACCTACCTACCTTCCTTTACCCGCTTTAAAAGACACTCCTAGCACCTAAAGGAGAGCGGTTACAAAGCAGTTTCAAGCCTTAACTCAGTCCACCAAATTAATTAACCTACGTACGCCAGACAATCCTTTCCTTAACAAACTACGGGCCCTTAAGCAACGTAGTCCCTGAACAAGCAATATAAGCAAGCCTTAAAACACTCTCAATACCCTACAGCTTCGCAGACCTTAAAGCCCCTACATACCTGCCACCCGCCACCCCTTATACCCTCTACCTATTCGCAGACCTACAACGCTCTCGGCAGAGTAGTTGCAGGGAACCCTAAATCCCTCCCTTTAAACATTATAATATATAGTTAATCTACGCACCTACGAATGATCGACCTATCGCTTTACTTAACAGACTTCGGACCCGTGCTAGGGCCTTTATAGCTATACATTTCTATACCCTTAGCGCCCCCGGTTTAATCCCAGGGGTAGCCCTCTATTACGTTGCCAGGGAACATACACAAGAGGGTACTAGAGTTAGAGTTACGGAGTCACTAAATAAGCGGACAATAATTAATATACAAATAGGCTTTTTAGGGAGATACGGGGAGGAGAGTAAAAAGGGAGAAAAAGAATGTAAGGGGTTATACGTTAATACAGTTAATATATAGGCTATGATAAGTCAATATATAAATCATAACGAGTCTGCGTTACAATTTATACGTTACGGTCTTATATGGACGCTGTACAGACTATAATAGGCTAAACTTCAAAGTGTTCCCAGTGTTTAAATGCGAATAGGTTATAGGACCCAGTTATATAACCTATTTCACTTCTATCACTTAGACCACTTTCTATAGAGTATATAGAGGCCTATGCGGCCTACTTAATAGAACTTAGTCATATCCATACCGAGCATACTAGCACTATACGTCTATAGTGCTACGTGCCCCGTAAAAGACTTACCACCTAGGAGACGCTTTATATTATATGGAGTAATATAAACAATTAATTACTTTTTAGAAATTACCTAACTATTAATAAACCTAATAAAGAAGAATATAAAATTTAAATAGACCGCTAGATGTGAATAAGCTTTTAATAACTTAAAATATCGCTTTATAACTACTCTAATTCTTACCTACTTTAACCCTAACCTTACGCATGCGAGTCCTAAAAGGCGGGGAGATGGATCACAGGGTTTTCTCATTTTCTCAAATAGAGTTTTCTCCCTATATGTAAATAAGGAGTAGTCTGCGTGGGCCTAATAGGGATCCAAATTGGACGTTAAGCAATGAATAATTAATTAACCCTAACCTTAAATATATTATTAAAACAGACTCGTCTAATTATGCCCTAGGGGGAGTATTATTATAATATAATAAGAACGGCAAGCTATATCTAGTAGCCTTTTTCTCCTAAAAACTTGCCCCTACTAAATTAAACTATAAGATATATAATAAAGAACTACTTATAATTGTTAAATGCTTTAAATAATAGTGTCCTAAGCTTAAAGGATTGTTATTTCTAATATATATATTAATGGACTATAAGAACCTGCAGTACTTTATAACTATAAAGTAATTAACGCAGTGCTAAATTTATTAGGCTAAATACCTCTTATAATTTAATTTTAAGATTATATACTGTTGGAAACACAGGGCAAATCACCAATACTACTTGAGTAGATATAGTGATGGAAAAGGTTGTTGTTCTAGATAGGGGAGGGTAAGGAACTTAAGGTTCCTTACCACACTAGTGTCGCGATGATACGTAATAGCAACTTGCCTTACGTAACGGCAACTTGCCGTATATAGAGGCAATTTGCCTTATTCCCAATACTGGCAACTCTTCTTTTTGTAGTTGCCATCTATATATACTTATAGGTTGCTACTTATATAAAGAGACAAAGCCTAAGGAGAAGGAGATAAGGAAGGGTATTAGGGGTTAATGTAAATACAGAGTAACCGCTAAGGCGCTAGTAGTAAGCGAGCCAATAGCGATTTTCTATACCGGGTATGGAAAATCCTAATTGGCTGCTTTTAAATTGTTATATCTTCTACTTCCTCTTAACCTATCCTTTAACTCGTATATGTAGAGTATTTGTGTTAACAAACGTCTCTAGTGCCTTATTTAGGTTTACCTTTGTTATCGTATCTGCTGGGTTATCTTGGCCATTAATCTATTAAATTTTAAAGAGTTCTTAATACTCGTAGGATTGCCGAAGTGCTATAATATCAATTATAAGACGCTTCTTCTTTGTGGTACCAAGCTTGACTAAACACTTATAGAGGGAATATAAGTCTGTGCACACGATTGTAGGAATAGTAGGGAGTTTAAGTTAATCTATAATTATCTTTAGGGTAGTTCTAATTATAATTGCTATATTAACTCTATTAACTATTCTATATATCTCTAACGCTAGAATGCTCTAAGTAATGTACTTGCTCTTAGTTAAGCTTTAATAGATAAAATTGCTGTGGATTGTAAAGTTATTCTCTCTAGTAGATTTGTTTGTAATAATAATCTTATATCCTAGCTAGGAGCTAAAATCTTTATTATTTACAAATAATCTATTAACAAATATAAAGAGCTTAGCAGTAGGAAGATTAATAGGTATATAGAGTAGTCCCTAATTAAGATAGTTTATTTGCCAGGAAAGATGCTTATTTAGGGCAAGAATGTTATCCTTAGTTGGTTCCTAGTGTTAGGCGGCAATAGAGAGATTGAATAAAGCCTTAGGTTAATAGATAAAAGTAATATAAGCTCTATAAGCGCGTTGCTTTATGTATTCTTATTTTAGAGAATTAATGTTAATAATATTAATCTTCCTGCCTTAACCCTTCTGGCGTAAAGCAATGGAGTCCTTATTTAGGGAGAGGATGCATCCATTAAAGAGCAATAGTGTTATTAAGTTAAGTCTTTTTTTTAGCTTTGCTATAAGTTTTGCCTTCGCTAGCGTGTCTTCTTTAAGGGCTAAGAACTGGTTATTACCTAAGATAATTATATTATTGGTTTACATGCTAACAATTCTAAATAGAGTTCCTATAGTTGTGATAAGAAAGCAGGGATTGAATATAAAAGTAGTTATTAAGAGCTTCTCTTTATAGTGCTTGCTATAAGTAGCCTACTAATAAGTTCCTGCCTCTGCGATTCTATATAATGGCTTAAGTATAACTATAATTGTATCTTTGGGATATTGGTAGCGAATTTGCTCTAGAAGGTATGCTAGTATTAAGCGCTAAAGGCACATTTCTGATTGGGTATAGGCCTAAGTGATATTTTATAAATAAACTGCTATTCTATTCTTTATTAAGGAGGGAGCTAGCGCAATAATAACTCGCTGACTAGCTTATTAAATTATAGGGGATTACGTAAGAATTACTTCCTTACTATTATTGTTATAACCTTAAATAACCAGTCTCAACTTCTTAAATAGGGTGTTAGTAGCTTTACCCTTAATCTTATTAACTATTCTTGACTTAAAGATGCGAACTCTATTAAACTTGGTAGGGTTATACTTCTCGAATTTAAAGACTCTTTTTATAATAAGACTATTAATCTCCTACTTATTAGATACTTAGAAAGGAGCTCCTAGAGTTATAATATAACCTTTCTTTTAGAGCTATTTTATAAGTTTAAAGTTAGCCTTCTCCTTGGCTATTATAAAGGCTATTAATAGCTTAACTTTATTCTTAATAGCGGTAACGAATTGCTCTTTAAAATTAATAAGATATTAGCAATTTTGTGATTCTTTTAGGCGACCTCTACTACGTTATAGTTGCGGCGTATCTACTATAATTATATTAGAATTGTGGTCGCCTTCTAGAGCACATTAATTATAGCTTTTCTTTAGGGCGTCTTCTATAGCATCCTATAAAGGCTTGGAACTGTTATCTTTATAGTAAGGCTTAATAATAGTTAAACAGAATTAAGTGGGTCCGTAAGGCATTTAAATAGTACAAGTTTAACTATTAATTGTAATAAGTTAATATAGGCCTAACCACCCTCCCTTTTTACGCTATACGCGTACCTTAGACTGGAGTGGCAGATTAAGCATAGTTAAGGTATTTAGGCTATTTCTTATTCCTAGTGCGTTGTTGACCTGGCGTATAGCGTAGAGACGTCGCACCTCCTTTATTGCCTTGCGAATAGCCTTAGCTCGTTGCACAATGGAGAGAAATAGTGGAGAATTGTTAGTTATTTAAGGGTAGGCGCCAAAGACTAGTAATGTAGGTACAAGTCTATCTAGGCTAGTAGAATTGTTAATAGCTTTAATAGCTATTTATAAGGTAAGTTTTTTACTAGTATCCTCTAGTTCTAAAGAGATAATCTTATATACTTATTATAATGGCGTATAATATTGTTCTACTTTTCTAATACTATTATATGCCTTAATAGGGACTTCCTTAACCTTAATTTCTATTGCCTTTGCCTATTGCCGAAACTCTATAGATAAGAAGTTCCTTCCTATATTATAAATAACTTAATTAGGGGGTCCTAGGTAGATATTAATCTAGTATAATTAAAGAGTATCCTATACGTTCCTAGCTAATATATCCTTTAGGAAACGTGCGGCTTAGAAGGAGGTTAAGAGGTTAATAACTTAGAGTATTAGCTTGCCGCTAAGATACATAATATTAATAATAATACAGAAGTTAAAGTTATAGTTATCTTTAAGGGTGAACTTAAATTGGCTAGGGGACTTCTGGTTTATTTAGCAGTAATAGTAGTACTTTATAAGATGTTTAATTGCCTTAACCTTAACTTTATAGCCTACTTGCTAAAGAACCCTAAGCAATTAGTGAATGGATAGGTAGCCAAAATAATAGTATAGTTAACGTAGCTCTAACTTAGTTAAGTGGCTTTAAGCAACGCTCTTTTCTAGTTAATAAAGGAGCAACTAGGGGTAACCCTATTTGCGTATAATAGGCACCTAATTATCTCCCTAAACGAGCATATTCTTAAGGTTATTAAGTTTAACGCCTAATTTATTTATATCTCTAATGCAAAATAGAAATGGGGTGTTTGTGGGAATAATATAGAAAGTAATATACCCTAAGGGGGTTTTAACCTTAATTATACTAAGAGAGATTGCAGTACTCTTGCTAAAACGAATTGTATATTGGCCTGCTGTTAATTGGTTAATCTAAATAGAGCTATTAAGCTGCTAAAGAGCTTAAACTTGAGGTTCTCCTACTATAGATACTCCTACGGCTCTAGTATCTGGTATAATACCATAGAAGACGTTTGCCGAGTATCTATTATTAAAGGAGAATGTGGAACTCTCCTTTAGCTTATTAAAGATATCTGACTTCGTAATAGTATGGAGCGTAGATTGGTTATTAAGAATAGTAATAGTTTATATACCATCTACCTTACCATACTTAGTGAAGTATTGGTTAGGAGAGTAGTCCTTAATTTCTATATCTATAAGAAGCTGTTTGGCCTTGTTAACTTTACCCTTAAGATCTTCTTTGCCTTTATATTAAACCAGGAAGCTTTGGAAGTAGGCTGTAGTAACTTCTTAGTTTTTAACATTTTATGTGCTCTGGCGAAACTTATTATATACCTCCTTTTATTTATTAAGGGGGTGTCTAGTTAACTAGTAATTTGGCTTCTTATAAATATAGCATTTCTTCTACTAATTATTATGAAATGAACCTCTATAAGGACCTCCATGATTGCTTTATAGTTAATATTAATTATACCCTCTACTGTATCCCCTGCCATAACTACTATATGTTTAATTAGTCCAGTTGTAATTGTGTTAGTCAGCCGGGTTAATTAAAGTAGGTTAGAGTTGGGCGTTAAATTACTATACTTCTTAAGAGCGTAGGGTGGTGCTAATAGAGGATCTTAATTAAGTATATACTCCTTTATAAGTACTTGCAGGGTTAAAAAGAGTAAGGTTATATTCTTTAACACCTTAGTATACGCTAATAACTTAATTACGTAGGCTAAAGTCCTCTTAATATGATTTGGATAAACCACGCTGAATTATCTAGAGTTAATTAAAGAGCTTTTAAAGATAATTAAGTTAAGAGGTACCTAGGTTTGTAGCAATAATTTTTAGGAAGGTAGTCTCTCTCTATTCTAATATATACTGCTGCTTATTCTCCTCTATTTTAAAGTAGTATCTTGTTTTATATATTATTTGGTTAAAATTGTATCCTTTTCCTACCAAATAATTATAATAGAAGGTACTAGCTCGGCCCTTAAGCATGACAGAATAGGCGTTATGGTATTGATTAGACTCTATTCCCACCTTCTAGTAACAGTTATAGAAGATACGTAGTTTTAAATTAAGAATATTATATAATTCCCCGCTAAACTTCTTCTCCTGATCTAAATAGAGCTTTGCAAGCTCTATAAGCAATTTTAAACTGCCTCTAATTTGAGATTAAGATGGAGGAGGTGGGGGTTGCATTATAGGCTATAGTAGGGACATAGGTCTGGTTAGTAGAGTCTAAAGGTTGTTAAATTGCAAAGCAATAGGATCCTGTGCCTGCTTTTATTGGGGTGTAGTATCCAACATTAAGGTTATGGGTTGAATTGGATACAGAGGAGTTGAAGGTAGAGGTAGGTTTGTCTCTAAAGGTATATTGCTTGGGTTCCATTATAAGTTAAGCTTCCTTATAGTGCGTAGTTGGTGCTTAATCTCTTATAGAGTCTATTTATGTTCTTCTTTTACGTTAATAACCTGCTCCTAAATGTTGTCTTTAATAGTACCCCCATCCTTAGGGACAAATACTCCATTCTCCTAAAGGAAGTTATGGAAGTCCTATATAATATCCTTATTTACGGGGGCCTATGTTTCCTTTGTCTATCTAATAAAGTCCTCCTTTATACATTCCTATAGCGCGGTATTGTTGTATTTACTGTCCTTATAATGTGCTATACAGTGTAATAAAAATCTATTTAAGTCTTGTTTATTAGCGTTTATAAGGTTAATTATGGCTTTGTTTTATATTTTTAGGTTAATGTCTTCCTTATACTTCTTTGGGTAGGTTAACGCCATAGTAGGTATAGAATTGACGGGGTGTTGTACGTCAAAGGTAGGTAGGATTTTCAGTTTTATGGGATCTCATAGGTTTACTGTTAAGAGGTAGGCAATTTAAGATGTTGTTTAACGCGTTTTAGACATCGTTTAACGCGTTTTGGACATTAACTTGGGACCCTAAGTTTAGTGACACTTTTAACCTAAAGTACTCGACCAAATCTTTGTAAACGCGGTTGTTCTGTGTAATAGATGCAACTTGGTATCTCCTAGTACTTAGTGATACTTCTATTACTAGTTTTCCGCAAGTCTAAGGTAGCATAGTATCGCCGGGATCTATTCTATATAAGCGTATATGGCACCCCTGTATAAGACTGTCTCTTCTGTTAATAACCTAGCTGGTCTATAGTTAACTATATATTTAACCACTAATTAGTGTTGGAAATATAGGGCAAATTACTAATACTACTCAAGTAGATACAGTAATGGAAAAGGTTGTTGTTCTAGATAGGGGAGGGTGAGGAACTTAAGGTTCCTCACTACGCTAGTGCCGCGACAACACGTGATGGCAACTTGCCTTACATGACGGCAACTTGCCGTATATGGAGGCAATTTGCCTTATTCCTAATATATACTAACTAGGCAAACTTAATTAGAAGCCTAATATATTAATATAATAATTATAGGACCTACCTATAAACGCCTTAAATAAACGGATTATAAATTAATTACGGATTTTATTGCCCTTTAAACGTTTTAAAAAACTATATCCTATATTCCTAAATACGGAACTTAACAGAAATAAATTAGAAGTTAATAAATAGGAAATAGAAATTAATAAGCTAATAGAATAAAAATATAAAAACAATGTATAGATAGTAGATATAATAAAAGCAATTTAAATAGGAAAACAATAGTATAAGGATATTATACTCGCTAAATACAAAATTTAAAACAATTAATTGTACTATTAATAGAAGATGGTAGTTCTAAATTCCGAACCTTTATAATTTAAGATACTTAATTTTTTACACAACTTCCCTATAGTAGGGCATCCTAGCTATATAAAAACCTATAAGATTGTTTAATAAGTATACTACTAGCCTATAATACACAACTATATATAAAAATACGTTTAAGTATATAGGATATATATATATAGAAAGACCTTTTATATAAAGAAGTAAGGAGTACTTTAACTATTACTAATTCTAATATAAAGATAGCGCGATATATTAATTAATTTTATAGTTAACTTGCCTATGTAACGGAACCTTATAGCAGGAACTACGGTAGGTCCTATTATTAGGCTGGGTATATAGGTAAGAACAAATCAACAACATAATAATAACTAGTGGAGTGGTTGCCTAACAGACTAACTTTAATTATACTCTAAGATTTACTACAAGGAGAGAACTATCTATAGTAGGGACTAAGGTCCTTTAAATACATAACCATACTCCTAAGAAATCCTCTCTTATATATAAGGTACGTGTTATACGTGTTATATATAGACGTACACTACGTATACTCTGTACACTATATATAATATTATATAACTTGCTTACTATTCCTTGTTATATGGTTCCACTAGATCTATCCTAAACTGTACCTATATTAACTAACTAGCTTCCTATAACTTTTCCCCAAGTAATTATAATATTATACTTAAAGCGTCTGTAACACTATCTCCCTTCTCTTTATCTTTATCCTTAAAGATTCCTAATATTTCCAAGTCGTCCACTAGAGGTGTAATGTCTGTTTAATTAGTCTAGTTAATATCCTTGCTTATTATACCTAAAGCTTCTTCTTCTTTATAAGCGCAATGTTATACTCGCACTATAGCTGCCATACTATTACTTGGTGAGATAATATCGTCTCTATATTCTTGTTATGCGAAAGCGGGGTTAATATATATTATAATAGCGAGTCCCTTATCTTAATAACCCTTATCTTACTTAGAGTGCACTAAAGCAAATATTTAATCGTCCTATAATGTTCGCTCTATTTCTAACGCTAAATATACGCGTCCTATAACTCTTAACAGTCTTTAAGTTCCCTAAGTAACTTATTATAGGGTCTTATGTTTAATCTACCACTATAAAACTTAAGTCTAAGTTGGCTGCCATACGCGCCAAACTCCACCGTTCTGCTAAAGAGACTGCTTAGGCCCTTAAGGCTCAATATCGCTCCTTTAAGTCTTACTAGGTTGCGTTTACTTAGTTAACCTATCTTAAGAAGGTTTGTAAAAAGGTTCATTCCAAAAAGTAGAAACTTATTTAGTAGGGTCTTAATAAGTTAGGTAATAAAAGGACTAGCTCTCCTCCTATAAGGGAAATAACTCTAAGTAGCTCAGTAATTGCTCCTCTTGAGTCCCCCTTAGGTAACTTATTCTTTAGCAATTTTTTTTTAACGCTTTCTAACCTACTCTTTTCTAATACTCCTTTACCTTTCCCATAGCTTTTTTTAGGTTGCTTAGTGGCTCCTAGGTAGTCTTACTATAGCCTATCCACTTTACTTTATACTATATTTTGTCATCTACGTCCTTATAACTAATAATCTTTAAAACTTGCCATTTATCTTCTTCTTATCCTCTATACGTGTCTGCCTTATAGACTAGTAGCTTAACACCTCTATATACTGGTTCTAGCATCGCGATATATTATATAGGGTAGATCCTCATTTTGGCTAGTAGGTTTAACTTATATATAACTAATAAAATTCTTTACGCAATTTTGAAAGGTCCTAGTCTGATATAGTCCAACTTCTTGCTTGGTTATTAACTCTTAAAATTTTTGTGTAGTAGCTACACTTTATCTCCCTCCTTAAGATCTGGTCCCTCAGATCTCTTAGCATTATAGTACTTTTTTATCCTTTGCTATACTAGCTTAGCTGTTTCTGTAAGGTCTATATAAAGATTCATTAACGTCTCCATTCTTTATTTAGCTGTGCTACTCATTTTCTTTACTTAATGTGGTGATAATAATGTTCTTAGCTTGTACCCGTAATTCGCCTTAAATAGTAATATCCCTATTCCTTCTTATGGTGTTGCATTATATGCAAACTATATAACTAGTAATAACAATACCTAATTATTCTGTGCATAATTAATATAGTGCCTTAAATACTGTTCTAGTGTCTAGTTTAGTCTTTCTGTTTATCCGTCCGTCTGCGGATAATACGCTATAGAGATTACTACGCGAACTCCTTATTCTGCTAGAAATACTTCCTAAAATGCTACTATAAATTTTAGATCTCTATCCGATATAATCTTATTTAGTGCTCCATGTCTTGCAAATACTTCCTTTATATAGATTCTTATAACATCTTCTACTAATATTTCTTTAGTGCATACTATAAAGTATCCCTACTTTGTTAGCTTATCTACTATTACTAAGATCGCGTTATAGTCTTGTCCTATAATAGGATCTCTTAACTTTGGTAACTTAATAATAAAGTCCTATAATATAACTTCCTATGGTCTTCCTGGTATCTTAATAGGTTATAGCCCTCCGTACGGCTTATATCTTATTGGTTTATTCCTTTAGCAATTTAGATACTTTTTTATAACTTATCTTGCTAGTCCCTAGATTCCTTAAATAATATACTCTTTTTAAAGTCTTAACACTAAGCCTATAGCTCCGTTGTGTCCTTATATTATTCCCTTGTGGAATTCCTTAATAAATTCTTCTGTAATAGACTTAGGCATATACATTGCTTCTCTATTTTTATATTGCTCTAAGTTTAGATCCTTTACCTATACCTCTTAGATCTTCTATATTTAATTACTCTCTAGTAATTTATAGATCTGACTTTCTTTAGTTACTATAATCTTTAGATAGTTATACCTAATTAGTCCGTCTTAATCCCTTCGCAATAAAGCTCCTAATAGCTTTTTATCACTTTATAGTTCAGCTTTTCTGCTTAGAGTATCTGCTCGTACATTGTCTGTACCCTTAGTATACTAAAATTTGAAATAGTATTCTGTAAGTATTTCCGCCCATCTAACCTGTCTTTAGTTAAGTTCCTTTATTATTAGGAATCCTATAAGGTTCTTATAGTCTGTCTTAACCATAAATGGTTTCTCTATACCTTGTAAGAATGCTCTCTATTCTTTAAGTGCTGTAACTATACCTAACAACTCCTTGTTATAGATGTTATAGTTTAACTCTAGTGGTGTTATTTTTTAACTATAGTATGCTACTGGGTGCTATACGTCCTAATGCCTTTATAGCAAGTATGCTCCTAGTGCAAAGTCTAATACGTTTGTCTTAACAACCGTTTCTAACTTTAGTTAATAGATCTTAAGGATTAGTTCTTAAGTAAACAGTTCTTTAAGTTCCTAGAACAGCTTTTTCTACTTACTACCCTAAACCTATAGTTCCTCTTTCTTTGTTAGTCTTATAAATGGCTTAATACTTTTTAACTACTATGCTATAAACCTCCTATAGTAGTTATAAAACCCTAAAAACGACCTTAACTGCGTAACATTCTCTGGTTTATACTAACTTACTATAGCTTTAACTTTCTTTAGGTCCATACTAATCTTTCCTAGTTTAATAATAAATCCTATAAAATTAGTTTTTCTTATAAAAAACTCGTATTTCTTAATTGCTACTAGCATCTATTCTTCCTATAGTCTCTTTAAGACCCATTTAACATATTTTCTGTGTTCTTCCTTATTTTCTAAGTAGATAATAATGTTATTAAGGTATACTATAACAAACTTATTAAGGTGTTCTCCTAACACACTATTAATTCGCTTCTAGAATGTTACTAGTGCGTTTATAAGCCTAAATTGTATAACTAATGGTTTATATAGTCCTTCCTTTAACCTAAAGGCTGCCTTCTATTTATCGCCTTCCTTAATCCTAATCTAATAGTATGCCTATCTTAGATCTATCTTTGTAAAGATCTTTATGTTACCTATCCTATCTTAAATTTCGCTAATTAAGGGTAAAGGATACCTATCCTTCCTAGTGATGCTATTTAACTATCTATAGTCTATATACATCCTAAGTTTTCTATTTTTCTTTAGGATAAACAGTACTGGATATCCCGCTAATAACTATAACGGTCTAATATATCCCTTACATAAGTTCTCCTGGATAAACTCCTTAAGCGCTACTAACTCTGTTTTAGTAAGCTTATAGATTAGAAAGAACTTTAGACTTATTCCCTTTTCCAATTCTATCTTATAGTCCCATACTATATACTTTAACAGCTTTTCACTTTCTAGTAACCATAACTTTTTTCCATACTTATGGTATCTCTTTGGTATATAACTTAAGCCTTATTTAGTCTCTTTATATATCGCTCCAACCTAGTACTATACTAACTTGGTTTGCTGTCGCACTTTGTGCTATTAAGTATCCTTAATATTAACCTAACCTATAACCCAATTAATCTTTGGATTGTACTCCTATAACTAAGGCATTCTTAATATCGCCTTGTCCTGTCCTAACGGTAGGATATTAAAAGACATTCTAACTAGTCTTTCTTTAATAGTTAACTGAATAGGTCCTATTTTAAGATTAATAACGCCTCCTCTATAGGCTATCTAATCTCCTAAAATTGTTATAAGTGGATATAGGTGTTCCTTCTGTCTATATAGTAACCCCATCCTTTCTACTACCTTTGGTGATATGTGGTTCCTAATTGCTCTACTATCTACTAATACTTCGAACTACTAATCTTGCTATTTAGCTTACAAATTTAGGTATTAACCTTAAATTCCTTTAAGGGTCTAAGGCTCTAATACTAGTTCCCTCTAGTTTTATACACCTCCCCTTTTTCTAACTGTTAGCTGCTAGATCCTGCCTATACTTAGTCCAACTTAAGCTAATACTTAGTTTGTTTCTTTTCCTCTATATACCATAGATAAGTGTTCTTTAGGCACTCCCACCACTATTATCTATCTAGGTATTCTTCTATAAGGAATCTTCCTGGTTAAAGTATTAAGTCTCCTTAACCTTATACTTCTACTGGGTGCTATCTATATATATACTTAGCGTTTCTAAACCACTTTTTCTCTAGTGCCTAATATATCCTTACTGGGTACTTCTGGTTCTTGTCTTTCGGTGCTCTATATATATTATATATATTATCCACATAAGCTATCCATAATAGTGTATAATACGCTGTATGTTTTAGGTTAACTCTTGGTTTATCTTTATCCTTAAGTTTAAATCTATACCTAGTTAACCTAACTACTGGTATTTCTGCTATAGGTACTAAGATTTATTGCTTACTTCTCTAGTCCTTAGATCCTTCTTCTAGGTTCCTTAATATTATAATTAGTGCTCCCTTAATATGACTTATATATTTTTCTATAATAGGTTAGTCTTAGACAACTTTTTTATCTAGCTATATATAAAAGTCTTCCCATTTATTGTTATGTTATTGCCTATACCACTTTCCATATAACTGGTTTAGTGTGTATAGTTTATCTATTAAAAAGTACCTTGTTATTACTGCACTATAATATCCTTTAGTATGTCTTTCTTTAAACCTGGTTAGAATATCTAGATTCTTTTTTTATTCCAGTTTATCTAACCATTTTACCCTAGGTGTCCCTGCACTTAGCCTATTAGTAACTCTTTATACGGGTACTATGTCCCTTATATAACCTAGTATAGCTAACCTTTTATCTAGCTTTTACTCTTGCTATATAATAATTCTTATTCTGAACTTATCCATAGTTTCTCATTTTCTGCGTCTTGCAGCTGGATCCTTATAGTTATCTTATTTTTTAATCCTAGTATTAACTGTTTAATCTTTAGGCTAAACACTATATTTACCTAGGATTGCTAACGTTCTTATTTGTTCCCCAAACTTATAGTTTTTAAACTTACGTCCTATACTTATTTGTTTATCTGTGAACTAAGTAGCTGCCCTTTCCCACCAGTTTTTGTCCGTTGTGGGTCCTTAGGTATGTTTTATCTCTTCTTAAGAATCTTAAGCCTATGGCCTTTTGCCTTTATTAAGTAATAAGCTAGCACTAGCAGTTATCTGCTTACTTAGTTTCTTCTAAACATTGCTCCTATTGTCTTGTAAAGTGATGGAAATTGTATCTAATAGTGTTATAATATCTGTTACTAAACCCTGTTCTGTAACGGTCTTAGTTTCTATTTCTGTTTTAACTTCTTTAAGGTCTATATGCTTCTAGTAAGCTGCCCTTATTGCCTTATTATTAGTAAATACTTCGCCTATATTAAATTTATTATCTTTAATGTCCAATCTATAAGCTAGTTTATTAGTTCCTCTAAACTTAGATAACAATGGCTCCTATAGCTAATAGCTTGCGCTATACTTAGCGTCCTTATAAATTTAGCATATGTTGTTATAATAATATGTAAAACTGTTAACTAAACATTCTTTTGTTCCTTATAGTGCACTATTATCCCTCTATATATATGTGCTGTCTGCTAGCCTTATTCCCTTTACCGCGTGGTTACTTTAACCACCTCTATAGTCTTTAGCGAAATAACCTTATTTTCCACAATTTATGCAAGCCCTATCTTTAAACCATTTTTCTTGCTATAGAGTCCGCCTAAATATCTTCTACTGCTTAAATCCCTAGTTTAGCCTCTACTCCTAAGTCCTCTAATTACTTAATCCTTAACCTCTAGGTTTCTATAGTTTCTTTTCCTACCTTTAGGTTTCTTTAGTACCGCTTAGGTCTATTAGCTCCGCGCCATTCTATAGTTTTTAACTCTATATCTGTCGTTGCGTACTCTACGCCTTATATAACTATAGAACTCTGTCTTGCCCTTTCTTGGCTTGTTCCCTTTAATAGATCCTATTATTAATCTTTATTAACTAGTCTATTAACTCTCTTAGAGTATCCACATCTTCTATTAAGATAATTGCGTTCTAGACTTTAGCCTTAAGTCCTTATTTATACTATGCTATAAGCGCCCTATTATTCCACTTAACCTATATAGCTAGTGTTTAAAACTGCGTTATATACTCAATTACTAAAGTACGTTGTACTAAGTTCTGAAGTTTTTATTCCGCTGTAGTTATAGCCTCTAGGTCTCTAAATATCTATATTAGTTATTCCGTAAACCTATTCTAACTAGTAAATATATACCGTACGTCCTAGTTAGTAGTTGTTATGCCATTAGCCTATATTTCCGTGAGGTATAGTTTAAACCACTTAAGTGCCCTTCCTATTAAGAACAATCCTATATAGGCTACTTAATCCAACAATATTACTAACTTCGCTCCTTCCTGTATTACCTTAAAGTACATCTATATAAGAAATCCCTTAAGCTTTAACTTCTCTCCTAAGAACCATTTAATTAAAGGTAGCTTGATTTTTACTACTCTAATTCCATTAATGCGTTCTTTAAGTATCCTATTATTGTCTTATAAATGATTAACCATTTCCTATAACTAACCTCGCGTAACTACTTAAGAATCTATATCTGCTATACTAGTGTCTCCTGGTCCTAAGGCTGTGGCTATTATTAACGCCGTTATAACTAGTGCTTTGGGTAGCATATTGTTCAATCTTGTTTAATACCATAACCTTAGTAGTAAATGTATAACAGAACCTTATAGCAGAAACTACGGTGGGTCCTATTATTAGGCTAGGTATATAGGTAAAAATAAATTAATAACGTAATAATAACTAGTAGAGTGGTTGCCTAATAGACTAACTCTAATTATACTCTAAGATTTACTATAAGGAGAGAACTATCTACAGTAGGGACTGAGGTCCTTTAAATATATAACTATACTCCTAAGAAATCCTCTCTTATACGTAAGGTATATGTTATACGTGTTATACATAGACATACACTACGTATACTCCGTACACTATGTATAATATTATATAACTCGCTTACTATTCCTTGTTACATGGTTCCACTAGATCCATCCTAGACCGTGCCTATATTAACTAACTAGCTTCCTGCAACTCTTCCCCAAGTAGTTATAACATTGTACTTAAAGCGTCCGTAACAGCCTAGCAGTAATAGGTTTATAAATATTATAGTAGTTATTAACCGTTTTATAAAAATGCGATATATAATACCTATGGACTTAATTAACGCGATATTAGTAGCTAAATGTTTTATTAAGTACATCTTTAAGCTGTATAGACTTCCTAACTTAATAGTATCTAACTATAGAAGCCAGTTTATTTTAAACTTCTAGTAAGCTCTATGCAAATAAATAAGTATTTAAATATAACTTTTAACTACATTTTATCTAGAGATAAATAGTTAAACTAAAATTGCAAATATAATTATGGAACAATACCTATAAATATACCGCTTCTACCTATAAAATAACTAGAAAAAATGGCTGCCTTTAGCTAGGTTTACTGCGAATAATATAATAAATGTATTAATAGGCGTGACGCCGTTCTACGCAACCTATAGATAAGACCCTTAACTTAGATTTAAACTATAACCTAAAATTAATATAATAGGACCTATAATTAAACGGATCTAGTTAATTAACGTATATAACTTTATTAATTAAATAAAGTAGTTAACAGAATTATTACAAAGTAAATTAACGTATGCTTAAATGGTATAAGAATGGTATATAAATAAAGGTTAAGCTCCTGTATAGGACTTTAAGAAAGGTAATATAGTTTACCTAAATATATAAAACCTATGGACTTAACGGTCTTTAAAGAAACTTAATTAGAAGTTTGTGGGCCTATACTAAATTAAAAAAAAACTAAGCCCGTATATCTATAAGCTTAAACTACTAAGATAAAAATATACTTAATGTTTTATGTAAGCTTATTGCAACCTTTAAAAGATAATTCTATAACTTATAAAGTGCTGCCGCTACCTCCTATAATTATCAATAACGGTAACAGTTTATACTTTATTAACTTAATTAATAATATACAATAGAAAACATAATTTAAATAATTTAAACTTTTTATTAAGTAGAAAGAATATAAGATATAAACCTAGGAAACCTATAAATAGATTAAGGCCGACGCGCCTTCCCTAGTAAAAGAATTCTATAAAGACTATCCTTTACGGCCTACTCTGGCTAAATAGACGCGATATAAAGGTAAATAATTACTACCTAATACAAATACACGAAATATAATAGCAGGAAACTTAAAATTAAAAAGAACTTAAAATGTATTATAACGTTTATAATACGGTTATATAATATGTAAGATATTAAAGAAATTTAACCGGCGGTTAATGTTAATTAATTAGTTAGATTTGCCTTACTAAGACCTACTATAAAGATGTTAGTTCTGCTTACCGCCTTAACTAAGCTAATAGAGATTTTCTATCCCAGGGATAGAAAATCCTAATTAGTCTATTTAATAATTAGAACTAGTAAAACTTTATACTACTACCTAACGTAAATATATAAGACGCGATAACTTATAAGTCTTAATTAAATTAAATTGTTTTAGACCTAAAGCTAAAGGAGGGGTACTATAATAGGACTAGCCTAGTTATAGTAGGAATGTCTTAGTAAAACACTTAACAGATAACTATCTAAAACTATCTATAACTGTCTATAACTGTCTATAACTGTTTATAACTGACTGCAACTGTCTATAACTATCTATAATTATCCGCCATAATCTACCATTTTCTACTAGTGCCGTAATACCAAAGTCGAAGACTGCATGCATATATATTGACCACTAAAACCCCTGACTGTTTAATTATATAATTCTCTTATTATTCCTTTTTCTTTCTTACGCAACGTCTTGTTCTCTACAAGAGCTATATACCCTTAAATTTAAATAGAATTTATACTATTCCTTTAAATCTTCCCTAAAGCCTCTTTGCGCCCTTATATTTTGTAGTTAAAGCTTCTAATTATTAAATATAGGGTTAGTTCCGTCTATAAGCAATTGGGGGTCTATAACCTTCGCGGACTATAACAATGCTAATGCTATATATTGGGCTAGGGCTTTAAGGACTATAGCAAGTCTCTAGTTTTAAGCAGCTCTTAAAGCTATTTAATTTTAGTATTAGCTGCTGTAAGTTCTTCCTAGGGGGTTAAAATAGCAACTGTTTTACTATTAGAGGTATTTATAGGTCCTATAGCAGCTTTACCAGCTACTGTTACGGAGTGAGTATAAGTAGTAATAATATATAGCGAAGTAGATATTATTAAGCTATATACATAAACTATGTAATGAGGTCAAGGCGTTGCGTAAAGAGATAAGGTAAGGAAACGGGACGAAAGGGTATATATCGTTAGTTTAGTTGCTTAGTTAATACGTATACAGAGTAGAATAGAATTCAAGTAGCGGTCCTGGCAGAACTTAGTAGGATTTAGTGGACTTAGTAGAATATAGCAAAATGCGGCAAATTGCCGTAGATTGCCGGCAGATTACTATTGGATTGTTGTCTTACGATTAGTCTCTTCTTGCTACGTTAGTAGAAATAGGTAGATATAGGTAGACGTGTATAAGGTATTACGGAGGTGTCCCGTAATAGTACCCCCCCTTAAACTTAAGCTTCTGCAAAATAGGGCTATGGTAGTTCTAGGTAGAGTTTATAAAAGTCTTTTACAGCTTATGTAAGTCCTATAGAGTTAACGGGTTCCTATATAGGCTTAGTAAAGCCTCTCCATTTTATAGGGTATATATATTTACGTTTCTATTTATTATACTTAATGTCGTTAACTCTTTTAATAAAGTACTTATTCTTACCATCCACTTTAACTACTAGGGGAGGGTCCTAGATCTATCTAGGTAGGGCATTTAATATAGAGGCGACAGGATAGAGGACTAATATATAGAACACAGGGTGGATTTTAATTGTATTAGGGAGCTTTAGTTGGTAGGTATAGGGAGAGACAACCTTTTAGACCTTATAAGGGCCAGCGTTCTTCCAGTTAAATTTCTTAGTAGGTTATTTTATATTTAGGTTTCTTATATCTAGCCAAACAAAGTTACTAATTTAGTAGGCTGGTGCTAGGGTTTAGTTCTTATTTACTACGGCTTTATAGATAGATTAGGCCCATATTATTTTGTTAGTAAGGAACTCCTATAGTCTTCTACCTTCTTTATAAATTTGTTTGCCTTTATAACTTATAATACGTAATAAGCTAGGTAAGGAACATTACTAAAGGGTTTAAAACCTATTCGTGGGTACTAGCTGTAGTTGGCCAGAAATAGGGAGACCTTTATGGTTTTAAGACGGAGTTATTTATAGTAAACTTAGTAAATATAAGCTAGTCTATCTAGTTATCCTATAAATATGACGTATATATCCAAATATACTATTCTATTATAGCATTTACATATTCTATTTAACCGTCCATTTCTAGGTAGTATGCCGTAGATAATAGTGCTTTAATGCGGAGTTAAGTAGTTAGTTCTTTCTAGAATGCAGAGATAAACTGGCTGCCTTTATTAGAGATAATTGTTTTGGGGAGTCCATGGAGTTTCCATACATAGTTTAGGAATAGTTGGGTAATGGTAGACGCTAACATATTAGGGCAGGCAATTAAGTGTTTTATTTTAGATAGTCGGTCTATAACTACTATAATATTCGTATAGCCTTTACTTATAGGGAGCTTAATAATAAAGTTAATTAAGATATTCTTCTATCTTTGGTCTGGAACAGGTAGTGGTTTTAGAAAGCCGTTATATGTCTTATATAAAGCTTTAGCTTGTTGGCAGGTATAGGAGCTAAAGACATACCTTTATATTATATTATATATATTCGGCTAGTAGTACTCCTATTAGAGTAGTTCTAGGGTTTTTCTACAGCCTAGGTGGCCGGCTACTAGTAGATTATATACGTGTTCGAGAAGCTTAAGCTTAAGCTTATTATAGTTAGGTATAACTAGGCGGTTTTAGTAGTATAAGCGGTCTCTGCAAGCTTTATATTTACTTAAAAATATGTTTTTAAAGCGTCTAACGCTATCTTAAATTAGCTTAAGTGTCTCTTAGATAAACTTATTATTTAGGTATTTATTAACTATTATCTATTAAATTAATTAATTAGTTGTTTTAAGGATGTGCATTATAACGTCTTTAATAGGAGGGTTAAATTGTAACGGAACCTTGTAGCAAGAACTATAGTGGGTCCTATTATTGGGCTAGGTGTATAGGTAAACAAGAAGTCAACAATATAATAATAACTAGTGGAGTGGTTACCTAACAGATTAACTCTAATTATATTCTAAGATTTACTATAAAGAGAGAACTATCTGGGTAGGGACTGTAGTCCTTTAAATACACAACCTTACGCCTAAGAAATCCCTTCGCTCTGTAAGGTATGTATGCTCTATATACTCTATCCTACAAATCACATAGATTATATAGATTATATAAATTACATTACGTAACCTTAGTTACCATTTCTTGTTATATAGTTCCACTAGATCTATCCTAGACTATACCTATATTAACCAACTAGCTTCTGCCGACTCCTTTCTAAGTAGTTATAATATTGTACTTAAGCTATCCATAACACTATCTCCCTCCTCTTTGTCTTTATCCTTAAAGATCCCTAACATCTCTAAGTCGTCTACTAAAGGTGTAATGTCCGTCTAATCAATCTGCTTGATATCCTTACTTATAATGCCTAAAGCATCTTCTTCTTTTTTAACTCTTTGTTATGCGCATACAGTCTCCTCCATACTATCGCTAGGTAAGGTTATGCTGTCTCTATATTCTCATTGTGTAAAAGAGGGGTTAGTATGTGTTATATTAGCAAGTCCTTTACCTTAATAACCCTCTTTTTATTTAGAGTGCACTAAAGCAAATGTTTGGTCGTTGTGCAACGTTCGCTCTATTTCTAACGCTAAGTATGCGCGTCCTATAACTCTTAATAGTCTTTAAGTTCCCTAAGTAACTTATTATAGGGTCTTGTGTTTAATCTGCTGCTGCGAAGCTTAATAATAAGCTCTCTAGTGCCCTAGGCAAGATTCATCGTCTTTAAAATAAAGACCACGCTTACGCTAAGCGGGTGAGGGATAAGGAGCGTTATGCTCTTAAAGCCCGCGCCTCTGCTTATGCTTAACTACTTCGTCTTAAGAAAGTGCGTAAGAAGGTTTATTGTAAGGAGTGGAAACTTATTTAATAGGGTTTAGCTAAGCTAGGTAACAAGAGAGTAATATCTCCTAAGAAGGAAACAACTCTAAGTAACTTGGTAGTTGCTCCTCCTAAGTCCCCCTTAGGTAATTTGTCCTTTAGCAATCTCTTTTTAATGCTTCCTAACCTGCTTTCTTCTAATACTCCTATACCTTTCCTATAGCATTCTCTAAGTTGCTTAGTAGCTCCTAGGTAGTCTTACTATAGCCTATCTACTTTACTTTATACCACGTTTCGTTATCTACGTCCTTATAACTAATAATCTTTAAAACTTACCATTTATCTTCTTCTTGCCCTCTATATATATCTGCCTTGTAAACTAGTGGTTTAACGTTCCTATATGCCGGTTCTAGCATTGCAACGTGCTATACAGGGTAGATTTTTATTTTGGCTAGTAGGTTCAGTTTATACGTAACTAATAAAATTCTTTATATGATTTTAAAAGGTCCTAGTCTAACATAGTCTAACTTTTTGCTTGGTTGTTAACTCTTAAAATTTTTATATAGTAGCCACACTTTATCTCCCTCCTTAAGATCTGGTCCCTTAGATCTCCTAGCGTTATAGTACCGTTTTATTTATTTTTATACTAGTTTAGCTATTCCCTTAAGGTCTGTATAAAGATTTATTAAAGTCTCTATTCTTTACTTAGCTGTGCTACTTGTTTTCTTTGCTTGACGTAGCAATAATAATGTTCTTGGCTTATACCCATAATTCGCCTTAAATGGTAATATTCCCATTCCTTCTTATAGTGTTATATTATATGTAAACTGTATAACTAGTAGTAATAATACCCAATTGTTTTATGCGTGATTAATATAGTGCCTTAGATACTGTTCTAGTATCTGGTTTAATCTTTCTATTTATCCATCCGTCTGCGGATAATACGCTATTAAGGTTGCTACGTAAACTCCTTGTTCCGCCAAGAATACCTCCTAGAATGCTGCTATGAATCTTGGATCTCTGTCTAATATGACCTTGCTTAGTGCTCTGTGTCTTACAAACACTTCCTTAATATAGATTCTAGCGACATCTTCTGCTAATATCTCTTCTGTACACGCTATAAAGTACCCCTACTTTATAAGCTTGTCCACTATCAGGGGTATATAGAAACGTACTAGTTTCAGTGTGTTTAAAACGTTTTAGCTATATAGGTTCATATAAAACTAAACCTTGTTTAGTTTAAGATGTTTTAAACCGTTTTATACGTTTAAGGGTTTCCTAGAAGAAAGGGGGCTCTAGTGTATATAAATATCTCAAAAGGAACGCCGAGGCGCTAGTGGTAAGCGAGCTAATAGTAGGGTATAGCAGAATATGACAGAATTTGGCAGGGGACGTCACATTAACCTTCTATCTTAATACCCTTCTACCTCTACATGGCTTCTCAAGACAATACCTCTACAGTTTCGGACTTTACGGAGGATACACAAGACGAAGACAATAGCTCCTGCCTAGTATCCCAAGCTAGCACTACTGACAGCGACGAAATCCTCCGCCAAAATAAGCCAAAGGCAAATAAGGAGCTATGGTCTTATACTCATAAAGCAAAGTGTTCTAAGGAGGTAAGGAACAAGCATTACCAGTAGATATACTATTATAAGTATTGCACTAGCTATAAGGGCTCTCTAAATGCTAAAAGATTCCATACATACCTTCTTAAATCCCATAGCACACGTGTTAGTTCTACGCCTCTGGGTCTAATAAAGAGAGCTTTTAACAATATAATTGCAGACGTCTTTGGCGAGTAAATGACTTTACAAGAAAAGTGGAACCTAATTGAAGAAAAGACCCTCTAAGTAGCTATTAAAGTACCCGAATTTAAGGAAGCCTACGCACGACTTATTACTATCTAAAACCTTCCTTGCTCACTACTTAATTAGCCTGAATTTTGGGCTGTTATTCTATCAGTCAACTATAGGGCTAAAGAGACTCTTAAATTCGCGTAATAAGACGTCCTAAAGCTTATTAAATTAACCTATATCCTTCACCGTAAAGAGCCTATTAAAAAGCTTAAGAACTCCCTCTCCCTAGTACACTTCTTAATTAATATATGGACATTGCTAGCAAAGACAGGGTTCCAGGCAATTGTAGTACATTAGGTAGATATAGAGACTTGCTGTGCAGAGACTGCCTTATTGTCGCTTAAAGAATTTAAGGGAGCTTACGGTGGTGAGGAGCAGGCAGAGGTCTTTCTTTAGGTTATAAGAGAGGCTAGTCTGCAAGATAAACTGGGCTTTTTTATATTAGATAATTATGGCTTAAACAACCTTATGCTACGCCATATTGTAGAGGAGATTAAGAACTTTAACCCAGTCCTTCGTTAAGTACGTTGCTTTGGATATAATCTTAATGGTATTACCTAAGCCTTTCTTTTTAGATCTATAGCAAAGTAAGGAGAGGGACAGAAGGATAAAGATAAGGCAATTAAAAGGGCTATTTAGGACATTGCTCAACTCTAAGATAAGCTTTAATATTAAGAATCACGAAGTAAAGAAGATATTACTAAGGAGTTTTGTAAGCATGGAAGCATTAGTAAACTCCATAACTATAATATCTTCTCTTGCTCTTCTCTCTATTAATTTTAAGCCTTCCTTACAGCAGTTGGCCGAGCAATTCCTATGGATAATAACACACGGTGGAACTCCTGGTTAGATAAGGTTAGTATCGCTTTACAGAAGCGTAAGGAATTTATATCCTAGATGGAAGATCACTGGCAGGAGCTTAGTAATAATGCTCTTATAAGAGACGATTGGCAAGAGCTTAAAGATATTAGAGAAGTCCTTTAGCCTCTTAAGACCTGTATAAAGAATATGGAAGGGTATACTACTACGCTTTATATAACCTTTAATAATATGGAATTCCTTATCCGCCACTTTACCTAAATGTAGGAGAAATTTAGGGGTAACGCTCAAATAACCGTGAGGTTAATGGCAGCTTGGTATAAGTTTAACAAGTACTATAAACTTAGTAATGATACACCCATTCACTTAGCAGCAGCTCTTCTCCACCCTTAACTACGCGAGGCCTACCCTAAGAAGGTATGGTTAATAAAGGAGCAGCAGAAGTGGATTAAGCCTACCATTACTAAGGTCCGAAACCTATGGAAGGACTGTTTTAAGCCGGAGAGCGTATAATTAGTAGATCTTAACTTAATTAAAGATCCAGCCGCACGCTTTCTTGCTAAGATAACTATTTTAACGGCAACTGTTAATAAATTTAATAACTTTATTAAGGTATTTATCTAACAATTGCTAATTACTCTAGCTAATATTTACAGGGCGTATAAATCCCTATCAGCAAGCAATTACCTCTTAACTAGTAGCTAGAACCTACACGGTAATTAATTTACCCCAACCTTACCCAAATGGCTATTACGATCTTTAGTATACCCCTAATATTGGCTAGCCTAGAATAAGTATTCTCAGGAACTAAACATATAATTGCACCAGAGAGAGTAAGGCTTGGAGTGAAGATATTAGAGATGGTAGAGTTATTAAAGAGCTGGGTCCGAATTACAAAGGCAACAGGTAGGGCACCATTAAGTGGCGTATTTGCAAATAGTTACTTTATGGATGAGGCTTTGAAGGTATTAGGAGGGGAAGGTAATAGTGATGAGTTAATTGTCACGGTTTAAACCTATTGCCCTAGAAACCAGCCTTGTATATAGACCTGAAACGTATTAAAACGTTTAATATAAAACTAATACAAGGGGCTATTAAACCGAAACTGCGTTTCAGTTTCAGTTTCAGGTGTTTCTATACAACACTGTCCACTATTACTAAGATTACATCATGATCTTGCCCTGTGATAGGATCTTTTGACTTTAGTAACTTAATAATAAAGTCCCATGATATGACTTCCCATGGTCTCTCTAGTGTCTTAATAGGTTATAGCCCTCCGTACGGCTTATACCTTATTGGTTTGTTTCTTTAGAAATCTAGATATTCCTTTATAACTTATCTTGCTAGTCCCCAGATTCCTTAAATAATATACTCCTCTTAAAGTCTTAACACTAAGCCTATAGCTCCGTTGTGTCCTTAAGTTAGTCCCTTATGGAATGACTTAATAAACTCTTTTGTAATGGACCTTGGAACATAGGTTGCTTTTCTATTTTTATACTGTTCTGTGTCTGGATCCTCTACCTATGCTTTTTGGATCTTCTGTGTCCAATTACTCTTAGGTAACTTATAGATCTGGCTCTTTTATATTGCTGCTATCTTAGGATAATTATACCTAATTAATCCATCTTTATCTTTTCGCAATATAGCCCCTAACAGTTTTTTATTATTTTGTAGTTTAGCTTTCCTGCTTAGAGCATCTGCTTATGCATTGTCTGTACCCTGAGTATGCTGAATTTTAAAATAGTATTCCGTAAGCATTTCCGCCTATCTAACCTGTCTTTGGTTAAGTTCCTTTGTCATTAGGAATCCTATAAGGTTCTTATAGTCCGTTTTAACCATAAATGGTTTCTCTGTGCCTTATAAGAATGCTTTCTATTTCTTTAACACTATAACTATACCTAATAACTCCTTGTTATAGATGTTATAGTTTAGTTCTAGTGGTATTATCTTCTAACTATAATACGCTACTGGATACTATATATCCTAGTGCTTCTATACCAAATATGCTCCTAATATAAAGTCTAATGTATCTATCTCAACAACCATTTCTAACTTTGGTTAGTAGATCTTAAGGATTGGTTCCTAGGTAAACAACTCCTTAAGTTCTTTAAACAACTTCCTTTACTTATTGGCCCATATCCACAGTTCCTCTTTCTTTATTAGCCTTATAAACGGCTTAATATTTTTTAACCACTATGTAATAAACCTCCTATAGTAGTTACAAAACCCTAAAAACGATTTTAACTGCGTAACATTCTCTAGTTCTTGCCAACTAACTATAGCTTTAACTTTCTTTAGGTCTATGCTGATTTTTCCTAGTTTAATAATAAATCCTACAAAATCAGTATTTCTTATAAAGAACTTGCATTTCTTAATAGCTACTGGTATCTGTTCCTCCTATAGTCTTTTTAAGACCTATTTAATGTGTTCTCTATGTTCCTTCTTACTTTCTAAGTAGATAATAATATTATCGAGGTATACCATAACAAATTTATTAAGGTATTCTCCTAATACGCTATTAATTCACTTTTAAAATATTACTGGTATGTTTATAAGCCCAAACTGCATAACTAACGGTTTATATAGTCCTTTCTTTAACCTAAAGGCTACCTTCTATTTATCGCCTTCCTTAATTCTGATCTAATAGTACACCTATCTTAGATCTATCTTTGTAAAAATCTTTGCGTTGCCTATCCAGTCTTAGATTTTACTAATTAAGGGTAAAGAATATCTATCTTTTCTAGTAATGCTGTTTAACTGTCTATAGTTAATACACATCCTAAGTTTTCTGTTTTTCTTTAAGATGAACAGTACTGGATACCCTATTAACAATTGTGATGGTCTAATGTATCCCTTTTATAAGTTTTCCTAGACAAACTCTTTAAGCGCCACTGACTCGGTTTTAGTGAGCTTATAAATTAGAAAGAACTTTGGACTTGTTCCTAGTTCTAACTCTATTTTATAGTCCTATACTATATATTCTAACAGCTTTTTACTTTCTAGTAACCATAACTTTTTACCATACTTGTAGTATCTCTTTAGTACATAACTTAAGCCTTGCTTAGTCTCTTTGTATATTGCTCCAACTTAGTACCACACTAACTTGGTTTACTGTTGTATCTTATATTATTAAGTATCTCTAATATTAACCTAACCTATAACCCAATTAATCTTTAGATTATATTCCTGTAACTAAGGCATCCATAGTATCGCCTTGTCTTTTCCTAATAGTAGGATATTAAAAGACATTCTAACCTGTCTTCCTTTAATAGTTAACTAAATAGGTCCTATTTGGAGATTAATAATGCCTCCTCTATAGGCTATTTGATCTCCTAAAATTATTATAAGTAGATATAGGTGTTCCTTCTATCTGTGTAGTAACCCCATTCTTTCTACTACTGCTAGTAATATGTGGTTTCTCGTTGCTCTACTATCTATTAATGCTTTAAACTGTTAATCTTACCACTTAACTTATAAGTTTAGGTGTTATCCTTAGACTCCTTTAAGGGTCTAAGGCTCTACTACTAGTTCCCTCTAGTCCTGTAGGCCTCCCCTTTTCCTAACTATTAGCTGCTAGATCCTGTCTATATTTAGTCCTCTTTTAGCCAATACTTAGTTTATTTCTTTTCCTCTATATGCCATAGATAAGTATTCTTTAGGTAGTCCCACCACTATTATCTATCTAGGTATTTTTCTATAAGGAATCTTCCTAGTTAAAGTATTAGGTCCCCTTAACTTTATACTTCTACTAGGTGCTATCTATATATATACTTAGTATTCCTAAACCGTTTCTCTTCTAGTGCCTAATATATCCTTACTAGGTATTTCTGGTTCTTATCTTTTAGTGCTCTATATATATTGCATGTGTTATCCACATAAGCTATCTATAATAGTATATAATACACTAGGTGACTTGGGTTAACTCTTAGCTTATCTTTATTCTTAAGTTTAAACTAATACCTAGTTAACCTAACTACTAGTATTTCTACTATGGGTACTAAAATTTGTTACTTGCTTCTCTAATCCCTAGACCCTTCTTCTAGGTTCCTTAACATTATAATTAACGCTCCTTTAATATAACTTATGCGTTTTTCTATAATAGGTTGGTCTTAGACTACCTTCTTATTTAACTATATATAAAAGTCTTCCTATTTATTATTATATTATTGCCTATACCACTTTCCATATAACTGGTTTAGTGTATATAGTTTATCCGTAAGAAAGTATCTTATTATTGCTGCGTCGTAACATCCTTTAGTGTGTCTTTCTTTAAACCTAACTGGAATATCTAGATCCTCTTCTTATTCTAGTTTATCTAACTATTTTGCTTTAGGCATCCCTGCACTAGGCCTATTAGTGACTCTTTATATAGGTGCTCTATCCCTTATACAACCTAGCATAGCTAACCTTTTATCTAGCTTTTGCTCTTGCTATATAATAATTCTTTACCTAAACTCATCTATAGTTTCTTGTTTTCTGCGTCTTGTAGCTAGATTCTTAAAGTCGTCTTGCTTCTTAATCTCTATATTAACTCTTTAATCTTTAGGCTAAATACTATATTTACCTGGAATTGCTATGGTCCTTATTTGTTTCTTAAAATCTTGGTTTCCTACTAACGTTCTTACTTATTCCCCAAACTCGTGGTTCTTAAACTTATATCCTATACTTATTCATTTGTCACTAAACTAAGTTGCTACCCTTTTCTATCGGTTTTTGTTTATTGTGGGTTCTTAAGCTGTTCTTATTATATCCTATAAGTCTAGAGCCTTTCTTATCTCTTCTTAAGAATCTTAGACCTATAGCTTTTTACCTTTTATAAGTAGTAAGCTAGCACTAGTAGTTATCTGCTTGCTTAATTGTCTTTAAATATTACTCCTTCCGTCTTATAAAGCAATAGATGCTATATCCAACGGTGTTATAATACCCGTTACTAATCCGCGTTCTATAGTAGTTTTAGTCTCTATTTCTGTTATATTATTAAGGTATAAATACTCCTAGTTAGCCTCCTTTTCTTTCTTATTACTGTTAATTAATAAGTACTCTAACTCTATTATTATTATTACTAATCTGTGTCTATATATTACTATAACATCTTAATCTAGCTTATAGAGTTAATTCTATTCTTTGTCTAACTCTCTAGTTCCCTTAAGCCCTTTTAACTCTGGCTTTTATAGCTAATAGCTTGCGCTATACTTAGCGTCCTTATAAATTCAGTATGCATTATTATAACAAAACACAAAGTGTTTAATTAAATACTCCTTAGTCCCGCGCAATACTCCTATATCTATATTATCGTACTCTAACAACCTGGTGCCTTTTACTATATAGTTACTCTAACTACCTCTATAGTCTCTAGCAAAATAACCCTATTTTCTATAATTTATGCAAGCTCTATTTTTGAACCATTTTTCTTATTATAGAGTCTGCCTAAACATCTTCTACTGCTAAGATCCCTGGTTTAGCCTCTGCTTCTTAGTTCTATAATTACTTAATCCTTAACCTCTAGGTTTCTATAGTTTCTTTATCTATCTCTTAAATTCTTTAGTACCGCTTAGGTCTATTAGCTCTGCGCCATTCTATAGTTTTTAGCTCTGCGTCTGTTAATGCGTACTCTACGCCTTATATAACTATAGATTTCTATCTTACCCTTTCTTAGCTTATTCCCTTTAATAGATCCTGTTATTAATCTTTATTAATTAATCTATTAAGTCTCTTAGACTTTCCGCATCTTCTATTAGGATAATTGCGTCCTAGACTTTAGCCTTAAGTCCTTATTTATACTGTGCCATAAGCGCCTTGTCGTTCTACTTAACCTGCGTTATAAGTATCTGAAACTGTGTTGTATACTCTATTACTAAAGAACGTTGTACTAAGTTTTAAAGCTTTTGTTCCGCTATAGTTAATGCTTCTAGGTCTCTAAATATCTGTGTTAATTTCTCTACAAACCCGTTCTAACTGGTAAACATAAATCATACGTCTTAGTTAGTAGTTGTTATACCGCTAACTTGTATTTCTATAAGGTAAGGTTTAAACCATTCTAGTGCTCTTCCTATTAAGAACAATCCTGCGTACACCACTTGATCTATAGATATTGCCAACTTTACTCCTTCCTGTATAACCTTAAAGTGCATTTACATAAGGAATCCCTTAAGTTTTCACCTTTCTCCCAATAATCGTTTAATTAACGGTAACTTAACCTTTACTACTCCAATTCCATTAATACGTTCCTTAAGTATCCTATTATTATCTAATAAGCAATTAACTATTTCCTATAACTAACCTCTTATAACTACTTGTGAGTCCATATCTGCCATACTGGTATCTCCTAATCCTAAGGTAGTTATTGCCGTTAATGGTATTACAACTAGTGCTTTGGGTAGCATATTGTTTGACTTTGTTAATACTATAACCAGGTAGTAAATATATAACGGAGCCTTATAGCAAGAACTACGGTGGGTCCTATTATTGGGCTAGGTATATAGGTAAACAAGAAGTTAACAACGTAATAACAACTAGTAGAGTAGTTGCCTAATAGATTAACTCTAATTGTATTCTAAGATTTACTATAAAGAGAGAACTATCTAGGTAGGGACTATAGTCCTTTAAATACACAACCTTACGCCTAAGAAATCCCTTCGCTCCGTGAGGTATGTATGCTCTATATACTCTATCCTATAGATCACACAAATTACACAGATTACATAGATCACATCACGTGACCTCGGTTACCATTTCTCGTCACATGGTTCCACCAGATCTATCCTAGACTATGCCTATATTAACTAACTAGCTTCTGCCAACTCCTCTCCAAGTAGTCGTAACATCGTACTTAAGCTGTCCGTAACATAAATAGCTTAGGGCAAAATAGGGTTTAATTATAGTAGGTACGCGCTTTTTCTTATGCTAGTATATTTTATAAACATTAGGTTAGGGTATTAGGTTTCTAACCTTAAACGCCTAGGCAGTATATAATTAAGAATTGGAAATAAGATAGATATTCTAACTAGCGGGCCTAGTAATAGCTTAGCTGTTTTATAGTTATAAAGTACTATAGATTCTTATAGTCGCTAAAAACCTTAATTAGAAATCCAGCACCTTCTAGTTTAGGTCGCTATTATTTAAAATATTTAATAATAGCCAATAATTCCTTATTTTAGGTCTTGTAGTTATATTTAGCTAGACTTAGTCGTTTTAAGAAGTATGCTATAGGGTACAGTACTCCTTCCTTATTATACTAGGATAAAATGCCTCTAGTAACATAGTTAGATAAGTTAGCTTCTATAATACTCTTTTGGTTTAGGTTAAAGTGTTAGAGTATAGGTGCAGTAGTAAATATAACTTTTAGGCAGGTAAAGGCCTTCTTATATTCCTTATTAAAAATAAAAGCTTAATTTTTTTAGGTTAGAGCTACTAGGGGTAAAACTAGGGCGGAGAAGTTATTAATAAACCGTTAGTAGAAATTAGCAAATCCTATAAAGGCTCTTACGTCTTTAACGTTCTTAGGTTCTTGCTAGTTTATAATTACTTCAATCTTTTTTAGGTCTATTTATATGCCGTTTATAAAAATAATAAGTCCAAGGTATAGAACTTCTGTTTTATAGAACTTATATTTATCTATATCTAATTATAGGCTAGCTTTACATAGGGCTTTTAGGACAATGTTAATATGTTTCTTATATTTAGCTAGGTTATTACTATATACCAGGATATTATTGATATAAGCAGTGCAGAAAACGTCTAGGTAAGGTTATAGGGTATTATTTATAAAGTGTTAAAATAAACTTAGGGCATTTATAAGGCCAAACGGCGTTACTAAGTATTTAAATAGTCCGTATCTAGTGCGGAATGCAGTAAGCTATTTATCTCCTTTTGCAATATAGAGGCGGTTAAATGCGTAGATAAGGTTAAGTTTTATATAGTAGCGAGCCTTACTTAATTAGTTTAGTGTCTCTTAAATTAACAGGAGTAGGTACCAATTCTTAATAGTAATAGTGTTAAGAGCTTAGTAGTCTATATAGAAGCGTAGACCGCTACTAGGTTTCTTAATAAAGATTATAGGTACAGCTATAGGCAAAAAGCTTACTCTAATAAATCCTTTACTTAGGTGCTCGTCTAAGTACATTTGCAGTACTTTAAGTTTATTCTAGGACATTCCGTATAGGGGTCTAAATCCTAGCTATTTTCCTTCTTTAAGTACGATCTTATAGTTATATAGTCGGTACTCTACTAACTTATTGGCTTTCTTTTGTAAGAATACCTCTAGGTGCTTATAGCGGCATATTAGTACTTTCGTGGTAGGGTTAGTATGTTTCTTTAATACTAGGGCCTTTTTAATATCGGCCATTACAATAGCAAAGATTATATATTTAGGTTTTCTAGCAAGTTATGCTAATAGGGTAGCTCTAATTATATAGATATCTAAGGTGTTAAGCAAGTTTAGATTATCCTTGCTTTCTTATATGGCTTCTTATTTAGGTTTAGGTTTAGTGTTAGGTACAGAGTTAGTATTAGATTTAGGTTTAGGTTCTTTAAGTATCCTTTTTATAGTAGAATACCAGTTCTTCTGGTACCTTCGTATATTAAAATCAGACTTCTGCTTGGTTTAGGGCAGTGCAGTAGTTAGGATTGGTTTATGTAGTTTAGTATAACTTCTAGGTCCTTAGTAGACGTCAGTGGAAATCTCATATTAGCGGAATTTAGTAGAATTCTTAGGTTAGTGGAATTTGGTAGAATTCTTGTATTAGTGGAATTAGGTGGACATTTTAGGTATAATATAGACGTTAGTGGAAATTTTGGACTAGTATATCCTAGTGGATTTTTTAGATTTTGGTTTAGGTTCTAAGTAGCAGGTTATAAGACACTTCTGCTTATAGTAGGAGGCAGTAAATGGAAGCTTAAGGTTGTTCTAACTAATGGTTACCTTATATAGCTTTATCTAGCGTTGTTTAAGGATTACTAGGTAACCTAGGGTAGTTACAAAGAGCTTAATTAATTCTTTATAGTTTAGATATTGGAGTCTTAGGGCCGCTATATAAGTAATACGGCCTAAGACAGTGCGTTTGCTATTAAATCTAAATACGTTAATATGCCGGTTAAGGGGTATTAGGGTAAACCTATTATCTTACGCAAAGATCTTATTAATAAATTCTATACCGCTAGCTCCTATGTTAATTAGGACTTAAGTATTAGCCTATTAACCTTTCTACTAAAGATGGCAGTTAACGGTTATACTACAATCCTAAGAGTTAGGGTTTGCTATATCTAATGCATTTAATAAGATCCTATAATATAGCTGTCCTAAAGAGCAACTTAACTCTAAAACATACCTTTTAGTAGTAAGTGGGAACGGGTTCCTCTAGAACATTTATAACAGTGCAAGTGTGGGAGAATTAACTAAGTAACTTTATTCTAAATCTATGGAAATCAAGTGAACTAAATACATGAAAGTAGACCCGGAACTCCGTAGCCTATGACTCAATATTTAACCGTATCCGAGACATACGAGGGTAGCGTCAATTGTGTCTTGGAGCCTTTTAGGCAACTATCTCATATCTTAGCGTAGTGCTGGTGAACTATTACATACCCCCCTAGATTTAACGGTGTAGTTAAAGCTATAGAAAGTAAATAAAGGTAAAAATCTGTACTAAAAAAGGAAATTTAGATATAATATTAGGAGTAGTACAGGGTAGGGTAATGGTAAAGCCGTTGACTATGTTGCTCGTAGGGCTTCTAGTGACATTATAGACGTTATATTTAGTAACGTTATGGTTATTATAACTGGTGCCGATATAGTCTAGTACTATTATAGGCTAGATTGGAATTGCTTTAATTATATCCAAGATATCGTCTTAAAGTCCGTATGGTATAGTGTTTGATCTTGGTAGATCTAGAGATACTATTCTGCTAGGAGTTGGTAACTGTTTAATATCCTTTATAGGAAGTTCTACTAAATTATTTAATTTAGGTGTGGTAATTTAATCTACACTTAAGGCAGTTGTTTAATCTGTGGTTAAGGTAGATCCTTTTAATCTATGGTTGGGGTAGACACTTAGGGTAGTTATTTAATCTATAGTTGAGGTGGAACTTAAGGTAGTTATTTAATCTATAACCAAAGAGACGCTTAGGGTAGCATTTAAGCTATAACTAAGGAGGACGTTTTAATCTGTGCTTAGGGTAGTTATTTAATCTATAACCAAGGTAGATATTTTTATGCTTTGCTAATAAGCAAACTTTATATTTAATTTTAAACGGTGTTTATTTATTAATAGTGACATAGTTTCTTAACTAAGTGTTATTTAGTAACTATCTATCTGGTATCCAGCTAAGTTATAGTACTGCTTAGATTATTCTATACTATTTTAGTAATTATCTATCTAGTATTAGCCTTATGTCTAGCCCTAGGACCTACCTTGTTTCTGGCTTGTTGCCTTATATCTAGTTCTTTTAGGTCCCTGCCATGTGTCTGGCCTATCTACAAGCTTGTGGTACTGTAGGAGTTATCTGTTGTAACTAGTTATAGGAAGTTGTTTGCTTTCGATTTAAAAGGGTTAAGAAGGGTCTAGTTAGCGTCTTGGCGAAACTTTATTTTAACATTCCAAGCTTTTAATTTAATTTATCGGTTCGTTTGTCGGTTAGGTTGTATGGTTGGGTTTATATACTTAGTTTAATCGTTGGTGCCTCCCTAGGAGGCCTTAATTTGATTTAATTTAATTTAGCAATAGGCTAATCTTAAGGCTCTAGTTTAGTCTAATTTAATTAATTAAATTGTTCTGGTGTTCGCTAGCTAGTCGTTTAAATGGTTGTCTAGTTACGATAGTCCTTTAGCTGCTGTTAGTTTGGTGCCTTCTTTATGTCTACCCAATATCCTTATCTCTTACCATTAGTATATCCAAGCTAGCCTTGGGCTCTCACTTAGACGCCATATAAGGTCGTTACGCTGTGGTGGGGTAGGTCGATTTTGTTAAGTGGTTATATATCTGGGTTAAAGGAGGTCAGGTTTATACAGTCAGGTTTGGTTTAATCGATATTTAATATAATCAATATTTAATTGCCCGTCTGTTTAGTAAGTAAAGAAGCTTAAGACACTGCAAAGGTGGAAGAAGTAGTAACTTCTTAAATGAGGTAGCAGATTAATTGCTTAACAGATAGTACAATAGGTAGTGCGATCCAATTGATTGGTTAGCAGGTAGTGCGATCCGGGAGTGCGAGCCGGGCTCATAACTGTAACAGTACAAGTGTGGGAGAATTGACTGAGAAACTTTATTCTAAATCTATGGAAATCAGGTGAACTAAATACATAAAAGTAGACCCGGAACTCCGTAGTCTATAACTCAATATTTAGCCGTATCCGAGACATACGAGGGTAGCGTCGATTGTGTCTCGGAGCCTCTTAGGCGACTGTCTTATGTCTCAGCGTAGTGCTAGTAAACTGTTACAATATTAGTTATAACTTCGTCCTTATAAGTGGTACTTACTAGATATAGAGTTGGAGCTAGATAAAGATTAGGGTTAGTAGCTGGAAGATTAGTACGGTAAACGGCTGCTAGCGTTAAATATTTGTAGATCTTTTTGGAAGGGGGCGGAGCAGTAGTTAAAGAGGTAGAAGCTACTTCCATATTTAAAGCAGAGGCCTAGTTTAGTGCATTATTCTCGTTTAAAGGACCCTAGTGGGGCGTATCCTAGGGTCCTAGTGTTAATATCTATGGCGTTGGGGTGCTTAGGCTGGGATAATAACTTAGTAGACGTTCATGGGATTGTTATATTATATTAAGGAGCGGACTTCGGTGTCAGGCGTAGTATATTATTATACTATTTATTAATAACGTTTACATAGGTATTATGGGCTCTTAGTAGGTCTATACTAATTAGGGAGGTTTTTAGTTTAGGGCTTAGAGATTTAATAAGGCTATTAATTAGTGCGGAGTTATTCTAGCCTATTTCCTTTACATAACAATTAAATTCGGAGAAGTATACTAGGAAACTTTTCTTTTCTTAAGTTATGTAGTTTATCTTCCTTTAAGCGGTAGCTTAGCGGTTTGGGTTACTATATATAGCTTTAAGAAGTACGACTAGGCTTTATACTAAGTTTAGCTAGAGAGGTTTAATAAGGTTGGCTGCGTCTCCTCCTAGTTATCTTAGGGCGTAGTAGAGTTAGTTAGCTTATTTTTAAGCCGGCTTAAAAATAACCAAAGCTCTTATTATTTGCTAGTAAATACTAAAGGGTCTAGTAGTTTTTTAGATTATTATAACGCAGTAGTCGGTTCTACCAGTAGGATAACTATTACTAGTTTAGGGCTTGTGTTCCGCGTATTAACTTCTAGTAATAGCAATTGGTCTTAAGGGCTTAGCGTAGGCGTCTTAAGGGTGCGGATTTCTTCTTAGAGGGCCTTAATTGTTTTCTAGTACTATACTTCTTATTTAGCTTGCTATTAAGCTATAGTAGCTTGGTTTTATATAAGGGCGTCTATAAAGGACTTTTATATATCTGCTAATTGTTCCTAGAGTGCGGATATAATGTTAGTGGTTATTATAGGAGCTTTAAGGTCGTTCTATATTTTAAATAGAGTAGGGCGGAGTATAGGTTTTTAACGCAACGTAGTATTATAAAGTATAAGTGGTAATAATATATAGCGAAGTAGATATTATTAAGCTATATACATAAACTATATAATAAGGTTAAGACGTTATATAGGGAGAAAATGTAAGGAAATGGGACAAAAGGGTATATTATTATTATTATTTATTGCTTAACGTCCAATTCGGATCCCTATTGGGCCCACACGGACTACTCCTTATATACATATAGGGAGAAAACTCTTTTGAGAAAACCCCGTAATCCGTCTCCCTACCTTTTAGGACTCGCCTATAAGGCGCCTGCGAGTTACCTATAGTGCTCTACTACCTTACTTTTTAACCTCTTTGGGAACTACTGCTGCCGTAACAAGCCTACGGACGCGCTAGTATTGCAAACTTTGCTCTACTACTGTAGAGTTATTAGGGGGCGCCTATTACTTACCCCTTTGCCTTCTATTACCATTTCCTTTATAACCCAAAACTAGTCTAGTATATTTTGGCTAATAAGCTACTAGGTAACCGCCTTAAGACCTTTTTATGTTAAGAGTAATGTGTTATAGTTCTCTATGCTAGCTACTAAGAGCATAGCTTCTTAGTTGGTGCATAGGGGGCATAATAGTATTATATATTTTAGTGTCTGTCTTAGCCAGCTACATTCACATCTTGGGCTGCCTACTAGGATACCTACCTAGTAGAGCCAATCTTTTAGTCCTATTATCCCTGTTCTTAAGAGTATTGCCATTATATTTTCTACCTTTATTAGGCCTTCTTGGAGCTCTTAAGTATTTACCCCCTATAGCGTTAACTATGCCATAGCTTAGGTTTCTCTTGCCTAAGTTAGCCTCTATACCTTTAACTCCTATACGCCTCTCTAGCGTTAGTCTAACCAGTATTATATTACAGAAGATGGTTTCCTAGCGTTCTTTTATGCTCTACTTTAGCTCCTTTCTCTTTTTTACTATTATCTTTACTAGCCTCTTACACGTCTCCCTTCCTTCCCCACATAGGCCTAGGCCCTAATATAGTATTATTCTTCTTTTACTTTCTTTACCTGTTTCTCTAATATCTCTTCCCTACTTTAGGGTTATTAGTTTATTCTCCTATAAGGCGCCCTAAGGTCCCTCTATAGTTTATTTAGGCGTGTCTTAATATACTTTATAACATTAGAGTTGCGTTTACTTTGCGCCCTTTATATTATAGCGGCTTTAATATATAGTTATAGGGGGGGAATATTGGCTTCCTTCTTAAGCAGTGCTATAGCCATTTACTTATACCCGCCTATTATACTCTAGAGGTAGGCTATTTAGACCTTTTAGAGTAGTTTAAGGAGTAATTTAGGGGGGCCCTTCTTAGTTTCTCTAATGGCCCAAACACTGGATCTATATATTATAGCTGGCCGGACAACTACTATATATAGTAGGTGTGACCTCTAGAAGCATGGACCCTATATAGAATTAACGATCCTAGATAATATAATATACTATACTTAGCCCTTACGGGCCACTTATACCACATATACGCTCTATTAGAGCTTGCTGTTTACCTATACTCCTAATACCCTTAGGTCCTAAACTGGTTAACCCCTAAAGCCTTAGATATGGATTATATGCTAAAGATCTATAGATTGGTTGCGTTTTCTTATAAAATAGATTAGCTAGTATTTCTCTAGTGAGAATTAAACTCTATATTATCTTACCTATTCTATATAGGTGTTATAGGCTTTCTCTAGTATTCTGCAGTTCTCTGCAGCTATTGGCCCGTATATAATTAGGTTTATATTATTAACAAAGCCTATTCCCTAGGTCGCCCCTTCCTTAAAGATGTTAAGTAAGTGGCTTATAAAGAAAAGAAAGAGTATAGGTAAAAGAGGTAATCCTTATAGTATACCTATTATAACTATAATAGGGGGGCTCTAGTATCCGCTAAAGACTAGTAATATCTCTTTCTGGCCTATAAACCCTTAAACAAATTATATAATCCATTTTAGGAAGCCCTTTACCCTAAGGATATATAGGAGGCGCTTATGGGGTATATTATTATAGGCGCCACTAATATTTAGGCTAAGTATTGATACTATAAAGTCCTTATATATAGCCCATACAGTTTTAATGGTAGCAGCGAGTAGTATAAGTGCTAATAGTGTTAAGCGATTCTTTCTTGCCCCTATTTAGCTTTATAGTAGTAGGGCGTGTTCCTCTACTATATCTACTATATGGTCCGCTATAACCTTTTCTAAGATCTTACTTAGGGTGTTTTCTAAGGCAATAGGGCGGTAGCTTCCTGGGATTAAGTAGTCTACTTTACCTTCTTTTTATAAGACAACCGTCGTTATAGATCTTCCGAGTTATAGGTAGTAGCCTATTATAAAGTATGCTTTAGCTATATCTACAAGCTAAGGTACTATAAGTAGACCACAGGTCTTTAAGGCTTTGTTTAGGATCCTATCTGGTCCTAGTGCTATATTATTTAAAAGGCGACTAATAGTTCTAGCCATTTCTTCAGTTATTATGTCGCTGTTAACCCTTAGGCGAGTCACCGGTGTTTTACTAGTAATATTACTAAGGTCTACTAAAGCCAGTTAAGGGAAAAATCTTTTTATAAGGATCTTCGCCTTTTTATTATTGTTGCTTGTAGCCTATAGTTCGCCTGCTCTTTGTAAGGGTAGTAAGTATAGGTCTTCTGCTAGGCGTCCCGCCTTTTTCTTTACCTATCTTGCTATGGTCTAAAGGCCCTTATTATAGGGGATGCTTGGGTTAGTAGTATATTCATTTATAAACCGTCTCCAGTTATTTCTTGCTTCTTTTTTTAGGGTATTCTTTAGCTGGTTTCTTATGTCTTTATATCGTCTCTTGTCTTTAGGGTTATAGCTGCTTATATATTTCCTTTTTGCTCGTTATTAGCTAGCCACAAGAACCGTGCATTATGCGGACTATATATATCGCGCATAGGGGCCCAGTTTTAAGACCGGGCAATGCTCTTTTAGCCTATTTTTAATTACTACCTAAATCCTTTCTAGTCTTTAGTCAATTTCCTTAGGGGTAGCTAATAAGCCTTGCTTGTTTAGTATTAGGTGGATTTCTTCTAGGTCTTAAAGTTGTTGTTTAACTGTATTAAGGAAACTATCTGTCTTAAGCTTCCTTATTGCGTATCTTTTACTATTTAGTTATGCCTTAATATCCAAATCTAGCTATATCTAGATAGGGATATAGTCTAAGGTAAATGCCTATTCTTCTTTAGGGATACACCTTTTAAGTCTCTGGTATAGGCTATCGTCTATAAATATAAGGTTAATTGTACTTCTAGCGGTGCCTTATTGCCATATAATTGCTCCTAGGGGAGTGGCTAGCTTAAGGCCCTAGATATCTATAGCTCTTAGTAGGTGTTACGGCTAGCTTTCCGTGGGAGCGATCCGATAGATCAAGCAACAATAAGGGGCTATATTATGAATAGACTAAGGTAAGGGCTCAAAGAAAGGGGCGCGGTAGACGACTATGTACATGTTCGGTCGTCGGGGCAACGTTGGGGCAACGTTGATCCGTGACCGACGACGCCCCGATGGTAGCTATGTAGACGAACCGTCACATTACCCCCCTTTAAGCCAGGAGGATCGCCCTCGATCCTCGTAGTCAGGCTCTCCTTGTCCGTCTTGCCCTTCCGTCCTTCTCTGCTTTATTGTCTTCCTTCGAGGGCTCTAGATCTACGTCCTTGTAATACGCCTCTAGCCATTGCAGCAGCCGTACAGGTGGTCTGGCATTATGGGGTCTCTCGTCGTGGAACGTCTTGATCTTATAGGGGGCGCTGATAAAGCCGTCTGCGTTATACCAGGTATTGTCCAGGTCGTGGCCTACCCAGTTAACCTTATACTGTAGTCTTCCGTGGTAGGTTCTACTAGTAAGGATTTTATTAATCTCATACTCTGGCTCGCTATTGATTAGAACTGGCTCCTCTAGCTCCCTGTTTTAGCCCGGTAGGGGGTTATCTGGGTCCTTTTATAGTCGATCGGCATAGAAGACGTTTAACATCTTTATATTTAGGGGTAGGTCAATAATATATAAGTGTCCTTTTATGCCTAGAATCTTATAGGACCCTGCGAGCTGTCTATCTAGCTTAATACTTGGTCGGTTAGTAGCCTAGCCCTTCCTAGTAATATATACTCGATCACCTACTCTAAAGTCTGGTTTGTGATGGTGCCTATTAGCTTGCCTTGTCTGCCGCTTTTAGGCCTTTACTAGGTTGTCTCTTACCTATTTAACTGCGTCCTAGGTTCTATATGCGAAAGCCTAAGCTTCTTATTATGTTAGCTTTTTATAAGGTGTTAAGGTTGCTTATATACGTTCCTCCCAGTTAAAGTAAAGCCTTGGCTTAAATCCTAGCTCTAGCTTATATAGTGCAAAGCTAGTAGATTTATGCGGTAAGATTGCCTGTATAAAGTCTATATAGGGGAGGAGCTCTAACTAATTGTCCTAGTAGTGGTTAATAAAGGGCCTTAAGCGTTGGTTAATATACTAGTTTAGTACCTCTGTATTACCATTAGTTTGTGGGTGACCAGATATAGAGAGCTTTTGCTTAATACCGGTTAGTTTATATAGCTCGTCTGTAAAGGCTAAGATAAATTGGGGTCCTTAATCTAATATAGCCGTCTCTAGGAGGCCGTACACGCGCCAGACGTGTTAGTAGTATAGGTTTGCTGCGTTAGCTACAGTAGTAGTTTTATAGTAGGGTAGTAAGAAGGCTCTCTTACCTAGTTAATTAACAACTATAAAGACGTTATTAAAGCCCTTTTTATCCATTGGGAAGGACTTAAAATTAAGAGAGATGTACTACCAGTAGCGTTCACCAATTAGTAGGGGGTGCAGTAGGCCTGGGGTTTTGTCCTAAGGTATATAGGTCCTCCTACAGGCCCTATAGTTTCTTACGTAGGTATTGCAGTCTGAGGGTAGTCCTGGCTAATAGTATTAGTCTGCTACGAGTTTCCTAGTCTTTATTTTGCCTGGGTAAGCGGTTACCTGGCGAGAGTATACCTCTATAATAAGGTAGGTACGGAGGCAGTTAATATTAGGGACTATTAGCTTGCCAAAGCGGGTAAGTAGTCCTCCTTGGAGCTTTTAGCCCTTCTGGTCTTGCTTGGCTAGCTAACATAGCCCTACTAGCGACTTACTAGTTCAGTTGGCCTGGAGTATCTAATTAACTAGCTCATATAGCTGCTATTTGCGATTTGCTGCAACTAGGGGGTCCTCGGAGGTTGCCTCTAGTGTAGCAATTGTAAGGGCGGGGTTAATTAAGTATATAGTGCGTGCGGCTATATCCTTCTCTTTCTACGTCTTTAGGTCCTCTTGCTTTTATAATAGGGTATCAGCCACTATATTCGCCGTGCCTAGCCTATAGGTAATCCGTATATGGAAATCAGCTAGTAGGTCTGCCCAACAGGCCTGCTGTAGATTTAGCAGCCTCTTGGTTGTGAAGTACTTAAGGGCTTAATAGTCCGTAATTACTGTAAAGGGTATACGCTGGAGGCCGATAAGGTGACCTTGCCATTCCTATAGGCCTCTTATTACTGCTAGCATCTCTTTGTTATAGATCTTGTACCGCATCTCTTTAGGGGATATTATTTTTAAGAAGAAGGCTACTAGCTTCCAGGTCTTATTATCTTGCAGCTAGTTTAGCACCCCAGCTACTACTCCGTCACTTGTGTTAGTCTCCATACGGGTGTCTTGGAACGGTAAGTAGTGCTTTATTACACTGCCCAATAGCATAAGGGCCTTAACTCGCTTAAAGGTTTTGAGCTCTTCCTCCCCTAGCGGGTGCCATGCTTTCTTCTTTATAAGCTTACTAAGCGGTCGTGTAACTTAGCCGTAATCCTTTAGGAAGGCCTGGTAGAAGTTATAGAACCCTAGGAAGGATTACACTCCTTTTATAAAGGTAAGGAGCTCCTAATCTCTAATTGTAGCTAGCTTATTAGTGTCTATAGCGATCCCATTAGTGCTGATAATAAAGCCTAAGAACTTCGTCTTGGTAACGCTAAATTCGCTCTTCTTAATATCCGCTTGTAGGCCTGCCTCTTAAAGCCTCTACAGGACCTTCTTAATGTGGATTTTGTGCTCTAGCGGGTTATCTAAATAGATTAGGATGTCGTCTATATAGGCTATATAGAAATCGTCCAAGTAGTTAAAAAGGACGCTGTTAATAAACCTCTGGAAGGATATAGGGCCGTTATATAGTCCAAAGGGTAGGACGCGGTACTTATATAATCTATACCTTGTACAGAAGGTAGTTAACTTCTCTACCTCTTCCTTTAGCCGTATACGGTAGAAAGCCTGCTGAATATCTAGCTTGGTAAAGATTTTAGCTTTTAATAGCCTGGTTAACGTTTCCTTAATTAATGGCAGCGGATAGCGGTCCTTCTTAGTAATTGCATTAAGCTTTTAAAAGTTAACGTAGAATCGCTACCCCCCTCTAGGCTTTTTGGTAAATAGGACCGGAGCTGTAAAGGGTGCGTTGCTTGGTACTATAAACCCCTTCTATAAGTGCTCCTATAGGTAGGCCTTAATAAGCTCTAGCTGCTCTAGCGATATGTTATATAGTGGGCTAGGGGCTAGATTGCGGCTATTGCCTTTAAGAATAATATTGTGGTCTACTCCCTCGCGATATGGTGGTAGTGTATCAGATATAGCCTTTGAAAAGCTATTAGTATATTCTTAGTAGGGCTGTGGTAGCTTTTTATAGATAAGCCGGCAAAGTTCCTTGTTATTATTAGGTAGGGCGTCTTGTCCCTTCCTATTCTCCATTAACTGGTTTATCTTGTAGAGACTAGTATATCTAATTACTACGTCCTTACGCTTTGCTCCTTGTAAGAAGTTCCTTACCTTAAGTAGCGTAATGTCTGCTGCTCTAAACTCCCTAGTAAATAAAAGCCTCCTTACTCTTGGCTTTAACGGTGAAGTTGGCCTAGGGTGGAGCTGGTCCTCCATTTTCCTAATCGTATCTTGGATATCGATCTTCTAAGTATACTTGTAGTTATATAAGGTCCGTTTGGTTTGCTTTAGCCTAGCTTGCCCCTCTGGTTTAATTTCAGTAAGGGGCTTCTTCTCTTAGAGCTCTCTGATCGCGACTGTATATTTAAGGATATATTATGGGGTAGGCCTAGGCTCTTGGTCTAGCAATATATCTTTTTAATCTATGTCTCTCTGGTGATCCTTATTAATTGGCAGGGGTAGGAGCTCCTTTCTTAGTATAATTATATTCTGCCTACTATAGTAGTTCCTCTTAGTTCGCCATATTAAGACCTAGTGTTTGTAATTAATAAGGGCCCTAGTTTTCTTGAACCACCTACGGCTAATAAGAAGATTATAGCGGCTAGTATTACAGAATAGGAACCATATAGGGACTTATCGGCTATCTATAACTAGGTTAGCCCTAAAGAGCTATTTAATTATATCCGTCTGCTGGTTATTCTAGCCAGATATAGCAACTCCTTATTCTTTAATCTTATAGAGCTTTGGTTATAGTTGTTACTTAATAATTAGTAGTAGCTTATAGTATATAAAAGCCTCTCCGCCCGCACTAGAGTTAAGCAGGCTTATTATATTAAGAGCCACGCCGCCTAGCGCGATCCTGTATAGCGTTATAAGGGCTACGCCTCCTAAGATTTCCTTCAGCTGTATAGGCGCTGTATTAATTACTCTAATCTACTCTAGGCAAGAGACTTCTCCTAGAGCTACTTATTTTCCAATTCCAATAAGTTAGTAACTATCTTATACTCTTTACTTTGGTTAATTGCTTTAGCTTCCGTCTTCTTCGGCACTAGGTAGTTATTAGAGTAGTATCCTTGCTTGCTATAGTTAAAATAGGTAACTGGCGCTTTTGCGGCTGGTGCTAGAGTTAGAGGCTACTAGGAGGGGGGGGGACCTTTAGTCTCTTTAGCGCCCCTAGTGGAAGCTCTCTTAATAGCCTAGGCTACTCTATAGTCACTTCGCTTCTTACCTATCTGCTTTAGACCTTGGGCGTACTATTAGGCAGTCTTGCAATAGGCCTAGAAGTTATAGTCTTCGTCTACTACCTTAGGGAATGTTCGGTTGCAAATCGCCTCCATATTCATAATCTGTCAATCCATACACCTTTTAGTGTCACCCGTTTTGTAATTAGTGGCGGCTACTACCATGGCTCATTTGAATATATAATTGAGTCAATTGTTCGGTGAGGCTCCATATAAGGCTCCATATTTGACTTCGCATAATGCGTGATTGACGTCGGTGAGCGATTCAAATGAGCCCCTCTCTGCCACCAGGCCTCTATCGCGACTCCCTATTTTGGTATAGCAATGGAGCCTCCTCAGCTAACGTCCTTTCTGCGATCGACGCCTTTTATACCTTGACCCACCTCCTGTAGAAGCCGTAGTAGGGTTACAGTGACGCCCCGAAAATAAACTTATTGCGATTACAAAAGTTAAGATATTATTATTATTATATAAGGCTCACAAATGCGACAGTAGTATCGCGATCAGGGTGTGTGGAGTCGCCATATCGTCACTTTAGCGCGTATGTAAGAGCTCCATATTGAAATGGAATATGGAACAGGAGCTCGAAGCTACATATTGAAATGGTGCCAAGAACCTCATTTCAACTACTGTATGCAGTATAGCTTGCAAATTTGCCGCGCTTGCCAATATGGAGGAGCTCCATATTCAAACATCACCAGATTTACCGAACGACCACCTCATATTTATATTTGAGCTCCATTTCGGTTACAATATGGAGCCTCCATATTGAATATGGAGGTGCAACCGAACGACCCCTTAACTTCCATTTAGACGCATAGGCTGTTGTAAAGCTTATCATAAAGCTCCTCTTTCCGCTAGTCTTATGGCATCCTTAAGATATTTGCTAGCCGTACAAAGTTAGATTGGAAATTATTAAAGTCTCCTAGATACGGCATCTTAAGGCCTTTAAGTTCCTGCTAGGCCTTAATACGGCAATCTGGGTCCTTAAAGACGTTCTCTAGGAACTTAAGTACTTCTTTACTAGTAGGGTTGCGTTCCGCATTGCGCTCTGCCTCTAGGTAGGGTAAGAGGTAGTTGTAAGCTTTACCTCCTATACGTGTCTTAATATACGCCACTTTTATATCCTCTTCCTAATCTGGGTTATCTTAATAGAACTAGTCTGCATTAGATTAAAGCTTGTTTTATATATAGCCGCTTTAGGCATAATAGGTAGGCTCTTTCCCATCTGTCAGTGTAGGTGGGTCTAGAAACTTTGCCGTATATCTTAAGCCTATAACACTGCTTGTTTGAGAGAGTGGTGTCCCTTCTTATATTGTCCGTGATGGTATACTTCCTTACTCGCTGTCTTCCCAATCTGGGGCTTGTATAGTGACCTTGCGGCCTATCCTTAATATCTTTTAATTGGCCTTACGGAGCTCGTCTGTCCTGTTGTCTAAGTGCTCCTTGAGCTCCGCTATCTTTACCTTGGCCTCCTCTTTCCCATTAAGGGCCTTATACACGTGGTTGTTTGCGAGACGCTATAGCATAGCAATCTGCTGTTCTATTGCCTTTCTTTATATTCCCTAGAGCTTCAGCTCTTCTACGAGTTCGGTTGTAGGGATTGCGGCTAGGCTTTGGGTGGTTGCGGCTGTATACTCTCTCTTTATCTCTATTTTGAAGTATATGGGGTTCTTATCGTCTTCTGATTGCGCTATAAGACGGTCCTATTTGCTCTTTATATTGTCCGTGAGCTCTGTCTCGCCGTAGTACAGTTAGAGCTCTGGTGGCTTAAGTGACGCGTCTACAGGTTCCTCACGTGCTGCCAGCGTTGGGTTGGTAGCTATCTCTAGCGCGCTAGGCCTTAACGCGCTCCTTTTTGCTATAGTGTCCCTTTTGCTTTCTTAGGCAACTCTTGCTACTGAGATTATAATTGGGGTGATCCTTTTAATCTAATTACTGCAGTTTCTTCTTTTAGCTGCTTAATCCGCTGTCGTAATTGCCTGCCTTGAGTAGGGCTTAGAGGGTTAATTGGTCTGTAGTTATAGTAGTAGAACAGCTTTCTATCTAGCTACGCGTTTAACTATTAGACCTAGTATTGTGTCGCCTCTATAGGCCAGTTGAGGTAGACCTTAGTCTAATGTCACGGCTAGCTTTCCGTGGGAGCGATTTGATAGATTAAGCAATAATAAGGGGCTATATTATGAATAGACTAAGGTAAGGGCTTAAAGAAAGGGGCGCGGTTGTTGGAATTACAAGGTTATAAGGTCACAGCGGAGGTGTCTTAAGGGTCTATTTGATGATAGAGATGACGCAGACGATGAATATTGATTGATTCGTGATGTAGTAGATACGGTTAATGTCTATCTAGATTGACATGTAGAGCTCGCTCTCGCGATGTGTCCAGAGCTTAGTTAGTATCTCTCGCTTAATTCTAACACTCCCCTATGCTGACGACGCTCTCCTCGTCTGTCCTAAATAGGCAATTATAAAGCTATTCCCAAATACCTTACAAGTGCCATTTGGCCTACGTATAGAGGGAAAACCTATAGTAGGCGAAAAACCTCCGTAACTTGCTCCGTCTCCGTCCGTTACCGTCTCCGTCAGTTACCGATTCCTAGTGTTGCACAGTGCTTCGTAAATTAGTTAATTGGTAGCTATTTTATAAGCATATCTCCCGGCTGATCTTTGCCTGGTATATATACCACTTTAAGTTAACCTCGCTAAACCATGTTGTTTTGTACGAAGAGGTATTGAGTCTTGATATACTTAGCTTTCTAGTAGTATTTCGTGTCGTATAAAAGGTTAACCGTACCCTTATTATCACAGTAGAGCGTAGGGATAAAAGGGTTATTATTATCTTTTTCTTCTAGATCTCTTGTTAGCTTCTTAAGCTATATTACTAACCTTGCTTCTTCTAATGCCGCTATAATCTCTGCTTCTATTAAGCTCAATGCCGTTAACTTCTGCCTTTGAGCCATCCAGATTACTGCTCCCCTATAGCGTATAACTGCTATACCTTAGAATAATATCCGATTGTATTCTATTCCCCACGTAGCATTAGTAAAGATATTGTAACCAGTAGGTAACATAAGCTTGTATAAAGGAAGGTAGACTGCTTAACTTAAGTAGGTAATTCCTGCTTCAAGAGTGCCGTTTAGATATCGTAGTAGCTGCTTACTTAAGCAGTAATGTGATTCTTCTAGTGCTGCTATAAACCTAGCTAACTAACCGACAGCGTAGCTGGTATTAGGACGTGTGCAGTTTAAGAGGTAGATCGTAGAGCTAATAATCTGCCGGTATACTGTCGCATTGTTATACTTAAGGAGGCTTTTGATATTGGGCTTTAGGACAGTACCTGCTGGTATTAATAGCTTGGCCGGATTACAGTTGTCTATTTTTAGCCGTTTAAGTAGCTTCTTAGTGTACATCGTCTAATATAGCTTAAGGGTTCGGTTTGTATAATCTCGCTTAATTTAGAAGCCTATAAATACTTCTATAGGACCTAGGTCTTTGTATCTCCATTCTCTTAAGATTCTTGTCTTTGTAATATTAAGGTATTAGCGCTTTTCTACGATCAGCATATCGTTAATAAATAGCAAGATATATACTTCATTTCCTATAAAGAGATTGGGGTTAGCATCAGCTGCTTTTAAACCTATACTCTTAAAGAACTTCTTAACCATCTGAAACCATTCTCTCGGTGCCTGCTTTAGGCCATAAAGTGACTTATTTAGCTTTAAGTAGACGTCTTTTACGCCCTTAAGCTTAGGTTCGAAGTCTCTTAATAGGTTAGGAATCTGCATATAAATCTGTTCTTATAACGGCAGGTTTAAGAATGCAGTTTTGACGTTAATATAGTTAAGCTTAAGGTCCTTAGCTGCTACCTTTGCTATTAGGAACCTAAAGGTGTCGTATTATACAACAGACGCAAATGTCTTAAAATAATCAATATTGGGGGTCTGCTTGTCTCCCTAAATGTATAGTCTTGCCTTCTTGCGAATTACTTCTCCCTTGGCATTGTACTTGTGCTTTAGAACT
>Ga0307507_10000687_pt1 | contig 73950 bp, 48 predicted proteins | sample 7_EM_MG_FD_207223 | JGI IMG/M metagenome (GOLD analysis project Ga0307507, IMG submission 207223) | Populus trichocarpa ectomycorrhiza microbial communities from riparian zone in the Pacific Northwest, United States - 7_EM | ecosystem: Host-associated > Plants > Roots > Unclassified | place... | reverse complement strand
CCCTCTCCTGCCGCTCCCTCAACACTCTCTGCACCTCCCTCGCCCGCTCCGTCGGCAAAGACGAGTTATCCCCCAGCGGCGCGACGTGCTGCCATATCCCGCGTCCGGTATACGAACGTGTGACATGGTTCGCTGACATCATCCAAACGCCGCCGAGCGCGAAGGTGTAGAGGTCCAGCTTGCGCGGCGGGAGCGCCGCGATGACCGGGCACGCGACCAGGCATGCTATCGAGAGGTTGCGCGTTACTGTCTGGTACTGTTCCTGTTTGCGCTGCGCGAGTCGTTGGTCGGGGGAGAGTGGGGAGGAGGAGGGCGTTGAGGAGGGCGCGGAGGTGCTCATTTTGGTGCGGGCGGGGTTGCAGCTCTGGAAACGTTGATAGAGGATGGACAGGAGCTAGTTGAGCGGTTCTAGGGATTCCGTGGGTGGGTTTGAGGGGTTGTGGCTTGCGTGGGCTGCGTGGTGGAACTTGGTGGATGAGCTCGTGAAAATTTTAACCCGGGCTTTTGCGCGAGATCACGAGCCTAGGGTCGAGGCTGTCCCTACAAATTACAAAGGTCGTGATTTTCATAGCTAAAAAGAGATGCAAAGTCTTACACTAGCTTCTGACTCTCCAAAGTAGTAGGGTTATAAAAAAAAAGCCAAAAGAAAAGAGAGTATGATATCGGATACATCCGAGTCGTACCCATTAACCACTCTGGCACTGTGTCTTTGTGATAAGATAAGAATAAAGAATTTCATTATATATTGTAAATACATTTACCCCTGCACGGGTTTTAACTTATCAAGTGGCCCTCTTACCTAGCCTACGGTCATTTATGTGCGGGGAGCTCTAAGTAAGCTGCGTAAGTACTCCACACTTCGTATCACAATAGGGAAATTTTTGATTAGATCTACCATCTACCGCATATCTATGCATATGCCCAAACTCAAGTTATATAATCGCAGAATCCACACCAGTTCAATATCCAAGCCAACTCATGCAAAAATACATTCTCCATCCTGACAAATCAGCTCAGCCCTTCGTAACTTTGCACTTCTCGGACTGGCATCTTTAGGGATCTCGGTGTCATCATAACTTATCTCTGACTGCTTGCGTTTTTCCTGCGGTGCGCTCTGCTTTTGCTTCTTCGGTGGCGGACTCATCCCGGGTGGAGGGGTCAATCTGCCCTCACGATCTTCGGGACTTCCCTCGCTTTCACTGTCATCAAGTTCGTCCCGCTTGCGTTTCCTTGCGCCCTCGAGCAGCTGGCTTTGGCGCCGTCGACGAAGCGCACTCTTCTTCAGTCTCCTGTCCACCTCCTCTGATATATCTTCGAACTCGATCGCCGAGGGATTGTAATCGTTTGTAGGTGTCAGGTGCTCGGATGAGGCGTAGCGACCCGGCCCGGATAGTCGCCTATGCCGCGAGTCCTCTGTTTTCGCCTTTTTATGTGGGCTGAATTTATATGTTTCTAAGGGTCCTTCAGAAGCCCGCCTCTTGGTGGGTCGATGGCTATCCGTCTGGCCATTCGGAGTTTTTTTGCACAGCCTTACGTACATAGGGCGCTCGCAAAGCAGTTGGTTATTGAGCTCCGAAATAGCACTCTGGGCATGTGCTGCTGTTGTCATAGTGACGAAACCGTAACGCCCTGGCTGGCCATCTTCAAGGTTTCTTGGTATTATGGTAGATTCTCTGTTGGCTCATTGTCAGAGTCGAGCCTTACGGGTCCTCAAAGAACGCCGTCAAGGGTCGGGTCTGTGGGATTTAGTGAATGCTTACGGCGTTACTCACACTTTGGTTGCTCCGAAGAAAGCCTTCAGGTCCTTGTCTGATGTCGCCAGTGAAAGATTCCCCACGAACAACTGTCTTCCCTCAGCTATAGCTGCTCTTGTCGCTTTGTCGATATCAGTATAGCCGTCCTCTGCTTCTTCAGAAGATTCACGCTTAATCCTTGCATCCAAACGATCAGCAACTGGTGGTGTTTCAGCGGAGGGCCGTGGACTCGGTATAGCGAATGTCGGAAAAGATGTTTTTCGAGGATCCGCGTCCGATGGCCGAGTTGCTGTTAATGTATCTGAAGATTTCCCATGGGCTTTATCATTATGTCCACTGAAATGATCGACCTATGCATCAGTCAATATCACCTTAAAGAACAAAGGCTAATGATAGAATGCAAGATGCCTGCTTAGGAGCACACATGGATTCCATCATTAAAGCAGCTCTGCTATGTAAGCTCATTCTAAAACATAAAGGATCCCTCGAACAATCATCGTTGCAAAACATAAAGGAGAAAGTCTGCTGACCCACCAATAAGTTCCGTACCCTCTCCATATTAGCCCTTATTTCACTGGCCTGGCTCCTCAATGCCCAAATCTCCTTCACAATCTCCGGCATACCCGGCATCGCCACATTCGCCCCCTCAATTGCTTGGTTGAGGAAGAGGCATTGGGCATCCAGGTTGAGGATATGATCCTCAAAGTTCTGCGCTACGTCAGCATTACTAAAACTTCATGGCGCAATTGAGAAGCAAGTCGTACTGAGAGTAGATGCGTAGACATTTCGGCGAGGCATGTGGTTATAAAATATTAGGCTAGTAAGAGAGAGGGAGAAACAACATGGTTGGTTGAATTGTAGTTGATGGGCTCAAGCGGAGAAACTCGGCCCGTAACTAGCGCGGGGGATCTGCGGTGGCGCAAACCCTTAATCTAGATAAGGTTTGCCCCGCCTTTTCTGACAACAGGGCCTCCACCATCGATTGGATGTCTGCTACGGAAGTAGGAATCTTAGGCATTGTTTGCATTCCACATATATTTGAGGAGCCACAACATTCATCTAACCTACTCGAAGTGGCTGTAAAGATCAGCACTATGTTTCGTTGCTCATATCATCAATAATCATCGTGGTAGCACTCTTCCAGTCCGTTTTATCGCATCCATCACACCCCATTTAGTTTCTTCACGCCCGCAGTAACCCTATCCAAGACGTCTTCCAAAATCATCAAATTCATCATGCCGGCTTTCACGCTCTCTTCACCTTCAGTCTCCCATAGTTGCCCACCTTCCGCCAAAGCCTCCCTGAACTTCCCAGCAGCTTGCCGTAGGGGATGCAAGTACGACCCTCCAATGTCATTTCCCTCGTGCAATCCAGGAATGTCAAGTACGTCGTGCAAGAACTTCGCGGTTAGAAGGAGGTAGTAGAAGTTTAGAGCAGCAAGATAGAAGCTCAGCTCCATACGAAATTGCGCCCATGCTTCTGGAAGTCCGCCAGGCGTGACGATCGCATGGGTTAGATCTGGGAAGAGAAATGGCGAGACAGTGGCAAGAGCGACAGGAGTAGTGAAGATAGACGGTTGCTCTTCTGGAGGAGAATGTGGTAGAGATGTCGTTGCATCTGTTGGGTGTGGTGCTTGTGATATAGCCGATGGCATATTGGCCTCAAGTGTTTCGCCTTTGAGCCAGCCAACAGCGCTAGCCTTAAGATTTTCGTAAGGACAGTGCTCAAGAGTGTCGCGGATGAAAGAGAGCCGCACAACATCCGAAGGGTGCGAGCGGAGAATAGTTGAGGTTAGATAGTGAGCATGGTAACGGAGAGTAGGCGATGGAGTATTGGCGGAGATAAGAGAAGTGGCTTGAAGATATTTTGCAAATTGTTTGTCATCCAAAGGCTCGCCTATCTGATTTTTCTCTAATGCAAGAAGGCCAAGGCAAAGAATCGCATCAAGCAGGGATTCTGATTCAGTGCCAATGCTTGAAGGACTATCATTCCCAACAAAGTTATGAAGGATGGCTGCATGTTCCGGAAAAACTGATACTTTAACATCTGCGCCTGTAGATTCGTATAATATCTCCGATATTTTCCTTGCTGCAAAAAGGAACAACGATCCGGTTTTGGACAGTGGGATGTCATCTGCGGAGGCTGGTGGGTCGTTTTCCTCATCACGTTCTCCAACCTCCTCCATGCGAGAATCGATAATGGTTTGATACAGATCCTCTGAACTCACACCCAAATCCTGAGCAATAGCTACGAGTTGGCCTACAATGGACGACCGTGCCTGCAGATCCTCCTCTTTCGCGAACCTATCCACATACGTAGTTTTACCGGGAACAATCCTGGCCGGCTGTAGCTTTTCCATTAATCTGCTAGACCAAGCAAGGCCGGGCACATCTTCAGCAGATGTCAACGAGAGCATATAATCCTCTAGAATATGCGTAATAAATGATTGCAAAAGGCGCCTGTTCAAAGTAACCTCCTCTTCCGAAAGCGGCTCGTTTTGTGCTTCAGGATCAGGCTCCGGCTGTTCCGAGGAAACTTTCAACATGTTTCCGCTACTTGCTCTAGGTGGAAGGTGAGGTCTCTTGGTACCAGAAAGTGTCTTAGCAAATTGTACAGCGGCCATTGTAAATGCATCAACATGTGTTTCAGCTTTGGAATACCCTGCTAAGACAGCTTGGAGACTGGTGGAGAGGAATCGGCTAGGATACTTTGTTTTGACTCGTTGATGAAGAGTCGCCAGCATGAAAAGCAGCATCTCGAACTGGAGGTATGGTAGAGAGAAATTGGCTCGATTCTTAGTAGCGTCGCTGGCACTCGATTCCCCGGCCTCTGCAGCCGGTTCCCTAATAGCAGATTCTCGTGGCGCTTCTGAAAGAGCCTCTTCCTCTTCTACTTCTAAGCTAGCTGCTGGCTCGTTGAATTCTAGCAGTCGCAACGCTTCAGTGACTTTAAGAATGACCTCACGGGGATTTCCCCGGACAGCAATATCCTGGAGGCATTGCTGTGAATCGGGTAAAAGCGGTAGTAGGAGGTGCACAAGGTCCCAGCCGATGTTTACCGTAAGCTTTATATCTTGTAAGACTTGATGTAGGGTTGGAAGGATATCCACAGTGAGATTGTATTCGATAATTGTCAGATAGGTGATGTAGTCTGTGGCAGGTGGCACAGCTGCCAAAAGCGGATTCTGTTTCTCGTCTTCCATTCTTGCAGGGTAAGGAGATATCTAAGGAAACTCTAGAGGGAAGTATTTCGGTAGCTAGCCAGAAGTGTTTGTCAAGTGTTATTTCTGTGTGGATTGCTAGTTCTTTGGCGTACGTCATACCTGGTTACAGCGCACCTTGGCAGGAATTCATTGGGAGCGAGTATCACGTGGGGAGCCGAAATGTGGGATGCAGTTCAGTGAGTAGGACCAATAATAGCTTCTATGTCCAGGATTTCTTTGTCTCATATCCACGTGTGAGATACTGAGAGAATGCATAGTACAACTATAATACACGGAAAGTAGAAGATTGGAAACCGCTAAATGCGACAAGAAACCGATCCCAAATATGAAATCGAGATCGTTCTGTTCAATTCCCCTTTCGTAATGCCATTTATGAAGTAGGCGCACCATCAGGGCCTTTGGCATTGACGCTATACATACACTGTCATACCTCAAAATGCTCGTAGAAATGAACCTGTGAGATATCTATCTATATGGACTCTGAGACCTGCCTCGACTCTTGGCGCTGACCTGATCGTCTGCTAGATAATTTTCTAAAATGGACCCGCCGTCTTCGCGTGATGGTGAGCTGACGAGGCTGTATGGGCAGTCGTGAGGCCTGATGTTTTTCGGCAGAATTTGCTGGAGAGCCCAGCGCCGTATTCTTCCGCAGCCACCGCTTCTTCCGCCTTGCCCGTCTCATGTTTCTATGCTGACGTTGACTCAACTCCCTCGGCTGTTCTTTCTGGTTATTAAACTCAATATAGCCTGGTGAATTTGTGCTATAGCGGAGGTACCTAGCCTCTGGAGATTCTATCGAGCTCGGTTTTCGGACAGCGAACTCGATCCAGCCGGTTTCCGTCTGGTAACGAATATGTGCTGGAGCCAAAGGTAACATCGAGAGGAGTAATTTTGGAGGAAGTGACTCGTATCCAGATAGGAATCGACGCCAAAAAAACAACCGTATCCATCGCCTAACGATCAAATGATCACGCCTTTTTATCAATACGAGGTACTGATATTTCCGTTCAAACTGCTCCACGCTGCCCGTCAGGAGACCTCTTTTGGCGAGTTCCTTTGCTCGCGCAAGGCTAGAGGCAGCTCTACGTACTTCTCTGAGAGTGTCGAGCAATAGCGCTGAGCCCTCTCTGATCTTTTCAATCATTCGGTTATTAACTTCAGGGTACTGAGAAGGCACACGGGCGTAATGTCTGATCAGTCGGTTATACATAGGGATTGTAGGTCTGATGTTGTAGGGCAGTGAAACCATGATATTCCATAACTGTTCCGGGCTGTCCATAACTAGTTTTCCCAATTTTGCAGACAGCTCCATTTTTTTTTCGGAGCGACTTTTGGAAAGGACGAAGGTCCATTCGAGTAGTAGCGCCCAGACTGTTCCTGGTATTTTAAGATCGTAATTTCGCGCAACGAAGTCTACCAACTTCATGGCAGTCGGAATATCATTGTTCATCCCAAAGACTCTGGCTAAGGTATGGAGAAGGCCCACGCTGGGACTGAGAGTAGAAGAGGACGTCTGGGACGTTGCTGCAGAGAGGCCGGTTGGACGACCTTTCTGGATGGCTACAATATCAATGTTCCAGACTTTTCTTAGAATGTTATGCACGCTCTTAACATCACCCTCCCGTCCGTATGCCTCCATCAACAGGGTGAATGTTTCTTCTGTTGGAAGACAGTCCCGGTAGAGCATTTCGCGGAACCAGCTGTTCATAACATCCTTGATGCCGCCAGATCCGACTTTATATCCGGTATAGTCCCAGTTCCGCCCGTGTGATAGTCCAATGTACGGTCGACCCCTGGATTCCATCGCACGCCACTTGAGATTCCACTTAGTGATCCGTAGACCCTGACGAGCTTCAGGTCTGTGATGCTTGTTCCAAACAATAGCAGACAGCAAATAGTTGTAGCACTCAGTGTCAGGTGCTATTTTGTCAGTTTGCATCTCCTTCCAGACAGTGGTTGCCACTTCTGCATTTCCAACAGCGCTTGCACACTTCAGCATTTGTTTATAATCTATCAAGCCTAACTTCATTCCTGATGCTTTTCTTGTGAGCACAAGTCTTTGAATGGTTCCAGTGAATTCATCATGAATCTCTTGTATTGGTGGTACCTCAAGGCGGGAGGCCATCGCAGTGCTAATATCTTCGTGAACATCACGAAGGGCAACCACAAAGTATTGGGGATCGAGAAGCGCAAGAACCTCACTAAACGTGGTTGCAGGTATAGACCGAATATAATCGGGATCATCAGAAGCTTGTATGGTAGCTCGAATGAGAAGGTCACGGTCTTTCCAGCGTAGGGCTTTTGGAATATCGATTCGGTAATCGGCTTCTAGACGAGAATTTCGAGATATAGTATAATATGGGAGAGATTCAGTAGTCGAAGGAGAGGATTGGTTGCCGGAATCTTGGACTTTGTCCAGTCGTCGTTTATTTGGCTCTGGTTGCGAGTAGTCTGTCGTGTAGCCTTCACGTACAGCAGCTCCGTATAGTTTTAATATCGGTATCTCCCTTCCTGAAAATTCCTCTCTAACCGAATCTTTATAAATTCGATGGCGAGGATCGAGCGCGACAGCGCGCCGGCGCTGTTGAGCCCCTTTCAATTGGCATTGCGGACAAGTCCACCTCTTCCTTTTGGCAGGATGGGCGGCGCGAGCTCCAGAGCCAATTCGAGTCTCGAATGTTCCAGCTCTGGCGAAAAGGCTGGTCATGGACGGCAGTGGGACGGCATTGCTAACAGGTCGGGGTCGTGGTTTTACTCTCAAAATTTTTTCCACCGAGCTTCAATTGACGAACAGAATTTAAATCGTGACTAAGCAGCTTGACTTTCGCCGCACCACCTTCTCTACCGCAAGAGAAACTACCCCCGCTGTCGCATTCAATTTGATACTTCACCATGGCCGACGTGGACGATGGAGCTGCCACTTCAGTCTCAGAGCCGCTTGATCTCGTCCGTCTTTGCCTTGACGAAGTTGTTTTCGTAAAGCTCCGAGGCGATCGTGAATTGAAAGGAAGACTTCATGTGCGTGGAATGCAGAGCCAGCATAACGTGTTACTTAAGCTGATATTTATAAAGGCATACGATAGTCATTGTAACCTAGTCCTAGGAGACGTGGAGGAAACTATCTATGTGGTGGAAGAGGATGATGAGGAAGAAGAAACAGTGAGGGTCGGTGCACTTCAGCGCGCACGGCGGAACTAAGCTGACATTCAAACTAGACGGTTAGGAAGCAGTCGGAGATGCTTTTCGTTCGAGGTCTGGCACTTGGTTCGGCTTTTCTGGAATTGCGCTTACGGTTTGCAGGAGATTCGGTGGTTCTAATTTCCCCCCAAGCGCCTTCATGACAAGCGCCGCATTAGGCGTAGGACGGATAGATGGAAGGGCGGAGGAAATGATAACTTTGATTATGGGTTCTTAATGGTATTGCTATGATTTAAGAATACCCCACCAAACCTGTGTATTTGGTTTGGGTACCAGGAAAGTCGAGGGGGTGTTTTCATCTGAGGGCAATGGGGCCGCGGGGAAGTTGACCAATGCAAATACCCAGAAGTTTACGTCCGGAAGCAAACAAGCCAATCTTAGCATGAACATAGGGTTAAACCTGTCATAAAGACAATTCAGGTTTTGATTCTCTCCCACTATATACTGACCCTTTTTGATACGCGTAAGCCGAAGTGCCACTAACTGCTTTCGCCGCTCGGCAACACCGAATAATAAACCGATCTAAAGTGTTTGAAGACAAAGGAAAAACAAAAGAAATGGGGTGATGTCGCCTGCATCGCAGCGATGGGGAATTAGCTAGATAGTCATCTCATCGTTTCGTCGTGAATGCCGATCCCTACCACGCTCAATAAACCAAGGAAATATAGAAATGAAGCCAATCGACGGTATAGAGAAAGGAAGAGAATAATCAAGAAGCCAAGAAGCCTGAGAGAATCACAGGTCCAAATCTGGGGAGAATGGGTGCTCTCTCAAGTAAAATTGACAGTAAGCAAGCAAAGTAACTCGGGCACTGGATCTAGGACAAAGCCCGGGGTTTCATGAAAAGCCTGGTATCAGCGGGAAAAAAAAACGAGTGTGGGGATCTGCAGAAAAAGCCGCCTCAAGCTCCTTCTCTTCCAAGGATCCACGAACACCACTCGACACTGACAATAGTAAACAGGAAAGAAACAGTGACCCCAGCAGATCCAGATACGGCTAAAGATCGTAGAGATCGATGTCAGTTCTTCTTGCTACCGTATCTGGTCAAGTAAGATATGCCCACAACAAAAGAAAAAGTGTAACGTCCTTGTACACTCCTTGGAAGACGACTAACTCTATTTACGACGCCACGACTGAGTGTGGCCGGCAAGACTATCCCTTGATATAGAAGGAAGTTGGAAGCCTTTCGATATTTCGGATTCCACGAAGAGAGATGCGCGCTTATAGCGCTTGTCGGCATATTTCTCGTACACGGCAGCATGATGCTTCTGAGGGTTCTCGCAGCACTCAAATATTACTGAGACAAGTTGACGTAGTTGGTTATAGGTATAACCGGAATAGTGAACATGTGCCTGGGACTATGTCATGTTAGCCAAGTTCAATCAGCACAAATTAAGCGTAGCAACTCACCCAATCACCCTTCTTCAGCATAAGTCGTGCAAGACAGTGTGCACCTGCTGCAGTGAAGCTAGGAGAGCATCCGACAAATCGCTCGTCCATGATAGTGATCTCGAGGAAGTACTTGGCAAGTGTTCGGGTTTCCAAGTCGTAGTCGTCTGCCTTGCTGACCCTCCTCAGGAAGCTCATAGGGCCTGGCCATCCAAGCTCGAATTGCAACATGCTCAGCATGAATCTTTCAGCTTTAAGAATCTCGTCGACAGTGTAAGCTCCGTCCACCATGTAGACAATTTCTTGTACAGAGGGGCAATTGATCTCCTCGTACTTTGCGGCAACAAAGAGTGCAGTAGCTCCGACAAGTTGTAGCTTGCCGAGCGAGACAACTTTGCAGGATAAGAAGCGGTCGACATAGTTGACACTAAGGAAGAGAGTCTCCGGAAGGAGGGTGAACCGGTAGTGAACTTGTACAAGCCAATCCATAAGCACTGATCGCATAGACCATTGTATCTCCGATTGGTGATCCATGTAAGAAGCGTTGGGCTTCATCCGCTCCTACGATTTATCGTCAGCATCTAACCAAAGCACTATAGAATAGGGGCACCATTTACCTCAAGAGTCCTCATGTATTCGAAGATCTCCTCTCCGTACTCTGCAACCATTGAAGTGTCCCACTGTTCGTCCTCAATATCCTCAACCGTCTTGATGCTCTCAACGTATTGTTTGGCAGCTTCAAGCTCTTTCCGCGATCTGGCTGTAACCCGTGGAGCAAGAACCATAGTTACACCCCCGGTTGTATTGTCGCCCCGCGATCGCAATGATCTTGCGGTGGTGTACCCATCAGCCTCGTAATATTCGTCATCCTCATCTTCGTCCCAGTACTCCTCCGGCTCAGAAACAGGAAGCACTTGGGACTGCTTCGCAAGCTCCTCATTACGCTCCTGCTCCAGAGCTCTTGCCTGTTCCTCTAGTGCGTCGAGGTACTCACACTGGTCCCGATTTTCGACGGGAATAGCGTCGTATTTTTCAATAGCCTCGACCTTAGATGTCTCCTCGGCGTCCACGAAACGGTCCTCGATCCTCGATACCATCGAGCTTTTCTGATTCGGAAGAGAAATCTGATGATGATCCGTAGGTAGATAAAGCTTGGAGCTATTAATGATCGCGTCAGGCCCACTCTTTTCTATGGATGATTCTAAACAAGCTTCAGATTGACCAGTTTCGCGTCGGGATGGAAGTGCCTGGTGTACCAGGGCGGTTGAGGTGACAGGACGCAAGGGCTGAGAAGTGGTGGACGTGTAGGATTCGACTATCGGTTCAGGCTCGGTTTCCTTGAATATCGTCGTGTTTTTCCTGGAGAGAACCTTCTTGATATTGGCAGTCTGCACATTTGTCTCTGTTGTCATATGCTTGGGAACAGCTGAAGCTACAGAGTTAGGAATATTTGCCAGGCTAATTCTGGAAGCGACGGTAGACAGAGGACGTTGAGCAGGGCGTAGTAAGGCGGTCGGCTTGGAAAGCTCCTTGACAGCCACGATAGCGGGATCTTTCAAGACATCGAAGTTTGTTTTGCCAGAGATAACCATGTCATCTTTGGCTGGCGGCTGTCTTAGAGTGTTGCTAACATCCGCAAAGACTGTCCGTTTTGCAGCAGCCTTGATCCCTCCCACTTGCACGAGCGTTGACAAGATGGGTGTCGACTTGTTCCGTTGATGAATCGACTTGCCGGCAGGGAGCTGAGGTAGGACATTTTCATCGCGAATGCGCAAGGCGCGAAGCGGTCGTTGCGGCTGTAAGGATGGGTTGTTAGCAGCCTTCGAAAACGAGATGCCACTAAAGCGCGTTATTTGACATCATAACAAGATGTCTAGGGAATGTGATAGTATCTTGCAGGTTGTCCATGGAAGTCAAGACGCAATTGGGTACAGTGCTGTTGTGTCATGTCCATGTATCTCGTCATACAATGTCCAGAAATATGTCCCGGCCATCGAGATGGGAATTGAAGCTTGACAGGACTCTTGAAGTCTGAACAGGAACGCTAGATATAACATACCTTTGCGTCCATGATGAAATATCAATTAATTGATGGGACGAAGCTCCGTAGCTATGCGCCACGGAGGTTGTTGATGTTGGTGGGAGTGGCGTCGACCGGTTGCATTCGAGGAGCTTAGAGATGAGCTTTAATGGGGGGATTAAGGGGAGAGTCTGCAAGCGCGAGGGAACTTTTAAACGCGGTGGTGGAGATGGATGAACTACAAAACAAAAGCGTCCATAAGGAAACTCTCCGTAAGCAGGTGCTGCAGAGCAATGAGCGGTTGGCGGAGGGTGTTATTGTTTGGAGAAAGAATACGGAGAGCTCGTAGTTCAGTTCAAATAGACAAGCGCGAGTTTGTTGTTTTCCCGGACCATCGCTTGGGGAACAAAAACATGCAGGGATGTGCCGCCAAGATCTATCAAGGGAACGTTAAACATCGGCGGAATGTTTTCCCACTAGTGCCAGCCCGACGTCATTTTCGACCATCGCGACTTCTCGAAAACTGCGTCGAGACGTATTTTCTAATTTACATAACAACCCGCACTCTACCAGTGCGAAAATTTAACATACGTATCTATGAGCTCTTGCGAATCCGGCGGCACTGCTTTTATGCCCATTACTCGCTGTCGCCTTGCTACGTCCCATGTTCTTTTTCAGACGCGCTCAGGCCGGAGTTTTACCAGGATGCGCACTAAGTTGACGCGGATCGAATGCGCGAACATGTGACTTATCTTGAAAACTTCCCATCCAACCAAGCATGAGAAAAACATCGACCGAACGCTCCAAACAGACTGGAATGGAGGATTATCAGCTTCAAGCCGCTCGGTGCGGTCGTTCTTTGAACACTGGCCGCAGCTGACTGGCCGGCACTGCCACTGCCGCCCGCGGCGAACCTATCGTTAGAAGGGTCTGCCACTGGTCTCAAACTCACCGTCTGCAAGCGATACGAACCTCACTTTTGCGACTTTCCTTGCGCCGCCTCCCAGCCAGCGTTTTTGGCCAAGTTAGGGCCTAAGGTATCTCCAACCGGTTATCGCGAATCATTTTAAGTTCGGTCCGGCGGCGTGGGTGCTTTTATTTGAGCACGACAGTCGTTTTTGCCCCAGCGCATGACGACGGTCAGATACACAAAACAATGCACCCGACAATGAGAAATCCGTTGCAATAGTGGTACACTTGGTAGATGATCTTCTGCAAATGCGATTCCGCATCGTATTAAGCCCCTCTTTCTGCGTGCTGAAGTTTGCGAACGCGGAGCAAAAAAGTCTACTTGCGACCGCCAAGACACGCTGCAAGAATGCGGGTCTAGCAATACTGAGATCTGCTGAAAACATGACCGCCGCTGAAGGGACGCTTGGCCCATTCCGTCTTTTTGCGATGCTGCGACTGATAGGCAGCACAGCACAGCTTCGAGATTGATGGGTGTGTGAGAGGAGGACTCCCGGAGGCTTCTCAAACGCCGCACACCAACCAGTATTGCAGCGTTTCCAGGGATGGGAAGCTGCGGGAAGGGCATATTGTCCCATTTACTAATTATATCTATCAAGGCGACCGCAACAGTAACGGTTGCTCGACACAGAGGGCCATCGGCCGACTTGCGCATCAGGGTGCTCCAGCTGTCTCCCGTGATTGAAGCATGCCGTCAGTTTTACTAGGCATCGCCTCATTGGCTGCGTTCTAGCTAGTTTTAAAAGACTTTCCGCTCATCCTCCGTTTCCTGAAGTGATGGAGCTTGTCTGCGGCATGCATTCATAGTTCTCCCCCCCATTGGCCCATGACGCCGAACGGTATGCGCTCGGGAGTCTGGCTCCAGTTTCGACCTTCAAGTGGCATGCGCCAATAGGTAATGCTGAGCTGCTAGGGTTTTATTTGCGTACTTTTCCGGTTCTAATGCACCCTTAGCCCATGCCATCGTATCTGAACGCCGCCAGCCTCTGTATTCTGCTTCACATTTGCCTGATAGACAGCACTTGGCTGCGAGCGTTGCTGCCATTATGGCCACCCCTTTGCTCAATTCCTACCATCGTAGATAGCGTAGATAGAATGTAAATGCTTGAAACCGATCACTCCGGCCCAGCGACCCATTCATTCAGCGCTGCAATCTGTGTGGTCTTTCTGTCGTTGTTGGGCGACACATGCTGGCATGTTGGCTGTTCTGGGTTGCCTGACTGGACTTCGCTTCTCTCACACTCCAAGCCTTCCTCCTCTTCCACCACCTGAACACCTGGTCGCCTCCACGCAGCTCCACAAAAGGCCTTTGTTCTCATGGTAAGTGCCTGAAGTCCCTCACCATAAATCAGACATACTTAGATTCCAATTTGACCTTTCCATCCTGACATTCCGTACACACCAGCTCGGAGACTACTAACTCGCCCATAACAGAGCGAGGTAATCGGCGCTTCACGGGAATAGGCTCGACATCCACGAACAGAGCTCATCTGGCCTTTTTTGGTATGTATACACTTCCATCGGTTATATGCGACCGTCCTTGCGCAGGATTCGTCCTAAGAACGCTCCCATTGTGGGAGATTCTTACCTCGTCATCACCCTGCTTCTCCGCCCTTCCATCGTCCGTCAGGTCAACGAGCGTTCCGCCGCTCTTGTTCTGACTTGCTGCTCCTTCATCGAGACTTATTCGGCATTAGAAAATCATTTCGTACTGGCATTTCACTAATTCTCTTCGAACACAGTTCTCCACAATCCTCCCGACCGCCCTCTCTTCCAGCGAACCCTTGCGACACCGGCAGGATCCGTGTGCGTTGGCCTGCACCCAACAACATACATTTGCATACCTGGAATCAGGTCGGAAGAGGAATTAGATAGCGTTGAATTGCAAATATACTGTTTGCAATGGACGTTTCTAACCTCCTTACCGACGCTCAGTCCCAGGGCTCCGGACGCCTCCAAGAGACCAGTGAGGGCACGCACCAGAACCGCCAGTACATGACAAGGCAGAGTGGACCATCATACACCATGCAGAGTAATGGAAACGACTACTCGATGGGTGCTTCGCACCAGGAGACGGACAATTTCGTCCCCCCGGAATCGATGTCACCCACTAAGACAGCTGAGCCAAAGCATGTCAGCTTCGAGCTCCTTCTCCCCCAATCTCCCCAGCATCGCGCTCGGCTTCCGATGCGTGTGAACATATTCCCTCATGATACAACCGACTCAATTATTACTACGGTCAAAAATTTCTACGGGTTGTATGAACGTAGAGGCGTCTGCTTCGAAGATCGCCAAGGGAACACTCTAATCGCTAGATACGAGAACTTCACTCAGAACATGGTTGTATATGTTCGCGTCACGGCGGAGGATCCTGAAGTCGAGGAATTCTCTCCTGCTCCTCGCCAGTCGTTGTCGCCCAGACGTCCTCGTCTGGACGAACCATTCCAGATGCTGCCTCCTTCCTTGAACCATCAACAACCAACCTCGAGACCGACATCCGACACTGCAGGGAGGCGAAGCAACTCTCCTCAACCGGGCCGTGGCCGGCGCAGCGCATCAGCAAGCACCAACACAAAGATTCGCACACGGCCACTGGCGAAAAGCCGGGGGTCGAGTTCACATGGCAGTTTCGCAGACCCTCATGGCGACGCTGCTAATGGGTTTAGCGACAGCGACGGTGGCAATGCTTCTGTTACTAGCTCTCGTCGTGGGAAGAATGAGCAGGTCGCCAGTGCAGATATCAGCCTCGACAACATTGTTGAAGGTGGTCGAAGAAAGCGAGCGAAATTCGACAGCTCTGTAAGTCCAGTGCAAGCTTTTGCATACGTCTATTATTGCGGTTCAGGCCTGACACGTTTTCCACTATAGGAACTACCCTTGTTTGTCCCTCCTCAAGTGCCAATGACGGCTTCCCTTTCGTCAGTTTCGCCCCAGCGACGCATAAGCAGTCACAATGGCGCATCCCCGTTCTCCTTCACAAATCAGCAGACATTCGCCTACAACCACCCTCTCCCCTCGCCGCAAAGCTATGGGCAGGGGGACGTTTCATATATGCAAGGCTTGAGCACTCCATACTCGGCTTCTAGTGGTCAACCGCACGGACACCGGTCGCGTACACGTGGCTCAGTACAATATGCCGCGAGTCGTCACTCAGTCAACGGATCTCTAATTCTACCAACTCCTGATCCTACTGTTGGTAGCGTCATTTCGGATGAGGATGTTGCTCTTCAGCTTATGCGATTGGGTGATGCCTCCAATATATCATCCCACGGTCGCACATCCACATCAACTCTTGACGATGCATTCAGTGGAAAGGCAGAAGCAGCTTCATCAAGCGATGAGAGCGACGATGGCAGCGATGCCGAGGACCAAGACCTCCCTGCATTACCTTATTCCATGGGTCACCCGGCCAGCGACAGACTGCCTGCTGGTGACGAAGTTACTCAAGCATTCGATAGCGGAGACACTAGTGGAGACGAGTACGAAGACAATAGGGATGAGTCCTTCAAAGGCGAGAGCGACGAGATTATGCCCGATGAGCATCAGCATGATCCCCGACCAAGTATAAATGGACCAGGTACTTCTAAAGGTCAGCCAACGGTTTCGGGCTCTAAAGTACTGAAGTCTGGAAAACCTCGTGCTCCCTCATCCAAGGGCAAAGCTAAGTTTAGCAATGTCGCCAAAGCGCCCACCTCACCTACATCTCTCCCGCCCCAGTCACGAAAGGCATCCAGTGCCTCGTTGAATTTCCAGCATCAACTTGGTGCTGACGAGGAGGATCTTTCCACCAAACCTCGATGCCAACGTTGTCGCAAGAGTAAGAAGGGGTGCGACCGTCAACGTCCGTGCCAGAGATGCAAAGATGCTGGCATTGGAATTGAAGGCTGCATCAGCGAAGACGAAGGTAACGGCAGGAAAGGCAGATACGGCCGGCACATGGGTGTTCCTGTCAAGAAGGGTTCGGTTGACATGTCACCAACCGAAGACATGGCAATGTCCGGAGTTCCGGCAAGCTATTCCCCCCTACCAGCCATTTCGACGGACAAGAGCAAGAAGAGAAAGAGGTAGAGCACAAAAGAGTGTTCTTGCATGAACCTAATGTTGCCACCACCTCCCAGAGGTATTCATGATGAAGCTTGTTTGAGGCAAGCTGTCGCAGGTGTGTTGAAGGAGCTTACCGAGCTTTCTTCACCAATTTAACCCATGGATGGACGAAGATGACTTTCCCTCTTGCACTATGTTTTTTTTTTTTTGTTGCTTTGGGTTGGAGTTTGGAGTATTTGCTTTGTCGCGGAAGGCGAGAATCTGGGGAGAAGACGATGTTACGACGCCTGTTACCTTTTGTTCAAATTGTACGCCATTGCTTTTTAATGCATCCCTTCATATTGATCTGGAGCGAAGCTCGTCTAAAGTTGTAACACCATTGGATAATGGTTGCGGGACTCACGATCCTCACCATTCTCTTTTTATTCTCCCTGTGTCTCAAAAATCGACTTGTCCCCTTTGTTTAGGCGGCGAAGGACGAGGAGGTCGGGGGCATACTACGCTCTGCTAGGGTGTGGGTCGTGATCAATTTGCCTTTTTTCTTTGCTACTCTAGGTGTAGGGCTGGGATGTGGCGGTGGGCGGTAGGCGAATGAGCGGCAAGCTGATTTTCTCAACAAAACGTGGATTTCGGGTTTCCTACGTTGGCCTGGATTTCGTTTCTACTGGGTGTTGGAGGGAACAGTAAAGGTCAATTCATGATATTCTATGGCTAGAGGCTGTCTTTGTGTTTAGAAGTGATGCGCCGAAACGTCAATGCTTTTGGTAGGATCATGGGTCAAAGTGCGTGAGCCCATGCACCAAAGCTCCTCTGCAGAGATCTTGAAGCTATGACCAAGGCGCATACTCCTAGAGTAGCACCGCAGCCTCCCCGCCCACTCTGATCCAAAAGCGGTGATGGGGTGTGAGAGATGGCCCCGAAACAGCACACAGCACTTCAGAGTAATTGATCAGGAGCTGCCAGGGAAGAAAAGATTCATGGGGCCCTTCGCATCTGACCGGGACCGTTCCGCTACGACCCACCAATGAAAAGCACCAGAGAGCCCACTGATGATCCGCAGCGGCTGCAGGGCCTCACCAACGTGCATCAAAAGAATGTGCTGCTCGGTGTATGAAGGATTCCCGTTTATTCCATCATTCCGAGCGAGATGATGTAGTAGCACTTCCGATTTCTGGCCTTACGGGTAATTTCACTGTGTGAATCCTGCTGGTGGCAAGACTTCCCGCGAGTTTCTAGTGTGATTGCGGGAGTTTGGCCAGAATGGGGGTGATTCAGGCTTGCTTCGCCTTGCTTGTGTCGGGTGGCGCTCAGCCCTCCCTGCTTCGTCGCGACTCGCGAATCCTTTTGAAACTGAACGCCAGGACACCCCGCTGCGCCTCATTCGCTCAACGCTTGTATCACTTTAACCCCAGCACCGCTGCCCACCACCAACAACCGGCACTGCCCTACTGTCGTTACCACATACCATACCATCCGGGTTTCCTTCTTACGTGTCGCGCATCAATCCAAAGAAAATTCTTAAAGCCTCGGTCTGGCCATAATGGCAGACCCCGCTGTTGCGCCAGTTTCTTCCATCAAGGCTCGTATAGCAGCCCTGAATCTTGAGGAGATCCACAAACCAGCCCCTGACGCACCTCCTCCCTATACCTTCGAGCAGATTGCAGCTAAGAAATCACGGCCTCCCCCGCCTCCTCCATCGCAGCGGCCGTCTGTAGAGCCTCGAAGACAGACTACGAACAATCCCCCTCTTCAAAGCAATGCGCCTACCACGGCCAGAAAGATTGGGAATCAGCCGATTAAAGCCAACGATGAGCCGCCCAGCCAACAACCCGCACTGCCTCCAAGACTCCCACCCCGAACTAATTCTCAGCCACAACCTCCAAGCCTGCCGCCGCGAAAAGCATCAGAACCAAGCATAAAAAGGCGCGAATCGGTTGAGTCTATATCCACGGTTGCATCTGGACGTTCTTCGTTGTCAGTTGCATCTACCAAGACCAGCTTGAGTGGCACGTCCAACAATGTGGGCGAAGGACAGTCTTACCGGATCAAGGCACCTCCTTACGATCCTTCAAAATTACCCCCCCTCCCACCAAAGAGGGAAAAGGAAGAGCCAAAGCCTGCCAGGGTTACCCTGAAACCAACCCGCTCCGCGCCGAGCGTTATATCGAAGAAAGGTCCAACCACGATCCAACCACCACCTGTTCTTCCTTCTCGACCACCTCTCCCGACACGGCAAACCTCAGCAAAGCAAGATCCTCCTAAACCTGAACCTGTTAAGAGGTCAGCACTGTCGTTTGGATTGAATAAGTCTACCGAAACTCCACCTCCTTTACCACCGAATAGACCCAACGATACCTCTAACGACACTCCCAATGAAGCTCCAGGCGCTCCACCACCTATCCCACTCTCCTCCCGTCCAAATCTTGCAGCCCTGCAAGCCTCCAAACCGAACCCCTCAGCGATAAGCTCATGTCTAAAATGCCGCGACTTCTCAGGCCCTGACAACCACGCCGCGCAATTCCCACGGCAATCCATCCCCTCGACCGACCCAGCCTGGCTCGCTCACCAACTAACATCTCCCTTCCCCTCCCTCACCGACAAAGCGCGCACCATCTTCACCTGGCTGCACCATAACGTCGACTACGACACCGAAGCCTTCTTCGCCCACAAAGTGCAGCCCTCGACACCAGCCAGCACGTTGCGCAGCGGGCTCGCCGTCTGCGAAGGCTACGCCGCGCTCTTCACAGCGCTCGCGACGCCCGCAGGCCTCGAAAGCGTCGTCATCGGCGGGCACGGCAAAGGCTACGGCCACACACCACTACAGCCGGGCACGCCCATCCCACCCTACTCCGCGGGCCACGCATGGAACGCGGTGCGCATCGACAACGGCGAGTGGAAGCTGATCGACTGCTGCTGGGGCGCCGGCAACGTGCAGGGGGCCGGCATGCCGTACGAGCGCAACTTCAGGCCGCAGTTCTTCACCATGGACAACGACGAGTTCGGCGCCAGCCACTTCCCCGAGGACCGCGCGCGGTTCCACCGCCTCGACGGCCGGCCCGGCATCTCCTGGGAGGAGTACATGCTCGACGATGCCGGCGAGCGCGTCCTGATGTATGGCCCCGCGACGCCCGAGCACGGCATCGGCGAGCGCACGTTCCAGCCCGCGCTGAAGCACATCAGGGTGCACGACCCAGCCGGCGGGCCCGTCGTCCGGTTCCAGTTCGCGGCCGTGTGTCCGCACTGGGATAACGAGCGCCACGGCAAAGGGAAGCCGTATGTCATGGTGCTGCACGTCGAGGGCCGCGACGGGCGGAAGCCGGACCACCTCCCGTTCCAGACGGACGGGCGCGTCTGGTGGCTCGACGTGCAGAGGGTGGAGCTCGGGGCGCCGGGCCAGAAGGTTACCGTGTTTGCGGTTACGAGTTTCGATGGGCGGGATGGACGCGCGGTTGGGGTTGAGGAGTTTAAGCGCAGGAAGGGCAGGGTCGCGATGGGGTTTGGGGGCGTGGCGATGTGGGAGCTTGTGTAGTGGGCGCCAGGGACATATGGTTTGGATGGTATGGAGTCGTGTGCATTTGGATCGGGATTGGATTACCCTGGGGTTGGGATTGTATTGGTATTGATGGTATTGCTCGCGATCACGCTTTATGACGATTTTCTACGCGTCGACTGTTGGAGTTAAATGGCTCGCTTTGTGGGTTGTTCATGGGATATACTGGGAAAATGTGGTACCTGCATATGATGTTCCTGTTTAGGTAGAGTACGCTCCAATACCCAAGCCTAATTAATCAAAGAGGGCTTCTGGTCTTTCATTTCTTCCCGTCCCATGAACAGGTAATGAAGGCGTACATGTAGCTGAGCCAGGTCATGCAGGTCGTAAGAATGTTTAGAACAAGATATGTAAGGGTAAATATGAAATAATAATAGCAGAGGTAAGTAGGGGTTTTCTCAAGCATCTATAATGATTTTCTAAGTTAGGTTGAAGGGTCTGAAGCCGTCTGCGGAGGCTTAAATGGGAGACCACATATCCCTTGCACGGATAGGGTCCTATATTTTGTGGCCCGTGCGCGGGGTCAAGAACATCAACTTTTTGGTGCCCAAATGTAAACAAATAACACCACCAAGATGGTGCGTAACCACACATCCAATGATATAGACCTTGCGCAGCCCATTTAATATCCTATTTCCAAAAATCGGGTCGCAAAAAGGCCACCGCCAGAGCCTGAACCACTACCTGCCTTTAAGCCTCTCCTTTGGTAATATGGCAGAACAACTTACCGCCCGTATATGCACCTTATTAATTGGTGCGCACGGGCCACATTTTATAGGACGTATCTATCCGTGCAAGGGATAAGTAGAAGCCTCATATTCCGCATGGAAAAAGCAACCACGTAACGCCACCACCTACCACCATCTTCGCCGACACAACAAAGAACATGGTCAAACTAGTATTCGATAATAAGGGCGTGTGTAATATGTCGACTCCGCTTGTGCGAGTCGCCAATGCGTGGTGTTCCGGTGTTGCTATATCAAATGTACAGTACTAGATGCCCTCGCTGTCAACCCGTGGGGACGATTGTACTGTGGTGCGATAGCTCACTCGTTCACTCATTTTCATGCCGTAAGTCCTCTGTATAACTTGTTGAAGGCCTTCAGAACGGCATAGATAGAGATGCTATGAGCTTCTTTTGAAGGGTTTCAAATATCTGTTTAGAATATGCGGTGCGAGGCCATGACTGAATGAATTTGCTCTCAGAAATTTGTAGCCAGAGGAGGGACAAACAGCAGTGAGTCAGCTGATAGAGCCTACCCACTCGAGGTGCAGCTCAGCCTGACATCTCAACAACTCATTCGTTCACCAGACACACATTTCATGCTATTATCGGTGTTTTTGATCATTTCATAGCCTTTATTGGATTCCATCAAGATCAGCGATTCTATGGCTGCAAGGAAACGAACTTTGAGCAGTGATCAGGCATCAATGTCGAATCTCTTTCCAGCAAAACTGGTTTTATTTAAAAATACCCACCTAATTCTACAAGAATTGGCATCCCCCATTCTCCTATTTGCAAGTTGTTTCAAAATGAATATAGTAGTAATTTCATTGCCTGCAATCTATGTGCCATCCGATAGGGAAGAAATAATGCTGGGAGTGTATGATTTTGTACGCGCAAAGGTGGGATGCGAACATCTCCAATTAGGATAATTCCCTCACGCAACGACTGACTAATTACTAGATCATCCGGCAGAAGAATTTGGCACCAAAGCCATAGAATGGTCATTACACATGCCTCCAACCTTTCCTTCTCTGCAGTTAGAAGTTGGATTATTAGTTGAACCCGTAATCACAAGAGCTGTCGGGACTCCCCCTATCCTCTAAGCCAACATGAAAGCTTCTGGCTAGGGTGTTAACCCTTTCGACGAGACGTCCCTGGATGTTTGCCTAATCGATTACCCTACTCGTGGACTTACACAGTGCTTGGTTATGTTTGGGGCCCAATGTCAGGAGCAAATTACAAGACTGCATTGAAATCGGTTGAGTCAAACAAATCGAGAATCGGGTTTCAAACTCTTCCGAAGACAATTCGAGACGCAATCGTGATTACGCGGAAACTTGTTATCAGTATCTTTGGGTTGACGCATTTTGCAGTTCAAGACTAAGGAGGACTGACAAAGAATCAAAGAAAATGGGCTAAATATGCAGCTAGTCAGTTGTAACAATTGCGGCTGCTTGGAGCTCTGAATTATCCAGTAAATTTTTCTAAAGAGGCACTTCTACAACCAATATTTCAAATGGGCCAGGGTGTGATATTCTATAGCTAATTTTTTACTTTCAAATAATGGGATTGCGGAGCGTAGAGCTTTGGACTATACACTTGTACAATTATGCAAGGGAATATATTCCATGTTATTCCTATATGAATTGCGAGTGCTGGACAGCAAGGACGACCTTCTCTAGTCGGCTATTTGGCGGCCCTTACAGTGTCCGCGAATCTGGCAGCTTGCAGGATCCTTCTTACCCAAATTCCGGCACAGTGTACCTCGACCCAAAGACGCTCTAGAGACTCCTGCGATGTAATGCCACCTTTTGAGAAACGCTTCGCTTTGTCCAAAGCGGTTCGGACTATAATGTACAATGGATTACTACTATCGGTGTCCAGAGTGTTCGCTATCTGGCAGGCATATTGAGATCCCTATGGGGTATCATGTTAGATCTAAACAGATAAGTCCGTTAGGAGGTTGCCAACCTCAAGTCCGTTTGTATCTCTCGCTAATGCGTCACAATCATTAAGCATCTTCTGATACTCTTTCAGATTCTGATAATAGGAGGAACGGAGGCCTTGCAAAACCGGATTGTTGAAGTCTCCATAGATTGTCTGCGCATGAAGTATCGCTTCGACATCCTTTTCGTAGCGTAAGGTGCCCTCATAGATTCGAACTATATCAACTTTCCGACCCCAAAGCCGCTCAAGCTTGGGCTCATCGGGACCCGTTCCCCGGCGGTATTTTTCGCAGCGAGAATACCAATCCCAGACCTGCCCTTCGGAATAATCGGGGTGATAGAAGATGACTATGTCGACGTCGCTTCTCTCCACTTGCTCGCCCCGTGAGAAGGATCCAAAAACGCCTACCCACGCTACAAGTTTGAACGCTTCTCTTTGAAAAACTTCTGCCGCTTGAGAGCCTAGCATCGACATCTGCTTTTGTATTTGTGAAGACATAACGCTAATGTGGACCTAAAAGACGCAAATGTTTTTAGTTGTTCCGTTAAAGAAGTAAGCGAGGGTAGGTGATTAGGCAGTGAGGTATTTAGGGATTCCAGGAAGGATTACTCACGTTAGTGGTGTTGAGATGTCAAGCTACGGCAAAGTATCTTGAGCGGAGGAGCTAGGAATTATGTTGAATTCCAGTTTAGTCAACTTCACAAGGCAGGAGGTTTACCTAATTCTGGCGGAGCGGATTTTCTATCGGTCCGCAAGCAGACTAACGGTTTTTGGATGCACCACCCGTATCACGTCTAAGGGACTCGAAGTACTTAACTATAAAACGCAATATTTTTTATAAAGATCTATTAATTATAGAGCGGTATATAAGCTTTCCAAAAATCTAGTTTTTATAACTTAATTTTTAATAAATTCAAAAACGCATTATTAAGCAATAGTGGAATTTTTATTGCATAATAAGACGCTAGCTAATATATATATAAACCGCGTAAATCTATAGCTATTGGCTAGAAAAACCTATTACTACTTAATAAACATATAGCTTTTATATAAAGTAAAATGTAGATAGGGAGTTTAATTAATAGAATAATAGGATATATTACAGATATTATATTAGCAGTAGTATAGTTACTAAGAGAGGAGATAGACGAACTAGTTGTGATAGCGCGGGAGGCGCTGGAACCTATCGAACTATAGGACGAGGGGTAGCTGAGTTACATAATAAATTACGGGACCGTAACTCGGAACGTAACGTACTAACGTACTGTGAGGCATAATCGCCTTAGGAGATGATCGTGTACGATCTGGATAGCCCCTGACCCTTGGCCAGGTAGCTACCGTCTCCTTTCCTTCTCCTGATCCGTATCTATCCAACCGTAATATGCGGATGCGATCTGCCAGATGTCTGGTGTAACTGCTCTGCAGTATATGCGATCGTCCTAGGAAGGTAGAGGACCTAATCCGTATTCCAACACCGTTATGCGGATGCGATCTGCCAGGCGTCTGCTGGTGTACCTGCTCTTGCAATGTACGCAGTCGTCCTAGGTAAAAATGGAGGATCGTGAAATGTGAAATTGCTCGAGGGCGGAGCCCTCGGCTTGCTGCCGGCTACCACCCGCAAGGGTGTAGGATCGGTTCGAATGTAAGGCTATTGCCTAGGTGTACGGTAGGGAGCAGGCAAGCCGAGCATGAGTCACAAGGAGAGTCGATGGAAGAGGACGATATGGTAAAGAGTAGGTATGGCAATACATCGTACGGAGATGAACCGATGAGGAGGGAAAGGGCTGCAGGCCTAAGGAGCTTATAAGGAGGTGCCAAGGGCTAGCCGAAGGCTAGCCTTGGCAGCTCCTGAGAGCCCCTAGGCGTGCCCAAGTAAGGGGCCAAAAGATCCCTTATACGTACTAACGTATCGATATACTTAGTATATCTCTTAAGAGTTAGGATATATATTTAAAGAATTATAGTCCCTACTATAGATAGTTCTCTCCTTATAGTAAATCTTAGAATATAATTACTGTAATAGAACCTTGTAGTAGGAACTACAGTGGGTCCTATTATTAGGCTGGGTATATAGGTAAGAATAAATCAACAACGTAATAATAACTGGTGGAGTGGTTGCCTAATAGATTAACTCTAATTATATTCTAAGATTTACTACAAAGAGAGAACTATCTGGGTAGGGATTGTGGTCCTTTAAATACACAACTATACGCCTAAGAAATCCCTTCGCTCCGTAAGGTACGTGTGCTCTATATACTCTATATAGATTATATAGATTATATAGATTATATAGATTATATTATATAACCTTAGCTACTATTTCTCGTTATATGGTTTTACTGGATTTATCCTAAACTATACCTATATTAACCAACTAGCTTCCTCCAACTCTTCTCTAAGTAGTCGTAATATTATACTTAAGCTGTCCGTAACACTATCTCCCTCCTCTTTATCTTTGTCCTTAAAGATTCCTAACATCTCCAAGTTGTCTACTAAAGGTGTAATGTCCGTTTAATTAGTCTAGTTAATATCCTTACTTATTATACCTAAAGCCTCTTCTTTTTCTTATATAGCTTGCCGGTTTTGTACTATTGCTGCAATCTTGTCTCTAGGTAAGATAATGCCGTCTCCATATTCTTATTATGCAAAATATTACAGACGCTTTAAGTATAATGTTATAACTACTTGGAGAAGAGTCGGAGGAAGCTAGTTGGTTAATACAGGTACGGTCTAGAATGGATCCGGTGGAACTATGTGACAAGGAATAGTAGCCGAGGTTATGTGATATAATTTATATAATCTATATAATCTATGTGATCTGTATAGAGCGTATAGAGTACACGTACCTTATGGAGCGAAGGGATTTCTTAGGCGTAAGGTTGTGTATTTAAAGGACTATAGTCCCTACCCAGATAGTTCTCTCTTTATAGTAAATCTTAGAATATAATTAGAGTTAATCTGTTAGGCAACCACTCCACCAGTTATTATTATGTTGTTGATTTAGTTCTTACCTATATACCTAGCCCAATAATAGAACCTACTGTAGTCTAAGCTATAAGGTTCCGTTATATATTCACTACTAAGGTTATAGTATTAAACAAGATCGAATAATATGCCACTAAGAGCAGCACCAGTCACAACGGTGTTAACGGCAGCCACAACCTCAGGGCTAGGTGATACCAGTATAGACAAGGGGGATTCTTAGGTGGTTACACGAGGTTAGTTATAAGAAATGGTTAATTACTTATAAGATAATAATAGGATACTTAAAGAACGCATTAATGGAATTGGAGCAGCAAAGATTAAGCTACCTTTAATTAAACGGTTTTTAGGAGAGAAGTTAAAGCTTAAGGGATTTCTTACGCAGATACACTTTAAGGTAGTATAGGAAGGAGCGAAGTTAGTAATATTGTTAGATTAAGTAGCCTATGCAGGATTGTTCCTGACGGGGAGAGCACTTAAGTAGTTTAAGCCGTATCTTATGGAAATATAGGCTAATGGTATAACAACTACTAACTAGGACGTACGGTATATATTCGCTAGTTAGAACGGGTTTGCGGAATAACTAACGCAGATATTTAGAGACCCGGAGGCTATAACCATAGTAGAACAAAAGCTTTAGAACTTAGTACAACGCACTTTAGCAATTGAGTATATAACGTAGTTTTAGATACTAGCTACGCAGGTTAAGTAGAATAATAGGGCGCTTATGGCATAGTATAAATAGGGACTTAAGGCTAAAGTCTAGGACGTAATTATCCTAATAGAAGATGCGGATACTCTAAGAGAGTTAATAGATTAGTTAATAAAGATTAATAATAGAATCTATTAAAGGGAACAAGCTAAGAGAGGGCAAGATAGAGTTCTATAGTTATATAAGGCGCAGAGTACGCAACGACAGACATAGAGTTAAAAACTATGGAATGGCGTAGAGCTAATGGACCTAAGTGGTACTAAAGAAACCCAAAGGTGGGAAAAGAAACTATAGAAACCTAAAGGTTGAGGATTAAGTGATTAAAGGACCTAGGAGTAGAGGCTAAACTAGGGATCTTAGCAGTAGAAGACGTTTAGGCGGACTCCATAGCAAGAAAGATGGTTTAAAGATAGAGCTTGTATAAATTGCGGAAAACAAGGTCATTTCGCCAGAGACTATAGAGGTGGTTAGAGTAACTACGCGGTAAAGGGAACGAGACTAGCAGATGGCGCGTATGTATAGAGGGACGATGGTGCACTGCGAGGAACAAAAGAATGTTTAATTAATAGTTTTGCGTTTTATTACAACAACGCATGCTAAATTTATAAAGACGCTAAGTATAGCATAAGCTATTGGCTATAAGAGCTAGAGTTAAAAGGACTTAGAGAAACCTAAGAGGTAGACAAAGAATAAGATTGACTTTACGAGCTAGATTAAGATGTTACAGTAACATACAGATAAAGATTAGCAGTAATAACAATGGAGTTAGAGTACTTATTGATTAACAGTAATAAGGACAAAAAGGAGGCTAACTAGGAGCACTTAAACCTTAATAATGTAATAGAAGTAGAGACTGAGACTATTACTAAATAAGGTTCAGTAACGGGTATTATAATACCATTAGATACGATTTCTATCGCTTTATAAGATGATAGGAGTAACGTTTAAAAGAAACTAAGTAAGTAAATGACTGCTAGTGCTAGCTTATTACTTAATAAAGGCAAAAGGCTACAGGCTTAAGATTCTTAAGAGGAGATAAAAGGAGCTTAAGATTCTTAAAGTGAGATAAGACACACCTAAGGACCTATAATGGATGAAAACTGATGGGAAAGGGCAGTAACTTAGTTTAGTGACAAATAAATGAGTATAGGACGCAAGTTCAGGAACTATGAGTTCGGAGAACAAATAAAAATGTTAGTAATCCTAGGTAAACGCAGTGTTTAGCCTAAAGATTAAATAGTTAATACTAGGATTAAAAAGCAAGACGACTATGAAGATCTAGCTATAAGACGCAGAAAATAAGAAACTATAGATAAGTTTAGGATAAGAATTATTGTATAGCAAGAGCAAAAGCTAGATAAGAGATCAGCTACGCTAGGTTGTATAAGGGATAGAGCACCCGTATAAAGAGTTACTAATAGGCCAAGTGCAGGGACACCTAGGGCAAAATGGTTAGATAAACTGGAATAAGAAAAAGATCTAGATATTCCAACTAGGTTTAAAGAAAGACATACTAAAGGATGTTATAATGTAGTAATAACAAGGTACTTTCTAATAGATAAACTATACACACTAAACCAGTTATACGGAAAGTGGTATAGGCAACGACACAGTGATAAATAGGCAGATTTTTATATATGGCTGGATAAAAAAGTTATCCAAGATTAACCTATTACGGAGAAACACATAAGTCATATTAAAGGAGCATTAATTATAATATTAAGGAACCTAGAAGAAGGATCTAGGGACTAAAGAAGTGAGCAATAAATCTTAGTACCCGCAGCGGAAATACCAGTGGTTAGGTTAACCAGGTATAGGTTTAAACTTAAGGATAAAGACAAACCAAGAGTTAACCTAAAATATATAGCGTATTATACACTATTGTGGATAGCTTGTGTGGATAATATATATAATATATATAGAGCACCTAAAGACAAGAACTGGAAGTACCTAGTAAGGATATATTAGGTACTAGAGGAAAAGCGGTTTAGGAATATTAAGTATATACATAGTTGGCACCTAGTAGAAGTATAAGGTTAAAGAGACTTAATACTTTAACTAGGAAGATTCCTTACGGAAAAATGCCTAAATGGATAATAGTAGTGGGAGTGCCTAGAGAATACTTATTTATAGTATATAGAGGAAAAGAAACAAACTAAGTATTGGCTAAAGTTGGACTAAGTATAGGCAGGATCAAGCAGCTAACAGTTAGGAAAAGGAGAGGTATATAGGACTAGAGGGAACTAGTATTAGAGCCTTAGACCCTTAAAGGAATTTAAGGTTAGTACCTAAATTTATAAGTTAAGTGGTAAGATTAGCAGTTCAAAGTGTTAGTAGATAGTGGAGTAACTAGGAACTATATATCACCAAAGGCAGTAGAAAGGATGGGGTTACTATATAGATAGAAGGAACACCTATATCTACTTATAATAATTTTAGGAGATTAGATAGCCTATAAAGGAGGTATTATTAATCTTAAAATAGGACCTATTTAGATAACTATTAAAGGGAGACCAGTTAGAATGTCTTTTAATATTCTACCGTTAGGATAGGACGAGGCAATACTAGGAATACCTTAGTTATAGAAATATAATCTAAAGGTCAATTAGGTTATAGGTTAGGTTAATATTAAGAATACTTAATAGCGTAAAGTGCAATAATAAACCAAGTTGGTATGGTACTAAGTTGGAGTGATATATAAAGAGACTAAGTAAGGCTTAAGTTATATACCAAAAAAATACCACAAGTATAGTAAAAAGTTATGGTTACTAGAAAGTGAAAAGCTGTTAGAGCATGCAGTATGGGACTATAAGATAGAATTAGAAGAGGGAATAAGTCTAAAGTTCTTTCTAATTTATAAGCTTACTAAAACAGAGTTAGTAGCGCTTAAGAAGTTTATCCAGGAGAACTTACGCAAGGAATATATTAGACTATTATAGTTATTAGTAGAATATCTAGTACTGTTTATCCTAAAGAAAAACAGAAAATTTAGGATGTGTATAGACTATAAACAGTTAAACAGTATTATTAGAAAGGATAGGTATCCTTTACCCTTAATTAGCAAAATCCAAGACAGAATAGGTAACGTAAAGATCTTTACAAAGATAGATCTAAGATAGGCGTACCATTAAATTAGAATTAAGGAAGGCGACAAATAGAAGGCAGCCTTTAGGTCAAAGGAAAAACTATATAAGCTATTAGTTATGCAATTCGGACTTATAAATATACTAGCAACGTTCCAGAAGCGAATTAATAGTGTATTAGGAGAACACCTAGATGAATTTGTTATAGTATATTTTAACAATATTATTATCTACTTAGAGAATAAGGAAGAATATAGAGAATATATTAAATGGGTCTTAAAAAGACTATAAGAAGAACAGATGCTAGTAGCAATTAAGAAATGTAAGTTCTTTACTAGGAAGACTAATTTTATTAAATTTATTATTAAACTAGGCCAACTTAGTATAGATCTAAAAAAGATTGAGGCTATAGTAAATTGGTAAAAACTAGAGAACGTTATATAGTTAAGATCGTTCCTAGGGTTTTGCAATTACTATAGAAGGTTTATAGTGTAATAGTTATAGGATATTAAGCCATTTACGCAGTTAACAAAGAAAGAAGAACTATGGGTATAAGGGAAGGAGTAATAAGAACTATTTAAGAGAATTAAAGAGTTGTTTACCTAGGAGCCAGTTCTTAAGATCTATTAATTAGGTCTAGAGACAGTTATAGAAATAGATGCATTAGACTTTACACTAGGGGTATACTTTATATAGAAATATTAAGATAGATGGCACCTAGTGGCATACTATAGTTAAAAGATAACACTACTAGAGTTAAACTATAACATCTATAACAAGGAGTTATTAGGTATAGTTATAGCACTTAAGGAATAGAGAGCATTCTTATAAGGTATAGAGAAACCATTTATAGTTAAGACGGACTATAAGAACCTTATAGGATTTCTAACGATAAAGAAACTCAACCAAAGACAGGTTAGATGGGCGGAAATGCTTATAAAATACTATTTTGAGATTTAGTATACCAAGGGTATAAATAATGCACGAGCAGACGCTTTAAGCAGAAAGGCTAAACTATAGAGTAATAAAAAGCTATTAGGAGCTTTGTTATAAAAGGATTAAGATGAATTAATTAGGTATAATTATCTAAAGATTATAGCAACTAAGGAAAGTCAGATCCATAAATTACTAGAGAGTAATTAGACATAGAAGATCTAAGAAGTATAAATAGAGGATCTAGACTTAGAGCAATATAAAAATAAAGAAGTAATATATATACCTAAGTCTATTACAGAAGAATTTGTTAAGGAATTCCACAAGGGAATAATATAAGAATATAATGGAGCTATAGGCTTAGTGTCAAGACTTTAAGAGAAATACATTATTTAAGAAATCTGGGGACTAGTAAGATAAGTTATAAAAAAATATCTAGATTGCTAAAGGAATAAACCAATAAGGTATAAGCTGTATAGAGGGCTATAACCTATTAAAGTACCAGGAAGACTATAGGAAGTTATATTATAGGACTTTATTATTAAGTTACTAAAGTTAAAAGATCCTATTACAGGACAAGATCACGACGTGATTTTAGTAATAGTAGATAAGCTAACAAAATAGGGATACTTTATAGCATGCACTAAAGAGATATTAGTAGAAGATATTGCTAGAATCTATATAAAGGAAGTGTTTATAAGATATAGAGCACTAGATAAGATTATATTAGACAGAGATCTAAGATTTATAGTAGTATTTTAGGAAGTGTTTCTGGCAGAATAAGGAGTTTACGCAGTAATATCTATAGCGTATTATCCGCAGATGGATAGATAAACGGAAAGACTAAACTAGACACTAGAGCAGTATCTAAGGCATTATATTAATTATATATAGAATAATTGGGTATCGCTATTACCAGTTATATAGTTTGCATATAATGCAACACTATAAGAAGGAATGGGGACATTACTATTTAAGGCGAATTATGGATACGAGCTAAGAATATCGTTATCGCTATATTAAGTAAAAAAGACGAGTAGCATAGCTAAGTAAAGAATAGAGATGTTAATAAATCTTTATATAGACCTTAAAGAAACAGCTAAACTAGTACAAAAATAAATGAAAAGGTACTACGATGCTAAGAGATCTAAGGGACCAGATCTTAAGGAGGGAGATAAAGTATAGCTACTATATAAAAATTTTAAGAGTTAACAACTAAGCAAGAAGTTAGACTATGTTAGACTAGGACCTTTTAAAATTAAGTAAAGAATTTTATTAGTTATATATAAGTTAAACCTACTAGCTAAAATAAAGATCTATCCAGTATAATACGTAGCAATGCTAGAACTAGTATATAGGAACGTTAAACCACTAGTCTATGAAGCAGACATATATAGAGGATAAGAGGAAGATAAATAGTAATTTTTAAAGATTATTAGTTACGAGGATGTAGAGGACGAAATATAGTATAAGGTAAAGTGGATAGGCTATAGTAAGACTACCTAAAAACCACTAAGCAACTTAGAGAATGCTATAGAAAAGGTACAGGAGTATTAGAAGAAAAAGGGTTAGGTAGTATTAACAAGGAAAGATTGCCAAAGAATAAGTTACCTAAGGGGGACCTAAGAGGAGCACCTGCCAAGCTATTCGGAGTTATTTCCCTCTTAGTTAAAAGAGAGATTGATCTTTTATTACTAAGTTCCTATAAACCTTAACAAATAAGTTTCTACTTCTTGGAACGAACCTTCTCACAAACCTTCTCAAGGCGAAGAAGACGCGTAGAGGCAGATAAGTACGCCTTATGGGCAGTATGAGTATGTTAAAGCTTAGCAAGGGAGGCTAAGAGCTTATTATTAAGTTTTATAGCGGTAGATTAAACGCGAGACCCTATAACAAGTTACTTAGGGAACTTAAAGACTATTAAGAGTTATAGAACGCGCACACTTAGCGTTAGAGATAGAGCGAATATTATAAGACAAACGAATGTTTGCTTTAGTGCACTTTAAACAAGAGGAAGGTTGTTGGGTAGAAGGACTTGCTAGCGTAATATAAACTAACCCCTCTTTCGCATAACGAGAATATAGAAACGGTATTATCTCACCTAATAACAGTATGGAGGAAACCGTACGCGTACAACAAAGGGTTAAAGAAGAAGAAGAAGCTTTAGGTATAATAAGCAGAGATATTAACTAGATTAATTAAACGGACATTATACCTCTAGTAGACAACTTAGAGATATTAGGAATCTTTAAGGACAAAGATAAAGAGGAGGGAGATAGTATTACAGACACTTTAAGTATAATATTATAACTACTTGGAGAAGAGTTGGAGGAAGCTAGTTGGTTAATATAGGTACGGTCCAGAATAGATCTGGTAGAACTATGTAATAAGGAATAGTAGCTGAGGTTACGTAATATAATCTATATAATCTATATAATCTATATAATCTGTATAGAGTGTATAAAGCACACGTACCTTATAGAGCGAAGGGATTTCTTAGGCGTAAGGTTGTGTATTTAAAGGACCACAGTTCCTACCCAGATAGTTCTCTCTTTATAGTAAATCTTAGAATATAATTAGAGTTAATCTGTTGGGCAACTACTCCACTAGTTATTATTATGTTGTTAATTTAGTTCTTACCTATATATCTAGCCCAATAACAGAACCTACTGTAGTTTAAGTTACAAGGTTCCGTTATATAAAAGAGGGGTTAGTTTATATTACGCTAGTAAGTCCTTTTACCTAATAACTGTCCTTTTGTTTAGAGTGCACTAAAGCAAATATTTAATCGTCCTGTGACGTCTGCTCTATCTCTAACGCTAAATATGCGCGTCCTATAACTCTTAACAGTCTTTAGGTTCCCTAAGTAACTTATTATAGGGTCTTATATTTAATCTACCACTATAAAACTCAACGATAAGCTTTTAGCTTCCCTTGCGGAGCTTTAACGTACTTATGCTACTTACAAGGCATACTTGTCTGCCTTAGCATATCTTCTTTATCTTAAAAAGGGTTGTAAGAAGGTCCGTTTTAAAGAGTAGAAACTAGTTTAACAGAGTCTGTCTAAGCTAAGTAATAAAAGGACTGGCTCTTTTCCTATAAGGGAAACAACTCTAAGTAGCTTGGCAATTGCTCCTCTTAGGTCCCCCTTAGGTAACTTGTTTTTTGGTAATTTTTCCTTATTAATGCTGCCTAACCTACTCTTTTCTAATACTTCTATACCTTTTCTATAGCGTTTTCTAGGTTGCTTAGTGGTTTCTAGGTAGTCTTACTATAGTCTATTTACTTTACTTTGTACTATGTTTTGTTATCTACGTCCTTATAACTAATAATCTTTAAAACTTGCTATTTGTCTTCTTTTTATCCTCTATATATGTCTGCCTTATAAACTGGTGGCTTAATATCTCTATGTGCTAGTTCTAGCATCGCGATATATTATATAGGATAGATTTTTATTTTAGCTAGTAGATTTAACTTATACGTAACTAATAAAATTCTTTATATAATTTTAAAAGGTCCTAGTCTAACATAGTCTAACTTCTTACTTAGTTGTTAACTCTTAAAATTTTTATATAGTAGCTATACTTTATCTCCCTCCTTTAGATCTGGTCCCTTAGATCTCTTAGTATTATAGTACCTTTTTATCCTTTGCTGTACTAGCTTGGCTATTTCTATAAGGTCTATATAAAGATTTATTAACATCTCTATTCTTTATTTAGCTGTGCTACTTGTTTTCTTTACTTAGCGTAGTAATAATAACGTTCTTGGTTTATACCCGTAGTTTGCCTTAAATAGTAATATCCCCATTCCTTCTTATAGTGTTGTATTGTATGCAAATTATATAATTGGTAATAATAATACCCAATTGTTCTATATATGATTAATATAATGCCTTAAATACTATTCTAGTATTTAGTTTAGTCTTTCTATTTATCTATCTATCTGCGGATAATATGCTATAGAGGTTGCTGTACAAACTCCCTATTCTGCTAAAAACACCTCCTAAAACGCTGCTATAAATCTTAGATCTCTATCTAATATGATTTTATTTAGTGCTCTATGTCTTATAAACACTTCCTTTATATAGATTCTAGCGACATCTTCTGCTAATATCTCTTTAGTATATACTATAAAGTATCCCCACTTTATTAGCTTATCTACTATTACTAAAATTACGTTATAATCTTGTCCTATAATAGGATCTTTTAACTTTAGTAACTTAATAATAAAGTCCTATAATATAACCTCCCATAGTCTTCCTGGTACTTTAATAGGTTGTAGCCCTCCGTATAGCTTATACCTCTTTGGTTTATTCCTTTAGCAATCTAGATATTTCTTTATAACTTATTTTACTAGTCCCCAGATTCCTTAAATAATGTACTCCTCTTAAAGTCTTAACACTAAGCCTATAGCTCCGTTGTGTCCTTGTGTTATTCCCTTATAGAATTCCTTAATAAACTCCTCTATAATAGACTTAGGCATATATATTGCTTCTCTATTTTTATATTGCTCTAAGTCCGGATCCTCTGCCTATACTTTTTAGATCTTCTGTGTCTAATTACTCCCTAGTAATTTATAGATCTGACTTTCTTTAGTTGCTATAATTTTTGGATAATTATACCTAATTAATCTGTTTTAATCTCTTCGCAATAAAGCTCCTAATGGCTTTTTATTATTTTATAGTTTAGCCTTTCTACTTAGAGCGTCTGCTCGTGCATTGTCTGTACCCTTAGTATACTAAATTTTGAAATGGTATTCTATAAGCATTTCCGCCTATCTAATCTATCTTTAGTTGAGTTCCTTTGTTATTAAGAATCCTATAAGGTTCTTATAGTCTGTCTTAACTATAAATAGTTTCTTTATACCTTGTAAGAATGCTCTCTATTCCTTAAGTGCTATAACTATACCTAACAACTCCTTGTTATAGATGTCGTAGTTTAACTCTAGTAGTGTTATCTTTTAACTATAGTACGCTACTAGATGCCATATGTCCTGGTGCTTCTATAGCAAGTATACTCCTAGTGCAAAGTCTAATATATCTATCTCAATAACTGTTTCTAACTTTGGTTAATAGATCTTAAGGACTGGCTCTTAGGTAAATAACTTTTTAAGTTCTTAGAATAGCTCCTTCTATTTACTACCTTAAACCCACGGTTCCTCCTTCTTTATTAGCCTTGTAAATGGCTTAATGCTTTTTAACCATTATGCTATAAACCTTCTATAGTAGTTACAAAACCCTAGAAACAACCTTAACTGTATAACGTTCTCTGGTTCTTGCTAACTTACTATAGCTTTAACTTTCTTTGGGTCTATGTTAATCTTTCCTAGCTTAATAATAAATCCTATAAAATTAGTTTTCCTTATAAAGAACTCGCATTTCTTAATTGCTACTGGTATTTGTTCTTCCTATAGTCTCTTTAAGACCCATTTAATGTGTTCTCTATGTTCTTCCTTACTTTCTAAGTAGATAATAATATCGTTAAGGTATGCTATAATAAACTTATCTAGGTGTTCTCCTAATATATAATTAATTCGCTTCTAGAACGTTGCTAGTGCGTTTATAAGCCTAAATTGCATAACTAATGGCTTATATAGTCCTTCCTTTAACTTAAAGGCTGCCTTTTACTTATTGCCTTCCTTAATCCTAATCTAATGGTACGCCTACCTTAGATCTATCTTTATAAAGATCTTTACGTTGCCTATTTTGTCTTAGATTTCACTAATTAAGGGTAAAGAATACTTATCCTTTCTAGTAATGCTGTTTAACTATCTATAGTCTATACACATCCTAAGTTTTCCGTTTTTCTTTAGGATAAACAGTACTGGATATCCTATTAATAACTATAATAGTCTAATATATCCCTTGCGTAAGTTCTTTTAGATAAACTCCTTAAGTGCTACTAACTCTATTTTAGTAAGCTTATAGATTAAAAAGAACTTTGGACTTATTCCCTCTTCTAATTCTATTTTATAGTCCTATGCTGTATATTCTAACAGCTTCTCACTTTCTAGTAACTATAATTTCTTACTATACTTGTGGTATTTCTTTAGTATATAACTTAAGCCTCACTTAGTCTTTTTATATATCGCTCCAACTTGGTATTATACCAACTTGGTTTACTATTATATCTTGCGTTGTTAAGTATCCCTAATATTAACCTAACCTATAACCCAATTGATCTTTAGATTGTACTTCTATAACTAAGGTATTCCTAGTATCGCCTTATCCTGTCCCAATGGTAGGATATTAAAAGATATTCTTACTAGTCTCCCTTTAATAGTTAACTAAATAGGTCCTATTTTAAGATTAATAATGCCTCCTTTATAGGCTATCTAATCTCCTAAAATTATTGTAAGTAGATATGGGTGTTCTTTCTGTCTATGTAGTAACCCTATTCTTTCTACTGCTTTTAGTAATACGTGGTTCCTTATTACTCTACTATCTATTAATGCTTTAAACTGCTAATCTTGCCATTTAACTTATAAATTTAGGTATTATCCTTAAATTCCTTTAAGGGTCTAAGGCTTTAATACTAGTTCCCTCTAGTCCTATACGCCTCCCCTTTTCCTAACTATTGGCTGCTAGATTCTGTTTATACTTAGTCTAACTTAGGCTAATACTTAGTTTATTTCTTTTCCTTTATATGCTATGGATAAGTGTTTTCTAGGTACTCCTACTACTGTTATCCCTTTAGGTATTCTTCCGTAAGGAATCTTCCTGGTTAAAGTATTAAGTCCCCTTAACTTTATACTTCTACTGGGTGTTATTTATGTATATACTTAGCGTTTCTAAACCGCCTTTTCTTAGGTGCCTAATATATCCTTATTAGGTACTTCCGGTTCTTATCTTTTAGTGCTCTATGCATGTTATAGGTGTCATCCATATAAGCTATCTACAATAGTATATAATACGCTAAGTGACTTAGGTTAACTCTTGGTTTGTCTTTATCCCTAAGTTTAAACTTATACCTAGTTAACCTAACTACTAGTATCTCTGTTATGGGTACTAAGATTTATTATTTGCTTCTCTAGTCCCTAGATCCCTCTTCTAGGTTCCTTAATATTATAATTAATGCCCCTTTAATGTAACTTATGCGTTTCTCCGTAATGGGTTAGTTTTAGACAACTTTTTTTCTAGCTATATATAAAAATTTGCCTATTTATTATTGCTTTGTTGCCTATACTACTTTCCGTATAACTGGTTTAGTGTATATGGTCTATCTATTAGAAAGTACCTTGTTATCGCTATATTATAATATCCTTTGGTATATCTTTCTTTAAACCTAGTTAGAATATCTAGATCCTCTTCTTGTTCTAGTTTATCTAACCACTTTACCCTAGGTGTCCCTATACTTGGCCTATTAGTAATTCTTTATACGGGTGCTCTGTCCCTTATATAACCTAGTATAGCTGACCTCTTGTCTAGCTTTTGCTTTTGCTATATAATAATTCTTGTCCTAAACTTATCTATAGTTTCTTATTTTCTACGTCTTGTAGCTAGATCCTTAAAGTTATCTTGCTTTTTAATCCTAGTATTAACTGTTTAATCTTTAGGCTAAATACTGCGTTTACTTAAAATTACTAACGTTCTTATTTATTCCCTAAACTTGTAGTTCTTAAACTTGCGTTCTATACTTATTTGTTTATCTATAAACTGAGTAGCTGCCCTTTCCTATTAGTTTTCGTTCTTTGTGGGTTCTTAAGCTGTCTTTATTATATTTGGCGAGTCTAGAGCCTTCTTTATCTCTTTTTGAGAATCTTAGACCTGTGGCCTTTTACCTTTATTAAGTAATAAGCTAGCACTAGTAGTTATCTACTTACTTAGTTTCTTTTAAATATTACTTCTTTTATCTTATAAAGCGATGGAAATTATATCTAATAGTATTATAATACCCGTTACTAAACCCTATTCTGTAATGGTCTTAGTTTCTACTTCTGTTTTAACTTCTCTAAGGTTTGCATACTCCTAGTAAGCTGCCTTTATTGCCTTATTATTGGTGAATGCTTCGCCTATATTGAACTTATTATCTTTAATGTCCGATTTATAAGCTAGTTCGTTGGTTCCTCTAAACTTAAATAATAATGGCTCCTATAGCTAATAGCTTACGCCGTACTTAGCGTCCTTATAAATTTAGTATGCGTTGTTATAATAAAACACAAAACTGTTAATTAAACATTCTTTTATTCCTCGCAGTGCACTGTTGTCCCTTTATATATATATGCCGTCTACTAGCCTGGTTCTCTTTACTGCGTAATTACTCTAACCACCTCTATAGTCTCTAGTAAAATGACCTTGTTTTTTATAATTTATACAAGCCTTATCTTTAAACTATTTTTCTTATTGTAGAGTCCGCCTAAACGTCTTCTGCTGCTAAGATTCTTGGTTTGGCCTCTGCTCCTAGGTCCTTTAATTACTTAATCCTTAACTTTTAGGTTTCTATGGTTTCTTTCCCTACCTTTAGGTTTCTTTGGTACCGCTTAGGTCTATTGGCTCTGTGCTATTCTATAGTTTTTAGCTCTATATCTGTTGTTGCGTACTTTGCGCCTTATATAACTATGGAACTCTGTCTTGCCCTTTCTTAGCTTGTTCCCTTTAATAGATCCTATTATTAATCTTTATTAACTAGTCTATTAGCTCTCTTAGAGTATCCACATCTTCTATTAGGATAATTGCGTCCTAGACTTTAGCCTTAAGTCCTTGCTTATACTATGCCATAAGCGCCCTGTTATTCCACTTAACCTATATAGCTAGTGTTTGAAACTGCGTTATATACTTAATTACTAAAGTGCGTTGTACTAAGTTCTAAAGTTTTCATTCCGCTGTTGTGGTTGCTTTAGGGTCTCTAAATATTTGCTTTAACTATTCTGCAAATCTGTTCTAACTTGCAAACATATACCGTATGTCTGGGTTAATAGTTGTTATACCGCTTACTTGTATCTCTATAAGGTAAGGCTTAAACCACTCTAGAGCTCTTTCTATTAAGAATAGTCCTGCGTACGCTACCTAATCCGTAGGTGTTGCTAACTTCGCTTCTTCCTGTATAACTTTAAAATGTATCTGCGTAAGAAACCCTTTAAGCTTTAACTTCTCTCCTAAAAACCGTTTAATTAAAGGTAACTTAACCTTTACTACTTTGATTCTATTAATGCGTTCTTTAAGTAGCCTGCTATTATCCTATAAGTGATTAACCATTTCCTATAACTGACCTTATGTAACTACTTGAGAATCTATATCTGCTATACTGGTGTCTCCTAACCCTGAGGTTGTGGCTGCCGTCGACGTCATCATGACTGGTGCTTTAGGTGGCATGTTATTCGATCTTGTTTAATACCATAACCTTAGTAGTGAATGTGTAACGGAACCTTGTAGCAGGAACTACGGTGGGTCCTATTATTGGGCTAGGTATATAGGTAAGAACAAATTAACAATATAATAACAACTAGTAGAGTAGTTACCCAACAGATTAACTCCAATTGTATTCTAAGATTCACTACAAAGAGAGAACTATCTGGGTAGGGACTATAGTCCTTTAAATACACAACCATACGCCTAAGAAATCCCTTCGCTCCGTAAGGTACGTGTGCTCTGTATACTCTATATAGATTACATAGATTATATAGATTATATAGATTATATTACGTGACCTCAGCTACTATTCCTTGTTATATGGTTCCACTGGATCTATCCTAGACTGTACCTGTATTAACCAACTAGCTTCCTCCGACTCTTCTCCAAGTAGTCGTAACATCGTACTTAAGCTGTCTGTAATAATTACAGTTAATCTATTTATTTATATACGTACATTTCTAGTTAATTTTTTAATTAGTGGCTGCGGCTTAGGGGCCTATAAATAGCAGGCTTATTTTCCGGCTTTTTATAAGCGGTTTTTACTATAAAATAGGCAGAAAAAATAGCCCTAAACTTGTAAGCCTATAGTCTAATTATGACGGTACTAGAGCGCGTCACCTACTACTTTGCCGTTTTCTAGGCAATATGCCAAATTCTGCCAAATTCTGCCAAGTTGCTATTGGCTCACTTACTACTAGCGCCTTGATAACCCTTTATATCTTGCTAATCTCTACTAGTCTTCTTCTTCTCCTTAGCTTAGTATTCTTATATAGTAGCAATCTACAAGCTTTGGTTTAGAAGCATTTGTATAAGCCTATTATATTATACTAAGCTCCCCCTATATTACCTGGGAAGGCCTTAATAATATCCCACCCTAAAAGAAGACCTTTGTCTACAATAACGTGTCAATATATTATACTTAGACATTAAAAAACTTACACTACTATACCTAAGAAGGCCCTGACAATATCCCACTTTATAGGCTAGACTATACTTAACCTACACCCCTAAAAGAACCCCAGAATTAAAACTAAAATATATAATTCTAATAAAACCTTAGGAAGCTAATAATGGCACCTAAAGTAAGCTTATCTAAAAGATCTGCCTTTACCTAAGAGGAATATAAAATCCAATTAGGATTAGAAATTAAAGATAATAACAATGTTATAGATATATATAGATATATTTATGCCCTTGTAGCTAATTAGAAGGTTAACTGTCTTTAAGCCTAAAGTATATAAGAGACTTTAAAGGAGATCCTAGAAAGCCTTACGCCCTTATAAAATAGTCCAGCTTCCCCTTTATAAAGCCTTAGTTAACCCATTTACTTAACTATATATAATATACTAGAGAGTACGGACACGATAATAAAATAATTAAAGTCCATTAAGCTCCCTAACCCCCTACTATTATTAAACGGCATAGACCCGACCTTTAAGAACTGGAGAATCTAAGTGTAAGGAAAGCTTTATATTAACCATAACTATTTTCCCTCTAAAGAAGCTAAAATACTCTACCTCTTTAGTTAAACTATTAGGGACGCCCAGCAATACCTCTAGGCTAAGTTTAAGGATAAGTTACCTATTTAGTTTATATCTGCTAATAAGATAATATAGCATCTAGCTGCTATTTATGTTAATTTAAATAAAGTACAGGATGCCCATTATGACTATAATCGCCTAATAATAAAATTGAACTAATCCTTTACTAAGTTTTAGACTTAATTTTTATACCTAGTGGGTAAAGGCTAGGTTCCCCCTAAGAACTACCGTTTAGACCTATATAATAGGCTAACAGTCCAACTATAAGAGAAGATTATAGTAGTCTTAGATAACCTACTAACCTACTAAAGTCTTACAGCCTAATATTTATTGCTATATTTAGAACTAAAACAAATTAATGCTTATTCTGATCGACTAAAGCGGCCCTATAGTAACTGTAACCTATCTACTATACTAATAGGAGCTAGCGTTGGAAGACAAACCCTAACCGCCCTTATATTAAAAGCAGTTATAGCTACCTACTTACGAGCCTTGCCTAACCCGCTATATACTATACCTCTAGCTAATGCTTATTGTAATACCCTAATTAACACTGCTATGTGTGACGGTGCTGGGGCACCGTCCCCTGCAGCTGGCTTGGCGCAATATCCGGAGTTCGCCCGTACTGTGTATATTACCCCCTAGAGTCTCCTTTCCTCTTCTTCTTCTCCTTAGCTTAGTATTCTTTATTAGATAGCAATCCACAAGCTTTGGTTTAGAGGCATTTGTGTAAGCCGTTATATTATACTAAGCTCACCCAACCCCCGGGGACTTCGTCTGCAATGACGCGTTAACGCGTTATATTTAGACCTCCCTTTTCCCTTGCCTGGGAAGGCCTGGATAATATCCCACCCCCATTCCGTGGGTTCTTGCGGAGAACTCGCGTTAAACACCCCTAGCTGCGCGTCGTTGACGCGTTAAGTCGCTATTATTGATACTGGGAGCCGGTATTTGAGCAGCTAGAAGGTCTCCTGCGGTTATAATTGAATGCTAACTTTAATGGCCAAGGACACGTGCCTGGGAAGGCTTTAGAATATCTTACCCCTCTGACCTTTTTGACCGATACGGAGTTGTATGAGCTGCAGAGACGACCCTGGTTAAGACTTACCCTAGTGCTATAGAGAACAAAGTTAATTGAGACTTAGCCGTAACGCTGTGATGAATGATATTGATGGATACCCAGACTACGCTGCGATAACCACCCTGATTGATACTGAGCCGTACGAGGAGAGACGAAATCGATTAGGAAGAACTTGCTGGCACCGTACTGCCACCCTAAACCCTAAACCTGATTACCGACTGTGCCAATACGCCTATAGTCTGATTGACCGAACGATCGCGCCGATACGCCTGCGATCCGTATACAATTTAAATGCGGCCTAAACGTAATTTAAAAGCAAACCCAATAACCTGTCGCGCCGATATGCCTGCAACACAACTCTCTAACTTGTCTATGAACGCCCTTATAGACACCCGTCGAGTTCTTATTAACAACTACCATATATAATCAACCTAGATAGTCCCTTGATCTTACGGCCGAATATATCTATATCCTACGTATAGGGGTACTAGGCACCTAGGGGAGAATTTGAGTGATTTATGGCACTCTTGATTAGGAGAACAGATCAGGAGAATCATTCCAATTTATAGCACTCTCTAATAGCTCTGCAGATGAGCCTATTCATCTCTATAACCTTTTACGAACTATCAACACTTCCTCTTAATAGCCTTTCGTACGACCTTCTATAAATAAGACAGCCTACTGTTATAAAAGCATATCTTGCCAGTTATGACAAGAATTGAAATATTGACACGTACGCCCTCGATACGTACCCTTTTGATACTATTCGTTGACTACCCTTAGAACTGCCTACTACTTAACAGCAGTCCTCCTTAAACGATAATATGCGAATCTGCTCTCTAATAGCATCTCGTTAAATTGGACGCTACATGACAGCTTACCCTTGTATAACTATGCTCGAATATTAAAGCGCACCCTTTTTTCGATACCTTTGACTCTCCGATAAGAATCGAAATATTAATACGCACCTTCTCGATACCTCTTTTAATACCTCTAACAATGATTTAATATGCTAAGTCACAACGGCATTCCTACAAGTTAATCGATCCTAGATATCTGCTACTTATAGCAATATCCTTGATCAAATATAAGTATTTAAATACGGCTGCTAACCCTACAGCGTACCTTCGAATCTCCTGACAACACTTAAACACGTCTCCCATTTTATAACGACCTGTTTCAAGAATTACAAGAATATTAATAGACTATATACCGATACCCTGATTGATTCCTGTTAAATTATCAAACATACTATAATTGACAGTATATCCTTTAACTAATTGAATACCTTGACAAGAATTAACCTATCGGCGCGTCTCCCTTAATACCCTACTTATATAACAACTGGTTGAATGTGCTACGATTAACAGTATACCTTGAACCAATTGATTAACTATGGCTAGTAATACGACAGCATCTCTGCTAGTTAACGGCATATTAATTAATTAAATAATTGACAACGTCTTGAACTACCTACTGATTAATGGTAGACCTTGAGAAACTAATAGACGGATCGTACTGTTATGCCTATAATCTAAATACGAACCCAACCGACCGTCGTGCCGATATGCCTGCGACACAAACTATAACTTTGACAACGACCGTATAAGTTCGTTAATAATCAACTGCCTCCCTTACTAATTTAATTGTCTTCTTCTCCACCTACGGTGATCCTCTTTAACTAATATTAAGCTATGCATACTGAGGAACGACTACGGTTGATACTGAGTTATACAAGCTTTACCTTAGGTATTTGTATACTTCGATAATAAGGTTAATACTGAGCTGTATAAGCTTCGATGACGAAATTGATTTGGATGAACTGGATACTGATCGTGCCGTATGCCTGCGATTAATTAACTAATAATAGCGCCGATACGCCTGCTATCTACCATCTAACGCTGGTACCGCACTGCTACTTAACCTCCGCTGCTTTGCCTGCAGCTAAACTAATACCTTGCTGCCTTGCTGCAGCTAACTAACTCTTGCTGCCCTTCTTACAGCAAATCCTGATTTGACTATTGCTGCTCTGCCTACAGCACTACTACTAACTTCTACTGCTTTGCCTGCAGTAATAACTGTATATAAGGTAGAGCTTCGCTCCCTAAAATACAACCCTAACGCTAGCACCGTACTGCTACCGAACTAGATAACGATAGCGCTAATATGCCTGCTATCCCAACCTAACAACGACTGCTACTATGCCTACAGTCTAACCAACAGACTAATCGTGCCGATACGTCAGCGATCTACCGGCCAACTAATAGATCGAGCTCCGAACGTTCAACCTACTATCACCACCTAACGCTTGCACTGTACCGCTATTACGATAGACCTCCGCTGCTCTGCCTGCAGCCAACCGACTTCTACTGCCCCGCTTGCAGTAACAACCGTATATAAGGTAGAGCTTTGCCCCTTGTACGACCCTACCGCTTACACCGTACTGCTACCCCAAATAGACAACGGCTGTGCCGATACGCCTACAGCCTAATTAACTAAATGATCGCACTAATACGCCTACGATTAATTGACCAACAATAGCGCCGATACGCCTGCTATCTACTATCTGACGCTGGTACCGTACTGCTACCTGACCTCTGCGATATACCTCTCGCAGTTAAACTAGTACCTTACTGCCCTACTGCAGCATTACAATTGACTTCTACTGCTCTGCCTGCAGTACTACACTTAACCTCTGCTGCTTTACCTGCAGCTAAATAAACAGACCCTTGCTGCTCTGCCTGCAGCTAATCCTAATTTGACTATTGCTACTCTGCCTGCAGTACTATAACTGACTTCTACTGCCCTGCTTGTAGTAACAACTGTATACAAGGAGAGCTTTGCTCCTTGGAATACGCCCTACCACTAGCACCGTACTGCTACCTAACCTAACAAGACATCGCGCCGATATGCCTGCGATATTGATTACTGTCATGCTAATAAGCCTGCAACCCAAACACGACTAGGTAGAGCTTTGCTCCCTAGAATACGACCCCCGCCGCTGGCACCGTACTACTGCCCGAATAGACAAGTCTCGCGCCAATACGCCTGCGACCCAATGGTAATTTGAACGCGATCCGCCGATAAGATTCCGTGCCGACCTGACCATGGAATACAACCCTATTGCTAGCATTATACTGCCACCCGAATGACCCCGTTGCTGGCACCGTACTGCTACTAAACGGATAAGAGCTTGTGCCGATATGCATGCGAGCCACAACTCCTTAACCCTCCCACCCTTATTAAAACCTTTTCACCTGCCTTTTTATAAGAGGGGGAGTAGGGGGGCTTCTTTTTTTTATGGCTTAAGGCGCGCCATAATAAAAGGGGGGATAGAGAGCTAGGAAGTACCGGAGTTCTGGAGGAGGAACGACTAACGGAGGGCTCCTAGTGATATACCTCTCGCAGCAGCAGGAGCTGCAGGACGGCTACCTGCCCTATGTCAACTAGGTATAGCAATATACCTCTCGCAGCTGCAGGAGCTGCAGGACTGCTATAAGTCCTATGTTAATTAGCATCGCGATCGAGCGCCAGATGCTAGATTTTTTTTTTCTTCTTTCTCTTCTTTCTCTTCTATGAGGGAACAAAGCCTGAGGGCAGGCTTTTTTGGAAGGGGGGGGGGGGGGTGATGTGACGGTGCTGGGGCACCGTCCCCTGTAGCTGGCTTGGCGCAATATCCGGAGTTCGCCTGTACCGTGTATATTACCCCCTAGAGCCTCCTTTCCTCTTCTTCTTCTCCTTAGCTTAGTATTCTTTATTAGATAGCAATCCACAAGCTTCGGTTCAGAGGCATTTGTGCGAGCCGTTATACTATGGTTATGTGCTTTAATTGCGGAAGGGATAGTTATTTTACCTTACCCTACCTAGAGCTAAAGGATATAGGTAATATTAAGGAGATAGAGGAAGAAGAAATATCTAATAAATTAGGAAAAAAAGAACCCTAGGGAAAGACTTCCTCTTAGGGTATCCTATTAATCTTAAAGAGATTAATTTAAGTTAGCTAATAGGTAGAAAACACTTTATAGTTTTATATATAGTATTTTAAAATAGATATAGAGTTAATATAACTGCCCTTATTAACACTGGAGCAAATAGCTTTACCTTTATAAATACTGCTTATATAAATAACGTTGCTAAGTTCTTAAATGTAAATGCTACCTAATTAGAGAAGCCTGTTTAAGTAAAAGGCTATAATAGCCAAGCTAGTAAGCCGGTTACCTATATCTTAAAGCTATATATTACTATTAATAGACGGCGCTAATTTGGTATCCCTTTTTGTATCCTAGACCTAAGGTCCTATAATATAATCCTTAGCCGAAAATAGATGTCCTACTTTGATATTTAGCTAAACGTTTAATAAAGACAGTTTATCTAGCCAGAAAATAGACCAAAGTTACCCTCCTTTATTAGAGAAATCCACACTAACTATAAGATATTAGCTGTAAAGGCTAACCCTATTTACTAGTAGGATATTAGGGACCGCGACCTAGCCTTTACCTAAGAAGATGCCCACCGCAAGGCTGGTAGGAACTCTATACTAATACTAATAAGAATACTCCCCTAAAGGACTGTAGTTAAGGAGGACTCTACTTATAAAAGTGGAACAGATAGTAATATAATCAACTTCCAAATTGTGGAGATCTGGCTAATAAGGAAGAAGACGTACTAATAGGATATAGAGGATAACCTTTAGAAGATGTAATAAGAGCTAAAGGAAGTAAAGACAACGCTAATATACTAAAGATCCCCTAGGCTACGGATACCCCTACTATTACACAACCCCCCTATAGTAGATATTGCGGTAATTAGCGCTATAGGTTTCCACTTTAATATATATTAGAAGGATAATAAGGCCTTTATAACTAGCTTATATAAAATTAACCAGATTATTAATAAGAAGAAAGAAGGGCTAGTAGTAGAAACTAATAAGGAGCTAGTTAAACGCCTTCTCCCTATATATCTCTTAGGCTGCAGAGACGCGTTATTAAAAGTAGCCTTAGGTATACTACCCCCCTACTAAACCTACGACTATAAGATTTAACTAGAGGCCGATAATTCTCTAGGCTATAGCCCCCTTTACTAGCAAACTATGAAGGAACTAAAAGCAACTAAGTAGTACTTAATTAATAACCTCTATAAGGGGTTCATTAAACCAAGTTAGGCCCCCTTTACTTCCCCTATTTTATTTATAAAGAAACCTAATTAGGGCCTTTATTTCTGCATTAACTATTAAAAACTAAACGCTATTACTTAGAAAGATTACTACCCCCTCCCCCTAATTAATGAGACCCTTATACATCTAAGCTAAGCTAGAAGTATTACGGACGCTTTAAGTATAATACTATAACTACTTAGAGAAGAGTTAAAGGAAGCTAGTTAGTTAATAAGGGCGCAGTCTAAGATAGAACTAGTGGAGCTATATAATAAGGAATAGTAAGTAAGATTATGTAGTATAATCTATATAATCTATAACAAAGTAGGCAGAGCGGATAGAGTAGATAGAGTAATAATTTTTTAGGAGTACGGATGTGTATTTAAGGACCTATAGTCCCTACCTAGATAGTTCCTTTCCTTATAGTAAATCTTAGAATATAATTAGAGTTAATCTATTGGGCAACCACTCCACCAGTTGTTATTTATTACTGTTACATTGTTAACTTCCTGTTTACCTACACACCTAGCCTATTAGCGAGTCTACCATGGTATTTCCTATAAGGCTTCGTTACAGTTTTCCCCTAGCTTATATTTAATCTTAAAATTAAATTATATAAGCTCCTCTGCCTATCTAGCCTATTAAGGTATAAGCTCCTTTATAGTTATAAAGTAGTATAAATCATAATAATCTAAGAGTATATAAGTGGTATAGCTCGCGTGCTTAAGGTAGTGTTACCACTGTTTAAAGTAGTTAACTATGGCCAGAAGTTCCTTGTCATGGGTATAATACCTAACTTTAGGCCCCTAGAATTTTCTGCTATAGAATACTACCAGTCTCTAGTAGAGCTAGGTAGCGTTTAAATGCCTATTAAGTTGTAATAGGATACTAGTAAAGGCAAAATTTAATATATTAGTGACTATTATTAGTGGCTAGGGCTTCCTTATCTTTAATTATCTAATCTATTTTATATAAGCTAGTTATAAAGGTAATAGTATTAAGCTATTTTAAGTTCTAGTAGAACTATATGGCGCTAATATAGCAGATATTAACTAGTAAAAGGTTTATAGATTTCTTTATAGACGTTTTATAGACCATATTTTATAGTTAAGGATTTATAACCCTCTCTAGCTCCTATTATATCTTCTATAAATTATCTTTTTAGTCTATATATTTAGTACAGCATCTAATATTTCTTACTGTTCTATATAGCTGTATAGAGCCTAAGCTAGTTAGCTTATTACTAACTTTCTAGGTTTCTAGTACCGGTAGTGCAATATTAGTAGGTTGGGAGCAATATAGTATACAGACCCATTACGGATTAAGCTATATATCTTTCTTAAAGGCCTAGTCCCTGTATATAGCATTGGCCTAATAAACGGTGTCTACCTATAGCCATATAAGGTTTTCTATTATAATACTAATTTTCTTTATAAAAGAAGGTATTAGGGGTAGAATTTTAGGCTAGATAAGCCATTAGTCCTATATATTAAGCTATAAGCCTAAATAGGCTAGCTATTTTCTTCCTAAGATTATATTATAGCTTTTAGGTCTATAATAAGAAAGGGGATATTATACTACCTTTGTCTGTATACGCGGAGGTAAATTTATAAAATAGTTATAATAGGTAGCCCTATCTGTCCATTATACCCGCAAATAGGAATTAGTTTAAGTAGTTCTTTAAGGGATGTATTTAAAAAGTTAGCTAGCTTTACAGTATACTATATATCTATTAAGGTAAAGGTATTTACTTTAGAGTTAGCTAAAGTAGAGGTTAAAACTTAATATTTATTATAAAATAAAGTATAAGGGATAGTGCAGCTTTTTTTACTAACTGGTCAACCTAGATTAATATATAATATATTAATCCCTTTTAACCCTAAAGAGGAATCTTTTTTTAGGGCTCCTCTTTTTCTAACTCCGTACTATTCTCTTAAATTAATAGAACTTTATCCATTTTTACCTTTATTGGGTAGTCCTTAGCAAAGTAGTCCTTTTAGCTATATAAAAAGCAGGCTTCTTAATTACTAAGGGCTTATTTATAGGGGTCGCTATATATAGGCTAAGTATACACTAGATCTGCAGTAGGACTAGCTATATAGCTAGCTGCTAAATTAGTAGTAGGCTATATGGCTAGTACTATAGAAGTTGCCAATTATACTAGGGCACTATAGGCCGTTCTTATGGTGCTTATAGTCTGGTTTAAAGAATTTCTAGCTTTATACCACTTGGCTTATACCTTAATTTAATAAAGGCCTTAATTAATAGCTAAGTACTAGTCTATAAGTGCTTTTAGTATTTATATAGTAGTAAAACTAGTAGTATGGCGCGCTATAGGTCTAGGGTAAGCTTGTTAAAGAGGTCTAGCATTAGGTCTTTATAAGAAATATAGGCTTAGCTAGCTAAGTATAGAAAGTAGGTCTAAAAGGCTAAAAAGGTCTCCGTTATTTTTATATTAAGGGCTTTATAATTAAGGCGGGCGTTTTATATCTTAAAGGGGTTTATATAAATAGAAGATAAGTAGTTAATTATCTTTTCTTTAGAGAGAAAGGGTCTGCTAAATCCTAGGCGTATTACGGACATAGGTGCGTCTATATATCCCCGCCAGTACGGCCAAAAACATAGGCCATTTTAGCTTAGGTAGTAGGAAAGTGGTCCATATTAACTTTAAGCTTATTTTATAGTTAAAGCTTTTAATTATTAAATATAGGGTTAATTTCATTTGCAAGTAATAAAGAATCCGCAACCTTTACGGACTATAATAATACTAATGCTGTATATTAAGCTAGGGCCTTAAGGACTATAGTAAGTTTCTAAGTGTCTAATAACTCCTCACTAGGTATAGGGGTATCTCTAGTTTTAAGTAACTCTTAAAGCCGTTTAATTTTGGTATTAGCTGCTGTAAGTTTTTCCTAGGAGGTTAAAACGGCGACTGTTTTACTATTAGAGGTATTTATAGGTCCTATAGCGGCTTTGCATACTACTATATTTCTTAATATAGTGGTTAAATAGCTTCTAGTAGGTTTCTATAGTGATTCTAGTCCGTATATATTCTTTAGGTTATAATATATGTCCTTTTAGATCTGTCCTATCCTTAGGGTCCTATTATTTTAGTAATGTCCTTTTAGGTCCTTTTCTGTGTCCTTATCCCGTCCTTAGTCTATAGATATATTTAAATTCCTTTTTAGAAAAAAAGAGTAGTAACAAGCTTTAAATAATGTTAGCGACTTAGTTAATTAAGGTACTAGGATAATAGGAAGGACGCATACAAGCCTATATAATTAGATTGTCTATTAATAAGGATTTAAAGCTAGAAAAAGGAAAGGGGAGAGATGGAAGCGCCGCTTAAAGTTTTATAAGATCCTCTAGTTATATAACCGCAATTTGCTGTATTCTACTGGCTTTCTGCCGTATTCTGCTAGTACTATAATAACCTTAGCAGTCGCTAAAAGATCCCTTATAGGCAGAGCCTAGCTATAAAGGGATATAAATTATTTTAGTTTTTATTAAATATTAAGGGATTAAAAAGCTTTTTGGATTTCGTAATAGGTATTAGATTTATTATAGATATAGGTTAAGCTACTATTACCAGTTTAAGGTTCGCGTTTAAGGAGCTAAGCTTAGATATAGTTATTTTAATTTCGTTTATAGGTGGTATTAGGGTCTTTAATATAAGTGCTTTAACGTTACGGAGTTCTTCGTGGATTACTCTAATTAATTACTAATATTAGGCTTTTGGTATAGCCCGCTACTAAGCTAAGGTATCATAGTGGCGCCCTTAACTGGATGGGTACACAGTTCCCCGTCCTCGTCCTCTTCTAACTGTGTAGCCTCCACTGCCAATGCCTCTGCTACCGCGGCCTCCGGCATCACCGCCTCTGCCATCACCGCCTCTGCCACCACCGCCTCTGCCACCACCGCCTCTGCCACCACCGCCTCTGCCACCACCGCCCCGCCCTCGCGTAACAGTAGCCCACGTAATGGGACTCAACTCTGTAATTGTCTTTTTGGCATCCGCCAATTGCGCGGCTTTGGTCTGAATATTTCATTAAATTAGCAATCGTGTTGAGTAACTAGCCGGAGAATTCAAATACCGTTTTTAGATTACCCAGCTGTTGAAGTATTTGCAGAATAGTGGTTAGTAGATTTTGAGATGCAAGTCCCATGGGTTCAATTACGCGTTTTAATGGGTACCAAGCAAATTTCCAGAGCATAGGTAGATGCGGATAATCGTGGGCCATAAAATTACGTTGGATTCGAGCAGTTTCCCAATCCTTGTCACTGAATGAGGAGCGAATTCGTCTTATTTCGTTCACGACATTGACTACGTGGGGAATACGCATTTGGTCGTGAAATTGCGGTTCACTGTTCAGTTTTTCTTCAACCTTATTAAACATCTCGTATATCTGCTGAAACGAAGTGTTGAAGGCGAGAACATCTGACGTGATTGGGTTTTCTTCGGGGTCGTCCAACGGATTGTACGCATTCAGCACCTAGATATATATGAGCATATAAAATGAGGATGTTTATGATTCAACATACCGCCTCATTCAACACAACGCCAGTGCTACCGGGAACGCTTCCTTCTTGATATTTCATGATGATCTTGTAAGCGCTGCTTATTACTGCGAGGTAAGACCGGATATTCTCTAAAGTGTTCTGTTCCTGCTCTAATTGGGCCAACTCATGCGTCAGCGCCTGCTCTTGTTGACGAGCAGCCTCGATCTGCTGTTGAGCAGGATCAGCCATGATCTTTCCTTAAGAGATTGACAAAATTGAAATGATGGTTGCTGAAAGCCTGAATTTTCCCGATGGTGGATTTCATTGACTGTGCCAAGACCCATGGAAATTGGAGCCATTGCATTATCGTTTGTGGAAAGGCTTTATCGATAAGCCTTGTCAGCTTTCGTGAACCTCGACGCCAAAGCTCGTGTCCTAGAAGACAACCACCTCCACAGCTAACAACTCCACTTACCATCCTCCTTCTTCACCGGCATATCAAAATGCTCTCCACGTCCTAACATAAACAATCTTCCAATCATGGCTGCGACATTTACCAATCTCCCCGTCTCCGTTTCGCTGAAGAATTCTCCAGAAAATCCCCTCCACGGACTTGTGAAGGAAGTGATTGAGGAGACTGCAACCTTGGTGCTGAATAACGGTACATTATATTGCCATGTCTTTATGTGGGCCACTCACTGATATACTATGTAGCTTTTTTTAAGAGTTCCAACCACGTTTACGATGAATATAAAGTGGAAGGGACGTCCATCGCCGACATAACCGTCTTACCTAGACTCTCTCTTCCGCAACCAACCCAGCCTCAAGTCCCTCTACAACCATTCAATCCTACAAGCTTCCCTCAATACCAGCATATCCAACCGCAGCCCACCCCTTCGTCCCCTATTCGGCTGAAACAAGCGCTCGTTGATCCAGCGATTCTGAGTGTGGGCAAGAGACCGCTGGTCAGTCGGTCAGAGGTTCCTGGTAACCATGCAATGGCACTGCCTCCGAGTATCCAGGCGAACATTCCCCCTGTGCAAGCTCGTGGAGGTGTGCATGTTGCGCCGTCCTCGCAGGCGACACCTCAAGAGGCACCCGCCACGCCTATCAAACCTATGGCCTCTGCTACTGCGGCCCCGTTGCCTATCAATACATCACCCTTTGTTGGTATTGCAAAGGGGGCTAATACGAGGAAGCCGAGTGCGGCCACTCTGACAGCGCCGTTCTCAGCGATCGATATTGCGGATGCAGTAGCTCATCTAGATGAGGACACAGATGATCCAACGATCAAGGATGGTTCAATCAGGAGGGCCAGTATCACGAAAACCCGGACGGGCAAGCCAATGGATTCGCCTACGAAGCCTGAAGATACGTGGAAGCGCACTAGACGTGGTGGCAAGGCGCGCAGAAAGGAGCTCGCGGCGCAGCAAAGGCATAATAATGGAACAGACCTCACGTCCTCTCCTGAAGCTGTGCGAAAAGGGTACGTTCATATTATTCTAATCTTCAGCTTTCGTGCCAAATCATCAAAAAAAATCCCGAATGACCTTAAATTCCACACCAATCCCACCATCACCGTCATGCTAAACATGAATTAATACTAAACCGGCGTCAGGAAAGGCAACGGGTGGCGACAGACACCGTTACTGCAGGATCCTGATCGCGGCACAGATGCTCTTCCTGAGCGAACGCCCGGTGTAATCAGCGGCAAAGTTGGTCTTGAGGCAATAACCTCCTCAAACCGCAAAACTAGACGACAAAAAGCCCTCGAAGCTGAAAATGGATGGGCAACTGAGGACGCCACCGATATCCAAGAACTACCCGAATTCGACTTCGCTGAAAACCTGTCGAAGTTCGACAAACGCTCCGTGTTCGATCAGATTCGAAACGAAGATACAACAGCCGATGATGCCCGCCTGGTCAGCTACAACCGCATACCAGCCAGGCCCGGAACATATGGCGGCAAGAATCTACACCCTACAGAGAACGTGCTTGATGGCCCGACTCGGCGTGTCAGAAGTGCGTCAGAGTCGGAGAGCGGCTCACTATCGGACTTCGACAGTGGCCGTAATTCTCGTCGAGCCATGTCTAGAGCCTCCAATAAACGCCTACCGACTCGCCAAGGGAGCGGTGTTCAGCAAGAGGCTGATGGTCACGCTGGAGGGTTACCAAGCTTAATCTCACGCAATCGCTCTTTCATCAATCGCCCTTATGCCTCTTCCTCTCACGCGACCGGCAGCCCCAAACCCGGCCGCACGGCCAGTCCTCCAGGCTCACCCTTCCCCGACGCAAGTCGTTCATGTCTAAGAATCGTCTCCAACAACCGCAAGTGTCACACCATCACTCCCGGCGGCATGCTCGCCGTGGAAGAGAGCGCCGAGGTCGAATTTGGGCTCACTGAAGACATCATGGCCGAGAACGCGGGCCGTGGCATCGCGGAAGTTGCTCTCTCCGCAATCAACCCCGGCGGGCGTCGTCTCGCCCGCGACAACTCAAACACACGCCCCGTCATCGTCGTGCTAGCCGGCAACCACCGCGGTGGTGCGCGCGCCATCGCCGCCGCGCGACACCTGCACGCCCGCGGGCCCCGCGTCATGGTCGCGTTGCTGGGCTTCGAACGCGCGGCCGACTGGGACCGCGACGTGCGGCGGCAGGTAGAGCTGTTCCGCAAGTTTGGCGGGTGGGTGCGGGCATGGACGGACGTCGAGGGCGCGCTGAAGCGGCTCGAAGCACCGCCCGAGCTCATCATCGACGCGTTGCTCGGCCGGCACAAGGAGTTCGACGCGCTCGGCGACGCCGACCGCCAGACGGTGCTCGGGATCGTCGGCTGGGCGAACAAGTCGCGCGCCGGCGTGCTGGCGGTCGAGACGCCGAGCGGGGTGGGCGGCAGCACTGGCGAGGTGGCGATCCTCGAGGGCGAGCCGCTCGAGGTCCGCGCGAAGTACATCGTGTGTCTCGGCGCGCCGCGGAGCGGGTTGCTGAAGACGATGCAGAATGGCACTGGAAGAGATCCCGAGTGGCTGATCTGGGTCGTGGATATCGGTGTCAATCGCCCATGGCGCAACGCAGGAATTTCAGGCGTTAAAGGCGTCAGGTTTGGCGAGAACTGGGTCGTGCAGGTCAGGTTTGTGGAAGGCGAAGCAGAAGTCGAGGGATTGGGGGTGAGGACTTGAGTAGTGCGTTGTTTGCTGGCGAAAAGTGCTTTTCATGATACCACGCGTGGGCAGTCTCGTTGTGGCATGGAAAAGGGGCAGGATCTGCAAGCATGAGCGCAGGCGTTTTTGCGGTTGGAATATCTGGCGGATTATCCCTTCGTCTAGCAGAAGTCACTTTTCGTATTGGGCGCTTTTGGCGCTTTTGCTTAGGTTAGCATACTATACAAGGGGGCTACCTGAGCGGGTTGCTTGTGCTCCCTGCAAGCGCCTCCATTAGTGCTTACAATTGCCACTTCGCCACATTAAAACAGGTGCTTATTCAGTATAATTAATATTTTATTAGGCCGCCATCTGCAGCAATTACAGCAAGGCAACGCTCCCTTATATTGCCCGTATACTTTTTAAATTCTTCCGGCTTAAGCTTCTCCCATTCCTCCTTAGCGTACTACCTAACTTCCTCCTTTATTATAGGAAACTGGTGTTGTATTCTCCCCTTTAACAGCCTCCAGATATTCTTAATTAGGTTTAAATTAGGGGAATTTACTGGCTATTCCATTATAAGTATACCATTTTGCTCCTAGGCCAAGCGCGTTACTTTTGCTGAGTAAATTAAGGCATTATCCTCTATAAGAATAGGCTGGTGTTATAGTATTTGCTATAATTCCTACGCAAAAGCCTTAATATTAGGGCATATATATGTCCGGTAGACGTCACTATTTATTATCTTCCTCTTATAGCTAAGCTTAATTAACTAGTCCTTTTTAAAAATAACTAAAGGCCCCTTATTCCTATGGGAGATACTACTATAAATTATCTAGCTTAAATACCCCCTAAATTTAGGGATATAGCAGTTAATATCGTATTTCTCTTCTATATATTTAGTAATAAAGATTTAGCCTTTACCGGTTTAAATAGAAGTCTTATCTATTTAAATTACTGCTGCCTATATCTTGGGAGTCTATTTTAGGTAAAAATAGGCCCATTTTAGCCAAGCCTCTTATTATTTAGGTATAATAAGGGGCTTCTCTATAGCAATACGCCGAAAATAGCCCTCCTTTTTAAAAGCTTTATATAAGGATTGCTTATAGGCAGAGACCCCCTCTAGACTTGCAATCTCTTTAAATAGCTTCCTTTAATAGAAGCGATTAAGCTTAGTACGCGCAATAAGGCGCTGTTATATTAGTGTATTAATATTTAGCTTCCTTCCTTTCTGTTTATAAGGGGTCTATAGATTATAAAGAGAATTTAATATAATTTTATAAGGTATGCCCAGGGAGGTTCTAATCCTTTAGTGGTTCCAGCCAGCGTATTAAGAGAGGGAATAAGTAATATTACGCTCACGGCAGGAGAGCCAGGTGCCTAAATCTTAAAGAATAGGGTATTAAAATGGCCATTATTCCGGCGAATAAAATTCGGCATTTTTAGGATACAAGATATAAGATATAATGGTCTTTTCCCGTTGTTTTATATTATGTAGCTATTCTGGTGGCTTTAGCGCTAGCAGGGAGCGCAAGCAACCCGCTTAGGTAGCCCCCTTGTAGGCACCCTAGATAGCGCGATTTTATTAGCAAGTCCTACCAAAACACCTTAACATTGCGATGCCGACAAAATACGTCTTCTAGTTTCCTACCCCTCTTCTAAGCCGCCGACGCGTTGTTTATAACAATCCTTAACTTTCTTAAGCCTCTATTACAACAATTGCTAGCTCTTATATCTAAATAACCTTTCCAGCAGTAATTAGTTCAAAAATGGCTTGTTTTTATTCTAGGTAACTTTAGAATTTAGAAATAGGCCCTTAGATATATTAATTACGCTATTAAGACAGATATTAATAGCGGTGGTCATAGATAAGGTTTCTAAGTTTAGGTAAATATTAAGTCTTAGCGCAATTATAAGGGACTTTAAATAACTCTATAGATTTAAGTATAAAGATATTTATCTACGCCTATTATAAGTTAATACTATCCTTACTATATTTTATACTAAATTTGCATATTCCTATAATAAGTTCTAACTAAAATCTTTTAGATTCTATCCTTAAAGGTATCTACTATACTATCTTCTAGGTACAATCCTTCCTATATAAAAGGAACCCTAGAACCTACTTTACCTAATCCTCCCAAAGCTCTACTGCGTCTTTCTAGCTTTAGAAGCTTCTTTAGCTTCTTTACTCCTTTCTTACCTAGTAATATAACTATACTAAATACTCCCTCTATTTGCTCTACTGCATCTAATTCTTCTACTCTAATGCCTACTACTCTAAACCATCGCATTTACTAAGCAATTGCTTATCTTAATAGACGGGAGAGACGCAAGAAATAGAAGCGGGAGAAGTAAGCTGCAAAATGTATTTAATATCGCCAACGGCTTTAGGAAAGCAACGCTTAAGCGCTTATTCCTTACTCCCTAAGATATATAATTAAAGGCCTCTATTACTATCTTTAAGAGCCTATCTCTTATATTACTGCATTAGTTAAGTAACTATATTCTACTATCTATTATATTATTAATAAAGCGCAGACCCTAATACGTGGTGGCTATTAAAATGCTCTTATATACGGCTTGCCAATTTAGCGTTAACTAGTTAATTTCCTAGAGTTAAATACTTAGGCGCGTCGCCTTACCTACTTAGAGCTTTCCTTTTACGCAAGGGTCCCTTATTCCAACTCTATAGTTACCTAATATCTTAAGGAGGACTTTTAACGCTACATTACTTATATAAAGCCCTAGCTTACTATAGCTTACTATCGCGCCAGGTTAGCATTTATATTAGCTTACCATTACTTCTAAAAAGAGGATTAGTAGAGAGTTATATAGACAAATAAGGCAGCTATATATTACAGTGGGCACTAGCGGCTCTATATTATAAGAAGACCTAATAAACAATTTTATCCTAACTATCTCTATCCTAAGTTTACTAATATACCTTATATAATAGTATAGGCTATATTCTACGGTATAGAAAAAGGGCCTTTACTATTTTAGAATAAGGAAGAATAGGGCAATATTATAGCGCAGGGCTTCCTAAATTACATATATCTAAAGCTTATATTTTTTTACAACTTCTATAACGTTAAGTATAGTATATATTTCCCTAATTATAAATTTAGAAGTATTTTAATAATTATATAAATAGATAGAGCTCCCTATTATAGAGGTTGTATTACTATTACTAAGTTCCAGAAAGACAATATTAAATTACTTTAGTGGCCAGCAAATAGCCCGGATCTTAACCTAATTAAGGCTATTTAGAATTTAATAAAGGCTTAATTAGCTAAGCGGAAGCCTTACCTATTAACAAAAAAAGCAATATAAGTAGCTATTAAATCTAAATAGGAGAATCTAGAGGCCTGCTACTTTAAGGATCTAGTTACTTCTATACCTATACGCCTTTAGGCAGTAATTAAAGCAAAAGAGGAACCTATTAAGTAGTAGAGAACAGTAAAAAGCTTAAAGGATAATTAGGATCTTAGAGGATAATTAGGAGCTTAGAGGACGATTAGAAGCTTAGAGGACGATTAGAAGCTTAGAGGACGATTAGAAGCTTAGAGGACGATTAGAAGCTTAGAGGACGATTAGAAGCTTAGAGGACGATCAGAAGCTTAAAGGACGATTAGGAGCTTAAAGAGACACTTAAACACTTATTTAATTGCTAAGTGTTAATTTTAATACTTATTTGGCTACTATAACTTTAGAAATATTTATATATAGGCAATCTACTATACAATTATTAGTTTTAAAAAGCTTTATAAAAATTTAATATTAAGGTCTTTTAAAGCTCGCTGCTAAGATAGGGAAACTTATACTAACCTATATAAGGATTTCCGCCCAAGAGGCGTTACTAGTAAGGCGCTAACAACCGGAATTAACAAGGTGGTGTAGAGTTCTCCCCTAAAGTATTACTACCTATATACTTTATATATGTTTTTAATGTTAATAAAAATAAGCTAATAAAGAAATAGCTTAAGATTATAAAGGAGGACGTATTATACGCGTTAAATAAGATATATTAGGTGTTATAGGTAGTTAATATTAGGTAAAACCTAAGTAGATAATTATATAGCCGTAAGGTATAGGCGACCCTAGGGCGACCTAGGGATAACTTGCCTATAAAGTACGTGCGCTATATATACCTAGGGGAAAACCCTTTCTTACCTTATATATAGACTTCCCCTTTTCCCTTAAAGATTGTCTGTCTATATAATATACCCTATTATTTTATTATTAAGCTCCTTATTATAAGGGCGCGAAGAGGCTTTAAGGAAGATTTAAAGGAATAATATAAATTCTATCTAAATCTAAGGGTATATAGCTCTTATAGAGAACAAGATATTATATAAAGAAGAGAAAGGAATATAGGAAGCTTGTAACTAAATATTTGAGGGTCTTGGCAGCAGACGTGTGGGTATAAGCGTATATAGGTTTTAATAGGTTTCGACTAAATTCCATTATATTAGTGGAATGTAGTAGAATTTAATTAAGTTGGCGGAATTTAGTAGAATTTAATTAACTTAGCAGAATTTGGCAAAATTTAATTAAAGCGTTAGAATTTATCTGTTAAGTGTTTTACTAAGACATTCCTACTATAACTAGGCTAGTCCCGTTACAGTACCCCCCCCTTTAGCTAAAGATCTAAAATAATTTAATTTAGTTAAGAATTTATAACTGTTGGTAACACAAGGTGATATTACATAGTTACAGTTTGTAGCTAGTATGATGTTGTTCGATTATTTTATATCTTTTCTTAAGGAAGGGCGAGGAGCTTAGGGCTCCCCGCCACGCTAGTGCTGCGGCGACACGTGACCACACGTGATACATTCCCGACACTGGCAATTCTTCTTTTATAGATGCCATCTACATATAAATAACGCAATTAAGCGTAATAAACATCAATCCTTCTTACTTACTATTGCTATTGCAATATAAGTCTTATTGTTAAATGTCTCTAAACCAAAGTCTATGGAATGCTATCTTGTAAAGATACTAAGCTAAAAAGAAGAAGAAGAGGAACTGTTTAGGGGTTAGAGGTGGACATCTTATAAGGGCCGCTAAGGCGCTAGTGGTAAGCGAGCTAATAGCGATTTTCTATCCCAGGGATAGAAAATCCTAATTAGCTGGTTAAAGTTAGGGTTAGCAGAATATGGCAGAATTTAGGGTCGGTAGGCCGAGATCGTTAAATATGGCCTAAGAATCATATATGGAAAATAACCTTAAATTACTATATCTTCTACTCCCTCTTAACCTAACCTTTAACTCATATATATAGAGTATTTGTATTAACAAACATTTCTAGAGCCTTATTTAGGTTTGCCTTTATTATTATATCTACTAGGTTATCTTGTCCATTAATCTATTAAATTTTAAAGAGCTTTTAACGCTTATAGGATTACTAAAGTGCTATAATATTAATTATAAGGCGCTTCTTCTTTATGGTGCCAAGCTTAACTAAACACTTATAGAGGGAATATAAGTCGGTATACACGATTATAGGGATAATAGGAAGTTTAAGTTAATCTATAATTATCTTTAGGGTAGTTCTAATTGCAATTATAATATTAACTCCACTAACCATTCTATATATCTCTAATACTAAAACGCTTTAAGTAACGCGCTTACTCTTAGTTAAGCTCTAATAGATAAGATTACTGTAGATTATAAAGTTATTCTCTCTAGTAGATTTATTTATAATAATAATCTTATATCCTAGCTAGGAGCTAAAATCTTTATTATTTATAAATAATCTATTAACAAACATAAAGAGCTTAGCGGTAGGAAGATTAATAGGCATATAGAGTAGTCCCTAATCGAGATAGTTTATTTACTAGGAAAGACGTTTATTTAGGGCAAGAATATTATCCTTAGTTAGTTCCTAGTATTAAGCAGCAATAGAGAGATTAAAGAAAGCCTTAAGTTAATAGATAAAAGCAATATAGGCTCCGCAAGCGCGTTACTCCATATATCCTTACTTTAGAGAATTAACGTTAATAATATTAATCTTCTTACCTTAACCCTTCTAGCGTAAAGCAATGGAATCCTTATTTAGGGAGAGGATGCATCTATTAAAGAGTAATAGTATTATTAAATTAAGCTTTTTCTTTAGCTTTACTATAAGATTTGCCTTTACTAGCTTATCTTCTTTAAGAGCTAAGAATTGGTCATCTCCTAAGATAATTATATTATTAGTTTATATACCAATAATTCTAAATAGGGTTCCTATAGTTATAATAAGGAAGCATAGATTAAATATAAAAGTAGTTATTAAGAGCCTCTCTTTATAGTAATTACTATAGGTAGCCTACTAATAAGTTCCTACCTTAGCAATTCCATATAATGGCTTAAGCACAACTATAATTATATCTTCGGGATATTGTTAGCGAATTTGCTCTAAAAGGTATGCCAGTATTAAGCGCTAAAGGTGCGTCTCTAATTAGGTGTAGGCCTAAGTAATATCTTATAAATAAACCGCTATTCCATTCTTTATTAAGGAGGGAGCTAGTGTAATAATAACTTGCTAACTAGCTTGTTAAATTATAGGAGATTATATAAGAATTACCTTTTTATTATTATTATTATAGCCTTAGATAATAAGCCTTAATTTCTTAAATAGGGCGTTAGTAGCTTTGCCCTTAATCTTATTAACTATTTTTAACTTAAAGATACAAACTCCATCAAATTTAGTAAAGTTATACTTCTTAAATTTAAAGACTTCTCTTATAATAAGACTGTTAATCTCCTGCTTATTAAATACTTAGAAAGGAGCTCTAGAAGTTATAATATAACCTTCCTTTTAGAGCTGTTTTGCGAGCTTAAAGTTAGCCTTCTCCTTAGTTATTATAAAGGCCATTAATAACTTAATTCCATTCTTAATAGCGGCAACAAATTGCTCTTTAAAATTAATAAGATGTTAGCAATTTTATAATCCCTTTAGGCGACCTCTACTATATTATAGTTGCGGTATATTTACTATAATTATATTAGAATTATAGTCGTCTTCTAGAGTATGTTAATCATGGTTCTCCTCTAGGGCATTTTTTAGGACATCCTATAAAGGCTTAAAACTATTATCTTTATAGTAAGGCTTAATAACAGTTAAACGGAATTAAGTGGGTCTATAAGGCATCTAAATAGTACAAGTTTAACCATTAATTATAATAAGTTAATATAGGCCTAACCATCCTCCCTTTTTACACTATACGCGTACCTTAGACTAGAGTGGTAGATCAAGCGTAGTTAAGGTATTTAGGCCATTTCTTATTCCTAGTGTGTTATCAACCTAGCGTATAGCGTAGAGACGTCGCACCTCCTTTATTGCCTTGCGAATAGCCTTAGCTTATTACACGATAGAGGGAGATAGCAGAGAATTGTTAGTTATTTAAGGGTAGGCACTAAAGACTAGTAATATAGGTACGAGTCTATCCGGGCCAGCGGAATTATTAACAGCTTTAATAGCTATTTACAAGGTAAGTTCTTTACTAGCATCCTCTAGTTCTAAAGAGATAATCTTATATACGCGGCGTAATAGCGTATAATATCACTCCACTTTTCTAACACTATTATATACCTTAATAGGAACTTCCTTAACCTTAATTGCCATTGCCTTTATCTATTATTAAAACTCTATAGATAAGAAGTTCTTTCCTATATTATAGACAATTTGGTTAGGGGGTTCTAGATAGACATTAATTTAGCATAATTAAAGGGTATCCTATACGTTCCTAGCTAATATATCCTTTAAGAATTGTGCGGCTTAGAAGGAGGTTAAGAAGTTAATAACTTAGAGTACTAGCTTGCCGCTGAAATATATAACATTAACAATAATATAGAAGTTAAAGTTATAGTTATCTTTAAGGGTGAACTTAAATCGGCTAGGGGACTTCTGGTTCATTTGGCAGTAATAGTAGTATTTTATAAAATGCTTAATTACCTTAACCTTAACTTTATAGCCTACTCACTAAAGAACCCTAAGTAATTAATAAACGGATAGGTAGCCAAAATGATGGTATAGTTAGCATAACTTTAATTTAGTTAAGTGGCTCTAAGTAATACTCTTTTCTAGTTAATAAAGGAGTAACTAGGGGTGACCCTACTTACGTATAACGGGTACCCAATTATATTCTTAAGGTTATTAAGCTTAACGCCTAATTTGTCTATATCTCTAATGCAAAATAGAAATGGGGTGTTTATGGGAATAACATAAAAAGTAATATACCCTAAGGGGGTTTAAACCTTAATTATACTAAAAGAGATTATAGTACCCTTACTAAAACCAATCGTGTATTGGCCTGCCATTAAATGGTTAATCTAAATAGAGCTATTAAGCTGCTAAAGGGCTCGAGCTTAAGGTTCTCCTACTATAGATACTCCTGCGGCTCTAGTGTCTAGCATAATACTATAGAAGACATTCACCAAGTATCTGTTATTAAAGGAGAACGTAGAACTCTTCCTTAGCTTATTAAAGATATCTAACTTTATAATAGAGTAGAGCGTAGATTGGTTATTAAGAATAGCAACGGTTTATATACCATCTACCTTACCATACTTAGTAAAGTATTAGTTAGGAGAGTAGTCCTTAATTTATATATCTATAAGAAGCTATTTAGCCTTATTAACCTTATCCTTAAGATCTTCTACGCCTTTATATTTAACTAGGAAGCTTTAGAAGTAGGCCATAGTAACCTTATAATTTCTAACATTTCTTATACTTTAGCGAAACTTATTATATACCTCCTTTCGCTTATTAAGGGAGTATCTAGTTAACTAGTAATTTAGCTTCTTATAAACATAGCACTTCTTCTAGTAATTACTTCAAAATAAACCTCTATAAGTACCTCTATAATTGCCTTATAATTAATATTAATTATACCCTTTACTATATTCCCTACCACAGCCACTATATATTTAGTTAGTCTAGTTGTAATTATGTTAGTTAGGAATACTTAATTAGGTAGGGTTTTCGGCATAAAACTATTAAGATTCTTATATTTACATCGCAGTACCTATGGCGGAGCGTAGCTTAGCATATACTCCTTTAAACGTATCTATAGGTTTATATAGCGCCAAATTACACTTAGGAACGCCACGGCAGGCTAAGATAACCTAGTCCCTTAGACTATTCTTATTTTGGTAAGTTTTAGTAAGGCCACGTTAGATTTTCTAGAGTTTATTAAAGAGTAGTTAAAGGCACTCTAAACAAGTCTTTATTAAGTTAAAAGCGATAACTCTTTAGAATATAGTCTCCCGCCATTTAGATATATAAAGCTGGCAATTCTTATTAGTCTTAAAGTAGGCTCTAGTAAGCTAAAGCATTATATTAAAGCTATAGTTTCTACCCGCAATATAGTTATAATAAAATATTGCCGCCCGTCCCTTTAACATAACTAAGAAAGCATAATAAAACTAGTAGTATTAAATTCCGACCTTACTACAGCAGTTATAAAAGACCTATAATTTTATTTTAAGTATATCGTATAGTTCTTCTCTAAACTTCTTCTTTTTATCTAAATATACCTTTATCAGATTCGTAACTTCTTATAGTAGAGGCTCACCGGTTGGCTAGGGTAGAGGAGCTAGAGGCGGCGGAGGTAGAGGAAGAGTACCTCTAGGTAGGAGAGCACCTTTAGATGGGAAAGCACCTCTAGGTGGGATAGTAGTGTTCTAGGGGTTTCGTTCTAAATTAAAGTTGCCTTCTAAAGAATACAGGTTAGTTCTAGGTTTCTATAGTTAATATATAATCTTAGCTTCCGTCTATACTAGTTCTTCTATGCTAATAATAACGGCCTAGATATTACTGGTAATTGGGTTACTATTTTCAGCAATATATACCCCATTCCTATGGAGAAAGTCTTAAAAATCCCAAACAATATTAACATTACCAAGTACTTAGGTGTTGGCGGTTTATCCTATAAAATCCTCCCTAAAATATTCCCATAGCTGTAGATCGGCGTAGTGTCTACTTTAATAGAATATAATATGGTGTAAGAGAATGCCGTTAACTTGTTTTATGGTATAAGTTATTATATTAATGGTAAATTTATCCCAATCTTTATTAATAAGTTTTGCGTACGAAGCTACCTATAGTAGTAAGAAGTCTTCCCAGTTATTTAAGATAGGCGTAGCCATGTTTTCGGGGGGAGGGAAGTGTTATTGGGGTAGGGATTGTCGTTTAGTACGCGTTTGTTATTTAGTACGCATTTATAACATATATTTGCGATTATAGGGCTTAGGACCAGTTCTAGCCTTAAATCGCGAAGACTTATAAAGTATGTTATTCTGTGTAATGGACGCAAGAATCTATAATCTAGGAAAGGCTTAGGACTAGTTCTAGCCTTTAAATCCTTAGATTTGTGGAAGAGTTCTATTTAAGGTTTAGGACCAGTTCTAACCTTAAAAGACAGCTTTCTCTAGCATGAGTAGCACTAGTACAGTGGCTTGTCTTTTCTTGGTGGAATACCTAGCTGTTCTATGGTATAACAGTAAAGTTAACCACTAATTAGTATTGGTAACACAAGGTGATATTATATAGTTATAGTTTGTAGCTAGTATGATATTGTTTAATTATTATATATCTTTTCTTAAGGAAGGGCGAGGAGCTTAGGGCTCCCCGCCACGCTAGTGCCGCGGCGACACGTAACCACACGTAATACATTCCCGACAATAACTTATCGCGTTATAAGCGTTATAATATATTTTAAGTTCTTTTTAATTTTAAGTTTCCTACTATTATATTTTGTATATTTATATTACATCTATCTAGCCAAAGTAGGCTGCAAAGGATAGTCTTTATAAAATTCTTTTACTAGGGAATACGCGTTGGCCTTAATCTGGTTATAGGTTTCCTAGGTTTATATTTTATATCCTTTCCACTTAATAAGAAGTTTAAATTATTTAAATTGTGGTTTCTATTGTATAATATTAATTAAGTTAATAAAGTAAGAACTGTTACTATTATTAATAATTATAGGAGGTAGTAGTAGAATTTTATAAGTTATAGGATTATCTTTTAAAGGTTATAATAAGCTTACGTAAAATATTAGGTGTATTTTTATCTTAGTTAGCAGTTTAAGCTTATAGGCGTATAGGCTTAGTTTCTTCTTAATTTAGTACGGGCCTATAAACTTCTAATTAAGTTTCTTTAAGGGCCGTTAAGTCTGTAGGTTTTATATATTTAGGTAAACTATATTACCTTCCTTAAAGTCCTATACGGGAGCTTATTTTTTATTTATATACCATTCCTATACCATTTAAGCGTATATTAATTTACTTTATAATAGTTCCGTTAACTGCTTTATTCAATTAGTAAAGTTATATATATTAATTAACTAGATCCGTTAATTATAGATCCTATTATATTAATTTTAGGTTATAGTTTAAATCTAAATTAAGGGTCTTATTTATAAGTTGCGTAGAATAGCGTTATGCCAGTTAATATGTTTACTATATTATTTATAGTAAACTTAGCTAAAGGCAGCCATTTTTCCTAGTTATCTTATAGGTAGGAGCAGTATATTTATAGGTATTGTTCTATAATTGCATTTATAATTTTGGTTTAACTATCTAGCTCTAAATAAAAATGTAGTTAAGAGTTGTATTTAAATACTTAATTATTTATATAGAGCTTACTAGAAGTCTAAAACAAACTAGCTTTTATAGTAGATATTATTAAGTTAGGAAGTCTATATAGCTTAAAGACATGCTTAATAAAATATTTAGCTACTAATATTATATTAATAACTACTAAAATATTTATAAACCTATTACTGCTAGGCAAGTTAACTATAAAGTTGATTAAGATATCGCGCTATCTTTATATTAGAATTGGTAGCAGTTAAAGTACTCCTTACTTCTTTATATAAAACGTCTTTTTATATACGCACATCCTATAACGTGTTTCATCACTAAGTATCCGACACCACCAAGTGTCCGACGTCAAAATGCACCAAAAATTGAGAAATTTATACCTTAATATCTTAATAACTACTTAATAATAAATTCCAATGATTTATATTTGGACTTTTATATACACTTTACAGCTTCTATTAAAGTTATATAGTAGTTAGTTAAGTAGTTTTTAAGATATTAAATTTGGGGGCCAAAATAAGGCCAAATTTTTATATCTTAATAACCACTAAACCAATTACTATAAAATTTTAATAGAAGCTGCAAAGTGTATATAAAAGTCTAAATCTAAATCATTAGAATTTATTATTAAGTGGTTGTTAAGATATTAAAGTATAAATTTCCTAAATTTTGGTATATTTTGACGTCGGACACTCGGTGGTGTCGGACACTTGGTGGTGGAATACGTTATACTTAAACATATTTTTGTATATAGTTATATATTATAGGCTAGTAGTATACTTATTAAATAATCTTATAGATCTTTATATGGCCAGGATGCCCTACTATAGAGGAGTTATATATAAATTTAAGTATCTTAAGTCTTAAAAGTTTGGAATTTGGGATTACCATCTTCTATTAATAGTATAATTAATTATTTTAAATTTCGCATTTAGCGAGTATAATATCCTTATACTATTATTTTCCTATTTAAATCGCCTTTATTATATCTATTATTTATATATTATTCTTATATTTATATTCTATTAATTTATTAATTTTTATTTCCTATTTATTAACTTCTAATTTATTTTTATTAAGTTCTATATTTAGAAATATAGGATATAGTTTTTTAAAACGTTTAGAGAGCAATAAGATCTATAATTTATTTATAATTTATTTATCTAAAGCGTTTGTAGGTAGGTCCTATAATTATTATATTAATATATTAGACTTCTAGTTAAGTTTGCCTAGTTAGTATATAATTTTAAAGTTAAATTATAATAGGTATTTGGCCTAATAAATTTAGCGCTATATTAATTGCTTTATAGTTATAAAGTACTATAGGTTCTTATAGTCTGTTAATACGCGTATTAGAAATAATAATCCTTTAAGCTTAGGGCGCTATTATTTAAAGTATCTAACAATTATAAGCAGTTCCTTATTATATATTTTATAGTTAAATTTAGTAGGGGCGAGTTTCTAGGAGAGAAAGGCTACTAGGTATAGCTCGCTATTCTTATTATATTATAATAATACTCCCCCTAGCATATAATTGGATAAGTCTATTTTAATAATATATTTAAGGTTAGGGTTAAAGTAGGTAAGAATTAGAGTAGTTATAAAGTAATATTTTAAGTTATTAAAAGCTTATTCGCATTTAGCGGTTTATTTAAATTTTATATTCTTTCTTATTAGGTTTACTAACAGCTAAGTAATTTCTAAGAAGTGGTTAATAAATAAATAATAGAAATTTACAAAATTTAGAAATCCTTAAATATCTTATATATTACTAGGGCTTTCCTAGTTTATAATTATAGTAGGGGTTATTTTAATTCTGTTATAGGATATAATTAAGCCTAAGTATATGTCGGGAATAAGGCAAGTTGCCGTCACGCGAGGCATATTACCGTCACGTGTTAACGTGGCCCTAGTGTGGTAAGGAACCTTAGGTTCCTTACCCCTTTCCTTATTCCTATTAAGAATTAATTAACCATTATTATACTATCTACGAACCGTAGCTACGTGATATTACCTTGTGTTACCAACACTGATTAGTGGTTAACTTCACTGTTATACTATAGAACAGCTAGGTATTCCACCAAGAAGAGACAAGCCACTGTACCAGTGCTACTCGTGCTAGAGGAAGCTGTCTTTTGAGGTCAGAACTGGTCCTAAACCTTAAATAGAACTCTTCTACGAATCTAAGGATCTAAAGGCCAGAACTGGTCCTAAGCCTTTCCAAGATTATAGATTCTTGCGTCCATTACGCAGAATAACACGCTTTACGAGTCTTCGCGATTTAAGGCTAGAACTGGTCCTGAGCCCTATAATCGCAGATTCTTGTCTGAACGCGTACTAAACGACAAACGACAAACCCTATACTAATAACACTTCCCTTCCTCTGAAAACATGGCTACGATTACTCTAAATGACTGGAGAGATTCCTTACCACTAGGGGTAGCTGCGTACGCGAAACTTATCGATGAAGATTGGGACGAATTTTCCGTTTTTGATACAATAACCTGTACGGCAAAATAAGTTAATGGCTTTCTCCTACACCATATTCTCTTCTACCAAAGTAGACACTACGCCGATGTATAACTGTGGGAATATTTTAGGGAGGATTTTATAGGATAGACCGCTGACACCTGGGCACTTGGCAATATTAATATTATTTAGGATTTTTGAGACTTCCTTTAGGAGAATGGAGTATTTGTCCCTATAGATGGGGGCATTATTGGAGATAATATTTAGGAGCAGGTCCTTAACGTAAAGAAAGAGCACGAATGGACTTTATAAGAGATTAAGCACCAAATACACACTATAAAGAAGTTTAACTCTTAATAGAATCCCAACGATGAATAGCTATAATTAATACCTTTTTATAGTTCCCTACTAGCTACACAAGCATCTCCAGCCTGACTACTAGCTGCTCCGCCAATTCCACTAGCTATTCCAACTGCTGCACTACCAGTTGTCCCAATCGCTGCACTACTAGAGACGCTTCAACCTCCGCAGCAGCCTCTGCAAGAATCTCCGCAGCAATCTCAGCAGCAAGCTCCACAAGAACCACCACAGACAACCTTAGGCTATCAAACACCTCAAGTTCCTCAGCCTCAAGTTCCTCAGGCTGCCGTATCTCAACCCGTGCCTCAAGCTCCGTCCCACCAGAGATTCTTGACCCCGTTCGACTCAAGCGCCGAGACGTTCCCTCTAACCCCTACCGCGCCTGAACGACCTCCGCAACAACCTCCACAGCAACCTCTGCAAGAGCCTCCGCAAGAGCCTCCACAGCAACCTCTGCAAGAGCCTCCGTAGCAGCCTCTGCAGCAGCCCAAATCTGCGAACAGCATCTTTAATCAGCAGCAACAGTCATCCATTCCTCCACAAACATTTAATAAGCTTCAGAAGATTTAGCATAGAGGAAGATTCCGAGGCTCCTGTAGTTCCTGAGGTAGCTATAGAGGTGGCTACCAGCGTGATCCAGACAGGAAGTTCTCATGGAGAGTACCATAAAGAGAGAGTAATGTAGGGGGGGAGCGGTTGGAACGGCATAGTCACGCAGACAATCCACAAAAGAAGAGTTGCTAGTGTTAGGACTATATCAGGACTATATTAAGACTGGGTCATATATGATTCTCAGGCCATATTAGTTTTGGAGCATTCCTATTAGTCAACTGTTGTTCCTATTTGCTCAAGCTAGCCGTATCCAGTTATGCTCCACTAGCTCCGTAACCCTATATAGTTTCCTAGTTAATCTACCCAGGATTTCCTGGTAAGAAAGCACCACGTACTAAAAGGCAAATTTTAGGACAGCGAGACCTATATTGCAATGGCAATAGTAAGTAAGGAGGATTGATATTTGTTACGCTAGTTAAGCGGTATTTGTATATAGATAGCAACCCATAAAAAGAAGAGTTGCCAGTGTCGGGAATGAGGCAAGTTGCCGTCACGTGAGGCATATTACCGTCACGTGTTGACGTGGCCCTAGCGTGGTGAGGAACCTTAGGTTCCTTACCCCTTTTCTTATTCCTATTAAGAATCAATCAACCATCATTATACTATCTACGAACCGTAGCTACGTGATATCACCTTGTGTTACCAACAGTATATAACCTTAGACGCGTAGAACTTGCATTTCTTAATATTATATTATAAGCCTATATTTTATAAGTGTTTAAGGACTATTTAAATATATTTCTAATATTTAGAAAGTAAGGACGAGTAAATTAAGATATTATTAATATACGTATAAATAAATATATTAAAGAATTTATAAAGCGTATTATTAATATATTGCTAAAACATACTAGGACCGTTTTTTATGCTAAATGGCATTACTAGGTATTTGAAGAGCCTCTATTGTATATAAAAAGCTATATACTTCTTATCTCCTTTATATATATAGATTTTATTAAAGGTAGTAACTATATTAAGCTTTATAAAGTACTATACTTTTATTAAATAGTTAAGTATCTCTTAAATTAGGGGAATTGGATATTAGTTTTAAATTATAATTGCGTTTAAAGCTTAATAGTTAATATAGAATCTTAAGCCTCCTCCTAGCTTTTTAATAAATAGTATAGGTAAGGCGAATAGAGATTAACTAGGGTAAATAAATCCTTTTTCTAGATGCTTATTAAGGTATTATTATATTATAAGTAGTTCTTCTTATAATATACTATATAGTGGACTAAACTTTAGTATTATACTAGGCTTAAGTTCTATCTTAAAATTGTACTTCTCTTAGTATAGGGCTAGTTAGTCTACAAATTATTTTTTAAACTTATTAATCAAATTATAGTACTCTTTAGGTATAAAAGGTTAAGGATTAGTATATTATTTTGGTTTTAGTACTTTCTTAATATCTTCTATAGTTATAGTAAAGATTTTATAATCTTATCTTTTTACTAATAAGATAAAAGGTACGGCCTATATTATATAAATTTTAAGAGGTTTTAATATAATATTTTTATATTCTTTGCCGCAATTAGCAGTTATAGCTTTATTATATTGGTTTAGGGTTTATAGCAGGGGCAATTTATATTATATTAAATTTAAATAGTTATATATATGTTTATAGGGCAAATAGTATTTTAAGTAATAATTTTAGTAATAAGTTATACGGAACTTTAATATTTCTTTAACCCAATTAATTAAGGGGTTATATTACTTTAGCTATCTATATCTAAGTATAACTTTATATTACTTTAAGGGTGTTATAAACAGGGTAATATATTTAAGGTATTTACCTATTCGCATTTTTATAAGAGCGTAGTGTGTTAGTTTACTATATATTAAGGGTTTGCCGTTAAAGCCTTATAGGCCTTAGGGCTTATTAAGTTTCTTTAAATTTAAGTATTAAGTTTCTGTTGGAATATATGGACAGGGGTATATAGACAGAGGTTACGTGGTTATGTATCTAATTAGTTATCCTTATGGTGACTTATCAGCCCCCTACTTAGGCACTGCGATCCTTACGATTCTTTGCTTTCTATACCTATTAAATACCAGACAAATCTACGATTAATAGGCCATATAAGTGCACTTAGGTGATACCGACAGTTTCTATATAGTTTATATTAATAAATCCTATACTAGTAGCTCTACTATCTATTAGGATTTATACTTCCTTTTATTTTCTAAGTATTTAAATTTTGCTAAGTATATTAAGGGAGTTATATTATATATTAGCACTAGAAAAGCCTAGATACTTATACTATTAGTTATATAAGGTGACTCACCAATAACGGCTACTTAAGTAGGTTATAGTGATGTTGGTTAAAAGCTTGATATGTTTGGAATAAGGAAGGGCGAGGAGCTTAAGACTCCTTGCCACGCTAGTGCCGCGGCGTTACGTAATAACCGCTTGCCTTATTCCCAACACTAGCAACTCTTCTTTTATGGTTGCCATCTATATATAAATACTGCTTGGCTAGCGTAATAAATATCAATCCTCCTTACTTACTATTACTATTATAATATAAGTCTTGCTGTTCTAAAATTTGTATCTTAGCACGTAGTGCTTTCTTGCTTAGAGTTATAGGCGTATATTATATTAGGGCTGCTAAAGCGCTAGTTATAAGCGAGCCAATAGCGATTTTCTATTTTAGGGATGGAAAATCCTAATTAGCTGGTTAGAATTAGGGTTTACAGATTATTATACTCCTACTCCCTTTTAACCTAACCTTTAACCTATATATATAGAGTGTTTGTGTTAATAAATATTTCTAGAGCCTTATTTGGGTTTACCTTTGTTATTATATCTACTAGGTTATCTTAGCTATTAATCTATTAGATCTTAAAGAGTTCTTACTGTTTATAGGATTGCTAAAGTGCTATAATATTAATTATAAGGCGCTTCTCCTTTATAGTACTAAGCTTAACTAAACACTCGTAGAGGGAATATAAGTCAGTGTATACAATTATAGGGATAATAGGGAGTTTAAGTTAATCTATAATTATTTTTAGGGTAGTTCTAATTGCAATTACTATGTTAACTCCGCTAACTATTCTATATATCTCTAATGCTAGAACGCTTTAGGTAATATATTTGCTCTTAGTTAAGCTCTAATAGATAAAATTACTATAGATTATAAAGTCATTCTCTCTAGTAGATTTATTTGCGATAATAATCTTATATCCTAGCTAGGAGCTAAAATCTTTATTGTTTATAAACAATCCATTAATAAATACAAAGAGCTTAGCAGTAGGAAGATTAATAGGTATATAGAGTAGTCCCTAATCGAGATAGTTTATTTGCCAGGAAAGACACTTATTTAGGGCAAGGACGTTATCCTTAGTTAGTTCCTAATATTAAGCGGCAATAGAGAGATTAAATAAAGCCTTAGGTTAATAGATAGAAGTAATATAAGTTCCGCGAGCGCGTTGCTCTATATATCCTTACTTTAGAGAATTAACGTTAATAACGTTAATCTTCTTGCCTTAATCTTTCTGGCGCAAAGCAATAGAATCCTTATTTAGGGAGAGGATGCATCTATTAAAAAGTAATAGTATTATTAAATTAAGCTTTTCCTTTAGCTTTACTATAAGATTTGCCTTTACTAGCTTATCTTCTT
>Ga0307507_10000686_pt1 | contig 74004 bp, 18 predicted proteins | sample 7_EM_MG_FD_207223 | JGI IMG/M metagenome (GOLD analysis project Ga0307507, IMG submission 207223) | Populus trichocarpa ectomycorrhiza microbial communities from riparian zone in the Pacific Northwest, United States - 7_EM | ecosystem: Host-associated > Plants > Roots > Unclassified | place... | reverse complement strand
AATTTAAATTATTAAAATTTATTATTAAGTGGTTGTTAAGATATTAAAGTGTGATTTTTCCATTTTTTGGTGTGTTTTTGAAGTGATCAGCTCACCCGTTTGACCAGCTTACCCGTGAAATACGTTATAAGTAAAAAATCAAGGGGATAAGGAAGTAGGCTTTAGAATAAAAGGAAGCTGTATAGAGCCTAGATAGAAATTAAAAGGAAGACTATAGTGTATTTTCTGTATACTAAGTAAGTACTTATCCCTTAACCCGCTGGCGTTTACGGAGTAAGTAGTCTATGCAGAATACCGAATCCAAACAACGCGTATATTCGATTGCGTTAATCTAATTGGCTAATTATTATCAATAACGCGTGGACGAATTTCGGCGGGTTAAGGGATAACATAGGTATAGATTATAAGCTATATAATAGTATTATCCTTAATTCTAGAACTGCTCTATATATTAATAATAATTAAGGTTTATTAATAAGCTTTATATATGCTGGAATAGGCCTAGATCTAATTAAGGGTATTAGGATGGTAGTAATTATAATCTAGACACTATTAGGTTCTAGAAGGATCTTACTAACTAACGTAGTATATATACTAGTATTTTATACAAATTTGGCCTGTCCAAATGTAACGGGACTAGCCCAGTTACAGTAGGAATGTCTCGGTGAAACACTCGACAGATGAATTCCGACGCTTTGACCAAATTCTGCCGAATTCTGCCAGCTTGATCGACTTCTGCCAAGTTCTGCCAGATCAATCGAATACTACCGAAGTCTGTCGAAGACCGCGTGCGCACGTGCGCACGCATCGACCACCAAGACCCCTGAGTATTTAATTATATGATTCTCTCATTATTCTTTTCTCTTCTTTACGCAACGTCTTGTACTCTGCAAGAGCTATATACCCTTAGATTTAGATAGAATTTATATTGTTCTTTCGAATCTTCCCTGAAGCCTCTTCGCGCCCTCACATCAAAGAACTTTAATAAAAAGAATATATAGTGGGACAATAAAAGGAACCTACTATATTATAAAAATAACTATAAGATATTTGCCTTTTATCAGGACTATTGCAACTAATTAATGCCTAAGAAGCTTCTAATAGTAGTACTTTCCGCTAAAGTAGGCCAGATAAAGACTCTATGCGACACTATTATCCGTAGTAGTATATCGAAGTCTGTCTATCCTAGTTTTAAACCAAGTACCTAGGGTCAGACTTATAGTTCTAGAAAGGGTTTTATATAAGAAAGAAATAGGTATAAAGACAGTAATAACGCGGTAGGCTATAACGTCCACTAGAAAAGCCAATATATTAATAACCAATGTTTTTCCTCCAGACAGTTTAGCTATTAGGCTAGGACTGCTCTATAATAAAATGCTATAAATATAAGTAAGGATTATAAAAGCTCCACCATTTCTCTATGCTTGATTAGGCTAACCAATTAGGTGGAATATTTAGCCACCATGTAGCAACATATACTCGCCGGCCTGGGTCTTATTATAACTATAAGTGTCTATAATTTCTTATTAATGGAGATAAAATTAATATTTCTATTAGGTGGTACATAAGGCCATTATGCAGATACTTGCTGGAAATAACTACTATAATATACATTGCACGTATTTAGGTCCTAAATAGAGCTTTTAAAGAGCCTTTATAGGTCTTTCGCAGAGCTTTATCTAGGTGCATTTATAAAGCTTTATATAGAGCCTTCCCTATACGGTATAGTAATAAATCTTAAATTTACGCCGAAGGGGAGAGGCCTGCCCTTAAACCTTCCTTCTTTTTGTAATCTAATTGGACTAGGGTCTATTTGGAGCTCTAGTGTAGATTTAAATTTAATATATATTTGGATTGGGCCTTCTAATTGATAGATTAGAGTAGATCTTGGTTGATTTAACTCCTAGAGCTCTAGATCTATACCAAATTCAAACTATAGCTAAGGAGAAATAGAGCGCTAAGGAGTTAATATACAATAGTAAGCTAATTAGAAACTTTCTTAACTTTACTACTAACTTATATTATAGACCTTATAATGGCAGTAGTACGACTACTAGACAGAGATATAAACGGACTAGTATTGGAAGTATAGAAGGTACTAGAGCTGGTCAAACTATAGGATAAAGGGTAGCTAAGTTATATAGTTAGTTACGGAACTAGTTTAGAATGTAGGAACGTAGGAACGTGGACGTACTCAATACATTTCTTAGGAGTTAGGTTATGTATTTAAGAGACTATAGTCCCTACCTAGATAGTTCTCTTTCTTTATAGTAAACCTTAGAATATAATTAAAGTTAATCTATTAGGTAAACACTCTACCAGTTATATTACTCTTATTATAGTATTTCTACCTATATGCCTAGCCTAATTACGAGTTTATTGTAGTATTTCCTATAAAGCTCTATAATATATTTACTATTATAGTTATGGTAGACAATAGATAATAAGATGCCACCTAAAGTAGTGCCTATAACGCTATCTATAGCAGCAACAGCCTTAGGATTAGGTAATACTAGCATAAGGGATAACGGCTCTTAATTAGTTATAATAGTATAACTTAAGAACCTTATGGAACAAACAGATAACAATTAAATAGCGCTAATCCAATAGCTGGAAGGTCTAAAGAAAGAAAAGATTAGGATGCTATTAATTAAAAGGTTTGTAGGTAAAAAGAATAAGCTTCGAAGATTCCTTATATAGATAGAATTAAAGATTTAGTATAAAGGAACAAAGATAACTAAATTAATAGATACGGTTATGTATACGGGACTATTCTTAACAGGTTAAGCGTTAAAGTGGTTTAAATCCTATCTTAAAGAGATATAAATTAACAGGTCAGTAACTACTATTTAGAAGCATAGTATATATTTTTAAGCTAGGAAGGATTTCCTAGTAGGCTTATATAAATATACGGAGATCCGGAATCAGTAGTAACGGCTAAAGGAAGGATCTATGAATTTATATAAAAGGGATTGACAATAAAATATACGATATAGTTTTAGACCCTAGTAGTACAGACTAAATAGAATTAGGGGGCACTAATAGCGTAGTATTGACGAGGACTAAAGGCAAGGTCTAAAATATAATAATACTAATAGACTATCTAAGCGATATAAGAGAATTAATTAAGCCATTAAGATTAATAATTAGCTATACTATAGCGAGAGACTAAGTAAAAGATAATAGGTACTAGTGTATATAAAAAAGACATAGTAGGTATCTAAACTATGGTATAGCGTAGTGCTAATATGTAACGAAGCCTTGTAGTAAATACTACAGTAGACTTGTTAATGGGCTAGGTATATAGGTAAAACGAGAAGCCAATAATATAATATAACTGGTAGAGTAGTTACCTAACAGATTAACTCCAATTATATTCTAAGATTTACTATAAGAAAAGAAAACTATCTAGGCAGGGACTGTGGTCCTTTAAGTATATATTCTAACTCCTATAAAATATACTAAGTGTTACGGATCGGCTTAGCAGTTGTGAATAAGCTTAATTGCTAGCTATTGACCATGCTAAGTACATTGACGCGTAATGGTTTAAGACGTTTAATAAAGAACAGGAATAGGTTAGGAAACGTGGTCGAATATATAGGGGTGGTTGTGGTACGTGCGTAGGTGTTACAGGGTGGTCCTGTGCGTCTACCACGGGGTAGTCCCGTAACACTAAGTATATTAGTATATTAGTACGTCAGTACGTTATATATTCCTATATTCCCACGTTTCTATATTTTAAACTAGTCCTATAACTAACTATATAACTTAGTTGCCCCTTATTCTATAGTTTAACTAGTTTTAGCATCTTCTATATTTTCACCACTAGTCTATTTACATCTCTTTTTAGTAGTTATACTACTACTAATATAAAGTCCGTAATGCTATCTCCCTCCTCTCTATCTTCGTCCTTAAAGATATCCTATATCTTTAAGTTGTTAATTAGAGATATAGCATTTCTGTTTTTAATTTAATAATCTTTATTATCCCTAATGCCTCCTATTAGGTCCGTATACTCTATACATTATAACTAGCTTATTTCAATTATTCTTTAACTTAGTAAAATTATACCGTTATATTCTTGTTATATTAAAAAAGGGTTAGTCTATATTATAATTATAGCTCTATCTAGTCGCTAACTTTCCTCTTATACTAAGTGTATAAAATTAAATATGTGATTATTTTATAATATTTAATCTATCTCTAACGTTAAATATACGCGTTTTATTATTCTTTATAGGCGTTTAGTACCTTATCTAATTTATTATAGGGTCTTATATTTAACCCAAGGCCGAACGTCTTAATAGCGAGCTAGCTTAGGCCCTATCTAAGGTATAAAAGCTCCATAATAATGGGGAGCGTATTTGTCTTAAAGAACGGCCAGTGTTTAATATTTAACTAGCTGCTTATACTTAACTTGCCTATCTTAAAAAGGGGTATAAAAAAGTTTATTTAAAGGAGTAGTGTTTTTCTAAATAAGGTCTTTATAAACTTAAGTTAAAAGAGGCTAAAAAGGATTCGTCTTTATTAGAGAGGAAAATAACTCTAAGTACCTTAGTAGCTAATCCTCTTAGGTTCCCCTTAGGTAACTTATTCTTTAGTAATCCTTCTTTATTAATACTTCTTTACCTTTCCTATAGTATTCCTTAGGTTGCCTAGTAGTTCCTAAGTAGTTTTATTATACCCTATATACTTTACTTTATACTATATTTTATTATTAATGTCCTTATAACTAATAATTCTTTAAACTTACTATTTACCTTCTTTTTGTCCTCTATACGTATTTACCTTATAAACTAATAGCTTAATATTCCTATATACTAGCTCTAGCATCACGATATGCTATATAGGGTAGATCTTTATTCTCTTTAGTAGGTCCAATTTATATATAACTTTCGAGATTTTTGCTATAATCCTAAATAGTCTTAGTTTAACGTAGTCTAACTTCTTACTTAATCGTTAACTCTTGAAATTTTTGTATAGTAGCTATACTCTATCTCCCTCCTTAAGATCTAGTCCCTTAGATCTCTTAGCGTTGTAGTACCTTTTTATTCTTTCTTATACTAGTCTAGCTCTTACTATGAGGCCTTTATAAAGATTTATTAAAGTCTCTATTCTTTTTTTTAGCTATACTACTTACTTTCTTTACTTAACGTGGCGATAATAATATTTTTGGCTTATATCCGTAATTCGCCTTAAATAGTAATATACCTATTCCTTTCTGTGGTATTATATTAGATATAAACTATATAACTAGTAATAAGAATACCTAATTATTCTATGCATGATTAACCAAACACTATAGGTGCTGTTTTAACGTTTAGTTTAGTCTCTCTATTTAACCGTCCGTCTATAGGTAATATGCCGTTAATATTGCTACGCGAACCCCTTATTCCGCTAAGAATATTTCCTAAAATACTGCTATGGATCTTAAATCTCTGTCTAATATAATCTTTATTAGTGCTTTATGTCTTATAAATACTTCTTTAATATAGATTTTAGCTATATCCTCTACTAAAATCTCTTCTATACATACTATAAAGTAGCCCTACTTAGTTAACTTATCCACTATTACTAGGATTACGTCGTACTCCTATCTAGTAATAGGATCTCTTAATGTTTGTATCACTTCCGGTGATACGTATTGCTATTGCAATAGTGTAGGAGTAACTGGGGTTTGATTGATGCTTGATTGATTCTCCTATTCTACAGGTGGAATTTGGTGGATTTCCTGAGCTCGCTTAGCTCACGTGATCGCGTGCAACTGCATTGCGAAACCTTGTTCAGACACTTAATTTTAGCAATTTTATAATAAAGTCCTATAATATAACCTTCTATAGTCTTTCTGGTATTTTAATAGTTTATAGCCCTTTGTATAGCTTATACCTTATTAGTTTATTTCTTTAATAATCTAGATATTACTTTATAACTTATCTCGCTAATCCCTAGATTCCTTAAATAATATATTCTTCCTAAAGTCTTAATACTAAGCTTATCGCTCCATTATATTCCTAAGTTATTCCCTTGTAGAATTCTTTAATAAACTCCTTTGCGATACCCTTTGGTATATATACAGCCTCTTAATACTCGGATTGCTCCAAGTCTAAATCCTTACTCTACGCTTCTTAGATCTTTTAAGACTATATACTTTTTAGTGCCTTATAGGTCTAACTTTCTTCTTATATTGCTGCGGTTTTTAAGTAATTATATTTAATTTTTCCAATTTTATCTTTTTATAACATAGCTCCTAATAGCTTATTATTGTTTTACAACTCTACTTTTCTACTAAGTACGTCCACTCTTACGTTTTTAGTACCCTTAGTATACTAAATTTTAAAATAGAATTCTATAAGCATTTCCCCTTATCTAACTTATTTTTAATTAAGTTCCTTTATTATTAGAAACCACGTTAGGTTCTTATAATCCGTCTTAACTATAAATCGTTTTTCTATGCCTTATAAGAATGCTCTCTATTTTTAAGCGCTGTAACTATACCTAATAACTCTTTATTATATATATTATAGTTTAGTTCTAGTAGTGTTATCTTCCAACTGTAATATACTACTAGGTGCTATACATTTTAATACTTCTATAGTAAATATACTCCTAATACAAAGTCTAATACATCTATCTTAACTACTGTCTCTAGTGCTGGTTAGTAGATTTTAAGAATTAGATCCGAGGTAAATAACTCCTTAAGTTCCTGGAATAGCTTTTTCTATTTATTGCCCCATATCTATAGTTTCTTTTTCTTTATTAACCGAGTATACGGCTTAATATTCTTTAACTATTATACTATAACCCTCCTATAATGGTTATAAAACCCTAGATATAATCTTAATTACGTAACGTTCACTAGTTCTTACCAATTTACTATAGCTTCTACCTTCTTCGGGTCTATACTAATTTTGCCTAGTTTAATAATAAATCTAACAAAATTGGTTTTCCTTATAAAGAACTCGCATTTCTTAGTTATTACTGGCATTTATTCCTCTTATAGTCTCTTTAAAACCTATTTAATATATTCTTCATATTCTTCCTTAGTTATTAAGTAGATAATAATATCGTCGAGATATACTGTAGGAGGGTACGGTGTCTCTCAGATGGGAAGTCACTATGCTGTCGGTCTGTCTGACTGTCTGTTTATCTATCTATCTATCCATCTGTCTATTAGTCAGTTGGTTAGTCAGTTAGAATCAGTTAGAATCAATTAGTAGGAAGCAGTTAGTAAGAAAGAAAGAAAGAAAAGAATATATTTCTAGTAACTAGTAGGTTCGTAATATATAAGAGGGAGGGAAGCCGAAGACTATAAATATAGGAAAATGCCAAGATAGCAGACAACGTCCAATCTACACCACCACAATACTATAATTAATTTATTAAGGTATTCTCCTAATATACTATTAATTCGCTTCTGGAATATTGCTAATATAATTATAAGCCCGAATTATATAACTAATAGTTTATTATTAGGTAAAACCTAAGCAGATAGTTATATAGCTGCGAGGCATAGGCGACTCGCATGCGACTCGCCTGTAAGGGATATGCGCTACACATACCTAGGGAAAACCCTTCCTTACCTCGTACCTCAGACTTCTCCTTTTTCTTTAAAGATTTGTCTATCTATATAATATACCCAAGTGGTTCCCAAGGAGGTCAAAAAGTAAGGTAGTAGAGCACCATAGGTAACTTATAGGCGCTAAGTAGGCGAGTCCTAAAAGGCAGGGAGATGGATTATAGGGTTCTCTTAAATGGGGTTTTCTCCCTATATGTAAATAAGGAGTAGTCTGCGTGGGCCTAATAGGGATCCAAATTGGACGTTAAGCAATGAATAATTATTATAATATACTCTATTATTCCATTATTAAGCTCCCTATCTATATTCTTACCTTATATTTTAATTCTTACTAATCTTCTTAAGAGGATAGTCGGTTTAATTGTTCTATAATGCCTCCGAAGATAAGATCGACACCTATACTTAACGGTAATACGCTAGTAATACGACCGCAAAACGCCTTAGAATCTAGTGTAGACAAAGCCGCTACATTAGTAGAATTTAAGCCACCTTCTAATCCTTAAAATAATTAGATATCTATAAACACTAGAGACTAGTTTAACTTATATACCTAGGCTTAACAAAAGCTTAGTAAGGTTACTAGTGTCCTATTAAATACTACTAATATAAAGGAGCTAGACGAGCTAGTTAAGAAAATAGCCAACTTATAGAGCATTATTAATTTAATAAAGCCCTCCTGTTACCTCTCTAGTAAAGAGTATAAGTTATATATTAAATATATATACTAAATAAATCTCAACGCTCTAGTTAAGAAGTTACCACCTAATATTAGTAGCACTACTTAATAGAGGTTTAACCGGTAGATTACTATAGTTAAAAACCAATTTAAGGTTAACGACGCTAACTATAACTATATGTGACGTATATAATAGGCTATTAAAGGTCTTGCAAAAGAAAAAATAATTAGCTAACTGGTATATTATTGGCTGGGTATTAAAGATAAAGGTTCTTTACTAGAGAACGAATTTAAGATTATAGTCTAAGACTAGATTAAGGACCCTATAGTAAGACGCTTTAATAATGCTGCGATATACTATATAACTATAATAAAGGAGAACTAGAAGTTTAATACCTTCTTAGCCTATATATATAGCTTAAAGGTATATTAGGACTAGCCCGGTTATAGAAGGAACGTCTTAATAAAACACTTAATGGACGAAATTCGACGCTTTAACCAAATTCTGCCAAATTCTGCCACATTCTGCCAGCTTAATTAACTTCTGCCAAGTTCTGCTAGATTAATTAGATTCTACTAAAATCTGTTAAAAAAGACCGCGTGCGCATATGCGCACGTATCGACTATTAAGACCCCTGACTATTTAATTATAAGATTCTCTTGTTATTTCTTTCTCTTCCTTACGCAATGTCTTGTTCTCTGCAAGAGCTATATACTCTTAGATTTAGATAAAATTTATATTGTTTCTTCAAATCTTCTCCAAAGTCTCTTCGCGCCCTTATAGAGCGATCCGCGAAGAACTCCATAACGTTAAAGCACTTATATTAGAAACCCTAATATCGCCTATAAACGAAATCGAAATAACTATATCTAAACCCGGCCCGTTAAATGCAAACCTTAAACTAATAATAGGAGCTTAACCCGTGCCTATAATAAACCTAGTACCTATTATAAAATCTAAAAAAACTCACTAGCTGTAACGAAGCCTTGTAGGAAATACTACGGTGGACTTGTTATTGGGCTAGGTATATAGATATTAAACGAAGTTAACAAGGTAATAGTAACAAATAATAACTGGTAGAGTGGTTGCCTAATAGATTAACTCCAATTGTATTTTAAGATTTACTATAAAGAAAGGAACTATCTAGGTAGGGACTGTGGTCCTTTAAATATACATTTATACTTCTAAGAAACTCTCCTTATACGTAAAGTACGTTTATACATATTATACATACGTCCCGTCCATATACCGCGTATACTGCGTATAACACCACGTGACCTCGGTTACTATTTCTCGTTACATAGCTCTACCAGATCCATCCTAGACCGTGCCCTTATTAACCAACTAGCTTCCTTTAACTCCTCTCCAAGTAGTTATAATATTGTACTTAAAGTGTCCATAACACTATCTCCCTCCTCTTTATCTTTGTCCTTAAAGATTTCTAATATCTCCAAGTTATCTACTAGAGGTATAATGTCCATTTAGTTAATTTGGTTAATATTGTTACTTATTATACCTAAAGCTCCTTCTTCCTTGTAGGCATAACGCCGAGCTTAAACTGTTGCTACGATACTCTCTCTTAGTAAAATTATGCCATCCCCGTGTTCTTGTTGTGCGAAAGAGGGGTTAGTTTATGTTACGCTGGCGAGTCCCTTGTCTTAGCAACCTTCTTTATATTTAGAGTGCACTAAAGCAAATATACAGTTGTCCTGCAATGTTCGCTCGGTTTTTAACGCTAAGTATTCGCGTTCTATTACTCTTAATAGTCTTTAAGTACCCTTATTAATTGCTGCTAGGGTCCTAGGTTTAATCTGCTGCTATAAAGCTTAATAGTAAGCTGACTTAAGCTCTGGCTAACCTAGAATGTTCTTATAATGTGGAGCAGAGGGCCCTTAAAGCCCGCATTACTGCGTCTGCTCGCTTGCTTCGTCTTAAGAAGGTTTGTAAGAAGGTGCGTTTTAAGGAGTAGAAACTTATAGAATAAGATATTTAAGAACTTAGTAACAAAAGAATAAATTCTCTTCCAATAGAGAGGGAAATAACTCCAAATATATTAGTAGGTGCTCCTCTTAAGTCCCCCTTAGGTAGTTTGTTCTTTAGTAATCCTTTCTTATTAATACTGCCTAACCCATTTTCTTTTAATACTCCTGTACCTTTTTTATAGCATTTTTTAAGTTGTCTAGTAGTTCCTAAGTAGTCTTACTGTAGCCTATCCACTTAACCTTATACTATGTTTTATTATTAATGTCCTTATAACTAATAATCTTTAAAACTTCCTATTTATCTTCTTCTTGTCCTCTGTATATATCTGCCTTATAAGCTAGTAGCTTAATATTCCTATGTACTAGCTCTAGCATTATAACGTGCTATATAGGGTAAATCTTTATTTTCTCTAGTAAGTTAAGTTTGTATATAACTTCTAAGATTTTTACCTTAACCTTAAATAGTCTTAGTCTAATATGGTCCAACTTCTTACTTAGCCATTAACTCTTAAAATTTTTGTGTAGTAGCTACACTTTATCTCCCTCCTTAAGATCTGGTCCCTTAGATCTCTTAGTACTATAGTACTTTTTTATTCTTTCTTTTACTAGTTTAGCCATACTTTTAAGGTAATTATAGAGATTTATTAACGTCTCCATTCTTTCTTTAGCTGTGCTACTTATTTTCTTTACTTAACGTGGCGATAATAACGTTCTTAGCTTATACCCGTAATTCGTCTTAAAAGGTAATATGCCTATCCCTTCCTGTAGTATTGTGTTGTATATAAACTATATAACTGGTAATAATAATACCCAATTATTCTATGCATGGTTAATATAGTGCCTTAGATACTATTCTAGTATTTGTTTAGTCTCTCTATTTAACCATCTGTTTATAGGTAATATGCAGTTAACATTACTGCTTAAACCTCTTGTTCTGCTAAGAATACCTCCTAAAATGCTGCTATAAATCTTAGATCTCTATCTAATATAATCTTGCTTAGTGCTCTATGTCTCATAAATACTTCCTTAACATAGATTCTAGCTATATCTTCCGCTGAGATTTCTTCTATATACACTACAAAGTAACCCCACTTGGTTAACTTGTCCACTATTACTAGGATTGCGTTATAACTCTATCCTATAATAGGGTCCTTTAACTTTAGTAGCTTAACAATAAAGTCCTATAATATAACCTCCTATGGTCTCTCTAGTACTTTAACTAGTTATAGTCCTCTATATGGCCTATGCCTTATTAGTTTGTTTCTCTAACAATCTAGACATTTTTTTTATAACTTATCTCACTAGTCCCTAAATTCCTTAAATAATATACTCTTTTTAAAGTCTTAACACTAAGCCTATAGCTCCGTTGTGTCCCTGCGTTATTTCCTTATAAAACTCTTCTACAAACTCCTTTACTACTGCCTTTGGCATATATATAGCCTCTTAGTACTCGTATTGCTCTAACTCTGGATCCTTACTCTATGCTTTTTGGATCTTTTGTAACTATATACTCTCTAGTGCCTTATAAGTCTAACTATCTTCTCTAGTTACTGTAATCTTAGGATAATTGTACCTAATTAATCCGTCTTTGTCTTTGCGCAATATTGCCCCTAATAGCTTTTTTTTATTTTACAACTTTACCTTCCTACTAAGTGCATGTGCTCTTACGTTTTTAGTTCCTTTAGTATACTAAATTTTAAAATGGTACTCTATAAGCATCTCTACCTATCTAACTTGTCTTCTATTTAGTTCCTTTGTTATTAGGAACCCTATTAGGTTCTTATAATCCGTTTTAACTATAAATGGTTTCTCTATGCCTTGCAAGAATGCTCTTTATTCCTTAAGCGCTATAACTATACCTAACAACTCCTTGTTATAGATGTTATAGTTTAACTCTAGTAGTGTTATTTTTCGACTATAGTATACTACTGGGTGCTATCCATCTGGGTGCTTTTATAGTAGGCATGCTCCTAATATAAAGTCTGATGTATTTATTTCCACAACCATGTCTAACCCTGGTTGGTATATTTTAAGGACTAGATCTTAGGTAAACAACTCCTTAAGTTCTTTAAATAACTTCTTTTGCTTATTACCCCATGTCTATAATCCCTCCTTTTTTATAAGTCTTGTAAACGGCTTGACGTTCTTTAACTACTATACTATAAACCTCCTATAGTAATTGCAAAATCCTAAGAATAATCTTAACTGCGTAACGTTCTCTAGTTCTTGCTAGTTTACTATAGCTTTAACTTTCTTTAGGTCTATACTGATTTTCCCTAGTTTAATAATAAATTCTGTAAAATTAGTTTTCTTAGTAAAGAATTCGCATTTCTTAATTACTACTAACATCTTTTCCTCTTGTAGTCTCTTTAAAACCCACTTAATATATTCTCTATATTCTTTCTTACTCTTTAAGTAGATGATAATGTTATTAAGATATGCCATAATAAACTTATTAAGGTGTTCTCCTAATACGCTATTAATTCTTTTCTAAAATATTACCGGTGTATTTATAAGTCCGAACTGTATTACTAATGGCTTATATAGTCTTTCCTTTAACCTAAAGGCTACCTTCTACTTATCTCCTTCCTTAATCCTAATTTAATGGTATGCCTATCTTAGGTCTATCTTTGTAAAGATCTTTGCGTTGCCTATCCTGTCTTAGATTTCGCTAATTAAGGGTAAAAAATACCTATCCTTTTTTATAATGCTATTTAACTATCTGTAGTTAATACACATTCTAAGTTTTCCGTTTTTCTTTAGGATAAACAGTACTGGATATCCCGCTAATGACTATAATAGTCTAATATATCCTTTTTATAAGTTTTCTTGGATAAACTTCTTAAGCGCTACTAACTTAGTTTTAGTAAGCTTATAGATTAGAAAGAACTTTAGACTTATTTCTGGTTCTAATTCTATCTTATAATCCTATGCTGTATATTCTAACAGCTTTCCACTCTCTAGTAACTATAGCCTCTTGCCATACTTGTGGTATTTCTTTGGTATGTGACTTAAGCCTTACTTAGTCTCCTTATATGTTACTCTAACTTAGTACTATACTATCTTAGTTTGTTGTCGCATCTTATATTATTATATGTCTTTAATATTAACCTGTCCTGTGACCTAATTAATTCTTAGATTGTATTCCTATAACTAAAGCATTTCTAATATTGCCTTATCTTTGCCTAACAGTAGGATATTAAAAGACATCTCAACTGGCCTTCCTTTAATGGTTAACTGAATTGGTCCTGTTTTAAGATTAATAATACCTCCTCTATAGGCTATCTAATCTCCTAAAATTATTAGAAGTGGATATAGGTGTTCCTTTTGTCTATATAGTAACCCTATCCTTTCCACTGCTGCTAGTGATATATAGTTTTTTATTGCTCTACTATCTATCAATACTTTAAACTTTTGGTCTTGCTATTTTACTTATAAATTTAGGTGTTGTCCTGTAATTCCTTTAAGGGTCTAAGGCTCTACTACTGGCTCCCTCTGGTCCTATGGGCCTCCGCTTTTTCTAACTATTAGCTTTCTAACCTTAACTATACTTGGTCCTTCTGTGGCCAATACTTGGTTTATTTCTTTTCCTCTATATGCTATAGACAAGTGTTCTCTGGGCACTCCCACCACTATCGTCCGTCTAGGCATTCTTCCGTAAGGAACCTTCCTAGTTAAAGTATTAAGTCTCCTAACTCCTGAACTTCTATAGGGTGCTAACTATATATATACTTGGCGTCTCTATATCGCTTTTTATATGTTATTTAATACATCCTTATTAGATACTTGTAATGTTTATCCTTAGGTATTCTATGTATGTTATATATATTATCTACATATACAATCCACGATAATATGTAATATGTTAGGTGTCTTGGATTAACTCTTAGCTTATCCTTATCCTAGAGTTTAAACCTCTCCTGCGTTAACCTAAATGTCGCCATATCGTTTGCTAGTACTAATACTTGCATTATCTCTTTTTAGTCTATGGCCTATTCCTCTAGGTTCTTTAACGTTATAACTAACGCCCCTTTTATGTAGCTTATCCGTTTTTTAGACATTACTTAATCTGGTATAACTTTCTTATCCAGCCACATATAGAAATCTTCCTATTTATCGTTTCCTCTTTGCTTGTACTACTTTTGGTATAGCTTAGTAAGTATATACAACCTATTTATAAGGAAGTATCTTTTTATTACTGCGTTGTTATAACCTTTAGTGTGTCGTTCTGCGAATCTGGTTGGAATCCCTAGATCCTCTTCTTGTTCCAGTTTATCTAGCCACTTAGCTCTTAGCATTCCTACCCTTGGCCTATTTATAACTTTTTATATAGGTGCTCTGTCCCTTATACGTCCTAGCATAGCTAATCTCTGGTCTAGCTTTTGTTCTTGCTATACAATGATTCGTTGCCTAAACTTATTTATACTTTCTTTACGTTTTCGCCTTATAAAAGGATCCTTAAAGTTGTTTTACTTCTTAATTACTATGTTAATCTTTTAACCTTTAGACTAAACACTATATTTGCCTGGAACTACTATAGACCTTATTTGTTCTTTAAAATCTTAGTTCCCTAGAAACTGCTATCCTAAGCTAATTTATATATCTTTAAACTAAGCTGCTGCCCTTTCCTATTAGTTGTCATCTTTTATAGGTTCTTAGGTATATCTTATCTCACTTTAAGAATCTTAAGCGTTTTATATCTCTTTCTAAGAATCTTAAGCCTTTGGCCTTTTGCCTTTATTAAGTGGTAAGCTAGCACTAGCAGTTGTCTGCTTGCTTAGTCTACTTTAAACATTACTTCTTCCATCTTGTAAAGTAATGGATGCCGTATCTAATAGTGTTATAATACCCGTTACTAAACCGCGTTTTGTAGTAGTCTTGGTTTCTACTTCTATTGCGTTATTAAGGTTTAGGTACTCCTAGTTAGTCCCTTTACTTTCCTCATTACTGTTAATTAATAAATACTCTGACTCTATTATTATTATTACTAATCTTTGTTCGTATGTTACTGTGATATCCTAATCTAGCTTATAGAGTTAATTCTGTTCTTTATCTAACTCTCTAGTTCCCTTAAGTCCTCTTAACTCTAGCTCTTATAGCTAATAGCTTACGCTATACTTAGCGTCCTTATAAATTTAGTATGCGTTATTATAACAAAACGCGAAGTGCTTAATTAAACACTCTTTGGTCCTGCGCAATATCTCTATGTCCGCGTTATTGTACTCTAATGACCTTATGCCCTTTACCGCGTGGTTACTCTAACCACCTCTATAGTTTTTAGCAAAATAACCCTATTTTCTACAATTTATATAAGCTCTTAATTTAAACTATTCCTTTTATTACGGAGTCTGCCTAAACATCTTTTATTAGTAAGATCCCTAGTTTAGCCTCTACTCCTTAGTTCTATAATTACTTAATCCTTAACCTCTAGGTTTCTATACTTTCTTACTCTATCTCTTAGATTCTTTAGTACCGCTTAAGTCTATTGGCTCCAGCCTATTCTATAGTTTATAACTTTAGCTTTATTAATACGTACCCTACGCCTTATATAATTGTGGAACTCTATCTTACCCTTTTTTAGCTTATTCCCTTTAATAGATTCTGTTATTAATCTTAATCGCTTAATTAATTAGTTCTCTTAACATTTCCGCATCTTCTATTAGGATAATCGCGTCCTAGACTTTAGCCTTAAGTCCCTATTTATACTATGCCATAAGCGCCTTGTTGTTTTACTTAACCTGTGTTGCAAGTGTCTAAAACTATATTGTGTACTTAATTGCTAAAGTGCGTTGTACTAGGTTTTGTAGTTTTCTCTCTACTATTATTATTGCCTCTGGGTCCTTAAACATTTGCGTTAGCCGTTCCGCAAACCCGTTTTAACTTAAGAATACGTACTGGACATTTTAGTTAGTAGTTAATATACCATTTACCTGTATTTCTGTAAGGTAAGGTTTAAACCACTTAAGTGCTCTTCCTGTTAAGAATAGTCCTGTGTATATTACTTGATCTATAGTTATTACTAACTTCACTCCTTCTTGTATAACCTTAAAGTGTATCTATATTAAAAACCCTTTAAGTTTTAACTTCTTACCTAAAAATCTCTTAATTAATGGTAACTTAACCTTAGCTGCTCCGATGCCATTAATCCTATCTTTAAGTACTTTATTATTGCCTTATAGCTGGTTAACTATTTCCTATAACTATCTAACCGTAACTAGTTGCGAATCAGTATCCCTTATACTAGTGTCCCCACTAGTACCTAAGGTAGTTGCCGCTGTCGATGGCGTTATAACTAGTGCTTTTAGTGGCATGTTGTTTAACTTATTAATACTGTAACTATAGTAGTAAATATATAACAAAGCCTTATAGGAAATACTACGGTGGACTTATTATTGGGCTAGGTGTGTAGATATTAAATAAAGTTAACAAGGTAATAGTAACAAATAACAATTAATAGAGTGGTTGCCTAACAAATTAACTCTAATTATATTCTGAGATTTACTATAAAGAAAGGAAGTATCTAGGTAGGGACTATGGTCCTTTAAATACACATCTATACTCCTAAGAAACTCTCCTTGTACGTAAAGTACGTGTTATACATGTTATACGTACGTCCCGTCCGTATACCGCGTATACTGCGTACAACACCACGTAACCTCGGTTACCATTCCTCGTCACATAGCTCTACTAGATCCATCCTGGACCGTGCCCTTATTAACTAACTAGCTTCCTCCAACTCCTCTCCAAGTAGTCGTAATATCGTACTTAAAGCGTCCGTAACACTAACCCTCTAATATTTAATAGAAATTAAAATAATTTATATCCCTTTGTAACCAAGCTCCGTCTTAAACTTTTAATAAACTATAACTATTAAAGCTAGTAAGATTAGCTATAGAATGTCTTATTTAAGTAAGGACGCTATATAAACCATAGATTCATTCTTCCGTAACAGTTCCTTTCATCGGTAAAATATAGTCCCCTCTCAACGGCCTCAATGGTTGGTAGTTGACGCAATTGGCACGCAGTTGAGGGCATTTGGCAACTCGACCGACTAGCCTATGTCGTGTTTTTTTAACACGCAGCCTGCCTGCAAACTGCGCATTTGGCAACTACAATTGTATTTAGAGCCATTTACCTCTTTTATACTAATAGTATATTTTAGATAAATAAAGGCTACTTTAAAGCTATTTATAAGGCTAGCAAAAAAACTTATATTATTTTAGATAATTTAATATAATATGGCGATGGTTCTCTTCTATCTATTTACCTACCAACTTACCTACCTGCCTGCCTATATATTTACCTACCTACCTACCTACCTACCTGTGTCAGTGTCTGATTCAGTTTAGGGGAGGGGTCGGCCCGATCGATTGATTGATTGAATCGTTCGTAGTGTTCGTTGGCTGGTTATTCGAACGGTCGTCGTCTGGTTCTGGTAACGGTCGTCTGGTTTTAGGGCAGTCATCTGGTTCTGGCGACGGTCATCTGGTTCTGGCGACGGTCATCTGGTTCTGGCGACGGTCATCTGGTTCTGGCGACGGTCCTCTGCTAGCTGCCTCCTAAGGTAGGGAGGATGTAAGGAAGGGTAAAAAATAAGGTGGCTACAAAGGGGGTAACTTGGTAGAGGCACGTGTAGGCTATCGGAATATAGCGGGGACCCGATGCAGAGCTTCGTGTAGAGCCTCCGTACGCAGAGCTTCGCGCAGAGCCTCGTGCAGAGCTTCGTGCAGAGCCTCTGTACGCAGCAGGCCTTTTATCAGTATTCAATATCAATATAAGGGCGTATTGGAATTGATATTGAAACCAAATTTTACATTGAAGTTTTTACTAAATATTGAAACCAAATTACTTATATATAAAGTCTTAGCACGGTAATGTAGTTGTAGTCAAGCTCCGTACGGCTCTAAGCCTTGGTAAAGCTCCAGAATACAGCTGCCCTCTCGCCTCTGCTCTCGCCACTGTCGTCAACTTCACGATCCTTGGCTTAGTGTAGCTCCTTGGGCCCCCTTGACTCGCCAATACGCCAAGAGCTTCTCCTATTATCGCCCCCCCCCCCTCCCCCCCCCCCAAAGCCATAATATTACTAAGCAACCAACTTTTTAAGCACGCTGTACGCTTAATATTTGTAATTCCGAGTGAAATACAGTCCTATAAAACCGTTTACCATGCACCTAAAAATATTTAGCCTCCGCCGATATAGATAAAATAGACACATACCTTGTATTAAGGTGAGCTTTCCTTTAATAAATTCCTTATACTCTTCCTTATCACTACCAATAACGTCAAAAATAAGATAGTTAAAAGTTAGGTATATATAGGGCGCGTAAAACCGACAATATAGTATATAATGTTTATACATTTTAACTTTATTTGTCGTTTGCAAAACAAATTAGAATCCTTAGCATGTAGATCCCTAATTTCCACGTTAAACGCGCTTTATTGTCAATATAATGTCCCTATTAGTAAGTTAAAGCCAATATCGCTTTGCTATTTGCCCTATCTTAACGCGTTTCCTAGTATTATAGTACCTCCTGCAAAGAAGGCCCCAAAGCTAGGTAAAGGATATATAAACTAAGTAAAAGGGGGTGTTTTCCATAGTAATTTAATATTAGATAATTAAGTGCCCGTAGCAATATTAAAGGCCATAGTTAATTTATTTAGCCCTTGAAACTTAACATCATACTTAAATTGCTCTAATTGACGTTATAAACGCTCTAGCTTAGCCTGTTCTATATATATTCCTCTTATAGCGTATTAAAACTACTACTAGGTAGAGGAATCGCACCTACTCTTACGGATAGCTCGCTTAAGAAACTCACTATAATTATAGTGGAGTTCTTAAGTATATAGGTACTAGCAACGGATCCATGCCTTTAAGACGGCCTATATAAGCTTAATTAGATTAAACTCTAGTAAGTACAGTGGCAGATAGCGAAGGATATAGCTCTCCTTTTTAATAGCAGCTAAAATCTACGCATTAATATAAACTGGAAGGTTATCTATTATAATTACTATAGTCTAATTTAGATATTGCTTATAAAGCGTAGGAAATAGGCAGCCGTATAGCTACCTAATAAAGTCGTTAATATTAAAGTAGCCTTTATAGGCTTAATAGTAAACCTAGTCGTTAATTATTATAGCGGCGTAGATACTCTAAGTATTACCTCTTTAAAGATCGTCCTTATAGTATGCCTCCTTACTAACTAAAGCTTGCCCTCTTATCCACCAGCTAATCTTTTTATTAAAAATAGCCTTATTAAGGAATACCACAATATCTACCGGAAAGCGGCTTATATTATTATAATAGAGCTCCCTTAGCTATAAGTTATAGCCCTACGCTATATACCTACTTGCCTTCCTTAACTACCCTTCTTTTTTTAAGGCACAGTAGATTATAGAATAAGTAATATTAAGATTACGTTTATAATAGAGCCAGTACTAAATTTTATCTAGATATTTCTATTAGATAATCTATATTCTCTAAAGGCGTAGGTTATATGTATAAGTTACATGCACAGAGCCTGTGCACTATAAAGTCTCTTTATAGCTTAAAGCCCTAGGGGCTTATTAAAAGCATTAATTAACAATCAAGTCAAGATCATTAATTAATTAACCCATTTTATTAATAAACTGCTCTATATGCATTTTGTAACAGTTATAAGCCTAGTCCACCAACTTAAGAAGCTATTTAGCTATTACTTAATCATTTAAAGAAATTCTACCTTATTGTTAGACTCTAACACCTTATTATTAAGACGTAGACTTTAATAGAAATCCTACCTTAATTATTACAGGACAATTCTAATATAAGATTCCACAAGATTCTATAAAATTCCACCTTAATTATTATAGGACAACCCTAATAATAAGCACAATCTTAATAATAAGGACGATCTTAACAACAAAATACCATCTTAATTCCTTACTTGCCTATTAGTTAAATAACTTTACTAATAAGTTTATTAATAATAATCATCCTTAATAAGCTAGAAGACTGGGAATAATAGCTATAGCAACTCCAAGCCCTTATAAATTAGTAAATTTGGGCCTATATTAACCTAGCTATAGAAACACCTTAAGAAGGCCTACTTAAAAAACCACCCTATCTAAAGGTTATAGATTTTAATAAGAATGCAACCTTATATATATAGCTCTTAACGAATTAACAGTGTAGCTAGAATATATTGCATTGCAATAGGAGGCAAATTGCCGCCACGTGTGGCAAGTTGCCGTTACGTAAGGCAAGTTGCCGTCACGTGTTACCGCGGCACTAGCGTGGTAAGGATCCTTAAGTTCCTTACCCTTCTTTGTATTAAAAAGATAACATCTATCTATAACACCGCATAGTACATATTATTGTGATATATGTATTCTGCACGTTGTTAAAGCATACCAACACTGATTAGTGAGCGCGCACAGATTAGGAAACACGCAGGTAGCTTAGAAGACAGTTATACTATCTACCTTGCAGTAGATTGGAAGATAGTTGTACTTATCCACCTTTTATATTAGCCTATTTCAGTTAAAGAGAAGAAGAGAAACTACCTAGGAGTACTTATCTGGTATCCATAACAACTTCTAGACATCTCGTTCTATCTATTTTAGAAGACTACTGCGCAGAGCATTTTACCCTACTTAATTAACTCAAACTATCTCCTTAACCGCCTCCTTAACCGCCTCCTTAACCGTTCCCCTACCTTTACCTTTTAAACACCCTTACCTTCACCCTTACTTACCTAAATAATATATAATAAACAAGATGTTAGGAACAGAGAAAGACTGGGAGGAAGAAGTAGCTAAATAGGAAAATAGGATTAACCCAATAGAAGCCTCTAAAGATAAACTAACTGACTACCTATGATGCAAGATGTACCTATACATAGAGATACATAACTAGCTCGACTTAATACTCTAGGAATTGTTTTAGGGAGATTTTAAGGACTTTACGGTTGATATCTTTACGTAAATCCCCTTATACTGGCTTTAGTAACTACGTGACTGCCTAAATATTAGAGGAGTATAGGTTAATGTTAACCATAAATAAAACAAAACACTCCCTTAGTCTTTATATAATATAGCATAAGAAGAAGACCAAACTAAATAGAGCAGAGAGATGATTAAATTAGCCAATAATAAGTATAGACCGATGCTATTAAGATTAATTAAGGTATACATAACAGAGAGTACCTTAGAGGAGTAATAATAAGCTAAAGCTACCACAACCTAACTAACTAGTACACTAACTACCTCTACCTTTATACTATCTATTATACCTCAATCTACGACTATGTCCACTTTTACACTATCTGCTACGCCTTAACCTGTAATAACAACATAGTAACTCCACGTATAATCTACAGATGAGGAGAACCACCCTATCACTATAACTGGCTATGGCAAGGAAATTGCGAACGCAGCCAAGATATACACAGAGAAGCAGAAATATGGTGGCATAAATAAAAGCCTTAACTATAAATTAACAATATTCTATGATATCTGCAATCGAGCGGACGTACCCCAAGAAGCCTACCTTAAGGCATTCCCTACTATGCTAAAAGGACTAGCTTTAGACCACTTCTATATAAACCAACTATCCTACCTACCATTTGCCAAAGCTTGCGAGCACCTTTAGAATTTCTTTAAAGGACTAGGATTTCAACGCAAGAACCTAGACAAGTGGAACACCATTATACTTATAACAGTAATAGCAGGAAACATAGATAAGTCAACAAGCGAATATCTCTAATTGTTAATCCACAGACTTTATTAACTACAGCATGGCCTTAGACCTACCTTACAAACTATAGACTTCCTTTATAACAAAATCGTCACTTCTTGCTAGGGAATACTAGTATGCAGATATGCAGTCTCTGACCCACCGGATAACCTTAAAGCCCTTATTAACAAACTTCAATCGTCTATTACAGTATATGAGAAAGAGCATATAGAGAAGATATAAGCCTTCTTTACAGACCGACGGTTCTATAAAAGAGATAACAACTATGACCGCAGTAACCGCAACAACCCTCTGTATAACCGCAACCGAAAGAAACCACGTTGCTTCGTATGTAATAGGGAAGGATGTCGCTTATAAAGACATACTAAGGAGGAGCAAGAAGAGTCTAAAGCCAAGTTCAGAACTGCTAATAGAGACAGGTTTGGCAAATTTGACAACCGATTTAAGAAACGACTTAACCAATATATTATAGATTACGAGGATAACGATACCAACTCAAAAGAAGAGCTTGAGGAAGCTTTTTAAGCACTAACTATTAATGTAAGTTATGAGGCAACTGATAAGAACTTATAACTGAATATTGATTACTACTATACCTCCCTCGGCCAAGTGGAATAGCAGAAAGCGATTTTTATGGCCGCCACCCTAGCTGATAAAGCCTTTGGCCATTTGGTCACAACTATAGACAATATAGTACCTCTTATGACCGACTAGGACCCCTTTACCTATAATGCAACCACATCCACGTCCCGCTATACTGCAGACAAGTTTATAGGTATAATGATTAATATAGGAGCATCCAAACGATCCACAGCAGGATATGGCCAATTCTTGGCATTCCAGAGACTCGATACTGATATATAGGCATACAATGACCTAGAAAAAGACCTTGTATTAACCCAATCACCTACGATCTAACGAGTTAGCCAACGCCTTATTCTCTGTATTACGGCTATAACTTAGAACAATGGCACACATCTCTACTTATGAGATATTTTATAGGCCTATGTACAATTAGCTATAAGACTAAATCGAGACTTCTATATCAGGGCACCTCTCGAACTTAGTACGGCACTTAGAGTCTCACAAGGCACAATTCTAAAGGTTGTTAGACCTTTATACGGCATTCCTAAGGCAGGCAATTATTGGTTCAAGACTTACTATAACTACCATATTAAAGAACTAAACATGAGCCAATCTACTTATAACCCCTGCTTACTCCACCTTAACAACCCCACAAATTTCGGAATAGTTGGTTTATAGACTGATGACACCCTCCTACTAGCCAACTTAGTCTTTGCAGCTTTAGAATAGGAGAAGATTAAGAAAGCTAAGTTCCCAACCAAGGAACGCGAATAACTTACGCTAGAATACCCAATTAAGTTTAACGGAGGCATTATCCAACAATAGAATTATATAATCACGCTTACGCAGGAGCGCTAATGCCAGAACTTGACCCTTGTTAATATTAAGGAAGCTATTACAATAACTAGTTCCAGAGGCACTGTTCGCACAGCACTTATACTTAAGGACCAATACATCGCCCAATGAGCAAGAGGAGCTTATATTGCGTCTATATGCTAGCCTAAAGCTTCTTTTGATTTATCCTACGCTGTCTAGGTGATTAACCCTAACGAGAAAGACGCAAAACTGCTTAATAAGAGGATTTAGTGGCAAATTAAGAACCCAATAAGAGGTTTAAACTTTATTAAACTCGACATAGAGATATTATAACTACTTGTATTCACTAATTCCTTATTTATAAACAACAAGGATCTCTTATTACAGATTGGATACATCCTGGTACTAGCAGACTTATTAAATAAGGCGAACATCGTTTACTGGTCCTTAGTTAAGTGTAAGAGAATTACTAGAAGCGTACTAGCCTCCGAATTATATACTATAGCCCATAGTTTCGATATTGGCGCTACAATTAAGGCCATAGTTGAATTGCAACTTAATATCAGCCTACCGCTTATCCTTTGCACCGATTTAAAGTTAATCTACAAATGCCTCGTTAAACTAGGAACTACACAGGAGAAGAGACTTATGATTAATATTATATGCCTACGTTAGTTATATAAAAGACGCGAAATAGCTAAAGTTAAGTGGATTGATGGAGATAGTAACCCTATAGACGCTATAACTAAAAGCAAACCGTTATTAGCTCTTAAGCGACTTATTAACACAAACCGAATCGAGTTAAAGATAGTAGAATGGGTAGAACGTGCTACTGACAATAGCACTGATATAAAGGCATAAGGAAGGAAGGAAGGAAGGAAGGAAAAAAAGAAAGAGAAGCGTATATATGGATTTTCGAACTGCACAGTTGTAGGATACTAGTCCTCCGCATTTTCTAAAGTACTCCCAGTGTAGCTAGAATATATTGCATTGCAATAGGAGGCAAATTGCCGCCATGTGTGGCAAGTTGCCGTTACGTAAGGCAAGTTGCCGTCACGTGTTACCGCGGCACTAGTGTGGTAAGGAACCTTAAGTTCCTCACCCTTCTTCGTATTAAAAAGACAACATCCATCTACAACACCGCATAGTACATATTATTGTGATATATGTATTCTGCACGTTGTTAAAGCATACCAACAAACAGAAAGCATATAAAAATAGTAAACAACACTATAACCAAAATATAAAGTATTTCCTAAGATAGGAAGATTATCTTTAATAGATCCGCACCTAGATTATATCTATAGTATTAATTTAGAAGAAGCTACTACTTAACCCTTTCCTTATAGTTAAGGAATGGCTAATTTAGTTAAAAGAAGACACTAAGTTCTTAAAGAACTTTATAATAAGGAAGGTACAGCTATAGTACATAGAATTACTTAAGGGACTTAAGCAGATAAAGCTTACCTAGTAGCTTAACTAATAGGAGTATATAATAAAGATAGCAGAGAAGCATAATCTTCTATAAATAACTAATAGGATCTAGCTAATAGACCTTATAAATATAATACAACCTATAAGCAAAACCTATTTTGTTATATATACTAAGTAGGTAAATAATACAGGAAAGGCTTACTTATTAGCATACCATAAAGTAGCAATAGAGCTATAAGAAGCATTCGCAAACCTCCTAAAAGTTATACCATCCTTAACTATTAGAGGGAGTGCATTTAATATAGACTTCGCGGAAGAGTCTAAAGAGGATATCTCTATTGCTACTAAAGTCCAAAAAGAAAGAGGGAATAGCTTATTTCGCAGTTAAAAAAGGGCAGGGATAAATTTAACTAAAGAAACGTCTTCTAAAAAGTTAAAAAACCTAAAATGCCTAGCATATAATATAAGGGGACATACCCTTCCTAACTGTTAGTATCTATTTAAGTGCAAGAGGCCTAAGGGATTTAATACTAAGGGTATATAAACAAAAAAGGTATATAAAAAGGTAGAGCATAATAAGGATTTAGCTACGTAAGTGGAATAACTTAAGCTTAAGGAATTAAATGTTAATAAAGCTTAATAATAATAGGATAAGAGCTAGGAGACAGTTAAGATCAAAGGAGAAGCCAATGCAATATTCCTAGAATTGTATTATACTGGTTAATTCTATCCACTAAAGCTATTAACTATTCTTAACTTAGGAACCACTCTCCATATCTTTAAGGGCAATAGTAGATTAACACCCCTTAATTGATATGCAGACACCCCCTACTAATTAAGTTTAGTTCCTTCCTAATCAAGTTAGAATTATATAAATTTAGGTTATTTGCATCTGCATCACGAAAATTAAATTATTAAAATATAACTTTTATAACTGTAATACTGATTATGTAGTACTCTATAAGGCACCCTATAAACTTATTTAAATACTACTGCCTCTGCTTGATGTCTATAAACTGCCTCTACAAGTACGCCGACGCTTACGCTCGCGCTCACGCCTGCGCCTGTGCCTAATGCAGGTCGGTCTTACCACGCTAAAGGGAGCGCGGTTGCGCCAACCTGTATGCATCCTACGCCCGCGCCCACACCCACACCCACGCGTAGTATACTTAGTATTCTGTTTAAATGCCGATGGCTCGCAATAAGTTAATGTATCAACGCGAACAGAGCTAGTCAAGCGGTCGCGGCGGCGCTTAACAGTTAGAGGTAAGGCAAATGCGAGGTTTTAGGTATGGGCGCGCGATAGTCGCGCACTAATACAGATGCAAACAACTTAAATTTACGTAATATTCTAACTTAATCAGGAAGGAACTAAACTCAATTAGTGGGGGGTGTCCACGTATCAATTAGGGAGTGTCCGCATATCAATTAGGGGGTGTCAATCTATCGTTGTCCATCTTTAATAACCTCTCTTATTTTTATAATTTTAGGAAAGCTCTAAGATATAAATATATTATTGCCGGCAGCTTAGAAGTACCTATACTAGGCTATAGCAATATTACTATCTAAGTTATAAAACTAAATAAGAGTAAGGGAATCCTATGTCTTAAGGACGCTGCCTTTTATATAGACTTTAATATAAACCTAGTATTATTCTATCTACTTTAAAAATAAGGATACTACTGGGACAATAAAGGATACAATAATCTTCTAGTTTAAAAAGATAATATAATCCTATATTAAATAGAAGAACATTATAAACAATAAACTATTAAATACGTCCAACTAGGAAGTCTATTAGCGTTTAATATAAGCTAACTACTACGCTAATAATAGAAGCGTAGAGTATTATTAAGAGGTATTTGTTTAGATACAAAAGGTAATACATAACTATAGTATCTACGTCTAGGTCATCCAAAACCTATAAGCCTTTATTATTTAGGTATTAATGCCCTAGGGGTTAAGCTTTAAGGCCCTAAGATAATAGAATATTAATACTACAGTCTTGCTAAAATCAAGCGCTCGGTATTATAAAGGTTCTTAAAACAGAATATTAATAAACCTTATCTTAATCTCTATATTAACTGGACTAACCTTAAAAAAGCATATATTAAATTTATACAAGTTATGCTTATCTATAACACCTTCTTAAGAAGATCCTTCCCATATTTTATAACAATGTATAGTAAGGAGAAGGAGACACTATAAGTACTTAAAGATTTTATATAATGGATTTGTCTAAGGTATAACCTTAAAGTTAATACTATTAGATTAAACAATAAGCTAGGGAGAAGGAGAATTCTTAAATGGCTATAGATGCAAGGGATTATATTTAAGCATTTAGCGCCATATACTTAAGCTTAAAATAGTACCGCTAAATGCTTAGGGGGTATAATTATTAAGAGAGTATATATAATAAGAATTGCTACTAATCTACTACACAATCTATAGAACAAGATAGTTAACTATATAGTCTACCGTTAAGATTAAACGCTACGGGAAAGCAATAGTTAGAAATCGCTATATAAGAGGTTCTATATGTAACGGGACTAGCCTAGTTACAGTAGAAATATCTTAGTAAAACACTCAACAGATAAATTCCGACGCTTTAATTAAATTCTACCAAATTCTGCCAAGTTAATTAAATTCTGCTAAATTCCGCCAACTTAATTAATTTCTACCAGTTTCTACTAAATTCCACTAACGTAATGGAATTTAGTTGAAACCTGTTAAAATCCGCGTGGGCTTATGCCTACGTGTCTACTGCCAAGACCCTAAATATTTAGTTATAAGTTTCCTATATTTCTTTCTTTTCTTTACGCAACGTCTTGTACTCTACAAGAGCTATATACCCTTAGATTTAGATAGAATTTATATTATTCCTTTAAAGCTTCCTTAAAGCCTCTTTACGCCCTTATATTATATTGAAACAACTACTATTAAAATAGTAAATAAACCCAAATCCGCTTTAATAACTATAAGTATTATATCCCTAGTTAGGGAACAGTTAACTATAATACAACAGTCCTTTATAAATGCCTTAGCTCAGTAGCAGGCTACACTAGAAGCCTAATATTAGTAATTAATAGAAGCACTCTATAAAGAACTTTGTAATGTTAAGGCACTTACGTTAAAGACCCTAATAACAACGCCTGTAAATAAGATTAAAGTAACCGTATCTAAACCTGGCCCGTTAAATACGAACACTAAGCTAGCAATAGTAGCTTAACCTATATCTATAATAAATTCAATACCTACTATAAAATCTAAAAAGCTCCCTAATCCTCTAATATTTAATAGAAATTAAAATAACCTATATCCCTTTATAACCAAGCTCCGTCTTAAATTTTTAATAAACTATAACTAATACCCTACTAAAGCTAGCAAGGTTAGCTATGGAATGTCTTGTTTAAGTAAAGATGCTATATATACTGTAGATCCATTCTTTTATAACGGCACCTTTATTAATTTTAAAATCTTTATCTCTTTGCTAGAATGAATATATAATAACGCCAGCCGTAAATATATAGCTATTACCAAACTTAAAAACCTATAATAACGAAACCGAGACTTTACTAGCTTCTTTTTGGAATTTTTAGACCTTATTAGCGAACTAGATTGAAATAAAGCCGCTAGAGTTACTGCCCTTTAATAAACTATCTTGGATAAAATTAAAGCCTAGTTAGTAGGTAGAGAACTGCCAAAAAACCTATCTAAATTTGCTATAATATGTTAACAAATTAATAAGGACCTTTAATATAATAAGCAGACTTATTCTCTAAAGTTAACCACACCTTATGTTTAAAATACTATAAACCTAGTATATACCCTAAAGCACGACCTGTCTCTAAAACCTAAAAGCCCTATATATAACCCTATAGACCTTAATGCCGCTTAATTCTATGCACCCTTGGGAACTAACAAATAAAGAACTCAAGCCATAAATGGAGAATGCTTTAGATGCGGTAAAAAGGGATATATTTAAAAGCATTGCCGAACTTACCCCTTTAAAAGGGTCTGCTGTAGTTCCTCCTGTTCTTTAAGCCGTACTTATTTCTCAAATTATACCCGCTCTATAAATCGTACTTAGACGCTATAAAGTATCTCGCCTTTAGTTAACTTGGAAAACAAATCGTCCTAGGGCTAAGTTATGCCCTAAGATAAGAAGTAGAAGAGTATAAGTGTCTAGGCTCTTCTAGCGCTAATATATAACACGACTCCCTTAATATACTTAGCGAAATTTAAATACTTAGAAAATAGAGGGAAGTATAAATCCTTATAGACAGCAGAGCCACTAGTATAGGCTTTATTAATATAAACTACGCAAAAACTTAACGTCTAAATTTAAAGAAACTTAATAAGCCCTAAGGCCTATAAGGCTTTAACGGCAAACCCTTAATATATAGCGAACTAACGCACTATGCTTTTGTAAAATTGCGGATAGGCAAATACCTTAAATACGTTTCCCTATTTATAATACCTTTAAAGCATTATAAGATAATACTTAGACATAGATGGCTGAAATAACACAACCCTTTAATTAGCTGGGTTAAAGAAATAATAAAGTTCCGTATAACCTACTGCTGAAGTTATTGCTTAAAAAACCATTTACCCTACAAATATATATATAACTATTGTCACGGCACTGTCCTGACGCATACTGTCTCGTACTGTCTCGTACTGCTTCCTACTGTTGGCTGGCCCACCACTAGCGCCTTGGCGGCCGCCCCTACTATTTATATACGATACCCCCTTTTACCTCCTTCTCCTCTTCATACCACAATGTAGTTATTCAGCCTATTAGCATTATAGCACTGTGACAGTTTGTGGTATCTCCTCTTGCGCCCCATCGCGATCTTTATTCCCCTCAGTCTACTATCTCTGTTTTCCCAGTATAATTGCGACCCAGCGCGACCAACAACACTATACCACAATCCTAAATAATCTCAGTATTGTCCTAGACAATCTTAGTATTATAGCCAGCCTTACAGATTTCAATTACCCTGCCTAGATCCCCTAAAATGGGTAACCAGAATACCCTATTGGCGAACACACGTGAAGCGCTCGCCTGCCTCTTTAATACCTCCTATACTAATATTGCCTAGGCAATTAGGAGTGGTCCGGAGTACCTTAAGGACCTCAATATAGTAGGAACATTTCAGCACCTCTCCATATATATAACCTTTTTAACTAGCGTTGAGAGCGGTCTCCAAACAGTCTATAATAAAGGCCGGACCCTGATTAAGAAGGCATCTGACAAAATACAAAGCCTATTGGACGCGTCTAGTATCTGGAACTGTGGGGGAGTATCTGTTAGCCATTACGAACTAATGCAGCTAGCAGAATGGCTCCAGTCCAGCGAACCTCAGGCGCCCCTCCAGCAAACCCTTGATTAAATCCTCCAACGGCTAAACAAAATTGAAGATAAATAAAACCCCCCCCCTACAGGCGAACCGCACCTAGGCCGCCGTAGCTGTGCTCCTATAGCATAGGGAACCTACCCCCCTAAAGATAATAACCGGGTATATAATTATAATACGACCAAATACAGAAAAGGCAGAGGAACTTAGGGGATAATTAGAAACAGAAGTTCTTATAGAGATTTATAAGGAGGTCCACGACGCCGTCGCAGTCCAATACCTTAGGAGTGGAGACATTAGAGTCACCCTAAAGGACTAATAGGCAAAGGAACGGGCCGTAAGGGCAGGGGACAGGCTAGGAGAGCGTATTAGCATAAAAGTGCTTCGTAAAGATTACCTAGTTAAAGTCCTGTTGGTTCCCATAAGCCTTAGGGTAGAAAGGGGACGCTAGGCGGATAATACAGCAACTATATAGGAGATAGTAAAATAAATGGAACGCCTTATACTAGGACTTATAATTACCCAGATCTAATGGCTTTAATAGGAAAATATAAACTAAGTATATAATAAGAACAATGAGAGGATATAAGGGGCGCTAGAGACTCGCTAGGGAGACAATAGATGAACATATAGCTCCCTTATTGTCAGCGTATATACACTAGGAATGCAAAAACTCCTTATCTAAAAAGGAATAATTATAAATGGCCTTATATATAACACAAGGCTCTACAACCACAGACTATGCCTGGAATGATGTTATCGCTACGTATAATAGGGACACACCCAATCCACATACGCAGCACAGGCGTGCTGCGGCCACTGTGTAGGCCCCTATAATATAAGATAATATACAAATTAAGACTAAATAAAATATGTGAACTGTTACCGAAGTACATATAAGGCGTGGGAGAGAGAAGACTGCATTAAATATAGAAGACGGAAGGAAAGGGCTTAATAGTTATAGGAATAACTGCACGCTAGGTTATATAAATGGAAACAACAGGTAATAAGCTAGGGGGACGCAGGTGTCTTTCTAGCGTTTCCTACCTTTAATACTAGGGGGCTAAGCCAGCCATCCTAAGCCTTAATAGGCTAAAAGCGACGCCGCGTGATATTACCAGACCGAATAGGGATATAAGGGACACATAGGACACAAGGGAGAGGACGCCCAGTAGGAAGACCCCTATGGACGGCTATAGCAAGTTTAAGGCCGGGATAATTAAGAATTAGATTTAACGCGGTAAATATAACATATATAGCTAGCTTATAAGGGGCATATAGCTAACCGGTAAGAATGGGGGAAGAACTAGAGACAATAATAGACTTAGATTTAGAAAGGCTAGTAGGAATATAAGACATAGAGATAGAAAGCTCTATATAAAATAAGTAGTGGCCAGGGAGTAAATATAGGAGATAGAAGTTCTAAACATTTTAGAGAAAGTGGAAATGGAAGAAGTAAGGAGCGAAGGAGAGGTAAAGGACCCCCGCTGGGGGTCCGCTACTTGACTATTATATAGTATAACTGCGGCAATACGAACCACTGTCTAGTAAGGCCCCTACTAGACAGTCTAGACCCAGAGAAACACTATATTCTTGCTATATAAGAGCCGTATTATAATACCTATATATAATTAATATACTGCCCTTAAGGATTCTAGCTCCTGTATAAACCAAAAGCAGCCATACGCGTATGCTTTATAATTAGTAAAAATATCAGCCTTGCCTTATGGTTATAGCAGGCAGTTAACCTAGATATTACAGTTATAACTATCTAGATATATAGGGGACTAGTATAAATCATTAATGTCTATAACCCTAGGGTCGAAGGGGTAGCATAGATAGAGAATATTATATCTATAATAAGCTTGCTAGAAACTGAATACGCGGAGTTTATTCTACTAGGAGACATGAACCTCCACTACCTATAGTGGGGGGGCATCCATGTTGCTGCTGATTGATAGGTAGAGTGCCTACTAAGAGCTATAGATAATGGGGGCCTTAAGCTAGCTACTCCCCCAGGTGTAATTATATAGTAATAGGGCACTGCCAAAAGTATAATTAACTTTACGATTATGGACGAAAACCTATACTAGAGACTTAAAAGGTGCTCCCCTAAAGAAGAATAGGTACTTACCTTAGACTATATCCCTATCTAGATACAACTAGATCTAGACATTAAGGCGTAACTAAATGGCAAAAGATACGCAATAAGGAAGCTTAATATAGATAGCTTCCTTAATATAATTAAATAACAACTCTAAGACCTAGAAGAAATCCACCTAATACTAAATAAGTAAGGCTTATTGGCTACCCCTAAGGAAATTAATTAAAGACTAGAAAGGATCTAGGTAGTAATTAAAAGTAGGCTAGAAGAGCACTACCTAGTTTTAAAACCGGGCCCCTATGCGCGATATGCATGGTCCGCATAGTACGCGGCCCTTGTAGCTAGCTAATGACGAGCAAGGAGGAAATATATAAGCAGCCATAATTCTAAGGATAAGAGATAATATAAAGATATAAGAAACTAGCTAAAGAATACCCTAAAAAAAGAAGTAAGGAATAACTAAAGATAGTTTATAAACGAATATACTACTAACCTAAGTCTCCCCTATAATAAGGGCCTTTGGACCATAGCGAAATAGGTAAAGAAAAAGGCGGGACGCCTAGTAGAAGATCTATACCTACCACCCCTACAAAGAGTAGGCGAACTATAGGCTATAAGCAATAATAATAAGAAGGTAAAGATCCTTATAGAAAGATTTTTTCCTTAACCGGCTCTAGTAGACCTTAGCGATATCACCGGTAAAACACTGGTGACTCGCCTAAGGGTCAACAGCGATATAACAATTAAAGAAATGGCTAGAACTATTAGCCGCCTCTTAAACAATATAGCACTAGGACTAGATGGGATCCTAAATAAAGCCCTAAAGACCTATAGACCACTTATAGCACCTTGGCTTATAGATGTAGCCAGAGCATGCTTTGTAATAGGCTACTACCCATAACTTAAAAGATCTATAATAATGGTCGTCTTATAAAAAGAAGGCAAAGTAGACTACTTAATCCCAGAAAGCTACCGCCCTATTGCCTTAGAAAACACCCTAAGCAAGATCTTAGAAAAGGTTATAGCGGACCACATAACAGATATAGTAGAGGAACACGCCCTACTACCATAAAGCTAAATAGGGGCAAGAAAGAATCGCTTAATACTATTAGCACTTACACTACTTGCTACTACTATTAAAACTGTATAGGCTATACGAAAGGACTTTATAGTATTAATACTTAGCCTAGATATCAGCGGCGCCTATAATAATATACCCTATAAGCGTCTCCTATATATCCTTAGGGTAAAGGGCTTCCCAGAATAGATTATTTAATTTATTTAAGGATTTATAGGCCAGAAAGAAATATTACTAGTCTTTAGTAGATACCAGAGCCCCCCTACTACAGTTGTAATAGGAATACTATAAGGATTACCTCTGTCGCCTATACTTTTCCTCTTCTTTATAAGCAACCTGCTTGACACCTTTAAGGAAGGGGCGACCTAGGGGATAGGCTTTATTAATGACACAAACCTAATTATATATGGGCCAACAGCCGCAGAGAACTGTAGGACACTAGAGAAAGCCTATAATACCTATATAGAATGGGCAAGATAATATAGAGTCCAATTCTTACTAGAGAAATACCAGCTAATCTATTTTATAAAAAAACATAACTAATCTGCAGATCTTTAGCATACAATCTATATCTAAGGCTTTGGGGGTTAACCGGTTTAAGGCCTAAGGGTATTAGGAGTATAGGTAGATAGTAAGCTCCGGTGGAGCGTATATGCGGCATAAGTGGCCTATAAGGGCTAAGTATAGTATATTACTATGTCTAGGATCGTTAATTCTATATAGGGTCTATACTTCTAGAGGTCATGCCTACTATATATAGCAGTTATCCGGCCAACCATAATGTATAGATCTAGCATTTGGGCCACTGGAGAAACTAAGAAAGGCCCCCCTAAATCACTCCTTAAACCACTCTAAAAGGTCCAAATAGCCTACTTTAGGAGTATAATAGGCGGGTATAAGCGAACGGCCACAGCACTGCTTAAAAAGGAAGCTAATATTCCCCCCCTATAACTATATATTAAAGCCGATGCAATGCAAAGGGTGTAAAAGGAATGCAACTTTAATGTTATAAAGTATATTAAGATACGCCTAAATAAACTATAAAGGGACCCTAGGGTGCCCTGTAGGAGAAGGAACCAACAACCCTAAAGTAGGGAAGATATATTAGGAAAACAGGTAGAGAAAGTAGAAGAAGAATAGTGCGGCGCTAGGGCCCAGGCCTATATAGAGGAGGAAGGGAGACGTATAAGAGGCCAGTAAAGATAATAGTAAGGGAGAGAAAGGAGCTAAAGTAGAGCATAAAAGAGTACTAGAAAACTATCTACCGTAATATAATACTGGTTGGACCGACGCTGGAGAGATAAATAGGAGTTAAAAGTATAGAGGTAGATTTAGGCAAGGGGAACCTAAGCTATAGCATAGGTAATGCTATAGGGGGTAAATACCTAAGGGCTCTAAAAGGGCCTAACAAAGGTAGAAAATATAATGGCAACACTTTTAAGGACAGGAATAATAGGACTAAAAGATTAGCTTTACTGGGTAGGTGTTCTAGTAGGTAGCCTAAGGTGCGAATATAGCTGGCTAAGACAGACACTAAAACACGTAATACTATTATGCCCCTTACGTACTAACCGAGAAGTAATGCTCTTAGTAGCTGGCATAGAAAACTATAATACACTACTCTTAATATAGAAAGGCCTTAAGGTGGCTACCTAGTGGCTTATTAGCCAAAATGTGCTAGACCAGTTCTGGGTTGCAAAGGAAATAATAATAAAAGGTAAAGGGGCGAGTAACAGGCGCCCCCTAATAACTCTATAGGAGTAGAGTATAGTGTATAATACTAGCGCGTCTGTAGGTTTGTTATAGCAGTAGTAGTTCCTAAGGAGGTTAAAAAGTAAGGTAGTAGAGTACCACTGGTGACTTATAGGCGACTTATAAGCGAGCCCCAAAAGGCGGGGAGACGGATTACAGGGTTTTCTTAAATAGAGTTTTCTCCCTATATGTATATAAGGAGTAGTCCGTGTGGGCCCAACAGGGATCCAAATCGGACGTTAAGTAATGAATAATAATAATAATAATAAAGGCCGGACTGTAAAGTCCTAACTTAAAGAAGCTTAGCATAGAATCAACTCCCTTAAGATACTTAAATTATATATAAAGTGTTATAGGACACCTCCGTAACACCTTATACACGTCCACCTGTTTCCACCGTCTTGACCTCTATGTTAACGACTTAGTTAATTAAGACACATAACGGCAATTTACGGCAATTTGCCGTCCTCTACTATATTTCGCCACATTCCGCTAAGATCCGCTAGGACTATAACCTAAAGCCTATTCCGCCCTATATATGTGTTAACTAAGCAACTAAGTTAATAATATATACCCCTTTCCTCCCGTTTTCTTACCTTCTTTCCTTACGCAATGTCTTAACTTTATTATATAGTTTATGTATATAGCTTAATAATATCTACTTCGCTATATATTATTATCGCTTATGCTTACTCTATGACACTACATTGCGTCAACCCTATATACCACCCTTTGAAATGCAGAATAACCCCAAAGCCCCTATAATAGCCGTTGGCATTATATCCGTACTCTAAGAATAATTGGTAGAAATATAGAAGTCCTTTATAGACGCCCTTATACAGAACTAAGCTACTTTAACTTAATAATAAGCCAAACAAGAAGTATGATACTAGTAATTAATTAAAGACCTTTAAGAAGAAATCCGCACCCTTAAGATGCCTATATTAGGGCCCTAAGACCAAATACTATCTCTAGAGATAAATACGCGGAATAAGAGCCCCAAACCTATAGTAGTTACTTACCCTAAACTAACTACTACACTGTAATAATCTGAACGACTACTAAACCCTCCAATATTTATTAATAAATAATAAGAACTCCAATTATTCCTAAACCGGCTTAAAAATAAGCTAACTAGTAACGCTAACCGCTACCTAACTAAAGCTAACTGACTCTACTACGCCCTAAGTTAATTAGGAGGAGATATAGCTAACCTTATTAAACCTTTTTAACCGAACTCAGTACCAAGCCTAATTGTACTTCTTAAAGCCATATATGATAACCTGAACCGCTAAGCTACTATTTAGAGAAAGATAAACCATATAACTTAAGGAATAAAAAGCTTTCTAGTATACTTCTCCGAATTCAACCGTTACGCAAAAGAAACAGGCTGGAACGACTCCGTACTAATTAACAGCCTTATTAAATCCCTAAGCCCCAAACTAAAAACCTCCCTAATAGGTGTAGACCTACTAGGAGCTCTTAATGCCTGCGTAAACGTTATTAATAAACAATATAATAATATACTACGCCTAACACCAAAGTCCGCTCCTTAATATAATATAATAAACCTATAAACATCTACTAAGTTATCGTCTCAGCCTAAGCACCCTAACGCTATGGATATTAACACTAGAACCCTAGGATATGCCCTACTAGGGTCCTTTAAATAAGAATAACGCACTAAGCTAGGCCTCTGTTTTAAGTGTGGAAGTAGCTCCTATCTCTCTAACCACTACTCCGTCCCTATGCCCCAATGCAAATTACAAACGGCCAATACTAGCAGCCGTTTACCGTATTAATCCTCTAGTTACTGTCCCTAATCTCCACCTAGTTCCAGCCCCGCATCTAGTAAGTACCACTTATAAGGATAAAGCTACAACCGACATACTATAAGAACTCCACCCTAATTGCCTCTAAAAGAAAGGTCCTAGAGCTAAGTCACTCTCTAGAATGGCGCTGCCTTAAGATCTTATTAAATGCTTTAGATATCATAAACTCTAACTCTTAGGATCACAGCATAACTATTAACTGTTACCTTCGGCAGAATAATTAATAGGTTAATACTTAAGTCCTAATTAATATAGGAGCTAGTGGTATAGGATTCATTAATAAGATCTTTATATAAAATAATGGTTTTACTCTAACCCCCCTTGACTGGTATATTAACATATTTGGATTTGATGGCAAACGTACTATCTTAGGCCGTATTACCTATGTAGTATTCTTAAGACTCTAATATCTAAACTATAAAGAACTGATTAAGCTTTTTATTACTACTCTAGGTTACTTAGTAATCCTTAAACAACCCTAGATAAAGCTATATAAGGTAACTATTAATTGGGATAACCTTAAGCTTCTATTTACCGCCTCCCGTTGTAAGTAGAAGTATCTTACGACTTACTACTTAGACCCTATACCAAAATCTAGAAAATCCACTAAGATCCACCAGTCTAAAATTTCTACTAACGTCTACCCTACACCTAAAAAGTCCACCCAATTCCACCTACCTAAGAATTCCACCAACATCCACCAAGAACCCAGAAATTACACTAGACCACATAAACTAACTCTAACTACTACACCCCAAACCAAGCAGAAGCTTAAGCTTAATATATAAAAGTACTAGAAGAACTGGTATTCTACCATAAAAAGGATACTTAAAGAACCTAAACCTAAATCTGATACCAACTTTATACCTAATACTAAGCTTAAACCTAAATAAGAAACTATATAAGAAACTAAGGATAATCCAAGCTCGCTTAACACCTTAGATATTTATATAATTGGAGCTACCCCGTTAGCATAACTCGCCAAGAAACCTAAATATACGATCTTTGCTGTTATAATGGCCGATATTAAAAAGGCCTTAGCACTAAAGAAACACACTAACCCTGCCATAAAAGTACTAGTATGCCACTATAACAACCTAGAAGTATTTTTACAAAAGAAAGCTAATAAGCTAGCAGAACACCGACCATACGACTATAAGATCGTACTTAAAGAAGGAAAACAGCTAGGATTTGGACCCTTATATAGAATATCCCAAAATGAACTCTAAGTGTTATGGAAGTACTTAGATAAACACCTAAGTAAAGAATTTATTAGAGCAAGCTCTTTGCCTATAGCTATACCTGTAATCTTTGTTAAGAAACCTAGCGGCAGTCTACGCTTCTATATAGACTACTAAGCTCTTAATACTATTACTATTAAGAATTAGTACCCGCTCCTGTTAATTTAAGAGACACTAAACTGATTAAGTAAGGCTCGCTACTATACAAAACTCGACCTTATCTACGCATTTAACCGCCTCTATATTATAAAAGGAGATAAATGGCTTACCGCATTCCGTACTAGATACGGACTATTTAAATACTTAGTAACGCTGTTTGGCCTCGCAAATGCCCTAAGTTTATTCTAACACTTTATAAATAATACCTTACAACCTTACCTGGACGTTTTCTATACTGCTTATATTAACGACATCCTGGTATATAGTAATAACCTGGCTAAATATAAGAAACACGTTGACCTTGTCTTAAAAGCCCTATGTGGAGCTAGACTACAATTAGATGTAGATAAATGCGAGTTCTATAAAACAGAAGTTCTATACCTTGGACTTATTATCTCTATAGACGGCATATAAATGGACCCAAAGAAGATTAACGTAATTATAAACTAGCAAGAACCCAAGAACGTTAAGGACGTAAGAGCCTTTATAGGATTTACTAATTTCTATTAACGGTTTATTAATAACTTCTCCGCCCTAGTTTTACCTCTTATAGCTCTAACCCGAAAGGACAAAGCCTTTATCTTTAATAAGGAATGTAAGAAGGCCTTTACCTATCTAAAAGTTATGTTCACTACCGCACCTATACTTTAACACTTTGACCCGAACCAAAAGAGTATTATAGAAGCTAACTTATTTAACTACGTCACTAGAGGCATTCTGTCTCAGTATAATAAAGAAGGGGTACTGCACCCTATAGTATACTTCTTAAAACGACTAAGTCCAGCTAAATATAACTACAAGATCTATAATAAAGAATTATTAGCTATTATTAGATGTTTTGAATAATAGCAACCCAAACTAGAAGGCACTGGATTTCTAATTAAGGTCCTTAGCGACTATAAGAATCTATAGTACTTTACAACTATAAAATAGCTAAGTCATTATTAAGCCCGCTAGTTAGAATATCTGTCTTATTTTTAATTCTTAATTACGTACCGCCTAGGCGTTTAAGGTTAAAAACCTAATGCCCTAACTTAACGTTTATAAGATATAACAGCACAGGAAGAAGCGCGCGCCTACCACAATTAAACCCTGCTTTGTCCCAAATTATTTAATTCCCTGGCTAAAGACCTTATGGTATATGTCCTTAAAATGACTAATTAATCAATTAAATAGATTATAATTAATAAATACCCAAACGACAAGTTTATCCAAGAGATACTTAAGCTAATTTAAGATGGCGTTAGACGCTCCAAAAAGATCTCTCTAAGTAAATATAAAGTTTGTAAAGACTGCTTGTACTACTAGAACCGCCTAGTTGTCCCTAATTATAATAAGCTTAAGCTTAAGCTCCTTAAACACGTACATAACCTACCAGTAGCCGGCTACCTAGGCCGAGGAAAAACCCTAGAACTACTCCAATGGGAGTACTACTAGCCGAATATATATAACACGACATAAAGGTACGTCTCTAGCTACTATACCTGCTAACAAGCCAAAGCTTTGCATAAGACGTATAACGGCTTTTTAAAGCCACTGCCTGTTCCGGACCGAAGATAGAAGGACATCTTAATTAACTTCGTTGTTGATCTCCCCAAAAGTAAAGGCTATACGAACATTATAGTAGTTATAGACTGACTATCTAAGATGAGACACTTAATCGCCTGCCCTAATATATTAGCACCTGCCGTTGCCTAACTATTTCTAGATTATATATAGACACTCCACAGACTCCCTAAAACAATTGTCTCTAATAGAGGCCGCTAGTTTGTTTTAGTATTTTAGAAAGAACTAACTACCTAACTCTGCATTAAAGCACTATTGTCTACGGCATATTACCCGGAAACGGATGGTTAAACAGAACGTGCAAATGCTATAATGGAACAGTATATTCGGATATACACGTCGTATCTATAGGACGACTGGATGGACTGGCTTATATTTGCCGAGTTTACTATAAATAACTCTATCTTAGAAACCATAAAGGTCTCCCTATTCCTGGCTAATTACGGCTAGCACCTGCGAATGGGTTTTAAACCCTTTAGTAATGTTCCTTGTCTAGCTTATTAGGCCTTATAAGTTATAGAAGCAAACGAATTTATAAAGAAGATGGAAGAACTATAGGAGTTTCTTACTAATAAAATAATATAGGCCCAGTCTGTCTATAAAGCCGCAGTAAATAAGAACCAAACCCTAGCACCAGCTTACTAAATTAGTAACTTTGTCTGGCTAGACGCAAGAAATCTAAATATAAAACGACCTACTAAGAAACTTAATTAGAAGAACGCCGGCCCTTATAAGGTTAAAAAAGTTGTCTCTCCTTATACCTACCAACTGAAGCTCCCTAATACGGTTAAAATCCACCCTGTATTCTATACGTTAGTCCTCCGCCCTGCTACCCCTGTATCGGACGCCCTGCCTGGATAGATCTAGGACCCTCCCCTACCAGTTAAGGTGGATGGTGAGGATGAGTACTTTGTTAAAAGAATTGATGATATTAAGTACGATAAATGGAAACGCCAGTATATATACCTTATAAAGTGGAGAGGCTTTACTGAACCCTTATAGGAACCTATTGACTCTATAGAACTTATATAAGCCGTAAAAGACTTTCACAAACTCTACCTAGAACTACCATAGCCCCATCTTATAGAAGCTTAAGTTTAAAGGGGGGATACTATTATAGGACACCTCTGTGACACCTTATATATGTCCACCTGTTTCTACCGTCTTAACCTCCATGTTAACGACTTAGTTAATTAAGACATATAACGGCAATCTAAGGCAATTTGCCATCACGTGATGGCAATCTATGGCAATTTGCTGTTCTCTACTATATTCCGCCATATTCCGCTAAGATCCGCTAGGACTATAACCTAAAGCCTATTCCGCCCCGTGTACGTGTTAACCAAGCAACTAAGTTAACGATATATACCCCTTTCCTCCCGTTTCCTTACCTTCTTTCCTTACGTAACGTCTTGACTTTATTATACAGTTTATGTACATAGCTTAATAATATCTACTTCGCTATATATTATCATCGCTTGTGCTCACTCCGTGATATAAAGCAATACAAACAGCAAGCTTCGGTATATACTAAGACTATATAAAGTCTAAGCTCTTAGATTACTATACTTACCTAAACTATTGCCGATAAGAACACCGCTACTAGCTCTCCTCCCCTAGCTAAGCCCTATAGAAAAAAGCGTAAAGCAAAAGACCTAACCCTATTTAATGGCAAGGGATTGCCAACTAAAAAGCAAGAAAAATTTAAAATATAGGAAATAAAGATCTAAGGCGTTTTCTATAGAGATGTAAAGTGCTTTAAAACCCTAATGGACGAAGTCCTCTATATATTAGACATACTAATAGATAAGGCTTATAACTATGTTAAGCATGGCCTTAATATGCTACGTATATACCCAAATAACCTAAGCAAATGGGCCTTCTCTAACCGAGAGTCTATATTTGCGTATATAAAGAAGCACTATAAGACTATAAATACAACCCAAGCGGCTAAGAATAAATTAGATACTATAAGCTAAGGCAAGTATAATTACTGGTCCTAGAAAGCAGAGCTTAATAAGTTAATAATTAAAGTAAACAAGACTAAGGAATAAAAGGTGGATCTACTTAGGAAGAATATTTTGTCTAAGATAAAGGACTTAGCCCTTACCCTTAGCTGCAAAATTGATAATACTGACTACGAGGGCTGGAGTAAGTAAATGGATGTGTTCGCTTATAACCTATAGAACCACACCCACTATACTAAGCTAAATACCGCTAAGCTAAGTACCGCTGGCGGCTATTAACCTACATTACCTAATAACAACACCTTAGCATTAGTACTATAGAATGACCTAGTAGACCTTAACACCATTAAATTTAGTAGCAGCAGTAGTAGCCTCCCTAATAATATCTAAAGACATTGTATAGATAACAGAATCTACCTAGTATATGGTTAACCTGGCCACTAGAAAGATGCTTATAACCCTAAAATAAACCTAAATCCCCTTCTAATACCACCGCACTAACCCCTTCCTAGCTACAGTGGATTCTTTAGTAGAGGGATTAGTAACTAAAGCAATAACCACAGATAGGGACGTGGGTTTAGATACAGAGACCCACCCCTATAATTCCGTTCCCTAATACAGCCCTAGCTAATAGTCCCGTATATAAACTACGGACAAGTGCTCCGTGCCGCTACTAACTATAAGACCGGCTATGTCCTTGGCAAAGTACCCCCTAGTATATATACACCGTTGGAGACTAATATATTAGGATATACTAGCTAAGACCACAGTTACTAGCTAAGCCCTATAATCCAGTTATTAAAAGACTAACCCTTAGACTAAGTTGCCTTTAAGGGTTAGAACTATATAGGGAGAAGGACAAAAGGATTAGATTTATACTACTAGATTAGTTAGACCTTATTCTAAGCCAGCTGCTACTTAACCTTAGAATAGCAAATAATAATAGAAATGCCATCCTTATTTAGACCTACCTCTCCTTACTACGCAACCCACTCCTATAAGTTTTTATTAAAACAGTAAGCCTTATTAATAGTAGTAGTACAGCACTAGCGTTTACAAACAAAGACTTGCTTATAAAAAAGCACAATATTATAATAAAAAGACTCTTAGTCCTAAAACCACTCTATCTTACTAATAGACTCCTATCTAGCTTTATTACCCACTACTTTATAGTAAGAATAACAATTAGCTACCATACAGAATCCATACTCTTCTATGTTATAAAGTTATCACCCTTAATATTAGTAATTCTTAGAATGCCCTAGCTTAAAAAGCACAACCTAAGACTAGACTTCCCCACTCTAGAGCTTAAGTTTAACTCTAATTACTATACCCACAACTATCTCCTATAGTATATTCCTAACTATAACTAAGTAGCACTATATGGACGCATCGCATAGCTAACGCTTAGATACCATCAGCTAATAGTAGAAGAGGTGCCTAATACTAGTAAGCTAATATACGTAGTAAATAAAGCAGAGATTCTAGAAGACTAGACTACTGCCCCATTTCTAAAAAAACAAACACCACTAGAACTATAAGTCCCCTATATACACCCGCTTAACCTAGGTTAGCTAATAAAATACCTAACTTTAAGTTATTTACCGTATATATATATAACTGCATATATAATAGCTAAGGGCGTTATAGCTAAGACTAAAACCAGAGCAATTAAGACCTCCCCCCCGCAACGCCTAACCTCACACCTATCTCCCGCGCGTACCGTGCAAGGCCGCCACCTTGTTTCCGCCCCCCTAGGCTAACTAAGCTGTGCTAGCCTAGCTGTAGCACCGGAGAACCAGACACGCCCTAACCTAGACGATATTAAATATACTTATGCCGTTAATTTTACCCAGTTTTATAAACAAAAAGGCGTAAAGGTAATAAGGATTTATATGGCGGAGCTAGTAAAACTAGTTAAATAAGAAGAATACTAATAGCTACTTAAGGAGCTACTTATAGGCCTAATAGAAGTACTAAACCTGTTAAAAAGGTCTTTCTGCTGGCTAATAGAAGGCGACTATATAATGGAGGAAGCCTATAAAGTGCTACCCCCTTATTTCTATAACTCCCTTAAGATAAACCTAAAAACTAAGTCTAAGTTTCTACACTAGAAGATAGTTAATACTAATATTAAGAAATTCCTAAAAGGCAAACTAGGATTAACCTACAAGGATATTTTACAACGCTTACTAAAAGAGTTTTATAAATATATTAAATACTTCCTCCCTAAGAACATAGATAAGCTACCCCCTTACTAACCATAGGACTATAAAATTAAGATTATACTAGGAAAGCAGGCCCTATATTATAAAAACAGACTACTCTTACCCGCTAAACTCAGCTATATAAAGAAGTGGATTAACGAGATACTAGATAAGGGTTTTATCCGCAAATTAACCTTACTAGCTACTATACTACTCCTCCTTGCAGCGAAACCTGGTGGTAGTATATAAATCTACTATAACTACTAAGGCCTAAATATAGTTACTATTAAGAACCAATACCCACTGCTATTAGTCCATAAGACACTTAACGCACTCTGCGGTGCTAAGTACTTTACTAAGCTTAATATAATTACTATATTTAACCGGATCCGGATTATAGAAGGCTATAAGTGGCTTACAGCATTTATTACCCGGTTTGGACTCTATAAGATACTAGTTATACCGTTTAGTCTTTATAACGCGCCCGCCACGTTCTAAAACTATATTAACTATATTTTATATAACGCCCTTAACAACTACTATACTATATATCTTAATAATGTCCTTGTCTTCTTAAAAACACACGCTAAGCATATAAAATACGTAAATGAAATTATCTAGAGACTTGGTAATGCTGGACTCTAAATTAACATTAATAAGTCTGAGTTTTATACTACCAAAATAAAATACCTTGGCTTAATTATCTTAACTAACAGCATAACTATGGACCCTAAGAAGGTGCAGGCCTTATAGAAATAAAAGGACCTAACATTAGTTAAGGAACTATAGTAATTTCTTAGCTTTACGAACTTCTACTAATAATTTATTTAAGGCTATTCTAAAATAGTTAAGCCTATAACTAGGCTACTAAAAAAGAGTATTAGCTAGTTATGGGGCCCTAATTAAGCATAGGCATTCCAGACCCTAAAAACAGCGTTTACTACAGCACCGGTCCTAGCGTATTACAACTATATAAAAAAGACTGTAGTAGAGACAGACGCCTTAAACTGGGCTTTAGGTAGAGTACTCTATTAAGCCAATAAAAGTAACAAGCTTAAGCCAGTTACATTCTTCTCTGCTAAGCACTTAGCCCCTAAATGCAACTATAAAATATATAATAAGGAGCTCCTGGCAATTATTAAGGCACTAGAAGAATAGCGTCCTAAACTATAAGGAACTAAGCAGCCGTTTAAAATTATTATGGACCATAAAAACCTCCAGACCTTTATAATAACAAAACAACTAAACTAGCGCCAAGTCTACTAGGCTAAGTTCCTTTCCTAATTTAACTTTATTATTACCTATAGGCCTAGCACTAAAGCCATAATCCCGGACGCTCTTAGCTGCCTCCTAGGCATTATACCTGCTAATACTAATAATAAATGTCTATAATACTAAGACCGCGTTATCTTACCACTAAAGAAAGTTAACCCTACTATCCTAAAAGAACTACTAAGTAAATCCCAAGACCAGAGCATTAAAGACTTTATTATAGTAATGGACCCAGAGCCTAAGAAAAAAAACCTTAAGGAGCTTATTAAGAATACCTATAAAGAGAACAAACTCACTAGGAATATATTAGCTGCGCTACACGAATAGAAAGACTATAAAGCACGCCGTTAGCCCAAGCAGATTAGGAAGCTACTCCGCTGTAACAAATCTAAATGTTTAATTGTTAACGGCCTAATCTACTACAGGAATTAAGTATTTGTCCCTAATTTACCTAAACTCTAACTAGAAGTTATACACCGTATATATAGTTTAGGCCCTACGGGTCACCTGGGCCGCGTTAAGACACTAGACCTCCTTAATTAAACGTATTAGTGGCCAGGTATTTTACAGTTTACGGCTACCTTTATAAAAGACTGCGCTCTCTACTTCCGCATAAAGACCCCACACTTAGCACCATCCGGTTTCCTAAAACTACTAGAACTACCAGTCCGCCCGTAAACCGATATCTCTATTAACCACATCGTCGACTTGCCTAAGTGCCTTTATAATGGCAAAATATATAGACATATCTTTATTGTTATTAACCACCTAACAAAGATAAGACACTTTATTTCTGTTACTAGCCTAGATATAGAGGAGCTTGTTAAAGCATTCACCTATACTATTTATAAGTTATACGGCGCTCCAAATACTATTGTTTCTAATAGAGGCTCTTTATTTATTTCTAACTTCTAGCGTCGCCTAAACTAGCGCCTAAAGGTAATCCTAAGCCTTAGCTCCGCATAGCACCCTAAAATGGATAGTTAAACCAAGATTATTAATACAGTAATAAATAAGTACCTATGTGCCTTTATAAGCTTTACCTAAGACAACTAGGTAGACTAGCTCTCTCTTACCAAGTTTGCTATAAATAACTAGGTTAATAAGACCACAGGAATCTTACCGTTCTTTGCCAACTATAGCTATAACCCACGTCTAGGCGTTAAACCAGTAAGCCCCTAGCTATTAGCCCTGTCTATATATATAAAGAAGGAGTACCTATAAGCTAATACTATTGCTAACCACATTAAGCGCATCTTAACCCAGCTTAAAGCCCTAGCTTATATCTCCCAGTAATAATATAAAGACAACGCTAATATAAAATAAGATAAAGGTATAATATTTAAAAAGGATAACATGGTTATAGTTAGCCTTAAAAATATAAAGACTAACCGGCCTAAAAGGAAGTAGAATAATAACTAGGACGGACCCTAGCCCGTCCTAGCTACCTATAGAGGAGCAGTTATAGTTAACCTTCTAGACCATATCCGTGTTAATAAGTCTTTCTATACTTTAAAGGTCCGCCTCTAGTTCCCTAAAGAGATCTCTAGTTAAGCACACATTAATAAAGAGGAACGTTGTAATGTTACAGGCAGGATAGCTAAAAGGGATAATAACGGCAATATTACGGGCGGGTGGGGGTTTAGGAAGATCCTTAATGTATATAATAAACAAATGGATAAGCGTGGCTTAATATATTATATTAAATGGAAATATTACAACAAGAAAACCTAGGAACCTAAGAAATCCCTAAAAGGGTGCGAGTATGTACTACTGAAGTTCTATAAACACCCTAAGAAACCAGGACCCCCAAACTGGGTATAAGATAAGGGAGAGCTATACCAAGGCCGTAGCCGACCACGAAGGTAATTTGTGGTAGTTAAGATCTTATAGAACTTTAACCGCCGGTTAAAGTTGTCTAATTAGTTAGTTTTTTGCCAAGAAGCGCCACGTGGTGGCAGTATGGAGTTCTGCCGATTTTATTTGTTAAGTTAACTAATTAAGATTTTCCATGCCCGGCATAGAAAATCGCTATTGGCTTAGTTAAGGGCGGTAAGCGAAAGTAATATCTTTATAGTAAAAATAGGTTACTTGTTTGGTTTAGGGACCAAACCTTCTAGGGAGGGGAGTACTGTCACGGCACTGTCCTAACGCATACTGTCTTGTACTGTCTCGTACTGCTTCCTACTGTTGGCTGGCCCACCACTAGCGCCTTAGCGGCTGCCCCTACTATTTATATACAATACCCCCTTTTACCTCCTTCTCCTCTTCATACCACAATGTAGTTATTCAGCCTATTAGCATTATAGCACTGTGACAACTATTCAAATTCAATATAATATAAATTGCCCTTGCTACAAACCTTAAGCCAATATAATAAATCTACAACTGCTAATTATAGTAAAGAATATAAAGACGTTTTGTTAAACCCTTTTAAAATTTATATAATATAGGCCGTGCCTTTTATCTTATTAGCAAAAAGACAAGATTATAAAATCTTTACTATAACTATAGAAGATATTAAGAAAGCACTAGAGCCGAAATAAAATACTAATCCTTAACCTCTTATACCCAAAGAATACTACAATTTAATTAACAAGTTTAAAAAATAATTTATAAACTAACTAGCCCCGTACCAAGATAAGAACGATTTTAAAATAGAACTTAAGCCTAGTATAACACTAAAGTTCGGTCTGCTATATGGTATGTTATAAGAAGAACTACTTATAATATAACAATACCTTAATAAGCATTTAGAAAAAGGATTTATTTGCCCTAGTTAATCTCTATTTGCCTTACCTATACTATTTATTAAAAAGCCAGGAGGAGGCTTAAGATTCTATATTAATTATTAAGCTTTAAATGTAATTATAATTTAAAACCAATATCTAATTCCCCTAATTTAAGAGACACTTAACTATTTAGCAAAGGCATGGTACTTTATAAAGCTTAATATAGTTACCGCCTTTAATAAAATCCATATATATAAAGGAGATAAGAAGTATATAGCATTTTATATATAATAGGGACTCTTTAAATACCTAGTAATGCTATTTAGCGTAAAGAACGGTCCTAGTATGTTTTAGTAATATATTAATAATACGCTTTATAAGTTCCTTAATATATTTATTACTATATATATTAATAATATCTTAATTTACTTGTCCTTGCTTTCTAAATATTAAAAACATATTATTATTATTATTCATTGCTTAACGTCCGATTCGGATCCCTGTTAGGCCCACGCGGACTACTCCTTATATACATATAGGGAGAAAACTCTATTTAAGAAAACCCCGTAATCCGTCTCCCCGCCTTTTAGGGCTTGCTTGCAAGTCGCCTATAAGTTACCAGTGGTGCTTTACTACCTTACTTTTTGACCTTCTTAGGAACCACTGCTGCCGTAACAAACCTACGGACGCGCTAGTATTACACACTGTACTCTACTCCTGTAGAGTTATTAGGGGGCGCCTATTACTCGCCCCTTTGCTTTCTATTGCTATTTCCTTTGCAACCCAGAACTGGTCTAGCATATTTTGGCCAATAAGCCACTAGGTAGCCGCCTTGAGGCCTTTCTGTGTTAAGAGTAGTGTATTATAGTTTTCTATGCCAGCTACTAAGAGTATTGCTTCTTGGCTGGTGCGTAAGGGGCATAACAGTATTACGTGTTTTAGTGTCTGTTTTGGCCAGCTATATTCGCACCTTAGGCTACCTACTAGGACACCTACCTAGTGAAGCTAATTTTTTAGTCCTATTATTTCTATCCTTAAGAGTGTTGCTATTGTATTTTCTGCCTTTGTTAGGCCCTCTTGGAGCCCTTAGATATTTACCCCCTATAGTATTACCTATACTACGGCTTAGGTTCCCCTTACCTAAGTCTGCCTCTATACCTTTAACTCCCATTTATCTCTCCAGCGTCGGTCCAACTAGTATTGTATTACAGTAGATGGTTTTCCAGTACTCTTTTATACTCTACTTTGGCTCCTTTCTCTCCCTTACTATTGTCTTTGCTGGCCTCTTGCGCGTCTCCCTTTCTTCTCTATATAGGCCTAGGCCCTAGCGCCGCACTATTCTTCTTCTACTTTCTTTACCTGTTTTCCTAATATATCTTCCCTACTTTAGGGTTGTTGGTTCCTTCTCCTATAGGGCACCCTAGGGTCCCTCTATAGTTTGTTTAGGCGTGTCTTAATATACTTTATAACGTTAGAGTTGCGTTCCTTTTATACCCTTTGCATTGTATCAGCTTTAATATATAGTTATAAGGGGGGAATATTGGCTTCCTTCTTAAGTAGTGCTGTGGCCATTTGCTTATACCCGCCTATTATACTCCTAAGGTAGGCTGTTTGGACCTTTTAAAGTGGTTTAAGGAGTGATTTAAGGGGGCCTTTTTCGGTTTCTCTAGTGGCCCAAATACTAGATCTATACGTTATGGTTAGCCGGATAACTACTATATATAGTAGGCGTAACCTCTAAAAGCATGGACCCTATGTAGAATTAACGATCCTAGACATGGCGATATACTGTGCTTAGCCCTTACGGGCCGCTTGCGCCGTATATACGCTTTACTGGAGCTTGCTATCTACCCATACTCCTAATACCCTTAGGCCTTAAACCGGTTGACCCCTAAAGCCTTAGATATAGATTATATGCTAAAGATCTACAGATTGGTTACGTTTTCTTATAAAATAGATTAGCTAGTATTTCTCTAGTAAGAATTGGACTCCATATCGTCTTACCCATTCTATATAGGTATTGTGGGCTTTCTTTAGTGTCCTATAGTTCTCTGCGGCTGTTGGCCTATATATAATTAGGTTTATATTATTAACGAAGCCTATCCCCTAGGTCGCCCCTTTCTTAAAGGTATTAAGTAGGTTGCTTATAAAGAAGAGGAAGAGTATAGGCGACAGAGGTGATCCTTATAGTATTCCTGTTACGACTGTAATAGGGGGGCTCTAGTATCCGTTAAAGACTAGTAATGTTTCTTTCTAGCCTATAAATCCTTAAATAAACTAAATGATCTATTCTAGGAAGCCCTTTGCCCTAAGGATGTATAGGAGACGCTTATAGGGTATATTATTATAGGCGCCGCTAATATCTAGGCTAAGTATTAATACTATAAAGTCCTTTCGCATAGCCCATGCAGTTTTAATGGTAGTAGCGAGTAGTGTAAGTGCTGATAGCGTTAAGCGATTCTTTCTTGCCCCTATTTGGCTTTATAGTAGTAGGGCGTGTTCCTCTGCTATATCTACTATATGGTCCGCTATAACCTTTTCTAAGATCTTGCTTAGGGTGTTTTCTAAGGCAATAGGGCAGTAGCTTCCTGGGATTAAGTAGTCTACTTTACCTTTTTTTTATAAGATGACCGTTGTTATGGATCTTCTAAGTCGTAGGTAGTAGCCTATTGCAAAGCATGCTCTGGCTACGTCTGCAAGCTAAGGTGCTATAAGTGGTCCATAGGTCTTTAGGGCTTTGTTTAGGATCCTATCTAGTCCTAGTACTATGTTATTTAAGAGGCGGCTAATAGTTCTAGCCATTTCTTTAGTTGTTATGTCGCTGTTAACCCTTAGGCGAGTTACTAGTGTTTCACTAGTAATGTTATTAAGGTCTACTAGAGCCGGTTAAGGGAAAAATCTTTCTATAAGGATCTTTGCCTTTTTGTTATTGTTGCTTATAGCCTATAGTTTGCCTGCTCTTTGTAGGGGTGGTAGGTGTAGATCTTTTACTAAGCGTCCCGCCTTTTTCTTTACCCATTTCGCTATAGTCCAAAGGCCCTTGTTATAGGGGAGACTTAGGTTAGTAGTATATTTGTTTATAAACCGTCTCTAGTTATTCCTTGCTTTTTTTCTTAGGGTATTCTTTAGCTGGTTTCTTATGTCTCTATATTATCTCTTGTCCTTAGAATTATGGCTGCTTGTATATTTCCTCCTTGCTCGTCGTTGGCTGGCTATAAGGGCCGCGCACTATGCGGACCATATATATCACGCGTAGGGGCCTAGTTTTAAAACCAGGTAGTGCTCTTTTAGCCCGCTTTTAATTGCTGCCTAGATCCTTTCTAGTCTTTAATTAATTTTCTTAGGGGTAGCTAATAAGCCTCGCTTATTTGGTATTGGGTGGATTTCTTCTAGGTCTTAGAGTTGTTATTTAATTGTATTAAGGAAGCTATCTACGTTAAGCTTCCTTATTGTGTATTTTTTACTATTTGGTTGCGCCTTAATGTCCAGATCTAGTTGTATCTGGATAGGGATATAGTCTAAGGTGAGTGCCTATTCTTCTTTAGGGGAGCACCTTTTGAGTCTCTAGTATAGGTTTTCGTCCATAATTATGAGGTCAATTGTACTTTTGGCAGTGCCCTATTGCCATATAATTGCACCTGGGGGGGTAGCTAGCTTAAGGCCCCCGTTGTCTATAGCTCTTAGTAGGCACTCTACCTATTAATTGGCAGCAACATAGATGCCCCCCTACCGTAGGTAGTGGAGGTTTATGTCTCCTAGTAGAATAAACTTCGCGTGTTTAGTTTCTAGCAAGCTTATTATAGATATAATATTCTCTGTCTATGCTACCCCTTCGACCCTAGGGTTATAGATATTAATAATTTGTACTAGTCCCCTGTATATCTGGATGGTTATAACTACAATATCTAGGTTAACTGCCTGCTATAACCATAAGCAGGTAGTTATATATTAGCTATAATATAGTAGAGTTTAACATGCCTGCTTATCTAGGCCTCTACCCCAGTTTTTAGTAGCTTATTCCCACCTTTAGGTGTTACTACCTCTACGGTTAAGGCCGGGCCAGAACCTCTCCCGCCTAAGTAACTCCTATTTGCTTCTTAAGCATATCTCACCGGCGTACCGCCCTAGAGGCGAACGGTTCCGTCTATTAATATACTAATACGCGTATCTGTTTTCTTGAGCCACATAGCAGTCTCTCTAGCCAGGGTATAATCCTACCTGCCTACTAGGTGCACTAAGGGTCAGAGCCTAGCTAAGGGGTAAGGTCCTTAGAGCCAGCAGTAGCTGCTACATACTACGCCCCGCAGGAGGCTAGTAGTAGTGTAGGGGCGTAATACCCTATACTACTGCCAGTTCCCGTTTCGCGTTGCCTGTAGGAGTCTCCTTATAACAGGCCGACTATATCTTACAGGAGGGGGCCATAGAGATAGGTCCCGTGCCAGGCAACCTACTCCCCCCTCTCCTACTAACTAAGCTTGTGTCCCCCCTTTCTATAAGCTGGCCTATGTCTCTAACTGTCGAGTCCTTATCCGACTGGCCTGTGTTTCCCCTGTAGCCTCCCCCATATATATGCATTAGGTTGCGTGCACCACGCCTATTAAGACCCTCCTGTAAGTCGCCTTATGCATATGCGCATCAGGTTGCGTGCACCACGCCTATTAAGACCCTCCTGTGAGTCGCCTGTGAGTCGACTGTAGGTCAACTGTGAGTCGACTAAGTCGAACGCCATGGGGCCGTCGAAGCTGGCCTGTGTTTCCGCTGCCTAGAGCTTTGCCCGTGTTTCTACCTCGTTGAGCCGTCTGGTCGCCGTCGCGTCGCCGTCTGGTCGCCGTCGCGTCGCCGTCGCGTCGCTGTCGCGTCGCTGTCGCTGTCGCTGTCGACCAGGTCGCGCGCACCACGCCTATTAAGACCCTCTTCTAAGTCACCTAGGTGTACCGGATACCAGATAGGCCCTTAGAGGGGTCTTAATGAGTTCTCTAGGTAGGGCCTTAATAAGTTCTTTGCGGTGGCCTTGGGGCCTTAATAAGTTTCGTATAAGGTGCCTGTGACGCGTTAACCTTAACAAGTTCTTATAAAAAGAGGATCCCTACGCCCTTGTCGCGTTCCCTTTGCGATCTCAGAGCTAGTGCAAGCCCAAGGGTGTCCTGTTATACGTCTAGGACGCATCCACGTTGACTAGCTGGATAAGGCCAGTTTCGGGCCTAGCTGTGAACCAGGTAGTCGTATATTAGGTGGTTTTTGTATCCCAGTTTCCCTTGGTAGGCCTCCCTAGATGGTAAAACAGGAGCTCTAAGTGGAGGCAGTGAGGCTCCTGGTGTTGTTGAGGGCGATACTTTGTACGATGCTTCGTACGCGTCGCGGGCTTAACACCATAGAGTCGCCACGATAGCGCTGTACGCGCTGCGACGGCTCTCTACCATCGCCTCTGCACTTGGCCATCAAGAGGAACGGATTCCAGATGATGTTTCCACCCACGGCAACGTGGACGCGTGCAGTAGGGCTTCGCGGGCTTAAAAACATATTAGAATGGTCCTTAAACGACTATAAGATGCGGGCTTATAATATAATATTAAGAAATACAAATTCCACGCGTTAGAGGTTATATACTTAGGCTTAATTATATCCTGTAATATAATTAAAATAGACCCTAAAAAAGTTACTGTAATTATAAACTAGGAAAGCCGTAGTAATGTATAAGATATTTAAGGATTTCTAGAATTTGTAAAATTCTACTAATAATTTATTAACTACTTTTTAGAAATTGCTTAGCCGTTAATAAACCTAATAAAGAAGAATATAAAATTTAAATGGACCGCTAAATATAAACAAGCTTTTAATAACTTAAAATATTACTTTATAACTGCTCTAATTCTTACTTACTTTAACCCTAACCTTAAATTTATTATTAAAACAGACTCGTCTAATTATGCGCTAGAGGGAGTGTTATTACAATATAATAAGAACGGCGAGCTATATCTAGTAGCCTTTCTCTCCCAGAAACTCCCCCCTACTAAATTAAACTATAAGATATATAATAAGGAACTACTTATAATTATTAAATGCTTTAAATAATGGCGTCCTAAGCTTAAAGGATTGTTGTTCCTAATATATATATTAGCGGACTATAAGAACCTATAGTACTTTATAACTATAAAGTAATTAACACAGCGCTAAATTTATTAGGCCGAATATTTATTATAATTTAACTTTAAGATTATGTACTAACTGGGCAAACTTAATTAGACGCCTAATATATTAATATAATAATTACAGGACCTACCTATAAACGCTTTAGATAATTGGATTATAAATTAATTACAGATCTTATTGCCTCCTAAGTATTTTAAAAAACTATATCCTATATTTCTAGATATAGAACTTAACAGTAATAAATTAGAAGTTAATAAATGGGAAATAGAAATTAATAAGCTAATGGAATATAAATATAAGAACAATATATAAATAATAGATATAATAAAAGCGATTTAAATAGGAAAATAATAGTATAAGAATATTATACTTGTTAAATGCGAGATTTAAAATAACTAATTATACTATTAACAGAAGATAGTAGTTCCAAATTCCAAACCTTTATAATTTAAGATACTCAAATTCGTATATAATTCCCCTATAGTAGGGCATTCTGGCCGTGTAAAGACTTATAAAATTATTTAATAAGCATACTACTGGCCTATAATGCACGACTATATATAAAAATATGTTCGAGTATATAGGATATATGTGTATAGAAAGACCTCTTCTATAAAGAAGCAAGGAGTACTTTAACCGCTACTAATTCTAATACAAAGATGGCGCGATATCTTAATTAACTTTATAGTCAATTTGCCTAACAGTAATAGGTTTATAAATATTATTATTATTATTCATTGCTTAACGTCCGATTCGGATCCCTATTAGGCCTACGCGGACTACTCCTTATATACATGTGGGGAGAAAACTCTATTTGAGAAAACCCTGTGATCCGTCTCCCCGCCTTTTAGGGCTCGCTTGCAAGTCGCCTACAAGTCACCAGTGGTGCTCTACTACCTTACTTTTTAACCTCCTTAGGAACCACTGCTGCCGTAACAAACCTACAGACGCGCTAGTATTACACACTGTACTCTACTCCTATAGAGTTATTAGGGGGCGCCTGTTACTCGCCCCTTTGCCTTCTATTGCTATTTCCTTTGCAACCCGGAACTGGTCTAGTACATTTTGGCCAATAAGCCACCAGGTAGCCGCCTTGAGCAGGTAGTTATATAGTAGAGTTCGACATGCCTGCTTATCCAGGCCTCTACCCTAGTTTTCTAGTATTTAGTCCTAGTTACCTAGGCCTAAAGGCCTAGGGGGCTTTCTATAAGCAGTTGGCTGCCACTACTAATTAACGGAGGGTTTCACCATTCTTTTAGATATCTTATAATGGGGTTAACCCAAGTACTAGACCGCCCCCTAGTGGTCTATATAAGAATCTCCTTCTAGAGTTGGTATGCTTTCGCATAGCTTAGGAGCCTTCTATAGCCTCTGGTTTTACACCTTTCTTTATTATTTCCGCTGGTATAGGCATAAGCTGCCGCTTCCAGGGGTCGCAACTCCCTTTTTACGTGCCTACTGGCGTAATCCTACAAGGGCGTTGTGGCTGCATCCTGCAATATGGAAGCCTTGGGTACCTTCTATAGTTAAGGCCTAGACTAAAAGCCTCCCCTGCCTAAGTAACTCCTGTTTGCTCCTTAAGCATACCTCACCAGCGTACTGCCCTAGAGGCGAATGGTTCCATCTATTAGTATACCAACACGCGCATCCGTTCTCTTAAGCCACGTAGTAGTCTCTCCGGCTAAGACGTAATCCTGCCTACCTACTAGGTGCACCAAGGGTTAGGGCCTAGTTAAGGGATGAGGTCCTTAGAGCTAGTAGTAGCTACTACGTACTACGCCCTGCGGGAGGCTAGTAGTAATATAGGGGCGCAACACCCTATACTGCTGCCAGTTCCCGTTTTATGTTGCCTATAAGAGTCTCCTTATGACAGGCCAACCGTGTCTTGTAGGAGAGGGGCTATAGAGATACTAGGTCCTATACCAGACAACCTACTTTCCCCTCTCCTACTAACCAAGCTTATATCCCCCCCTTTTATAAGCTGGCCTATATCTCTAACTGTTAAGTCCTTATCTAACTGGCCTGTGTTTCCCCTATAGCCTCCCCCATATATATATATTAGGTTGTAAGCACTACGCCTATTAAGACCCTCCTATAAGTCGCCTTATGCATATACGCATTAGGTTATATACACTACGCCTATTAAGACCCTCCTATAAGTTGCCTGTAAGTCAACTATAGGTTAACTATAAGTTAACTATAAGTTAAACGCCATGGGGCTGTTAAAGCTGGCCTATATTTCCGCTGCCTAGAGCTTTGCCCGTATTTCCACCTCGTTGAGCCATTTGGTCGCCGTTGCGTCGCTATTACGTTGCTGTTGCTATACTAGGTCGCGCGCACTACGCCTATTAAGACCCTCTTCTGAGTTACCTGAGTGTACTAGATACCAGATAGGCCCTTATAGAGGGGCCTTAATAAGTTCTCTAGGTAGGGCCTTAATAAGTTCTTTGTGGTGGCCTTGGGGCCTTAATAAGTTTTATATAAAGTATCTGCGACGCGTTAACCTTAACAAGTTCTTATAAAAGGAGGATCCCTACGCCCTTATCGCGTATACTTCGCGATCTTAGAGCTAGTGTAAGCCTAAGGGTATCCTGTTATACGCCTAGAACGCGTCCATATTAACTAGCTAGATAAGGCCAGTTTTAGGCCTGGCTGCGAGCTAGGTAGTTATATATTGGGCGGTTTTTATATCCTAGTTTCCCTTGCTAGGCCTCCCTAGATGGTAAAACAAGAGCTCTAAGCGGAGGCAGTAAGGCTCCTGGTGTTATTAAGGGCGATGCTTTATATGCATCACGGGCCCATCACCATAGAGTCAAACAACAGCGCTGCACGCGCTGCGACGGCTCTCTACTATCGCCTCTGCACTTGGCCATTAATAGGAATAGGATTCCAGATGATGTTTCCACCCGCGGCGACGTGGACGCGTGCAGTAGGGCTTCGCGGGCGGTTTACAAATATTATAGTAGTTATTAACCGCCTTATAAAAATACAATATATAATTCCCATAGACTTAATTAATGCGATATTAGTAGCCGAATATTTTATTAAGTATGTCTTTAAGCTACATAGACTTCCTAACTTAATAATATCCAACTATAGAAGCCAGTTTATTTTAGACTTCTAGTAAACTCTATATAAACAATTAAGTATTTAAATATAACTCTTAACTGCATTTTATCTAGAGATAGATAGTTAAACTAAAATTATAAACGCGATTATAGAATAATACCTATAAATATACTGCTCTTACCTGTAAGACAACTAGGAAAAATGGCTGCCTTTAGCTAAGTTTACTGTAAATAATATAATAAACGTATTAATAGGCGTAACACTATTCTATATAATCTATAGACAAGACCCTTAACTTAGATTTAAGCCATAACCTAATATTAATATAATAGGACCCACGATTAAACGGATCTAGTTAATTAACGTGTATAACTTCGCTAATTAAATAAAGCAGTTAACGGAACTATTATAAAGTAAATTAATATATGCTTAAACGTTATAGGAATAGTATGCAAATAAAGGACAAGCCCCTACATAGGACTTTAAGGAAGGTAATATAGTTTACCTAAATACACAAAACCTAAAGACTTAACGGCCCTTAAAGAAACTTAATTAGAAGTTTATAGGCCTATACTAAATTAAGAAGAAACTAAGCCTATACGCCTATAAGCTTAAACTGCCAACTAAGATAAAAATATACCTAATGTTTTATGTAAGCTTACTGTAACTCTTAAAAGATAATCCTATAACTTATAAAGTGCCACCGCCACCTCCTATAATTATTAATAATAGTAACAGTTCTTACTTTATTAACTTAATTAATAATATATAATAGAAAATATAATCTAAACAATTTAAACTTCTTATTAAGTGGGAAGGATATAAAACATAAACCTAGAAAACCTATAAATAAATTAAGGCTAACACGCCTTCCCTAGTAAAAGAATTCCATAAAGACCATCCTTTGTGGCCTACTCTGGCTAGATAGACACAATATAAAGGCAAATAACTACTGCCTAACACGAATATATAAAACACGATAGTAGGAAACTCGAATTTAAAAAGAACTTAAAAAGTATTATAATATTTGTGACATGGTTATATAATACGTAAGATATTAAGGAACTTTAACTACCGGTTAAAGTTGTCTAATTAGTTAGATTTACCTCGCCAAGACCGCTACCTGGCGCTAAAATACAACCCGCAATAAAATTATAAATTCTTAACTAAGTTAAATTATTTTAAACCTTTGGCTAAAAGGGGGGGGGGGTATTGTAACGGGACTAGCCCAGTTATAGTAGGAATGTCTCAGTAAAATACTCGACAGATAAATTCTGACGCTTTAATTAAATTCTGCCAAATTCTGCCAAGTTAATTGAATTCTGCCAAATTTCGCTAACTTAATTAATTTCCACTAGTTTCCACTAAATTCCACTAATATAATGGAATTTAGTCGAAACCTGTTAAAATCCGCGTGGGCTTATACCCATGCATCTGCTACTAAGACCCCGAATATTTAGTTATAAGTTTCCTATATTCCTTTCTCTTCTTCACGCAACGTCTTATACTCTGCAAGAGCTATATACCCTTAGATTTAGATAGAATTTATATTATACCTTCAAATCTTCTCCAAAGCCTCTTCGCGCCCTTACACTATACCTTTATAGCTAATAGGAAATTAAGAAAGCCGCAACTAGTGCACTTAAAAGCCTACAGTTATAGAGCGTATATAATAATAACGGATGCCTAGCTAAAGAAGAAAAGGCTAAGTAAGCTAGATCTGCAAGCCTATATTAGCTACCTTATTAGCTATAACTCTACTAATATCTATAGGATCTGGATCCTATATAAGGGTATTATTATCTCTACTAGGGACATTATCTTTAATAAAAAGATGTTCTTTAATAATAAGCAAACGGACATCTTAAAAGACCTACACGCTAAATTAGACACGTTAATTAAGAAGATTTAACTTTCTAATACCCTAACCAAGAATAAGGTTCTTCTAGAAGATAATAAAGAAGTATTTAAACCGTTAATTTAAGAGGAAGATAATAATGTTAATAAGTTAGCAGATCTTAAGCTTGCAAGAGCTCTTAAAGATATATATTATACGCCACCTCCAATAAAAGAAGATAAAGAATCTCTATATGCCTTTTACGTTAAGTATTTTATAAAGTTAGATATATAAGATACTAATTAGGACATTGTTAACCAAGTAGGAAATAGGTTTTATACTTAGGAGGTATTTAACAACTTAGTTAAAGACTTGTTTAAGGAAGCCTATAATAATAGGTTTAAAGACTTTATTACCAAAAGGATTATATTAGCCTATTAAGGCGCCTTCTTAGCAGGAAGGAAGTTTAACCTTAATAGTTAAATTAATAATAGCAAGCCAAAATTAGGCAGAACATATAATGTTAGATTATATAGGAAGAACTTACCTCTACTACCTTAGTTGATCCATAACATTAATATATATTCTCTTTAAGATTAGTTCCAAGAAGCTTAATAAGCCTACCTCTAATCCCATTATTAAATAAGGTTATTTTAAGAAACAGAAAAGAAGTATATAAAGGGATAGCAGATTCTTAGCTTAATATAGGTGTTTATCTATAAGACAGATAAGCATATATTCCTCCAGAAATATAAGGTACGCTTAATAGTATACAAAAATTAATAGGCCCTAGGAGACCTACCTATAAGAGCTACTATATTAGCTAATATAACCTTCTAACCCCTTATGGCGATTACCGCAAAATTTAACCTAAAGACAACACAGATAGATACAGTTAATGCATTTATCTATTATAATCTTAACAAGGTTATCTATATAAAGCTACCGCTAGGGTTTAATAAAGAAAAGATAGACAAGGTACTACGCTTAAGAAAAGCCCTTTACGGACTATAACAATTACCACTATTATGGTAGAAGAATCTTATAAGCTTGCTAACAGAATTAGGTTTCAAAGAGGTACCCTAGTAGCTATATGTTATACTAAAAGGTAAAATAGTTATCTTCTTCTACGTTAATAATATTATCTTCTACTACTAAAAGATAGATAAGAAGAAAGCTTAAGAAGCAATTAAGGAGCTAAGTAAGGAATACTAGATAAATACCCTTAGTAAGCTAAAATGGTTCCTAGAAATCTATATACTACGCAATTATAGCTAGAGGCTCTTGTGGCTATCCTAAGAAGCCTATATTAAGAAGATAGCTAACTAGTATAAAATAGATCTTAAAGGGCGTCTTCTAGATACTCCTATGGCAGAATTAGAACTCCTCTCTATTAATTACCAATTAATCTATCTAACGCGTCTGTCCCCTAATATAGACCTATTAGTCTATCCTATATCCCTACTAGCCTCTACAATACTATATTAAAGAAAATTGGGTTCAGTACTCTATATAGCCACTATAACGCGTCTGGATATTGCTTTTACAATATTATAGCTAATAAGGTTTAATTAGAACCTAAGCTAAGAGCACTATTAAGCGGCAGATAGAGTAATCTAATACCTATATAGTACAAGGAGTAGAGCAATCTGCTATAGAGGAGATAAGAAATAAATAAATAGTAGAGGGAGAGATAAAGGAATATATAACAAAGGACAAGATAATAGAAGAGATAGTAGAAGTAAAGCGCAATTATTTATTTATGCTAGTAATACATTATTCGCGGATAACTCTATTAACAGAAAGAGCTTATAAGGATATATTATAAAGCTATTTAGGGGGCTAATCGCCTAAAGAGCAAATAAGTAGGGTATAGTTATAACATCAAGCATAAAAGCCGAGCTATTAGCCTTATTACAGACAGCAAAGGAAGCTATCTTTATTAGTAGATTATTTAGAGCAATAACGTTACAACTAAATAAGCCCTTAATTATTAAATGCGATAATACCTAGACGCTCTAACTAATTATAGAAAATACAGCAAGGCTAATTATAAAGCTTTAACACGTTAATATTACTAGCTATGTTAGGAATACGTAATAAAACAAGTATAATTTTAATAGATAGTAATAAAGGAGATAATCGCCAATGGATTTATAAAGGCCCTACCTAAGCAGAGGTTTTAAAGCTTCGTTAATATAATTAGAATGGTAAATATTAAGGAGCGGCTAAATAAGGAGAGGTAACTAGAGAACCTAAGGGATAGTATTAGAGCAAGACGGAAGGATTTAGATAAGATTATAGTTTAATTAACTCATTAACAGATACGAGAAGGTGGTTAGCTTTAACCTTAAAGAGCTTAAAGCTAAGGGGGTGTGTTAGATAATTATTATTCTTTAAAGGCGTAGGTTATGTATATAAGTTATATGCACGGAGCCTATGCACTGTAAAGTCTCTTTATAGCTTAAAGCCCTAGGGGCTTATTAGAAGCATTAATTAACAATTAAGTCAAGATTATTAATTAATTAATCCATTTTATCAATAAACTGCTCTATATATATTTCATGACAATTTCCAACCATTATAAAGTAGGAGTTTAAGGTGTGCCTCTCTATTAGCTCTTATTAACGCCACTAGCCGGCTAGTCTTCCATATATAAGGCCTAATAGGCTAGCCATATCGCATAAGGTAATATTTGGTGTTATATACAGTAGCTTAACTAACGTATAGCTATTCTATAATAACATCTAGCCGCTAGCCTAATTTAAGTAGACGGACTATATCTGTATAATAAGTTGGGTCAATACAAGGCACTACAACACTAGATAACGCGTTAAGATAGGGCAAATAGCAGGGCGATATTGGCTTCAACTTACTAATAGGGACGTTATATTGACAATAAAGCGCGTTTAACGTGGAAATGGGGCATCTCGCGGTTTTGTATATAAGGTTGGGTGTAAAAATCGGGAATCTACATGCCAAGGATTCTAATTCGTTTTACAAACAATAAATATAGGTTTACCTAATAAATTTAAAATATACACATATTGCTTAGGGGCCGGAGTTATCTACCAAGGCATCTATACCTTATTTTCACTACCTTAACTCCAAAAATTGTCAATATTCAATATTTAATAATTGTTAATTAATACTAAATATAGATAAAAGCACTAGTACGCAGAACTTTAGGCAGAGCCTTGTGTAGAGCCTTATGCAAAGCTTTATATAGAGCTTTATGCAGAGCCTTATATAGAGCTTTATGCAGAGCCTTTATATATAGAGCTTTAGGCAGAGCCTCGTGCAGAGCTTTATGCAAAGCTTTGTATAGAGCTTTGTATAGAGCTTTATACAAAGCCTTATATAGAGCTTCGTATAGAGCCTCTTGCAATTAGCATATAACTTAAAAATAATATATTATATTTCCTTAATTGCATATTAAGGAATGTATAAGTTAGTCAACTACGTGTTATTTAACTTTTAAATATATTAAGTTGGTTAATTACAGGTTAATTACATATTATTTAACTTTTAAATATGTCAAGTTAGTTAACTGCGTATCATTTAACTTTTAAATATGTCAAGTTGGTCAACTGCATGTCAATTCCGCGAAACGCGCTTAATAAAGTCGACTTGAAACCTAGCCTGCAAATATTTTCCCGATGTTATTAATTTTAAAATCTTTATCTCTCTACTAAAATTAATATATAATAACGCCAGCGGCGAATATATAGCTATTATTAAACTTAAAAACCTACAATAATAGAACTAAGACTTTATTAGCTTCTTTTTGGAATTTTTAGGCCTTATTAGTAAGCTAGATTAAAATAAAGCCGCTAGAGTTACTACTCTTTAATAAGCTATTTTAGATAAGATTAGAACCTAGTTAATAGGTAGGGAACTACTAAAAGACTTATCTAAATTTGTTATAATATATTAATAAATTAGTAAGAATCTTTAATATAATAAATAGACTTATTCTCTAAAGCTAACTATACCTTATATTTAAACTTTATAAAACTAGTATATATTTTAAAACCAAAAGCAGCTATACGCGTATACTTTATAATTAGTAGGGCTATTAGCCTATTCTTATGGTTATAGCGGGTAGTTAACCTAAATATTATAGTTATAACAATCTAGACGTATAGGGGACTAGTATAAATTATTAATATATATAACCCTAAGATTGTAGGGGTCCCATAAATAGAGAATATTATATTAGCGATAAGCTTACTAGAAACCAAAGGTATAGAGTTTATCCTATTAGGAGATATAAACCTCTACCACCCGTAATGGGGGGTATCTATATAACTGCTAAATAATAGGTAAAGTACCTACTAAAAGCTGTAGATCTTTAGGGCCTTAAGCTAGCCACCCTCCTAGGAGTAATTATATGGCAATAAGGCACCGCTAGAAGTATAATTAACCTTATATTTATAGACGAAGGCCTATACTAAAGGCTTAAAAGATATAACCCTAAAGAAGAATAGGTACTTACTTTAGACTATATCCCTATCTAGATATAGCTAAATCTAGATATTAAGGCGTAACTAAATAGTAAAAGATATGCAATAAGAAAGCTTAAGATAAACAGTTTCCTTAATATAGTTAAATAATAACTTTAAAACTTAACGTAGTTGGTAAGCATATGGGCTACGCAAGCATGTGGGCCATATCAAAACTTACCAAATTTATACTTTAATATCTTAACAACCACTTAATAATAAATTCTAATAATTTAGATTTAGACTTTTATATACACTTTGCAGCCTCTATTAAAGTTACATTGTAATTAGTTTAGTAGGTTTTAAGATATAGTAATTTGGCCTTAATTTAGCCTCCAAAAGCGCTTAAATTTTAATATCTTAAAAACTACTAACCTAATTACAATGAAACTTTAATAGAAGCTGCAAAGCGTATATAAAAGTCTAAATCTAAATCATTAGAATTTATTATTAAGTAGTTGTTAAGATATTAAAGTATAAATTTAGTAAGTTTTGATATGGCCCATATGCTTACGTGTCCCATATGCTTACTAACTACGTTAGAAGAAATCTACCTAATACTAAACAAGCGAGGCTTATTGGCCACCCCTAAGGAAATTAACTAAAGACTAGAAAAGATCTAGGTAGCAATTAAAAATGGGCTAAAAGAGCACTGCCTAGTTTTAAAACTAGGCCCCTATACGCGATATATATAGTCCGTATAATATATAGTTCTTATTACTAGCTAATAATAAGTAAAAAGTAAATATATAAGTAGCTATAATCCTAAAGATAAGAGACAATATAAAGACATAAGAAACTAGTTAAAGAATACCCTAAAAAAAAGGTAAAGAATAACTGGAGATAGTTTATAAATAAGCATACTTTTAACCTAAGCCTCCTCTATAATAAGGGCCTTTAGGCTATAGTAAAATAGATAAAGAAAAAGGCAGGGCGCTTAGTAAAAAACTTATACCTACTACCCCTATAAAGAGCAGGGAAATTATAGGCTATTAATATATAATGTGTCCTGCCCCCACGTCGCCATACAGCTAAAAAGATAGTAAGTGCTTGCGAACTTGTTGTAAGGGCGTAAAGAGGCTTTAAGGAAGATTCTAAGGAATAATATAAATTCTATCTAAATTTAAAAGTATATAGCTCTTGTATAGTATAAGACGTTATATAAAGAAGAAAAAGGAATAACGAGAGAATTATATAATTAAATAGTTAGGGGTCTTGGTGGTTAATACGTATATATATACGTACGCGGTCTTTAACGGACTTTAGTGGAATTTAATTAATCTAGCAGAACTTAGCAGAAGTCAATTACCTAATAGAATTTGGCAGAATTTGGTTAAAGCATTAGAATTTATCTATTAAGTGTTTTACTAAGACATTTCTACTGTAACTAGGCTAGTCCTATTATAGTTGCCCCCCCCCCCCCCTAGCCAAAGGCCTAAAACAATTTAATTTAGTTAAGACTAATAACTTATCGCGATTTGTGAATTCGCGTTAAGTAGTGGTATAGAGTTTTACCGGTTCTAATTATTAAATGGACTAATTAGGATTTTCTATCCCCAGGATAGAAAATTACTATTAGCTTAGTTAGGGCGGCAAGCAGAACCAATATCTTTATAGTAGGTCTTGGCAAGGCAAATCTAACTAATTAAATAACTTTAACCGCTAGTTAAAGTTCTTTAATATCTTGCATATTATATAGCAGTCGTTTGCCTTTATATTGTGTTTATCTAGCTAGAGTAGGCCGTAAAGGATAGTCCTTATAGAATTCTTTTATTAAAGAAGGCGTGTCGGCCTTAATCTAGTTATAGATTTCCTAGGTTTATATTTTATATCCTTTCCACTTAATAAGAAGTTTAAATTATTTAGATTATATTTTCTATTATATATTATTAATTAAGTTAATAAAGTAAGAACCGTTACCGTTGTTAATAATTATAGAAGGTAGTAATAGAATTTTATAAGTTATAGGATTATCTTTTAAAGGTTATAATAAGCTTATATAAAACATTAGGTATATTTTTATCTTAGTTAGTAGTTTAAGCTTATAGGTATATAGGCTTAGTTTTTTTTTAATTTAGTATAGGCCCATAAACTTTTAGTTAAATTTCTTTAAGGGCTATTAAGTTCGCAGGTTTCGTGTATTTAGGTACACTATATTACCTTCCTTAAAGTCCTATATAGGAGCTTATTCTTTATTTATATACTATTCCTATACTATTTAAGCATATATTAATTTACTTTATAATAGTTCCATTAACTACTTTATTTAATTAGCAAAGTTATACGCGTTAATTAACTAAATTTGTTTAATTATAAGTCCTATTATATTAATTTTAGGTTATAGTTTAAATCCAAGTTAAGGGTTTTATCTATAGGTTACATAGAATAGCGTTACACTTATTAATATATTTATTATATTATTTATAGATTCTTTATTCTTTTCTTACTTCTTTATATAAGAGGTCTTTAAGTAGGAGCTCTTGCTGCACCTAGCCCAAAAGACCAAAGCCAACCAAAAGATCCTTGAAAACACCTAGAGAATCCCCCTAAGATGCATACATTGCAGGGGAGGCACACGTCAAACGACGGTGGTTCGTACTCGCGCGCGTCCGCCAGAACCACGCCTAGCAATAGCCCTCCACAATAAAGACGGGCGAATACCATACCACAAAGCGGAAATACCTCTATTAAAATGGCATCTAATAAAATATAAAGCGTATTAAATATATCTAGTATCTAGAATTATAGGGGAGTAACTATTAGCTATAACAAACTAATACAGCTAGTAGAATGGCTCCGCCAGTTTAGTAAACCTTAGGCGCCCCTTTAGCAAACCCTTAATTAAATCCTCTAATAGCTAAACAAAATTAAAAACAAATAAAAACCCCCCTTACCGGTAAACCGCACCTAGGCCGCCATAGCTGTACTCCTATAGCATAGGGAACCCACCCCCCTTAAGACAATAACCGGGTATATAATTATAATATAACTTGTATAATTACAGCACCTATCATACCAACCGCGTGCCTACGCGTTCGGTACGCCAGGTACGCGTTTACGCGTTCGGTGCACCAACCACTCGCTTACGCGTCTAGTGCACTTATGAAGCACTGACTAATTAGGGGGAGGACGCATTAGTATATAGACCACGTAGTCTGCTTTATACAATCAACAGTCACCACTATCCCAAAGAGCATACAATACTATACGTATTTCGTGCCCCGGGATACAACTCACTCGTGCTATTAAGTTAGTACGAACACTGATTAGTAAGCGCGCACAGATCAGCAATCACTTAACACCTCCCACTGAGCGATATATATAACAGCGACCACCTGTTCAGACTCCTAGTACGACCTGCTAGAAGGTCAAAAGTTAGGGATTACGGACTATTACTAACTCTGTATACTTATTCAAGTCTTAGTACGGTTTACCGGAAGTTATAGACGTGAATATAGACCTTTATAAAACCCCCTATCCTTAACCCTCTTTAAACCTTAAACCCCTATTCCTACTATACCCTCCCTTAATACCCCTAACCTCTTTTCAGACCCCTTACGGAGACTCCTACCCTTCTACAAACCGTTACGGACCCGTTAATTACCTTTACGGACCACTACAAGACCCCTTAAACTGTTACGGACCTGCTAATTAATTTTACGGACCGTTACAAGACCTCCCCCACCCGCTATAAGCTACTACGACCCGCCACAGCTTATATAGACATACAACGCTACACAATATGGCAGATACAAGCAAGCAAATTAGCAAAGGTTAAAAGAAGTGGAGCTAAGGAGTCGACCTTACGTCTACGGACGACGTTAACGACTACATTAATTTCAAAATCCTTAAATACGGACACTATAAGCTTCTAAACGACGACCTATAGAAGCAATATAAGGAAGACTTTACGGACTTTACGGAAGCTATTCTTAAGGCTTATAACCCTACTGCCATCTATAACCTACAAACCCTTTTACGTTACCAAGGTGTATGGGTTAAAAAGGATAAACAAGTTACTGTCGCACGGTCCTTATATAACATAATATAGGAGGAGGACCAAATGGAATAGACTAAAGAGAAAATCCTAAACTAGGTTAAAGCCATAAATAATCTCTCTGCTTCTCCCAAACTTAATAGTATTACTGGCCTTATACTTAACCTACTTAACCAAATTCGTTCTATAAACCTAAGCAATTTTGGAATTAATCTTACGGGCCAAAGCATACCTAGTACCTAAGTTACAGACCGTAATACCCCCGTAAACCAAAATACGGACTAAAACCCTTTTATTAATAAAGCTACAGATCCGCAACCTACCTAAGTTATAGATCCGCAAGCCATATATCCGCAAACTATATATCTATAAGCCATATATCCGCAAGCTATAGATCCACAAGTTATAGATCTGCAACACACCTAAGCAAAGACCTATGGCAAGGAGCTAGCTAACCTAGCTAAGCTCTACACCAACGAATCCAAGTATAGCGGTAAAAATAATAACTTTGACTTTAAACTAACCATCTTTACGGACCTTTGTTAGAAGGCTAATATTCCTAAACAGAAGTTCAGCCAAGCCTACTCTACTATACTACACGGCCTAGCACTTAACCACTACTACACCAACCTCAAGAGTAACCCCCTTGGTGTTCCCTTTAATAAGCTATACAAAGCTACCCGTAACTACTTTAAAGGACTAGAATATAAGCGTAATATCCTTACCTAATGGAATGCGACCAAGCTATAGACCGTAATTAACAAGAACACTAAAAAATCAACTATAGAGTACCTGCAAATTCTTATTAAAGACCTCTAGCACCTATAGCACGGCCTTAACGCTAAGCTTTAAATAGACGACTTCCTATACAATAAACTTATTATGGCCTGCCAGGAAGTAGAGCCCTGCAAGTACGCCTACTATAAGCCTATAGATACCTTAGCTGGCCTTATTAATAATCTACGCTCCTCTATTATAACGTATGAAGTCTCAAACCCACTAGGTAGCACGCAAGCCTTTGTTACGGATATTTAATATCTGTAAACAGACTTAGATGTCTACTTTACAGACCGCCGCTACCGCTAGCAGCACCCGTACTGACCAAGTCCTACCCGTAACCCCCGCAGCAACCCCTGTATAAAAACATACCCCCGTAGATAAACCAGCCAGAAGTGCTTTATGTGCGGCAAGGAAGGATGTTGGTCTATAAGGTATACCTAGGAAGAACGTAATAAGTCTAGGAAGAGACTTAATAGCCATATTAGCCAGTTTATTTTGGAATATAAAGGAGAGGAAGCAGAAGAGCCCCCTAATAAGTTAATAGAAGCCCTTATAATTGACTTTAACTTAGACACTCAGGAACAAGAGACCTTAGAGATATTCCTAACCACTTTTAGACCTTTTACGGACAGCTAAGCCTTTAATATTATAACCATATTAGCTGACCGTTCCTTTATACACTTAGTTGCGCCTAAAAACCATTCCGCAAGTATCCCTATTATGGACGTTATAGATCACGAGCAGGACCCATTTACATATATTACCACAGAACGCTATACCCCCAAGGAATTCTATGGTGTTATAATTAATATAGGCGCCTCTAAGAAGTCTACTGTAGGTTACGGACAATACCTTATATATAGGACTACCGCAAATGATAATACGGATATTGACACTATGTAAACTGGGGCCATAAACGTCCAATTTGGTATTGGCTTAACTACATTAATTAAATCAGTTGTAGTTAAAACCCTAATTGGCCTAGTTAACTTCCATATAGTAAAAGCAGACACCCCTTTCTTACTTTGCCTTGCGGATATAGACAGGTTACAGGTTTACTATAACAATATTACGGATACCTTGATTGGCCCTGTAACTGCCCCAGGAAGCAAGCATGTTACCCTACTAATTATATAACAATTTGGACACCCGTTCCTTATATAGGGAGAGACTTTACGGACCTATATTTAGGAATCTTTTAACTATAACCCGTGCTACCTTACTAGTACGGAGATCTACCGTTTGCATTGTTATTTTGGCCACCTGTTAGCCGAAAAGCTATATAGAGTCCTTGAACGCTCTGGACACAACGACGTTAATAGGAAGGCAGTTAATTACCTAACTAAATACTACTCCTACTACCAGAAATATGGACGTTCCCTAGGCTAATTTAAGTTTACCCTTTATAAGGATCTTAACTTCAACTATTTAGTGTACGTAGACATTATGTATATTAACGGCAGCCTAGTATTATATATAATTGACGAGGTAACCCGCTATCAAGCCGCCTATTAGTTGCAAAATATATCCGTAAAGTACACTTAGGATATTTTACAGACCTGCTAGATTAACACGTACGTTGGACCTCCTAAGTATATCACCTATAACGCTAGTAGGAACTTCATCAGTAAGGAATTCCAGCAGTATGCTATGGCTATGGCTATATCAACAAAAGCCGTTCTAGTTAAGGCGCATTGGTCCGTTGGGCTTATTAAGCGAGCTTACCTAGCCCTATAGAGAGCTTACTAGATTATTACGGATAAGTGCAAGGACATCTAAAAGGAACTAGCTCTACAGATAGCTATAAAAGCCATTAACGACACTGCTAGCCTAAATGGACTAGTACCTACCCTCTTGGTCTACAGAGCCTACCTAAGAATAAGTAACCTAAATCCTCCTGCCCCGTCCATTACGGAACAAGCAGCTATAATACGGAAGGCGATGGCCGAGATAGTTAAGCTATGGGCTAAATAAGCTGTTAATAACGCTCTGTACCACTGTAACGGACCCAACACGACCCTAGTATACGACCTCCCACTTAACTCTGAAGTCCTTGTATGGCGTAAAAGTGGCAAGTGGACTAGACCCTACCGTTTACTAGCTGTAGAAAATGAGATGTGCTATATATAACTTCCTAGTAGCCCAACCAGCTTTAGGAGCACGTCTGTAAAACCCTACTTTCGGCCTAAAGACACCTATGACGTTAAGCTAGATAAACTAGAAGTAACTACTAAGCTAGACAAACCAGAGGTAACCACTAAACTAGATAAACTAGAAGCGACCACTAAACTAGACAAGCTAGAAGCACCCTTACCTACCCTAGAAGTCCTCTAGAAACCCACTAAACCCGCTATACCTACTATAAAGCGCGGTTAAGGACGCCCCTGAAAGCACCCCGTAACTAAGAATACTATAACGGAGACTTACCTAACCTCCGCAGGAATATCCGCAAGGCAATCTCCGCCTATAGATATATTAGTTCTAGTACAGGAAACCCCCTTTACGGACTTACGACGTAAAGAGATTAACAGACTACTTAAAAAGGGCGTCTTTATAATTATAATAGAGAAAGATGTTCCGCAAGGCGTCTGTATATTTAACTTATACTTTATTAACGAAATTAAGCACCTGGGTACTAACAAAGCTTTTAAAAAATTAAGGCTTGTTATACAAGCCTACAATAACTAAGGGAAGGGCTTAGTCCTTATGCAATTGCCTATAATTTAACGAATTAGCCAACGGATTATACTTATACTTACGCCTGGACTATAGTAAAGTAAACCTATAGCTCTTTACCTACGGGACATCTCGTAAGCCTATATGCAGTCTAATACCTACCTAAGTAGGGATATTTTTATACGGCTACCCCCCAAGCTTAACCTACAACCAGAAATAATCCTACGGGTTATAAAACCTCTATATAGAGTACCAGAAGCTGGAAACTATTGGTTTAAGACATACTACTAGCACTATATTAGTAAACTTAAAATGGAATAGTTAACCTACGACCCCTGCCTCCTATACAGCCTATTAAACGGCCTCAGTATTGTTGGACTCTAAATAGACGATACCCTATTCCTAGTAGACTAGACCTTTGCGGACGCTAAAGAAACTAAACTATAAAAGGCCAAGTTCTTAGCAAAGCCGTAAGAGTAGCTAACTAAGTAGAATCTAATTAAGTTTAATAAAGGCCTAATTATATAAAAGGGCAACCTAATTAAGCTAACTTAGAAACACTAAGCCTAAAACCTAAAGCCTATTATAGCAAAGCCTATGGACCTTACCAGTTCCCGCGGAGAGACCTATAAGACCGTAAATATAAAGGACTAATACGCTGTATAGCGTGCAAGAGGCGCCTATATAGCCATAGTCTGCCAACCCGAATCTGCCTATGACTTGTCCTTTATGGCCCAGGCAGTAGATCTACAAGAAGAAAATATTAAGCAGCTTAATAAGCGCATTTAATAGTAAATTAACAACGCAATAAGAGGACTTACTTTTATACCACTAGACCTAAATTCCCTTAGTATAATAGCATTTATGAATACCTCCTTTGCTAATAACAAAGACCTATCATTATAAATCGGCTTTATAATTATACTTACAGACCGCAATTAGGACACAAATATACTATACTAGTCTTCAATTAAGTGCAAATAAGTAACCCGCAGTGTACTAGCTTCTAAGCTATATGCACTAGCCCATAGCTTTAATATAGCAGCCGCAATCAAATTAACAGTCTAGAAGATTCTATAACTGGAGCAGTTACCCCTAGTTCTATACACCAATTTAAAGTCCCTTTACGACTACCTAGTCAAACTAGGTACAACATAAGAGAAGAGGCTTATGGTCGACCTTATGTGCTTACATTAGGCCTACAAACGGCGCGAGATTACGGAGGTTAAATAGATTAGCAGCAGAGATAACCCAGTAGACGCTATAACTAAGGCAAAGCCGTGTTAAGCTCTTAAAACCCTAATTAATACGAATAAGCTTAACCTAGAAGTTATAGAATGGGTAGAATAGAACTAATAGAGCACCTATAGTACATCTACGGCCCGTTAGAAGGCCGTACGGCTCATTATACAGTATAGATAGAAAACGGTGGAAAGCTACGGTGGAACTTAGTGGACTTACGTAACCCGCCAAATTTTGCAGGGTAGTTAAATTGACCAATCACAATTTTCCATCCCCGGGATAGAAAATCGCCATTAGCTCGCTTAGCACTAGCGCCTTAGCGGCCCTTATAATCCGACTTATAGCTCGTCTACTGCCCGTTAAAAGGCCGTACGGTTTATTCTACGGACCGTAAGCAGAACTTACGGCCAGCTTAGGGCACCGTTTAGAAGGCAGCCTAGATAGCACCTCAGGGGAGATTTCCTATGTATTTTCTTTTGTGTTTTATAGTTCTATTAAAGCAATTACAGAGGCTGTACACAAGTGGTTTCATTTTTCAAGTACCGCCAGTGTATAATTACAGCACCTATCGTACCAACCGCGTGCCTACGCGTTCGGTACGCCAGGTACGCGTTTACGCGTTCGGTGTACTAACCACTCGCTTACGCGTCTGGTGCACTTATAAAGCACTAACTAATTAGGGGGAGGACGCATTAGTATATAGACCACATAGTCTGCTTTATACAATCGACAGTCACCACCATCCCAAAGAGCATACAATACTATACGTATTTCGTGCCCCGGGATACAACTCACTCGTGCTATTAAGTTAGTACGAACATAACTAAATATAGAAAAAGCAGAGGGGCTTAGGGGACAGTTAAAAACAGAAGTCCTTATAAAAATCTGCAAAGAGGTCCACAACGCTGTTATAGTCCAATACCTTAGGAGCGGAGATATTAGAGTCACCTTAAAGGACCAATAGTTAAAGGAACGAGCCGTAAGGGTAGGGGATAGACTAGGAGAACATATTAGCATAAAAGTACTCCGTAAGGATTACCTAGTTAAAGTCCCAGCGGTTCCCTTAAGCCTTAGGGTAAAAAAGGGACGCTAGGCGGACAACACAGCAATTATATAGGAGATAGTAAGATAAACAGAACGCCTTATACTAAGACTTAAAATCACCCAAATCTAATAGCTTTAATAAGAAAATGCAAACTAAGCAAATAATAAGAATAATAAGAGGATATAAGGGTTACCAGAGACTTGCTAGGGAGACACTAGTCAAACATATAGCTCCCTTATTATTAGCATACTTACACTAGGAATATAAAAACTCCTTATTTAAAAAGGAATAATTATAAATGGCCTTATATATAACATAAGGCTCTATAACTATAGACTACGCCTAGAACGGTGCTATTGCTACACATAATAGGGACATACCTAATCCATATACGCAGCATAGGTGTGCTGCGGCTACTGTGCAGGCCCCTATAATATAAGACACTACTTAAATTAAGACTAAATAAAATATATAAACTGCCACCAAAGCATATAACGTAGGTGACAGGGTTTTGACGGTTTGATGGGTTTTGACGGTTTCCAACATCAAAACTCTAAGCGAGGGACACGGACAAAGTTTGTATGGGAAAACCTTAAAACCGTCAAAACCCATCAAACGTCAAAACC
>Ga0307507_10000685_pt1 | contig 74080 bp, 37 predicted proteins | sample 7_EM_MG_FD_207223 | JGI IMG/M metagenome (GOLD analysis project Ga0307507, IMG submission 207223) | Populus trichocarpa ectomycorrhiza microbial communities from riparian zone in the Pacific Northwest, United States - 7_EM | ecosystem: Host-associated > Plants > Roots > Unclassified | place... | reverse complement strand
AATAGGAAGCTCTTGTTCGAGCCTCCGTGATGAGAACTGCAGTGACCTGAGGTTCTTCGTACAGCTCGGTACGGTGTTCGTGCACGGCGCAGCTTGGCATTGCACCCCAGCGGGTTAAGGGATATTCTATTTTCAAGACTTGCATGTTGCCGGTATCGAGATATGTGAATACCCATCTGGATCCCTATTATTTTGCATACCCTAGCCAACCGCTTGTTTACCACTACTTTTTAAGGGATCTTTCGGGCGAAGGTTTAAATTCATATGCGATCTATGAAAATAATATTTTTCAAAAATATCACAAGATCTTATGTCAATGTCATTACTGCAAAGCTGTAGTAGGGAAGATTTGCCGTGAATCTTGATGAGCAAATAATGGAAGCATTAGACACTGCTAGATGTGAACGACATTATTTACATCTACTCTTTGGCACTAAAACAAGCACCGTCTTTCTTAGTAAAAAGATAAATTAACGAAATCGCCAATTGCGCAGTTTGCGCCAGGCTACGCGCAGGCTGCGTGTCAAAAAAACACGACATGGGCCAGTCGGTCGAGTTGCCAAATGCCCTCAACTGCGCGCCAATTTCGTCAACGACCTTACCTCAGCAAGGTCAGACAGTAGAACCAATTAGCGGACATACGTATATCCGCCAGCGGATATCGCTAACCTTTTTTATCAAAAAGTTGATTCTACAGCATCCTGGCGCATCCGCTGGTTAGCGTGTTTTGTCAACTTTCCCCTAAACAGCAAAAATACCAAAATTTCCCCTACAAAACGGCCGTGCGGAAGTGGCTGCGCTAACCACCGGAATTGAAGAGATGCTGTATGGTATTCTCCGAACGATCGGCAGCGCTAGTAAGCACTTAAAACGAGATGCGCCTAGGCGGTGTAGCTGCGAGGTATCCCTTAACACGTCAGCGTCCATCTAGAATCTGGTCCGTGCGTGGGACACCAAAACACCAGCGAGCGCCGAGGACACATTTTGGGTGTAAAATATGTCAAATTCCGTTCTGCAGAAAGGACGAGTGCTGATTACCTTACATTGAGCGACTAGACTCTAAGAAATAAGCTATATAGATCGTTTTATATGAGATTTTACAAATATCACCAGCCTTATATTCCTGCACGACGATTTGATTCAGTTAATTTAATTGGCTAGTCCTTATCGATAACAGATGGACGCGAACTGACGTGTTAAGGGATACAAGGGGGCACCACGAACGGGGCAACGCCCTCCCTGCTAGTACGTTTTCAAAATAAGCGGGCCCCTGTAAAATGGTTGGGCTGTATTATTCTGCTAGCATACTAGCAGGAAGGGGTCTGCCCGTACGTGTTACCCCCTTGTATATACGACTCGCTGGCGACTCGCACGCTGCACGTGCCTAGGGAAAACCCCTCCTTGCCTCGCAGCCGGGCACCTCATTTTCCTCAAGGATTCGTCTGTCCTTACAATATACCCTATTGTTCCATCAATTGAACTCCATCTATATCTCACCTCACAATAACTAAACTTAATTAATATTAGAACTCTATTATAGTTTAATTTGATTATACTGTTTAGTTTATTTGCACTATTTCCTTCTTAAGGTTTTGATCCGAAAGGATTCTATTTGGCTTAACACCATGGATAGGTATATCCAGTCGATCACCAACTGGTCGATCAGCTGGGGGGTTGTGTCGACCTGAATCAGGTTGCCTCACCACCCCGACTCAGATACCTACCCTTGACTCAGTCACCTACTCCCTTGTTTTTATTGCCACTGTGACAAAAACCCGCAACACCTATATCCAAAGGGTTTACCAACGTAACTGCCCGACTCACCTTTGCTACATTGTTAATTACCCGCTCGTTTTCTTTTTCTGTTTCATAAACAACGCATAATGGAGGATGAAGAAGCTATGCAGCCGTCAACGCAACAATCTTTGGATGAGCGTAAGTGCGGAAGAAACAATTCTGGAATGAGCAAGTCCGATATTTCTGATGTCATATGCATCTTGCACCCGTTATCTCGCGCAGCTTTTCGTATTGTTCGGTCAATGGCACGGCGGAATCCGCAACATGTCCTACGGAATAGTAATTCTTTATTACTTAACGACGATAAAACGCCTCTTAATAGGCGGGAAACGACAATAATCCGCCAAAATGACCAGTTGGATGAGGAGAGTAACACACAGAGTCTCGCGCTAAGGTTTTCCTCTAGAACAATAAATCAGGACCTGGGCTTTATCTTCGGCCGAAATACCAGCCTCTCCGATATCATTATAGCGCCTGACTCGGCCAGGCGTGTTAGCGATACCCATTTTCGCATTTACCTCAGCGACAACGGCGACAACGGCGTCCTTATGCTAGAGGATATGTCAACTAACGGGACCCTGGTCGATCATGTTCATCTTAGAGGCAAATTGGGTATGAGTTCTTCCACGCGGATGCTCTGCTCAGGTTCCACTATTAAGATTTTCCGCTCAAAACATGAGCATGTTTGGTTTAGTGTTCACCTACCATCTCATGAAGAGCATGAAGAGGAATACCGTCGCAATTACAACGCCTATCTTGATGCCGGACCTTCCTCAAAGAAAGCGCTCCCTAGAAGCGTATCCAATCCGCACGGCATGCACTGGAATGGTGGGGGGAGATACAACGTAGTTGGACTACTTAAAAAATGCCCGTTTGCAACCGTGTACATGCTTTCCACTATAAGGGGCGGTCAACTTCTTATCGCTAAGGAGCTTGATAAGAAACGCCTTATGAAGAATGGACAGACGGACCACCTTCTGGATTATGAGATGCGAATTATGCGGACCCTTCGGCATCCAAATATTGTACAGAATATTGATTACCAGGATGTAGGCAACTATATTTACATCATTACGGAGTACGTTTGTTATGGTGATTTGCAAGACTACCTATCTAACTATGGTCCACTTTCTGAGAAGCTTGCGAGGTCCATAGCAAAGCAAGTCCTTAGTGCCTTAGCATATCTACATCAAAAGAAGATTACACATCGGAATATCAAACCGGAGAGTGTTCTAATTGCTAGTGTGGAACCGTTTGTCGTCAAGTTAACTGATTTCGGCTTATCAAAAATTGTTAAGAACAATAATACCTTTCTTAAGACCTTTTGCGGGACGTTATTGTACTGCGCCCCAGAAGTATTCCCCTACTATAGTGCACCAGCATTCCAGTCTTATAGCCAATTAGTGGATATCTGGTCTTTCGCCGCGGTGCTCTGGTATGCACTGTACTGCGAGCCACCGTTCAAAGGCGTAGCAGATTATAACGAGCGAGGCATGTTTGAGAGAGTAATGGGAACTCAACTTGACCCCACACGGCTTAAAGAAGAGGGAGTTTCGGACGAAGCATGCGACCTTTTGATAGCCATGCTGAACGTTGACCCTGCTCAACGTCCGACAGAGCAACAATGTCTGGAGCATCCTTGGCTAGTGGATGATGAGATGATACTTGATCTCAACAATGAGCCCAACGGCAGTGGCCTGATCGACATATCCGAAAGAGAAAATCGAAGGGAAGAAACTCGAAATTTCATTGAACTGCCAAATAATAATGCTACAATATGCCCCATTGCTCCTTCCAGTGCTCGCTTAACTTCCTGTTCCACTACGCCTGACACATTAAATTCCGCCTCAAAACATCTCAGGGCCGAGGAACTAGTGAATTCAGCCACTGCATCGCAGTCTCCGGAATGTACTCTTAAGGATGACTGGAATGCGCGGGGCAATGGCCGGAATGGAATACGAAAGGCTCTGGCGGACAGCATATTTTTCTTGCCACAGGCCGTTGTGACTTTCCTCGGTAGGCAAATGGGCTTGCTGTATAGAGCACTTGTTGATCCTTCGGAGAATGGTATTATATTTTCGAGGATGGAGGCTTCTTCAAGTATGTCTAAACGTTGGATGCGTCAGATGGAAAATGCACTAGAGGCTCTTGGAGTCCGCGAAAAAAGGATAGCGTCGGGTTTGCAGCGCTTGCAGTGGACTTGCGTAAGTATTCTTGTAACTCTCCAGAAACTGTTTACTCATATGCTTTAGAGTTGTGGAAAGAGGCTCTTTGATGATTTCGTCGAGCTCCAACCCGGCGCCCTAGAAGACCTCCGCAGCAGACTTGAATCTGAAAATACATCGAGAGAATGCAGCAGTGGCAATGACGCACCCTCACCAGGTGGATTTTTTAGATTTGGGAGGTTCTTATCGCATATCGGACGAACATCCCGGAACCGGCAAGGGAACTGTAAAAGCTCTCCAAGTCCAGCTCTGCTTCCAACGATTTCTTCAAATAATTCCTCTGCACCGCCAGGAAACTTATTATATTTACTTCTATGTATCAACAACGGGGATTTCGGCGCGGAGCTTTATCATGAATGTATACAACATATCAAGTCTGACCAAGCTCTCTTCCACTTCTTTCGCGAGAACTATTTCCAGCGGCGTGGCAAGCTATTGACTGCAGTATCTTTACGCACTGTAAGCAGTATTAATCTCGTCAAAGTAAGTTATTCCGTAATAGTTCACATTTGTTCAACCTAACGCTGAAATTTCCAAAGTTCGTAGCAGACATGAGTTCAAAGGTAGACATCTATCCTCACTCTATATATTGCGAAGAAAGCTGTACCTGTATGCCACCTAAATCAAAAGTCGAGCCCGCGCCCAACAGCGAGTACAGCTGTAAGCCGGTCCCCGCGCCTCACATTCCTCCCATCGGCGAGAACTACATGATGCACCTCTACTCCTCGCCCGGCTGTATCAACCCGTCTCAGGTGTGGATCTACAACCAGATTCCGAAACGAACGCGCGGACAGCTGGTGGCGCGGCCGGAGGCACCAGCGGAGGGCTGGGGTGTGCATTTCCGCGAGGGATGGCATTGGCGGAAGATCTGGGCGGTGATTCTGACTTTCTTTTTAGGAGGCAGCTTGCTGTTTGGCGTGCTCTATGGCGTGATCCGCAGAGATGCGCAGAGCGCCTTTGGGATCGCGTGTTATTGGATCACGGCGGCAACGATCCTGTTGGGCTATTTGACGACAAGAAATGCGTGAGGTGGTGAAGCTGCATTAGGTTGTCAGCCTCTGGTTTATATACGTAGCTAGTGATTCCCGCACCGCTATGGCTTCGGAACAATTATTGGAAGTCGACATCGACCTTGCCCCGGTGTCTGAGAACGTTTCTTACCTTGATTCAGCAGCACCTTTTGCTTCTGATAGAATCAATGACGCAAATCTATCGCAGTCACCAAGGAACGCGAAATCAATCATGGACCGAAACTTCTGGGAGGCTCATTGTTGACCCACAAGGTGACACCCTTTTTGCACAGACCCTCCACAAACGGTCTCAACGAGTTCCTAACCGCTCCCCTCAGAGATCGAGCTTTTTTGTAAATGGTGACGAATGCACAATGATAGTTACCGAGAAATCACCTGATGGCAAGAATAGGACCAGAGATGGACCTAGAATTGAAACCAGGGTGGTCAAAAATAAAATCTTATCAGATAAGAGACAATGTCAAACGAACAGGAAACCCGGAAGATGCTCATCTAAACACCCCCTCGTCCAAAACCTGGCTTCACTAGTTGGGCTACGAAAACTAAGCACACCAATCACTCCTGAACACCCCCAAGCACCCACAACTTTCATTCGGCAAATGATAGATGCTCGGCTCCACACATTCAAGCAACCAATTTGCCCACATCAGCTGATGTCCCACAAAATGTGGGCTCTCGCCAGTCGCAACCCTGCCATCCTTGACGGCATCCAAAAAGCCGACAAGATTGGTAGATAGCTCGGTCAGAGTACGCTGCTTTGTGCTGTGTGCGACGGACATTTCGCGCTCAATTTCCACCATGCTGTCGAGGCGCTGGATTAGGTCTTCGAAGACCATTTTCGGACTCTGCGTACAGGCAGAGTTCTGCAGCGGCCGTTCTGAGGCGGGCAATATCTTCAGGTTGGCGTGTGAAGCCACGCGAGTTGGTGTTAGGACGTTCGGATGCGTGGGCATTAGGGAGGTGACTTAAATCTAGATTAGTATCTTCTTCGTCCTGCTGGTACTCAACCACATCATCGTATTGCTGACAAACGTTTCTTCAAAGTCTTCGGCGTCCACAGCTTGTGATTGATATTGGTGGCGGGGGAATTCCGACGACTGTTGAGATTCCGCCGAAGGGTTTAATGCTAGCTCCGGGAAGGCATCATTGAAGCTCAATGATGACTGGAGGTGCGAGCGGCGCCTTGATTTGCGAGATTGTTGTTCGGTCTGGACGAATTGTTAACAAGCAATACTCTGAGCTCTCTCGAAGATATCTCTTATAGCACGATCCCCTCCCGATTTTTGAAGGTCACCTACGATGGTAGCAGAAGTAGGTACCATGCGAACGTTGTTATCCGCGTGGCCTTGGCTTTGATCCTGCTCGTCCGTCTCAAAAACTGCCTTAAGCCGACGTTGGATAATCCCGCGAACTTGAGGGTCCTCACAAAGCTGCCGGAAACTCATCTTGTGCTTGCCCAGAGGTAACACCCGCTCAGTAAGGTTGGTTTGAGAACTTCTTTGGGTGTCAGGGGTTCAATCAAACAAGAGTAGATAGAGGTAGAAGACCAGGATGCTGTTTGGGAAACAGAGTGGTTGTGTAGAGAGGAGATTGAATGATTCAGTCGTGTCAACGAGAAATGTAAATAACCCAATAAGTTCGACTCCCTTTGGGTGAATGATGTAGACTTAGGGACATAAACAGCCGTTATGTGCATGTTGTGGAAAATTGTGAATGAATGAATTGATGCAATACGGCAACTCTCTGCCAAGCACAAAATAGTGCTTTTCTTGAAGTCTGGACGTCGAACGGATTGACTAAAGGCGATATTACTGACTTGAAGCTCCAGCAACGCCAGATCGTGACTAGGCGAGGTTATGCAAAGCACGACCGGAAGCTCCCTTGGATGCGCGATCAGGAATAGAAGGAAGATGTACTAAAGGGCCTGAAAATACTCTTACCCTTAGGCGAAGGTTGAAGACATTCATAGTTTGCTAGAAAATGTTGGAGATCTTAATTCCGCGCCCTGTTTTCAAAATTCGAACCCACAGCCTTTACGCCTTGCAAAATGACTCCATCCTATGCATAGAATTCGTGGGACCTTTTTACCACTTCGATTACATCTTCTCACTGCCTCCCCTTGTCAAGTAATTCTACTCCAGTCCGCACGACTCCGACTGTCGCTCCCGTCTGTATCGCTTCGCTGCCTCCGCCACTCAACCTATACTCAACTTCTGCCAAACCTTCCATCCATGTAACCATTGTCTGAGCCGGAACATCCTTTTTGACAAGCTCCTCACTCAACGCGGTCAAGATATCTGCTAGCGCCAACCCTTTCATTGCCTTAATTGCGTTGATAGACCTAAGGCAGCTCGTGATATCTGATGTGCTTGTAAGATCTTGTAGAATTTGGTTGATATCAGCGGGATGCGGAGCTGCGATGCAATCATAGATGGTCGTCTGGTCAATCAAATCCCTCTCCAAAGTTTTTGGGTCTAGAGCGGGTTTGCCTGGAGGTTGTAGTGGTGTACTGGAGGCATGGCAGGCTTGTAATACATTCAATGCTCGCCTCATATCGCCTTTGGCAAGTGTTACGAGGGACTCGGTGGCGTCAGGAGCAATATTCACATTTTCTTCCACGATAACCCTATCCACTAAGCTGCGAATGTCGATGTCCTTTAGAGGAGAGAAACGGAAACGCGTGCAGCGGGAAAGCAGTGCCGGAGAGAGTTTGTGGGTATAGTTGGCAATGATACAGAAGCGGGTATTTGCGGTGTACTTCTCCATTATTCTTCGCAAGGCCATTTGCGCAGTCGAGGTCATGGCATCGGCTTCGTCAAGTATGATGAGCTTAAATGTTGCAAGGGAGGTATTTTCTCCAGCTCTAGGAGCGGTGGAAAATATTTGTTTCGTGCTGCTGAAGGTTTTAATTTGTTCTCTATTGGACAGAGTAAGCCGTTTGGTTTAAAAGGGAAGATCATGATATAACTACCGGACAACCTCAATGCCTCTATCATCACTGGCATTCAGCTCTAGCACCATCTGTCTCATATTTTTATTCCCGTATATTCGTCGTGCGAGAGCTAAGACTGTCGATGTTTTGCCGGTTCCTGGTGGTCCATACAAGAGAAGATGTGGTAATCTCTAAAGTCAATACGTGTCAGCTCGGAAGTGAGAAGATAGCCCTAAGGCGAGGCTTGAACTTACATTTGACTCTATGAACTTATTAATTGTCGCTAGAATATCTTGATGCCCAGCGACATCATCAAGAGTGTTCGGTCTGTATTTCTCCACCCTGGGATCAAATCAGCTCATGGAAATCTAAGTACAGACTGTAAAAAGTACCATGGTAGAGAATCTTCAGCTTCAACTGGTAGATTTGCAGCGCTCCTCTTTCCTTTTGAGTCGGTGTTGTCTGAACCGAACTTGATTGCGCTATCCACAACTGGCGCATCAACGTCCATGTCATCCTCAAAGTCTGACATGTTTGCAAGATTATATAACCTGAAACAAAAGAGACAATGAAATTTTAGAAAGAGCGAGAATACGTGGAAAAGATCTGAAGGACGAGTGAGGGGAAAATACGGTTCAATGGGTTGAGAGACGCGTCAAATCGCGAAGACGTGTAAATTCATCTTAAAATTACGCACCTTATCTCAATCTAACAGCTGTATTCAATCCTCCCACTTCAGCCCTATGAACTCGCCAGCCGCAGCAACGCATCCCCTCCGCAACACCACAATTGCCGTACCTATTATAGCCTTCTCTTCCCCACTGATTCCCTGGGCAGGTTGAGCACCTCCACCATGCCCGTATGTTGTTCATTACTCTAATTCTATCCCATTCACCCTTAGCTTGAGCTGACGCAATTTACTAGGCATACCATTCCGTCTTTCTCGATGAGCCAAACCAACACATAATCGGTATACTTAACTTCTCGCATACTCCATATAACGACCTGACATTTGAATAGGCAACTTTGCTCTTCTCCCTCTCCGCACACGCACACGTGGCCCTGCCATCCAACTGGCCCTGCTGCCGCCGGATATCACAGACCTAACCGTTGATGCCTCACATGAGTCGTACGACCCCCTAGATGAAGTACTCTCATTGTTCCGCGCCAACACCTTCTTCCGAAATTTTGAGATCAAAGGTCCGGCGGACCGCGTGTTAATTTATGGCATTTTATTCGTGAGCGAAGTGCTAGGGAAGATTAAGCCCGGTATGAGTAGGCGGGAGGCAGAGAAGGTGCGCAATAATTTCTTCTATGACTATAAACCACTTGGAGAAAGATAGCTCTGCAAGTGCATAGATACTGATCCTCGAGGAATGACATGTTTCCATGGCATAGCATGGCTAAAGCTAACGGCGGCGTTGCTTGTGACAGGCCGTCATGAACATCGCTCTGGACACTAACTTCGCTATCCCGGGCGATGCCGGTTTTCCGCTCAACCAAGCTTTCGAAGCTCCCCGAGACCGGAACGACGCCGAGCAACTACGAAATTACATCATGCAGATGCGACAGGAGCTGGCGCAGAGGTTGTTGAATAGAGTGTACGGCGACGGGAACGTGCCAAGCAAGTGGTGGTTAAGTTTTACGAAGAGGAAGTTTATGAACAAGGCATTGTAGATGGGACTCTTAGGCGACTAGGTTAAATGTTGAAAATGAAGATGAAGGGCTTAGGTGAAACAGTGGCTGATATTTATCTTTTAGCTGCTTTATGGTGCTCTAGATTTTCATCCTATTCTCTAGATTTTTTTCCATGAACGCCTTGTCCATGGTCGTACTCAGTCTAAGAGATCATGCTAAGCCTGCTACATCAGCCATTTTCCTCTTCTTTCCCGCCCTAAATCTACCGCGAGCTTCCACTTTACCCTCCACAGGTAACACTCTCGTTGCTGTAAACAAGAACCCTTCTGCGCCGCCTCGACTTGTCATCAGCGGATGCGTTCTCCCAGGCAAGACCTGCCAAGACCTCGCCCGGGCAGTCTGTAACATTGGGGCTAGTAAAAGAGTCGGGTTCACCGGGAAGTCTGGGTCTACAGCCTCATACTCACCTTCCCCGAAGCCACCGTCCTGGTTCATTTCCTTCTTGAGCCTTTCAAGTTCTGGTTTCACTGAAAATTGAGGCTGTGTTTGCCTCGCCAGAAACGCTGACTTCCGCTCCTTGCTATATAAGTCACACAACCCAACCAGGGGCTCTACCGTTGGGTTATAAACCACCACCTGAGCAGCGCCTCTTAGCAATGGCACACAGACTCTCAGCACTGTCGCGGGCTCCATCACACTAGCCACGACAAGTCCGTCAAATCCTCCCGCACGCGTCTCTTGAACTACCCTGGAGATTCGCTCCCAACGTCGTCGTTTCCGATAATACGCCCCTCGCTTACCACTTTTCCAGGTCGCGAGCACGCCATCCGAAACGACCTCAGGCTCGACGCAGCCAGGGTCCTCACTGGGATGCAGTAGTTCTAACCAGCTGAGCGATTTGAGGCGTGTGAAAAGGGGGTGCGTAGATGTGGGGGAGGACGCATCATAGGAAAAGTATTTCAAGAGGCCCAGATTGGGCTGTGCATTGCTGTGAATAATTGTGAGCGTGTTAGTGAGAGCGGACATAGCCGGAATATGCGGACGCGGTGCTTTGCGAACAGACTGGGCCTTAGTGGAGAGTGGTTCCGATGTTGTTTCTTTAGAAGGTGAGGTGGGCAAAGAGGTGTCAGAGGTTTGGTTGGGCGGTTGTATGTTGTCTGAGAAGAGGGCTTCTACAGGTGGTAGAACAACTTCTGAGCTTGGCGCGTCGACTATTACGAAGTCGCCGCCTGCATCTGTCTCCTGTTCTTGATCTTTTGTTTTCTTCTGCTTCTGTCCTTGTTCCTGCTCTGATTGTTCGTCCTCGTCTTCCAATTCTTCTTCGGGATATAATATACCCATCTTTTCAGCTAAAGCTGCGACTATCAAGCCTCCCGTGTCGTCCACGACAAGCCATCGCCCTCCACCAACCATTCCTTTACCATCGGCGGAGGGGACGATGCGACTCGATTCCCCACAATGAATGTTTGCCCAACTCCCAATGAGCCCAAGCATTTCATCCCTGAGTTCCATGATCCGGTGCGCCTCTTTGTCCAACACGAAATGCGCAAGCATTGATACATCCAGAGGCAGAACCGTAAATCGTCGTAAATACTTCTTCGACTTGCGCAAGGTATATTTTGCGAGGGAGAATGATGTTTTCTCATCTATTGCCATATGTGACGCCATTATTTTGGCTATTATTTCTTTCCCCGAACCCGTTCCAGTTTTTTTAAGCTCTTCAATTTCTTCCATTGATAGTGTTTGCCGTGACGGGTCATCAACCGTCAGGCGATTGCTGCGCATTATCACCTCGTCATGTTCCCCCACAATATCGAACTCAACCCCTCCTTCTGCTGGCTCGTCCCTCGACTCTGCTGGCGTGGCGTGGTCACTCGCGATTGATTCTGCATGCAGTTCTGACGCAGGCACGACGCGCAATTCTGTTTGCGCCCTTCCCTCTTCCTTATCCAAAACCTCAAAGGTAAGGTAATACGGTCGTCCTAGCAGCAAGTTCGCAAGGAAAGAGCCATATTTCCCTATTGATATTGTCCTATATGGTCCTATTAGAATTTCTCTTGCAGATACTCGAAGTGACTGGGGTCAGTGGATGCTCACTCCAACTAATCCACATACGTGTTTGGAATTATTTCGAGGACCTTCAGCGTCCCCGAAGGCAGTCGGAGGACGATGTACGTGTTCGGCCGTATGTGAGAATGCATTGCGTGGCTTTTCCTGAGGGTTACTGGGTTTATACGAGTAATGCAATTAGCCACAGAGGATGGCGATGGGTACTACTTTGGGCGAGGAACAGAAGGAAAATAGCAGTGAGGGGCTACGCAGAGGTTTCCCAAACGGCTTTGAGGCTGGCGGCGATCACAGTCATCCGAGAAAGCTTGGGTTGGTGGGTTGAAAGTTTCGGCCTGGCGCGGCGAACGAGCGAGCGTGAGCGTTGCGGCGGTGCGGTGCCTGCAAAGTTCCAGCCCCCGTGCCAACTCGTCGTCATCGCGGGACTGGCCACCAGCCGCTTCCATCGCCTTCAGGGCCGCGCAAGCAAGTTGCCCGCCAGAATATACCGCAACACCTGGCTTCTATCTTCTACCTAATACTTCCCTCCTAGAGACTTCTCTCTCACTCCATTCTAGACACTTGGAGCTATTGAAACAAGCACAAAATATAGCACAGCCACATCCAGGTCGAAGCCTCATCATCTCCAATTCTTGTAGCATCCGTACCGCTGTGAGAAGACCGACTCGCTCATTTGAAGCTTCATCAATATCACACAAGTTGAGATGGTGCTTCGAAAGCCTACAGCAGACCTCGTCCCGGCCCCCCTTTCGCAAGCCGTCAACAACCCCCCATACCCAACTACCCCAATTTCATCTGAGCCACCACCAGTCCCGGCTTCCTCTGAACAACATGAAGGTGTCTACTCGCCGAGCTTACATACGTCCCCAGATTTTCGGCTTAGAACATTGGAAGATGCAAAGGGGGCAAAGCATGAAGAAGACTCAGAGTCGGATTACGACAATTCCGACTGGGAGAGATCAGACGACGATGAGAGAGATACTCCAAAAGATCTTCCTGGACCGTTGAAAATTGGAGGAGGTCGGCCCATCAAACAACTAGCCGAGAATGGCTTGCCGGCTACGCTCAGAGTGGGCCCAGCGGAAGGTACCATACGAAGATCGCCGGAACCGCAAAAGACAGACCAGGAAATGGTATCAACTTCGTACGGAACCGCTAGTACTAGCTCCAAGGAGTCGATTCCACTGAAATCACACAATCCATACCTGCGGATGCAAAATACTGGACAGAGCAATTTCGGAGGCGAGAGTAGTGCCCAGGTCTGGGGCGGCACTCCGTCTACAAATGCGAGATATGAGCCTCCAGTGGAACTGCCAACTGAAAAGACGCCTATTGATCAGATATCCAAACTCTCGCTAGGATACAATGCTTTTGCCCGGGATGATCCACAATCTCCATCTTTCAAACAGCCTCCCCTAATACCTGTTGACACCGAGACACCCTCCACCGCTCACCCTCGACATGATTCAAATGCTTCAAGCGCATGGGATCCGGGTATGGATATCTCGTCCTTGGACGCTTTTACCTCAAGGAGTCATGGGTTGCCCTCTGATACGATCCAAGAGGAGCCTCCACAACGGACTTGGCAAGAGCAGCAGGCGTGGGAGCAGAGCGAGAGACAGAGGAAAGAGCTAGAGCTAGCTGCTGCTCATGAAGCTGCACTTCAAGCAGAACAAGAGCGGAGGGCTGAGGAGGAATGGCATCAAGGAGAACAAGCTGCTAAAGTAGCTCTGCAACAGCCTTCAAGCTCTCAAAATGAGATGCCCCCCGATTTACCTCCCCGGAGATCGCAAGATCAAGAATATCCACCCCCAAAGCCTCCGCGTCCACATATCGAGACAGGATTTGGTGGTCCGTCTGGGCGGCAAGAGGTGGACATGCCAGAGACAGGTGTGAAAAAGCAGAAAAAGGAGCACTACCAGATTAAACATATCCGGTGGTACGATGCAAATAAACGTGGAATCCGAAAATCACCCATCTTGACGCAGAATGCCAATGGACCATGTCCCCTGCTTGCTCTAGTAAATGCACTTGTGCTCTCCACGCCGGCGGATGAAGACACCGCACTGATCGAAACATTACGGACCCGAGAGCAGGTTAGTCTGGGCTTGCTTCTCGATGCCGTGTTCGACGAACTTATGTCGGGACGTCGGGGTGGGGCTGCGCAAGAGCTACCAGATGTGGGGGAGTTATACGCTTTCTTGGTCACACTGCATACTGGCATGAACGTCAATCCTAGTTTTGCCAAATCTGCCAATGGTATTTCACCAATCCACCCAGCTCTTCGACACCAACCCGGCGGCTTCGAGGACACTCGTGAAATGCGACTCTACAGTACCTTTAATATTCCATTAATTCACGGCTGGCTTCCCCCGAGCGAATCCCGCGCCTATGCGGCGTTTGAGCGTGTAGCGAAGACATATGAGGATGCACAACACATACAGTTCCAGGAAGAGGAACTCGACAGGAAACTGCGCACAGAAGGTTTAAATGCAGATGAGCAACGCCTCTACGAAGACGTGCATGCTATCAAGGAATTCCTCACGCGTTGGCCAACCCAGTTAACTGAGTATGGGCTCGAAACAATTATCAGTAGTCTCAAGCCTGGGCAGATTGGGATCCTGTTCCGCAACGATCATTTTTCAACACTGTACAAAGAGCCCCGCTCAGAGGAGATCTTGACCTTAGTTACAGATGCAGGCTATTCTAGCCACGAAGAAATAGTTTGGGAATCTCTTGTTGATATCAATGGCCAAGGTAGCGAGCTCTACTCTGGCGACTTCCGCTCCGTCGGCAATAATGAATCTAGGCGCAACAGATACCCAAAATCCCGCATCACCTCTTATCAACAGCAAAGCCTCCTAAACATAGACGATGGTTCGGGCTGGACAACTGCGGAATCTTGCAATAGCCGTCGCAACCACCAACATTCCGCATCAACATCCGCTCTTCAAACTCGTCAAGAAAGCGGCGTCATAACACGTCGGCTCTCGGCTGAACCAGCTTCCAGCAATCCTGCAGACCCAAGCAAAACAGAGCAAGAAGATCATGACTTAGCTCTCGCCCTCCAGCTTCAAGAGGAAGAAGAGGACCGCCACCGACGTTCATTAGAGGAACGGCGCCGCCGCGAGAACGAGCTCTCCCAGCAATTCCTCTCCGCTGAGCAACGCAACAACGGCAGCTCTGGAGGTCGCGGCGCCGAAGTTCGTCCCCTCATCCCACCACGCAGGAACAATATCCAGCGCCCCACCGTCTCGACGCAAGAGGGTCTCCCGCCCCCAACGTACGAGGAAGCGGCTAGTGTCCAGCCGTATCACCCGCCGCATGGACACCCTGCGAGCCCGCATGCGCCTATCCGGCCGCAGGGGCAGCAAGGCAGTGCTTACATGGCGAACAGTCAGCAGGCCCCCCCTGGAACCGCGCGGAGGCGGAGCTCAAGACCTGGTGGGCCGCTGGTTGACCAGATTCCGCCCGGGGGCGGCTTGGGGAGGCCGGGCAGGAGGCAAAGCGCCGGTGTTGGAGGGGTTAGTGGGGTGGGAGAGGATCGAGATAAGTGTGTTGTTATGTAAGGCTATTGAAAAAATCGCGGGGAGGGATGAGGCAGAGTTGGAGTGCTACTGCTTTCTAGGCGTACGGTTATGGATTGGACTGGACAATACCCTTTCGATAATTCCGTTATCGATGCTGGTTTTTTTCTTTCACTCTTCTCTTCTGGTGAGACGGTGACTAGACTACTTGCGTGGCAAGAGAGAAGTCATCATTGTATGATAGAGTTTGTATTATTATTGAGCGGAACTCTTTATCTCACGCGCTTTATTATGAGAAGCGGGGAGTATCTATTTTTAAAATTTTATCCACGTTCCTGAGTCTGACTACGAAATTTGTTTCGCAATACGGGACAGGCTGTGTGGCAAGTTTTAAAGCGTAACATCTGGTGATTGTAGTTTAAAAACGAGTACCAAGTTCCATAAAGCGGTCCATTATGTTAAGTGAGTCTTTACATCATTTAGTAACAGTAACTTCGATGTGTAATCAAAGTTATCTAGAAGCGTGTTTACAAAAGTGTTCATGAGGAGATTCTAGTAGAAATGAAAGGGTGACTCGCTGACGAATTACAGAAAGATAATCACTATAGCTGGCGCAGATTCATGTTTGAGTCATGAACATCTTGAGAGGTAACGCATCAAGAAGACAGTTCGCTTTATCGTGGCAAGGGAAAGATAGCTAGACGTACTAGGATAGAAGTTGAGATTAAGTTACACCCCCAAATTAACTAGCTACAAACAGCGTACCAGGGTACTTTAGATAGCGTTTTGCAGAAGGGCTAAGGAGACTTTTCGATCTAGAAGAGAACAACAGACTGATAAGCACTGTCTCTAAGCTTAACTTATGATAGATATGTTGAAATGAGGTTATTGGGGCTAAAACTCTGTGCATTGCTTATTTCTATATAGGTGGTTGAAGAGATTTTAAGGAACTTTGACCGGCGGTTGAAGTTCTCTAATTGGTCAGATTCCTGCCAAGAGGTTCTCCCAAGTCTTATCACGTGATATCGTTGCGGGCTTGTTTTCCAACACCCTCCCTTAAGCTCAGTCAACGATACCGCTATATACACTGTATATAGGGGTGTAGGATTGCTTGATAAGGGTTACTAAAGCTCCTCTAAGGTAGAATAAGTGTTTGATAAGGAGTTACGCCCTCCCTAACGTCTAGAGACAGCGCCTGCTCAGTAAAACGTCTCTTAAATTTTTGGCAGCACCTCCCTATAGGTGTTCTACATTGCCTATAGAGCTCTAGAGGCCCTGTAGCCTTACCCTATGTCTCTCTTAAAGTATGTCCATCCTTTCTACCAGTATAAGCCCTCTCTGATGTCGTGGCCGTTAGATTTAGGTGGTAGGTTAGTAGATTAAGGTTAAGTTCTGTCGCTCGTTTTAAGGCCTTAAGGCATTATTTAGCGCACCTTTTAAGGATCTACCGATCGTGTACTGATTTCCTATTGAGGCCTAGTGTAGTTAATTAAGTCTCTACACTATCCAAAGGTGTTTAAGGAAGGCGTAGAACCAAGAACCCGTAAAAGGCTTAGTAAGGCCGTTAGCCACTATGTTAATTAAAGCAATATATACGAGGTTAATCCTATTACTATTTATCTTATCTCTTACATAGTAAAACTAGATGTTAATGTGCTTCGTTTAATTATATTAAACTAGATTTTCAGCCAACGCTTTTATAGCTTAGTTATTAGTTTTAATTAAAATCCTAGCAAACTACTTGCTCTGGTCTAGTACACCTAGTTTAGTAAGTAAAAGTTAAAGCCACGTAGCCTCTTTTACTGCAGCTATTAGAGCTGTGTACTCTAATTAACATATTAATAGTAAAACGGTAGCTTATAGCTTTAATTTCTATAAAATTGGTCCTCTGTTTAATATAAATACAAAGCCCAATATAGAGCGTCTTGTAGTTTTGTCTTGTCCCTAGTTGGCGTTACTAAAGCCAATTAGTATAAGGTCTAGGTTCTCATCGCCTTTATAGGTAATTCCTCTATTAAGCGAGCCGGCTAGGTATTAAAGGATAAGTCTTACAGCCGTCATATGGGTAGAGGTAGGGTTATAGGCGAAACGGCTTACCGTTAATACCGCAAAGGCGATATCTAGCCTTATTTCTATTATAGGAAATATAACTAAACTAACTATACTCTAGTATCTTCTAACGTCGTCCTTATTGGTAGTTTCTTAATTGGCTACAAGCTCAATTAAGTGCTTTATAGGTATTAGTAAGGTATTAGCCTTTTATAATCCAAAACGTTTAAGAGCTTTAATAAGGTAGGCTTGCTATAAGAGTATAATCTTCTTCTTCGTTTAATCTCTTATAACTATTATACCTAAGTAAAAGCTTATTAGCCCAAGATCTATCATTTAGAAGACTGCTTTGAGCTCTACTTTCGCCTAATTAACTGTCGCTATATCCTTATAGATAATCTTAGTATTGTTAACGTAGGCAGAAATAATTAAACCTTTCTATCCTTTACTAGTGGCGAATATACTGTGATCCGCGTATAGATGGTAAAGTCCAAGTTTTTCTAGTAGAAACTTTAAGAGCGTCTTATACCAGATTTAAGGTAACTATTTTAGTCTATAGAGGGCCTTTTTAAGGTAGTAGACCTTACCAGCTTCTTTATAGCCTTTTAGCATAATAACATAGAGTTCTTAATTAATTGGTCTATAGAGAAAGGCGGTTTTAATATCTATCTGTTTAATTTTAAGGTCGTAGTAGGCAGCAATCGCGAATAGAGCCCTAAAAGCCATAGGTTTTACTACCGCAGCAAAGGTCTAGTTGTTACGGACACTTTAAGTACAATGTTACGACTACTTAGAGAAGAGTCGGCGGAAGCTAGTTGGTTAATATAGGCACGGTCTAGGATGGATCCAGTAGAACTATATAACAAGGAATGGTAACCGAGGTCACGTGGTGTTAAACGCGTTAACTATATTAAACAAGAGGGACATTACATTTAATATAGATAACACGTACCTTACGTACAAGAGAGGATTTCTTAGGAGTACGGTTATGTATTTAAAGGACCTTAGTCCCTACCATAGATAGTTCTCTCCTTATAGTAAATCTTAGAATATAATTAGAGTTAATCTATTAGGCAACCACTCCACCAGTTATTATTATATTATTATTTTATTCTTATCTATATACCCAGCCTAATAATAGGACCTGCCGTAGTTTTTACTATAAGGTTCTATTACACATTTACTATTAAGGTTATAGTATTAAACAAGATTAAATAATATGCCACCTAAAGTACCAGTTATAACGGCGTTGATGGCAGCTATAACCTTAGGGCCAGGTGATACTAGTATAGACAATAGGAATTCTTAAGTAGTTACATAAGGTTAGTTATAGAAAATGGTTAATCACTTATAAGATAATAATAGGATACTTAAAGAATATATTAATAGAATTAGAGTAGCAAAAATTAAGCTACCTTTAGTTAAACAGTTTTTAGGAGAGAAGTTAAAGCTCAAGGGATTTCTTACGTAGATATACTTTAAGGTAGTATAGGAAGGAGCAAAGTTAGCAATATTATTAGATTAAGTAGCCTATACAGAATTATTCCTAACGGGGAGGGCACTTAAGTGGTTTAAGCTATATCTTACGGAAATATAGGCTAATGGCATAACAACTACTAACTAAGATATAAGGTATATATTTGCCAGTTAGAATAGGTTCGTAAAATAACTAATATAGATATTTAGAGATCTAGAGGCCATAACTATAGCAGAATAAAAGCTTTAGAACTTAGTATAATACACTTTAGTAATTAAGTATACAATACAGTTTTAAACACTAGCTATATAGGTTAAGTGGAATAATAGGGCGCTTATAGCACAGTATAAATAGGGACTTAAGGCTAAAGTCTAGGACGCAATTATCCTAATAGAAGATGTGGATACTCTAAAGGAGTTAATAAACTAGTTAATAAAGATTAATAATAGAATCTACCAAAGGGAACAAGCTAAGAGAGGGTAAAATAGAGTTCTATAGTTATATAAGACATAGAGTACATAACAATAGATACTAAGTTAAAAACTATAGAATAGCGTAGAGCTAATGGACTTAAGCAGTACTAAAGAAACCTAAAGGTGGGAAAAGAAACTATAGAAACCTAGAGGTTAAGGATTAAGTAATTAAAGGACCTAGGAGTAGAGGCTAAACTAGGGATCTTAGTAGTAGAAGACATTTAGGCGGACTCTATAGCAAGAAAAATAGTTTAAAGACAGGGCTTATATAAATTGCGAAAAATAAGGTTATTTTACTAGAGACTATAGAGGTGGTTAGAGTAACCATATAGTAAGGGAACTAGGCTAGCAGACAACACGTATATATAGAGGGATAATAGTGCACTATAAGGAACAAAAGAGTGTTCAGTTAACAGTTTTGCGTATTATTATAATAACGCATACCAAATTCATAAGGACGCTAAGTATAGCGTAAGCTATTAGCTATAGGAGCTATTATTATCTAAGTTTAAAGGAACTAACAAACCAGCTTATAGATCGGACATTAAAGACAATAAGTTTAATATAGGCGAAGCATTTACCAATAATAAGGCAATAAAGGCAGCTTACTAGGAGCATATAGACCTTAGAGAAGTCAAAATAGAAGTAAAAACTAAAACCGTTATAAAATAGGGTTTAGTAATAGATGTTATAACACCATTAAATACAATTTCTATCGCTTTATAAGATAATAGGAGTAATATTTAGAAGAAACTAAGTAAGTAGATAACTACTAGTGCTAGCTTATTACTTAATAAAGGTAAAAGGCTATAGGCTTAAAATTCTTAAAAAGAGATATAAGAAGCTTAAGATTCTTAAGATAAGATAAGACACACCTAAGGACCCATAACGGACAACAACTAATAGGAAAGAATAGTAACTCAGTTTAATAATAAACAAATAAGTATAGGACGCAAGTTTAAGAACTACAAGTTTAGGGAATAAGTAAGAACGTTAGTAATCCTAGGTAAATGTAATATTTAGCCTAAAGATTAAACAGTTAATACTAGGATTAAAAAGTAGGACAACTATAAAGATCTAGCTATAAGACGCAGAAAACAAGAAACTATAGATAAGTTTAGGACAAGAATTATTATATAGTAAGAGCAAAAGCTAGACAAGAGGTTAGCTATACTAGGTTATATAAGGGATAAAGCACCTATATAAAGAATTACTAATAGGCTAAGTGTAGGGACACCTAGGGTAAAGTGGTTAGATAAACTAGAATAAGAAGAGGATCTAGATATTCTAACTAGGTTTAAAGAAAGATATACTAAAGGATGTTATAATATAGTAATAATAAGGTACTTTCTAATAGATAGACTATATACACTAAACCAGTTATATAGAAAGTGGTATAGGCAACAACACAACAATAAATAAGAAGATTTTTATATATAGCTAGACAAAAAAGTTGTCTAAGACTAACCTATTACGGAAAAACGTATAAGTTATATTAAAGGAGTATTAATTATAATGTTAAGGAACCTAGAAGAAGGATCTAGGGACTAGAGAAGTAAGTAATAAATCTTAATACCTATAGCAGAAATACTAGTAGTTAGGTTAACTAGGTATAGGTTTAAACTTAAAAATAAAAATAAACTAAGAGTTAACCTAAAACATATAGTATATTATATACTATTATGGATAGCTTGTGTGGATAACACGTATAATATGCATAGAGTATTAAAAGATAAGAACCGGAAGTACCTAGTAAGGATATATTAGGCACTAGAGGAAAAAAGGTTTAGAAATACTAAGTATATATATAGATAGCACCTAGTAGAAGTATAAGGTTAAGGAGACTTAATACTTTAACCAGGAAGATTCCTTACGGAAGAATACCTAGATAGATAATAGTGGTAGGAGTGCCTAGAGAACACTTATCTATAGTATATAGAGAAAAAGAAATGAACTAAGTATTAGCTAAAGTTAGACTAAGTATAAGCAGGATTAAGCAGCTAATAGTTAGAAAAAGGGAAGGCGTATAAAACTAGAGGGAACTAGTATTAGAGCCTTAGACCCTTAAAGAAATTTAAGGATAATACCTAAATTTATAAGTTAAATGGCAAGATTAGCAGTTTAAAGCGTTAGTAGATAGTGGAGTAACTAGAAACCATATATTACTAAAAACAGTGGAAAGGATAGGGTTACTATATAGACAAAAAGAACACCTATATCCACTTATAACAATTTTAGGAGATTAGATAGCCTATAAAGGAGGCATTATTAATCTTAAAATAGGACCTGTTTAGTTAACTATTAAAGGAAGACTAGTTAGAATATCTTTTAATATTCTACCATTAGGATAGGACAAGGCAATACTAGAAATACCTTAGTTATAGAAGTACAATCCAAAAATTAATTAGGTTATAGGTTAGATTAATATTAGGGATACTTAATAATGTAAAGTATAATAGTAAACTAAGTTAGTATGGTACTAAGTTGGAGTGATATATAAAGAGACTAAGTAAGGCTTAAGTTATATACTAAAGAGATACTATAAGTATAGTAAAAAGTTATGGTTACTAGAAAGTAAAAAGCTGTTAGAGTATATAGTATAGGACTATAAGATAGAATTAAAAGAGGAAATAAGTTTAAAGTTCTTTTTAATTTATAAGCTTACTAAAATAGAGTTAGTAGCGCTTAAGGAGTTTATCCAGGAGAACTTATATAAGGGATATATTAAACTATTATAGTTATTAGCAGGATATCTAGTACTGTTTATCCTAAAGAAAAACGGAAAACTTAAGATGTACATAGACTATAAATAGTTAAATAGTATTACCAGGAAGAATAGGTATCCTTTACCCTTAATTAGCGAAATCTAAGACAGAATAGGCAACGTAAAGATCTTTATAAAGATAGATCTAAGGTGGGCGTACCATTAAATTAGGATTAAGGAAGGCGATAAATAAAAGGCAGCCTTTAGGTCAAAGGAAGGACTATATAAACTATTAGTTATATAATTTAGACTTATAAACGTACTAGTAATATTCTAGAAGCGAATTAATAGTATATTAGAAGAACATCTAGATAAGTTTATTATAGCATACTTTAATAACATTATTATCTACTTAGAGAGTGAGAAGAAGCATAGAGAACACATTAAATAGGTCTTAAAAAGACTATAAGAAGAATAGATGCTAGTAGCAATTAAGAAATATAAGTTCTTTACTAGGAAAACCAATTTTGTTAGATTTATTATTAAACTAGGCCAACTTAGTATAGATCTAAAAAAGATCGAGGCTATAGTAAATTAGTAGGAACTAGAGAATATTACGCAGTTAAGATCATTCCTAGGGTTTTGCAATTATTATAGAAGGTTTATAGCGCAATAGTTAAAGGATATTAAGCTACTTACGCGGTTAATAAAGAAGAAAGAACTATAGGTATAGGGAAAGAAGTAATAAAAACTATTTAAGAAAGTTAAAGGATTATTTACCTAAGAGCTAGTTCTTAAGATCTATTAACTAGGCCTAGAGACGGTTATAGAAATAGATATATTAGACTTTATACTAAGGGCATACTTTATATAGAAATATTAAGACGGATGGCACCCAGTGGCATACTATAGTTAAAAGATAATACCACTAGAGTTAAACTATGATATCTACAACAAGGAGTTATTAGGTATAGTTATAGCACTTAAAAAATAGAGAGCATTCTTATAAGGCATAGAGAAACCATTTATAGTTAAGACGGACTATAAGAACCTTACAGGATTCCTAATAATAAAGGAACTTAACTAAAAATAGGTTAGATAGGCGGAAATACTTATAGAATACTATTTCGAAATTTAGTATACTAAGGGTATAGATAATGCATAAGCAGATACTCTAAGCAGAAAAGCTGAATTGCAAAGTAATAAAAAGCTATTAGGAGCTTTGTTATGGAAGGATTAAGATAGATTAATTAGGTATAATTATCCAAAAATTATAGCAACTAAAGAAAGCCAGATCTATAAATTACTAAAGAGTAATTAGATACGGAAGATCTAAGAAGTATAGGTAGAGGATCTAGACTTAGAGTAATACAAAAATAGAGAAGTAACGTATATGCCTAAGTCTATAGCAGAAGAATTTATTAAGGAATTCCATAAGGGAATAATATAAGGACATAATAGAGCTATAGGCTTAGTGTTAAGACTTTAAAAGAAGTATATTATTTAAGAAATCTAGGGACTAGCAAGATAAGTTATAAAGAAATATCTAGATTGCTAAAGAAATAAACCGATAAGGTATAAGCCGTATAGAGGGCTATAACCTATTAAGATACCAGGAAGACTATAGGAAGTTATATTATAGGACTTTATTATTAAGTTACTAAAGTTAAGAGATCCTATTACAGGACAAGATTATAACATAATTTTAGTAATAGTGGATAAGCTAATAAAGTGGGGATACTTTATAGCGTGCACTAAAGAGATATTAGTAGAAGATGTCGCTAAAATCTATATAAAGGAAGTGTTTGTAAGACATAGAGCACTAAATAAGATTATATTAGATAGAGATCTAAGGTTTATAGCAGCATTTTAGGAAGTGTTTTTAGTAGAATAAGGGGTTCGCGTAGTAATATCTATAGCATATTATCCATAGACGGATAGACAAATGGAAAGACTAAACTAGACACTAGAACAGTATCTAAGGCATTATATTAACTATGCATAGAATAATTAGGTATTGTTATTACCAGTTATATAGTTTGCATATAATATAACACCATAAAAGGGAATAGGGATATTACTATTTAAGGCGAATTACGGATACAAACTAAGAACGTTATTATTGCCATATTAAGCAAAAAGATGAGTAGCACAGCTAAATAAAGAATAGAGATGTTAATAAATCTTTATATAGACCTTATAGAAACAGCTAAACTAGTATAAGAACAAATAAAAAGGTACTATAATGCTAAGAGATCTAAGGGACCAGATCTTAAGGAGGGAGATAAAGTGTGGCTACTATATAAAAATTTCAAGAGTTAATAACTAAGTAAGAAGTTAGACCATGTTAGACTAGGACCTTTTAAAGTCAAGTAAAGAATTTTATTAGTTATATATAAGTTGAACCTACTAGCTAAAATAAAGATCTACCCTATATAATATATCGCAATGCTAGAGCCAGTATACGGGAATATTAAGCCACTAGTCTATAAGGCAGACATATATAGAGGACAAAAGGAAGACAAGTAGTAAGTTTTAAAGATTATTAGTCACGAGGACGTAGAGGACGAAATATAGTATAAAGTAAAGTGGATAGGCTATAGTAAGACTACCTAGAAACTACTAAGCAACTTAAAAAATGCTATAGGAAAGGTACGGGAGTATTAGAAGAAAGTAGGTTAGGTAATATTAATAAGAAAGGATTGCCAAAGAATAAGTCACCTAAGGGGGACCTAAGAGGAGCAATTGCTAAGCTACTTAGAGTTATTTCCCTTACAGGAGGAGGGCTAGTCCTTTTATTACCCAGCTTAGACAAACCCTATTAAATAAGCTTCCACTCCTTAGAACAGACCTTCTTATAAACACGTTTAAGATGTTGAAGACGAGTATAAGCCAAACGTTGAGCTTTAAGGACGCGTGTGGACTCTTTTAAGGCATGTTAAACCTTAAGTAGCGTAGAGGCTAGCTTACTGTTAAGCTTCGCAGCGGTAGATTAAACATAAGACCCTATAATAAGTTACTTAGGGAACTTAAAGACTGTTAAGAGTTATGGGACACGCACACTTAGCGTTAGAAATAGAGCGAACGTTGTAGGACGATTAAACGTTTGCTTTAATACACTTAGAGTAAAAAAAGGGTTATTAGGACAAAGGACTCGCTAGCGCAACGCATACTAACCCCTCTTTAGCGTAATAAGAGTAAGGGATCGCCATTACCTTACCTAGCGACAGTATGGAGGAAACTGTATAAAGGCAATGCTTAACCCAGGAAAGAGAAGAAGAAGCTTTAGGTATAATAAGTAAGGATATTAACCAAACTAATTAAACGGACATTACACCTCTAGTAGACGACTTAGAGATGTTAGGAATCTTTAAGGACGAAGATAAAGAGAAGGGAGATGGTGTTATAGACGCTTTAAGTACAATATTATAACTACTTAGAGAAGAGTTGGCGGAAGCTAGTTGGTTAATATAGGTACGGTCTAGGATAGATCTGGTGGAACTATATAACAAGGAATAGTAACTAAGGTCACGTAGTGTTAAACGCGTTAACTGTATTAAATAAGAGGGATGTTATATTTAATACAGACAATATGTACCTTATATATAAGAGAGGATTTCTTAGGAGTATGGTTGTGTATTTAAAGGACCTTAGTCCCTACTATAGATAGTTCTCTCCTTGTAGTGAATCTTAGAATATAATTAGAGTTAATCTATTGGGCAACTACTCCACCAGTTATTATTATGTTGTTGTTTTGTTCTTACCTATATACCTAGCCTAATAATAGGACCTGCCGTAGTTCCTGCTACAAGGTTCCGTTATACTAGTCGTAGTCAACACCATACTACTATAAATATCCCTTAATGACTTATCTAGCCTTATAGCGGAGGACCTTGCCGTTCTTTCCCTTTTTAACTTTGAACACCCATTTACCAGCAAGAGGCTTATAAGGAGGCTTAAGGAAGGCAAGGTTAATAAGTTCCTATATCTAGTTTTTAATTAGAGACCCTACCTCCTCTATTATTACTTTTATCCATTCTTTGCTGTTCAGGCCGTTGATTGCTTGGTTATACATATAAGGCTCATCTTTGTTGATTAAGGTAGTAGATGTATACGTTTTAAGATTAGGTAAGCTAGTATATTAAATATAGCCGGCTAGTAGAGCTATAGGATTGACCGCGTCGCAATTATTTAAGTAAGGGTTTTAAGGTATAGATTAAGGAGGAAAGGTAGATAAAAAGGCTATTAGTTTATCACCTATTTCGTCATCCTAGTTGCTTAGTAGCTTATTAATATTGTCAGCCTATTAGTTAAGGCCTTGGTCTGTACCTATAAGGCTTATAAGGAAGGCAGTAGGGTTACTTAGTAGGTTAACTCTTAATATCTAGCGGCCTAATCGAGTAGTGGTTATAGTGAGGTTTTTAGGCAGAGGCTTAAGCCTATAGGGTAAGCTATCGCAACCTTCCTTCTAATTAATTCTTCGTTGTCTTTTTCTTAATAGAGGCTTTGGCTAAGGAGTAGTAGTATCTTCCCTCCCTTATTTATTAGACGAGTTGACGGATTCTTCTATAAATATAGTAGTAGTTTTTAAGCTAATATCGCCTTTATAAATTTTGATGTCTTTAAGACGCTCAATCTTCTGTTTATTTGGTAGCCAAACATAATAGATTATCTTGCCGTTATAGCCAATTAGAATACCCTTCTTTGCTTATAGAGCGAACCTAGCTAATTTCACACGACCTTCTTCGGCTATAAGGGAGTAGACGGTAGATCCTAAAGCCCTTAGATAGTATACTAAGGGAGGTTTGCCCTTAAGCTTTTCGTAAGGTAATATACCATTAAGAAGAGCTCTTATAGGGCGTCTGTTTTTAATATGTATAGCTATAAGGAGTATGTCGGGCCATAGAAAATCTGGTATATTGCTAGCAAGGATCATTAAGCGGGTAATCTTAGTAGAGATTCGCTGCGAGCACTCTACTACTCCGTTCTCTTCCTAAGCGTATAAGGCGGTAGGTTTGAATTTTATACCTAAATCATCTATCCAGGTGGTTACTTTCTTGCTACGGAGCTTTACTCCGTAGTTGGTATAAATTCTAGTGATTTTAAGGTCGAATTTGATGTGGATCTAATTATAATATCTTTATAAAGTACCAAGCCACTTGTCCTTTGTATAGATAGTGTAGACTGTAGTAAACCTTGTATAATTATTGGTAAAAGATACGTAGTATCTTTCGCCTTTAAAGCTAACGGGGGTAATAGGTCCCACTAGATCCATATAGATAAATTAAAATAGCCGTGTAGCTTGTTCCTGGGGCATTCTATTATACCTCTTTCTGGCTTTAGATTGAGTGTAGGGCTTACAATGTTTATTACTAATGTTATTAAACTTAATACCAAGTTTACTTAGGTGGTGTTTAAGGTCACTATAGTTAAGGTAGCCAAATCGGTAATACTAAATAGGTAGGCTTTTGTTATTTTTAATCGTCTAGAGGATTGATTCTAATAAGTAGTTATACTACCAAATTAGGTAGAGTTATTGAACTTTAGGTGCGTATCCTATCACCTTATTATTACATTTAAGTTCGTAAGTCTTGTTATTAAAGAAGACGCCTATTTCCTTAAGTTAGCTTCCAGATAGTAGGTTTACTAGTAAATATAGTACGTAAAGAACATTGTGTAGAGTAAGCGTACTTCCGTGACCTTTATTAAGGAGTGCGGTTTGTATAGAGATAGATCCTTTATCTACTAATTAAGCTCTATAGGGACCAACTATATCTAATAAGGTGTCGTTATTAACGTAGTTAAAGAGAAGTTCACAATTCTTACAGCAGTAGACGGTAGCAGCAGTATTATAGATAAAGTCGTACCTACTTAGTTAGGCTTATACCACCGCTACTATAAGCTCGCGTTATGGATTTGCTTTATTTTTAACTTAATTAGAGTGTTTATTAAGCTAAATAGGTGGCCTAGTCCTCTACTTCTTCCTTACACGGATTCTATTACTAATTCTCTATAGTACGTTTTCTAGGTTTCTCTCCTAGCAGTCTTCTTTAGAATGCGTAGTTCTGTTATATTTTACGCAGTTAGGGTACTTGCACGTTCCTACTAGTACAGTCTTTCTCTTTATGGACGTTCCGTCGTTTAAACGTGCTACTAGTGTAGTAGAAGCTTCTTAATTAAGCTCGCTATTAAAGATAATAAGTTCCTTACCTAAGGCCTATAGGTCGGTATTTTTCTACGTCTAATTTATTCGTTAAGTTGTTTTAAACTAAGCGTAGTTAGTGGAGCTGACTCTATACAGAAGGGCCACTTAGGCAAGGATTTCATAGTTAATAGGTTGGTCCATTTTAATAAGGCGATTAAGGTTTAATATAATATAGAAGACAAACTCCTCTATATTCTTAAAATCTTAAACATGTTTAGTAAAGAAGGTAGCTATAATATCAGTAATAGCTGCCGGATTAAAATCCTTAAAGCGTTCTTTTAGAGCCTTCTATTTCTTAAGCGCCTGTCCAGCGTTTAATATAAACGGCTTATAGATATCGCCAACGTTCTGGTTAATAAAACTAGCTACATAGGCTAGCTGTTCCTTATATTTCTCCCGTTCCTTTACTAAGTTAGCTAGCTTAATTTTTAGCTATTTGGCAGTAAAGCCTAAGTCCACCTATTTCTCTCTAATTAACTCAATTGTAGGAAGAAGCTATAGTGGGTTATTAAGAACCCACTTAATATTTTTAGATTGGAGGTGGTTTTATATATTAATATTAAATATTGGCCAGTCTTCCCGTCTAACGAGCTTTCAGATAGAGGCTTAGGCGGTACATTCGTCGCTTATATTAACAAGGCTTATAGGTAGTTTATAGTAGGCAGTCTATAGGCCTTATTATAACAATATTATCAGATTTGTTTCCTTTGTAAGGAGTATATATATAGTATAAGTTTTAACTTAATATATTCCTTAGCCGGTATAGGCAGTTCTAATAAGCTTCTTCTAATCCGCTACTAATACGGCTATTATAAGGCTTTATTCTCGAAACTCTATCGTTCTATAATAATAATAGTAAGGTTGTCTACTAAATGCAAGGTATCCTCCTAAGCCTCTAGTGTCGCCGTTTATCATAGGCTGTGTTAGTGTAACGGAACCTTATAGTAGGAACTACGGTGGGTTCTATTATTGGGCTAAGTATATAGGTAAGAACAAAACAACAACATAATAATAACTGGTAGAGTAGTTACCCAATAGATTAACTCTAATTGTATTCTAAGATTTACTACAAGGAGAGAACTATCTACGGTAGGGACTGAGGTCCTTTAAATATATAACCGTACTCCTAAGAAATCCTCTCTTGTACGTAAGGTACGTGAGGTATATAAGGTATATAATAGACCTTACAGACCTTATAGACCTTATAAAGCATACTATATAACTTTGGTTACCACTCCTCGTTATATAGCTCTACCAAATCCATTCTAGATTGTACCTATATTAACTAACTAGCTTCCTGCGACTCTTCCCCAAGTAGTTGTAACATCGTACTTAAAGCGTCCGTAATACTATCTCCCTCCTCTTTATCTTCGTCCTCGAAGATTCCTAACATCTCTAAGTTGTCCACTAGAGGTGTAATGTCCGTTTAATTAGTCTGGTTAATATCCTTGCTTATTATACCTAAAGCTTCTTCTTTTTCTTCGTTCCAATAACGTGTCCGTACTATGGCTGCTATACTATTGCTTAGTAAAGTCATGCCGTCTCCATATTCTCGTTGTGCGAAAGAGGGGTTGGTTTATATTGCGCTAGCAAGTCCTTTATCTCGGCAACCCTCTTCCTGTTTAGAGTGTACGAAGTTAAACATTTAATCGTCCTGTGATGTTCGCTTGGTCTCTAATGCTAAGTATACGCGTCCTATGACTCTTAATAGTCTTCGCGTTCCCTAAGTAACTTATTATAGGGTCTCGTATTTAATCTACCGCTGTGAAGCTTAATGGTAAGCTCTTAAGCGCCTTGGATAAACTTTACCGCTCGCGGGAAGTAGAGCAGGAGGCTATAGCTGCTTAATAGCGTGCCCTTAAAGCCCGTTTATTGGCCTCTGCCCGTTTTCTTCGTTTTAAGAAAGTGCGTAAGAAGGTTCGTTCTAAGGAGTGGAAACTAGTTTAATAGGGTCTTAATAAGCTAGGTAATAAAAGAACTGGCTCTTCTTCTACAAGGGAAACAACTTTAAGTAGCTTAGCAATTGCTTTTTTTAGGTCCCCCTTAGGTAACTCGTTCTTTAGTAATTCTTTTTTAACGCTTCCTAACCTGCTTTTTTTTGGTACTTCTTTACCTTTCCTATAGCGTTCTTTAGGTTGCTTAGTGGTTTCTAGGTAGTCTTACTATAGCCTATCTACTTTACTTTATACTATATTTTGTCATCTATATCTTTGTAACTGGTGATCTTTAAAACTTGCTATTTGTCTTCCTCTTGTCCTCTATATATATCTGCCTTATAGACTGGTGGCTTAATATTCCCGTATACTGGCTCTAGCATTGCAATATATTATATAGGGTAGATCTTTATTTTGGCTAGTAGGTTTAACTTATACGTAACTAATAAATTTTTTTGCTTAACTTTAAAAGGTCCTAGTCTAACATGGTCTAACTTCTTGCTTAGTCGTTAACTCTTGAAATTTTTGTATAGTAGCTATATTTTATCTCCCTCCTTAAGATCTGGTCCCTTAGATCTCTTAGCATTATAGTACCTTTTTATTCGTTCTTGTACTAGTTTAGCTGTTTCTTTAAGGTCTTTATAAAGATTTATTAATATCTCTATTCTTTATTTAGCTGTGCTATTCGTCTTTTTTACTTAACGTGGTAATAACGATATTCTTAGCTCGTATCCGTAATTCGCCTTAAATAGTAATGTCCCTATTCCTTCTTATAGTGTTGCGTTGTACATAAACTATATAATTAGTAATAATAATACCCAATTATTCTGTGCGTAATTAATATAATGCCTTAGATACTATTTTAGTGTCTAGTTTAGTCTTTCCGTTTATCCGTCTATCTGCGGATAATACACTGTAGATATTACTGCGCGAACTCCTTATTCTGCTAGAAACACTTCCTAAAATGCTACTATAAATCTTAGATCTCTGTCTAATATAATCTTGTTTAGTGCTCTGTGTCTTATAAACACTTCTTTTATATAGATTCTAGCGATATCTTCTAGTAATATTTCTTTAGTGTATGCTATAAAGTATTCCCACTTTATTAGCTTATCCACTATTACTAAGATCGCGTTATAATCTTATCCTATAATAGGATCTCTTAACTTTAGTAACTTAATAATAAAGTCCTATAATATAACTTCCTATAGTCTTCCTAGTGTTTTGATAGGTTATAGCCCTCCGTATAGCTTATACCTTGTTGGTTTGTTCCTTTAGCAATCTAGATATTCCTTTATAACTTATCTTGCTAGTCCCTAGATTTCTTAAATAATATACTCTTCTTAAAGTCTTAACACTAAGCCTATAGCTCTGTTGTGTTCTTATATTATTCCCTTGTGGAATTCCTTTACAAATTCTTCTGCAATAGACTTAGGTATATACGTTGCTTCTCTATTTTTATATTGCTCTAAATCTAGATCCTCTACCTACGCTTCTTAGATCTTCTATGTCTAATTACTCTCTAGTAACTTATAGATCTAACTTTCCTTAGTTACTGTAATCTTTGGATAATTATACCTAATTAATCCGTCTTAATTCTTTTGTAACAAAGCTCCTAATAGCTTTTTATTATTTTGTAGTTTAGCCTTTCTACTTAGCGCGTCTGCTTGTACATTGTCTGTACCCTTAGTATGCTGAATTTTGAAATAGTATTCTATAAGTATTTCCGCCTATCTAACCTGTTTTTAATTAAGTTCCTTTATTATTAGGAATCCTATAAGGTTTTTATAGTCTGTCTTAACTATAAATGGTTTCTCTATACCTTATAAGAATGCTTTTTATTTTTTAAATACTATAACTATACCTAACAACTTCTTGTTGTAGATGTTATAGTTTAACTCTAGTAGTGTTATCTTTTGACTATAGTATACTACTGGGTGCTATCTATCCTAATATTTCTATACGAAGTATGCCCCTAGTATAAAGTCTAATGCATTTGTTTTTACAACCGTCTCTAGACCTAGTTAATAGATCTTAAAAACTGGCTCCTAGGTAAATAACCCTTTAACTTTCTTAAATAGTTCTTATTACTCCTTCCCCTATGCCCATAGTTCTTTTTTCTTTGTTAATTGCGTAAGTGGCTTAATATCCTTTAACTATTACGCTATAAACCTTCTACAATAATTGCAAAACCCTAGAAACGATTTTAACTGCGTAACATTCTCTAGTTTCTGCCAATTTACTATAGCCTTGATCTTTTTTAGATCTATGCTAAGTTGGCCTAGTTTAATAATAAATCTAACAAAATTAGTCTTCCTAGTAAAGAACTTATATTTCTTAATTACTACTAGCATCTGTTCTTCTTGCAGTCTCTTTAAGACCTATTTAATGTGTTCTCTATATTCCTCCTTACTCTCTAAGTAGATAATAATGTCGTTAAGGTATACTATAATAAATTTATCTAAGTATTCTCCTAATACACTATTAATTCGCTTCTGGAACATTACTAGTATATTTATAAGTCTAAATTGCATAACTAATAGCTTATATAGTCCTTCCTTTAACCTAAAGGCTGCCTTTTATTTATTACCTTCCTTAATCCTAATCTAATGGTATACCCACCTTAGATCTATCTTTATAAAGATCTTTACGTTGCCTATCCTATCTTAAATTTTGCTAATTAAGGGTAAAGGATACCTATCCTTCCTAGTAATACTATTTAACTGTCTATAATCTATACACATTCTAAGTTTTCCGTTTTTCTTTAGGATGAATAGTACTGGATATTCTACTAATAACTATAACGGTCTAATATATTCCTTGCGTAAGTTCTTCTGGATAAACTCCTTAAGCGCTACTAACTCTGTTTTAGTGAGCTTATAAATTAGAAAGAACTTTAGACTTATTTCTTTTTCTAATTCTATCTTATAGTCCTATGCTGTATACTCTAACAGCTTTTCACTTTCTGGTAACCATAACTTTTTACTATACTTGTAGTATCTCTTTAGTATATAACTTAAGCCTTACTTAGTCTCTTTGTATATCGCTCTAACTTAGTACTATACTAACTTGGTTTACTGTTACACTTTACGCTATTAAGTATTTTTAATATTAACCTAACCTGTAACCTAATTAATCTTTAGATTATACTTCTGTAACTAAGGCATTCCTAGTATCGCCTTATCCTGTCCTAATAGTAGAATATTAAAAGACATTCTAACTTGTCTCCCCTTAATAGTTATCTAAATAGGTCTTGTTTTGAGATTAATAATGCCTCTTCTATAGGCTATCTAATCTCCTAAAATCGTTGTAAGTGGATATAGGTGTTCTTTTTATTTATATAGTAACCCTATCCTTTTTACTATCTTTGGTAATATATAGTTCCTAGTTACTCTACTATCTACTAATACTTTAAACTACTGATCTTGCCATTTAACTTATAAATTTAGGTATTATTTTTAAATTCCTTTAAGGGTTTAAGGCTCTAATACTAGTTCCCTCTAGTCCTATACGCCTCCCCTTTTCCTAACTATTGGCTGCTAGATCCTACCTATACTAGGTCCAACTTAGGCCAATACTTAGTTTATTTCTTTTCCTCTATATACCATAGATAAGTGTTCTCTAGGCACTTCTACTACTATTATCTATCTAGGTATTCTTCTATAAGGAATCTTTTTAGTTAAAGTGTTAAGTCCCCTTAACCTTGCACTTTTACTAGGTGCTATTTATATATATACTTAACATTCCTAAACTGCTTTTCCTTTAGTGCCTAATATATCTTTACTAGGTACTTCTAGTTCTTGTCTTTAGATGCCCTATATATATTATATATATTATCCATATAAGCTATCTATAATAGTATATAATACGCTATATGTTTTGGGTTAACTCTTAGTTTGTTTTTATTTTTAAGTTTAAACCTATACCTAGTTAACTTAACCACTGGTATCTTTACTATAGGTATTAAGACTTATTGCTTACTTCTCTAGTCCCTAGATCCTTCTTCTAGGTTCCTTAACATTATAATTAATACTCCTTTAATATAACTCATGCGTTTTTCTATAATAGGTTGGTCTTGGACAACTTTTTTGTTTAGCTATATATAAAAGTCTTTCTATTTGTTACTATGTTGTTGCCTATACCACTTTCCATATAACTGGTTTAGTGTGTATAGTTTTTCTATTAGAAAGTACCTTGTTATTGCTATATTATAATATCTTTTAGTATATCTTTCTTTAAACCTAGTTAGGATATCTAGATCCTCTTCTTATTCTAATTTATTTAACTATTTTGCCCTAGGTGTCCCTGCACTTGGCCTATTAATAACTCTTTATATAGGTGCTCTGTTCCTTATATAACCTAGTATAGCTAACCTCTTGTCTAGCTTTTGCTCTTACTATATAATAATTCTTGTCTTAAACTTATTTATAGTTTCTTATTTTCTGCGTCTTGCAGCTAGATCTTTATAGTTATCTTACTTTTTAATCCTGGTATTAACTGTTTAATCTTTAGGCTAAATACTATATTTATTTAGAATTGCTGACGTTCTTATTTGTTCTCCAAACTTATAGTTCTTAAACTTGCGTCCTATACTTATTTGTTTGTTATTAAACTGAGTTACTACCCTTTCCTATTAGTTTTCGTCTGTTATGGGTTCTTAGGTATATCTTATCTTACTTTAAGAATCTTAAGCTTCTTATATCTCTTCTTAAGAATTTTAAGCCTGTGGCTTTTTGCCTTTGTTGGAATATATGGACAGAGGTTATGTCGTCATTTGTGTCTCTGATTAGTCATCCTTATGATGACTCATCAGCCCCCTACTTAGGTATTGTGATCCTTACGATCCTCTGCTTTCAATACCTATTAGACAAGAATCAATTCAACAGTTAATAGGCCAATCAAGTGCACTTAGGTGTTACCGACATTGATCAATAGTCAACCTCACCGGTTGGCTATAGAGCAACAAGGTTCACTGCCGCCCCAGCAGCTTCGTTCGATCGCAAGCAGCATTCCAGTACCTAGCAGCAAAACCAGCACCCAGCAGCTCCAGCAGCACCCAACCCCAGCAGCTTAGAATATACGACAAATACGCAACGCACAAGACATTCTACAGCACGCAAATCAACCCCCAGTACAGCCTCTTTACTGAGTGCCAGTACCACCAGCTTTCAACAGCACCCAACATCTAACAGCCCTCAGGCAGTACCCCAGCAGCAGCTACCCCAGCAGTACTACAGCAGCGCTCTAGCCGTACACAGCATACCAGCTTTTACAGCACCCAATATCCAACTACCCAACTGCTTTACGCAGTACCCCAGCGTAGCTACGCAACTTAGCAGCAAACTACTACCTAGTGTGCTCAGCATACAAACCAACATCCAACAGCCCTCGGGCAGTACCCCAGCAGCTACCTCAGCAGCTACCCCAGCAGTACTACGGCAGCGCTCTAGCCGTACACAGCACACCAGCTTTTACAGCATCCAACAACCTAGCAGTATTAGCAGCACCAAAACACCCAGCTACCTTAGACTTGCGGAAAACCAGTAACAGAAGTATTACTGAGTACTAGGAGATACCAAGTTGCGTCTATTACGCAGAACAACCACGTTTACGAAGATTTGGTTAAGTACTTTAGGTCAGAAGTGTCACTAAACCTAGGGTCCTAAGTCAACGTCCAAAACGCGCTCCCCTCTACCTATAATCCCAACACCGTCTGCTATCTTCCTTGCAGATCTGCTACGTCGGAAATCACATTAACAGCGCGCCTACAACGCCAGCGCGCTCCCCATCCTCTGCCCTCTCGAATCTACCGGCATCTACGACAATTATAACTCCGCCAGAGGAATCGAGACCTGTCAATAGCGCGCCTACAACGCCAGCGCGCTCCCTCTCCTTTACCCTCTCGAATCTGCCGGCGTCTGCGGCAGCTACGAACCCTCAACAATGGCACTGTACTGCCACATACCATCGACAAACTGATAGCGCCGCTATGCCTGCTATTACGATACTGATCGCGCCAATACACCTACGATCTACCGACCAAATGATCGTGCCTATACGCCTACGATTAACCGACCGACTGATAGACAAGCTCTATGCTTGACCACTATCACTACCGCCGCTGGTACCATACTACTACCCAAACAGACTTTTGCTGCTTCCACCTGCAGCTAAACCAACACCCTGCTGCCTTCCTACAGCGCCACAAGCACAAAGAAAGAACTGCCAGTGTTGGAATATATAGACAGAGGTTATGTCGTCATTCATGTCTCTGATTAGTCATCCTTATAATAACTCATCAGCCCCCTACTTAGGCACCGCGATCCTTACAATCCTCTACTTTCAATACCTATTAGACAAAAATCAATTTAATAGTTAATAGGCCAATTAAGTGCACTTAGGTGTTACTAACAGCCTTTATTAAGTAATAAGCTAGCACTAGTAGTTATCTACTTACTTAGTTTCTTCTAAATATTACTTCTATCTTCTTATAAAGCAATGGAAATTGTATTTAATGGTGTTATAATATCTATTACTAAACCCCATTTTATAATAGTCTTAGTTTTTACTTCTATTTTAACTTCTTTAAGGTCTATATACTTCTAGTAAACTGCCTTTATTACCTTATTATTAGTAAATGCTTTACCTTTATTAAATTTATTGTCTTTAATATCCGATCTATAAGCTGGTTTATTAATTCTTTTAAACTTAGATAATAATAGCTCCTATAGCTAATAGCTTACGCCATACTTAGCATCCTTATAAATTTAGCATGCGTTATTATAATAATATATAAAACTGTTAATTAAATACTCTTTTATTCCTTATAGTGCACTATTATCCCTCTATATATATATACTGTCTGCTAGCCTAGTTCCCTTTACTGCGTAGTTACTTTAACTACCTCTATAGTCTCTAGCAAAATAACCTTATTTTCCGCAATTTATATAAGCCCTATCTTTAAACCATTTTTCTTACTATAGAGTCCGCCTAAATATCTTCTACTACTAAGATCCCTAGTTTAGCCTCTACTTCTAGGTTCTTTAATTACTTAATCCTTAACCTTTAGGTTTCTATAGTTTCTTTTCCTACCTTTAGGTTTCTTTAGTACCGCTTAAGTCTATTAGCTCTGCGCTATTCTATAGTTTTTAACTCTATATCTATTGTTGCGTACTTTGCGCCTTATATAACTATAGAACTCTATCTTGCCCTCTCTTAGCTTATTTCCTTTAATAGATCCTATTATTAATCTTTATTAACTAATCTATTAACTCTTTTAGAGTGTCTATATCTTTTATTAAGATAATTATATCTTAGACTTTAGCCTTAAGTCCCTATTTATACTATACTATAAGCGCCCTGTTATTCCACTTAACCTATATAGCTAGTGTTTAAAACTATATTATATACTTAATTACTAAAGTGCGTTATACTAAGTTCTAAAGCTTTTGTTCCGCTATAGTTATAGCCTTTAGGTCTTTAAATATCTGCGTTAACTATTCTATAAACCTATTTTAACTGGTAAATATATACCGCACGTCCTAGTTAGTAGTTGTTATACTATTAGCCTATATTTCTATAAAATACGGTTTAAATTACTTAAGTGCCCTCCCTGTTAGGAATAATCCTGCATAGGCTACTTAATCTAATAATATTACTAACTTTACTCCTTCCTGTACTACCTTAAAGTGCATTTACTAGCAATAATTGGGGTTTTGGTATTAGAGCATCCAAATTCAGATAGTTTGGACGCTGCTTTTGGAGGCTCCAACACTACGTCAAACCCCATAACCCCTACCGCCCTTAGGCGTGTCACCCCTGTCACTGCCCTTACCCTAGTCACCCTCACCCGTAAAACCTACCACATCAGAATACTATCAAAGCGCTCACCCTTTAGGTCCTCAAAAGTCAACCCAGTCGGCACCATAGAGAAAGGGTATAAATACTTACGCCAGCCTCTCACCCAACCCGCCTCTTCTTCATTACCGCTATTTGCGACTTACCCTTCCCCATTTCAACACCAAAACTCTCTCAACCTAAACTATAGACCTCTTTCCTCATTTTATTCTTTTAGCGCATGTCTTCGCTCCTCTATCTTATGCGCTTAGATTGCTCTTCACTGCTCCTTAGCTGCTTCGCTGCCCCTCCACCGCCGTTCCACTTATAATCGTTGTACTCCTCCTACCCGCAGCCCTACGTCACTCCATCGCCCTTCTCTACTTCCTTTTCATCCCTTAAGTCCTCGCCCTTCTTCCAGCATATTACTACCTATAGTTGGGCCTACAAGATGACAATATAAGTTCAAAAAAAGCAACCCTAATAAAAGAGGGTTAAGCACGTAGGTGATTATTATAAAAATCTTAGCAAAAAACTAGCACTATAAGGTCCAGTTAAAGTGGAGCCTACAGACACCACTAAAACCAATATAAGCGGAGTATAGAGGAAATAGAAGCTGTAAGTTAAGTACTTATTGTCCTACAAATCCTACTTACCAGCAATTAGATATTACAAAGAGATCAACTAAAGTCCTACCAACTTTCTAAAATCTTTAACAGCAGAAGATTATATAGCGTTCTTTCAATAGGTCTTAGATTGCTTCCCTTACATACAGAAGAAATCCAGTCTCCACCAGTACTAGAGAGTACTTAAGATGCTATTTAAAGAACATACAAATAGCTAGATAGAAGAAGACGTAATAAAGGACGTAAATAACGTATAGATTCCATCTATAAAGGCTAAAGGCGTTATTACTAACACAAGTACTACAGTATATTAAAATCCTAAGAAAAGAGTACAATTTTAATACATCTATACGGGATAAACCAGTATTATCAGTTAACAACCTTCTTTAAGTATTACACTACTACTGGGTGCTTGACACCTGGGTATATCCTAATAAGAAACAGCGGTTGCTCCTTACTCTACTATTGCTATTTACCGCCTATACAGGCTCTCGGCCATGCTCGCTGGTTAACACAGCTATAAAGAAGGTCAATAAGGTTATAGGGAGCGATACAGAAGAAGCTAACCCTTACAACAACATTAATGAAATTGACGATGGATATAAAAGCGCATATTTAAATAATAGCAAGGATAATAAGAACAATTTCTCTTTTACAGGCGTAGATACAAACGAGTTAAAATTAATACTCTACTAGGATATCACGATACTTACAGTTCGAGTTAGAGATTATATAGTACTGGCCATGTTCATTACAATAATCTACAGAAAGGGAGAGGATCAAAAGCCTCAACCGTAAGTATCCCTATTTTACTTTCCCTACATTTATAGGCTAATAGGTTTACAGGAAAATATATAAATTATATTAGAATCCTAACCCTTTCCTTTATCCCATTACCCTTATAGTTGCTGTGGGACTTTATAATAATGCCTTCGCCGCCTCAACCATACGAGGCCCTAAAAAAATTCTACATACTTAGGTTCCCGCTCAAAAACTATACAAAATCTTTAGGTGGAAGGAGAGTAAGCTAAATAAACCTATATTTCGCGAACTAGAATATTATAGAGGCCAAACTTCTACGTCCAAAAAGAGCCCTATACCCCTATACACCAAAACTTCTCGCCGTTATATAAAGCGACTAGGACGCGATGTTGGTCTTAAGCAGCCATTGTCGCAATCATATATCCAACACGCCACCAGAAATGCTGTTAATGGTACACTCTTCCCTATTAGCTTAATTCTACTTATTCTATAAATCTAGGCTAACTTTACCCAAATTTATAGACGTGGCAACTGCCGCTAAACAAGACCAGGTTATGGGCCACTCTTATAATAGCATATTTCAGTTTTATATCAATCAGCGCGTCAAGTATAACGTCCAGGCAGCATATTTAGACGAGCCATCTAATAGGGCTTTAGTAAAGGTCATAGAAAATATAAGCCTAATATTTAACCCGCTCACGCCAAAAAAGCCAACGAAGGAGCAGTTATGCAAAATTGCAAATCACCCAAAGATAGTTAAGTTGCGTCAGCAGAGAGATGCTTTAACAGAGAAAATAAAACAGATACGAAATAGCTCTAAGCCTTTTACTCTTTCTAATAAAGTAGACCTTATTTAACAGAAAAAAGAAGTAAACGCTACTCTAAATTAAAAGATGAAACGTTTATAAGATAACACAGAATAGATAGCCAAAGAAGCGTATTTCATAAATAACAATACAATAAAGCTTAAGGAGGAGTGTAAAGGCGTATTACCTAATAATTCAAGCGCTACTAACCAGGCCGCCACTATTACCTACCAGCTAGAAAAGCAGGCCCACATTACAGAATTACTTTGCAGCCTATATAGAGATCTTGCGGAGCTAGTAAACCTTAACCGGCAGATCAATCTTATCCGAAATTTTACAAAGTTATGCTCACGTCAAGAGGCTCAACAATAAAATACGCCTCCTAACTCGTTAAAAGGGATAGCTATAAAGCAGAAAGATTTGGCAACGCCTTATTTATTCCCTTTAGAATATAACCCTTACTAATATCTATTTTGTATAGGTAACAAACGTTTACCTTACCAGCAGAGGATTTTCTGTTAGAGTTGGCTAGCCAAGATAATGGATTATATTAAGGATAAACATCTCCATTTATTTGCACTAGATGCAAAAATTCCCTACAGTTATCCAGTATGCAAGGAAAGCCATGTGATATTAAATGGCGTTCTACACTTTAAAAGCCATGCTTAGGCGGTTTATAAAATTAAGCATCGGGTTCTAAAGACCAATTCTATATAGCCTTTCTATCTTTATTAGGAAACAAGGATATTTACACTAGGAAGTTTAGTAGGGCTAGGAGAAGAGAGATAGGGAGAGAGAGGTTTAATTTTAGTAGGGGTATGATTTTTAGTAGGGGTTATTTTTAGTAGTCTCTAAGAGGGTCTAATTTAGAATATATTTAACCTCGCGATAAAATTAGGAGTATTTTTAGTCTTATAGAAGCCTTTAGCTCCTAGGATTAATTTTCTAAGGAGCCTCTAAGTCCAAGTAGTAGCCAAGTCCCAGTAATGGTTTCCTAGTAGCCTTAGACTCCTAGGACCAAGCTCTAAAAAGCCTTTAGTCCTATAAATAGTCTCCTAGAAACCCAAGGCTCCTAGAAGAATTAGTCTTCTAGGTAAAGATAAATATATCAACTTAACAAATAAATATCCAGTATAAGTAGTAGTAATTAATAGGGTTGGGGTTCGTCACCTAGATTTAAAGATATTTACTAAAAGCGTCAAGTATAAGTTTATTAATTTGGGCGCTACGGCTTTAGCAGGTAGATAATTTATTAAGCTAAAGATACTCAACTAGCTAGCGACCAAAGTTCATTTAAACTTAGTCGCAGAGATAAATTCCTATTAATTATTCTTTAGAAACAGTAAGCCCAAGGAGGTAAATATACCGCGCGCTTTTATACCTTCAATATAAAACCCAATATAGTTGCACAAACTCTCTCATTAGTAGGGACCTGGGAAATACGCCAACTCTCACATTTTAGGAATCTAGCCATACTAGGTAGTTGGTCATTAAATAAGCCCCAGAGTGTCGCTCCAAGGCTATATACGTTACCATTTTGCTAAGATTGTTAGTTATAGAGGTACTCAGGCGGCTTAATATATAGTATACCCCCATCACATACCTCGCCTGATATGCAGGCAAGGTCGCCATTAATAATAACAAAGTTATTATTACTTGGGCGATACATAAGATTATTATACCGCAAGTCATTATAAACCCAGTTTTTAGCATAGATATACGCTAGCCCTAACCCAAGATTGCTAAGTATATAGGTTATTTTATTAATTACAAAAGGCCCCTTAAGCGGATAGAGATATTCAAGCTTAATTATTAATTTAGAGGAGTTAAACCTAAGCATCTTAACTACATTAACCTAGCGTGCACATTAGTTTTCTAACTTTATAATTTACGTTATAGTACAACTCATATATTAACAACTATATAGAAAATCGACTTCACATTTCCAGACATTACATGCCTATATAAGGCTTTTTACCGTCTAACTAAAACACACCTTCTTGACTACTATATCTATATCATTAATACGTGTCTTAAAAATGTTCCGTTTTTTCACCGCTTATATTAGCTCGAGGTATATTATAGGAGTTAGTAGAATTAAATAGATCGTCCTACTACCCTTACTATATGCATCTCAGGCATTCTTAGGATATAGAGATGCGCTCCTATTAACCATAGTTTTAGTTAGTAGAGGGGCGCCCCTAGTAGCCTAGTAGGCCATACTTCTTTCAGATTATATTTAGCACCTATAACTATTATCGGCAATAGGATTGCAATTAATACTCTAGTTATTTAAGGTTGCGTTCTTAGTTAGTAAAGGCAACACAAATAAGTAGAACAAGAGGCCATTGCCTAGCTACAGTTTCTAAATATCGTCGCCGTTAAGTACAACCAGAGTATCAGAAGTGGCCTCCAGAGTTAGCCTTTAGGTACCACTCGCAGTAATAATCCTAGCTTGTTTTACTATAACCTACAAGGCAAGCATAGCGCAATTTAAATTAGGATAGAGTTAACAATACTCCTAAAAAATCTAGTAGGTCTGTTTACAGTCTATATACTTTAAGTAGACATCTAACTTCAAACCTAAGCCAAGTAATATCCATGGTTTTTTAGTAGGCTGCCGTATAACCAATATAGTACAAGGGACAATAACTGCGTTTAGTATATATGCATATTTGGCCCAATGCTTGTGCACCTCTTCGTCCCCCTCAGTAGGGGCATTACCATCGTCGTCATCCACTTCGCACTCGGAGATACTTAGGGATGGTGTATATACACAGCATTAGGGGCTAGCCTCCCATAGTAGAGCACGTAGAGGGGACGCAAGAGGCATTTAAGTAATTAATAATATAGCAAGGGGCAGCAAAGCAATCAGGAGAAGGAGATAGAGGGATATACTATAGAGCAAATTAGTAACTTTTTAAACTATATCTTTGCCCCTAACTACCCTTCGCGCCGGCGTTCTAGGTGTAGGGTAATATAGCTGTTACCTATTACTGCCCATTACTCCCCGTCTAATAGCGCGCTTAAAGCAAAGAAGATTAAAAACTCTAAGCACTCTACACTCCTCTACTAACCTCCTTTAACTACCATAACTAGCCCGCCTCTATCTCCTATTTCGCAAATAAATATATGCTTAACGCAGCAAGATAACAAAGAGTATAAGTAAGAGCTACTTAAGCCTTTAAATATAACTACCATACCCATCCTTAATTATAAAGAAGCCTTAGCAGTTTTCTACCAAACTCCTAATTATAAACGCAGCACTCGCTTTAAACAAATAGCACAAGATATCTTCGCGGAAATAGCTTAGCACGCCGATATATATATAGCCCAAACTAATAAAAGCAATTTTGAAGATAACCACAAAAAATACCGCTTGCCAATATCTCTAAAACAATAGTATAGGATAATGGAATAGGATACCACACCCACAACTAGGGGCCGAAAACATTATAAACCAAGAGAAAAGTCAAGTCATATTACTTGTTCTTAAGCGATAAGAAAGTCAGATTGGGTTACTTATTTTTAAGCAACAAGAAAATTAGATCGGGTTACTTATTCTTAAGCAATAAGAAATTCAAACCAGACCACTCTTTCTCAAGCAGCAGAAAAGTCAAGTTTAGTTATCCATTCTTAGCACTTTATATATTGTCTCTAAGTTAACACTTAAACCATATAACTAACCCACTTATCTAGATTAGATATTAGGTTTTGCCCCTAATATAGGTTTTCCGGACTAACTAGATCTAGCATCTTTACCAGACCTTATTATATTCCATTTTATCAATGGATTTAGCAGCGATAGCTTAGGAGTACACGTATCAACCTTCGTATAGGCTAGTTAAAAAGTGTCCTATAACTTATTTCAGCATGCCTGGCTGCTGTAATTTTGCCCCTCCCCTAAAAAACAACCTCTTTGCAGTCCTATACCAAACCAAGTCAAGCGTTAAACAACGGTGCTGGTGTACAAAAGCTTAGATATTAGCGTTATAAAATACAAATAATTTGCATATAAAATTATATATATATATTCAATTATGGCCATATACCCTTAGGGTATAGGCCGTTACTAAGAGCTAGCTAAATATATCCTACTACTAGAGTACTAGCTCTAGTTCAAAAGCCAAATAAGATCTATATATCCGTATAAGTGCCGAAGATACTTATATATCTATTCGTAATTATAAACAATAATCCTCTAATAGAATTTAGGAAGCCTTCCGAGAAATAGCCCTTATATACAATATAATACCCACAACCAATTAAGGTTCCTTAAAGTTTCTAGCGGGCAACTTCTAGCAGTAGAAGTTAGTAATTTATTAAGAGATCTACCGCTATTTCCTTATCTAACAGGAGCTAATTAATTTGCACTTCCTTAACTTCTATCCCGGCTAGATAAGTACTATAAGTAGCTTAATATAAAGAGAAACACAGCCGTTCTTATATTAAGGCAGGTTAGCGAGAAAACGCTAAATATACTTTATAGGGGGGTTAAAATATCCTAGGTTAGTTTACACCAGCTAGACATTTTTAGAGTCTTTACTTAAGGGTCCTACTTTAATAGGCAGATGTCTATTGATATTCTATAGAGTTAAGGCAAAAAGCAGCAGCAATGCTATAAGAGCACCAAGGTATAAAGGTAGAGGAAGAGAAGTATTATAAAAGACAGCAAGACCTAAAAGAAGGAAAGAAAAAAGGGTAAAGGTAAAGACCTTACCAATAGCAATAACTTCCATTCCTGCCTTAAAAACCGCACATCGTCGCCAGCTTAGAATCCCTGCTCCTTCTAAAGGGCGACAATCCTGGCCTTGTCCAGGGAGTTGCCCTAATAGCACTTATTCCCACTAGAAGCATCCTCCTACATGTCCATCAGCTCTATATACCGCTAGCCAGGCAGAGGGGACTATAAGTACGCTTCTAGTATTATCCACAATCTCTTATAGAAGCGAACCTCCAGATTAGTTCTAATACACTCATTACAAACCCAGACGGTGTCGGTTTCAGCGTCGTAGTAGGCGGAGATATTATTAACCACGTAGTGGACTTTAGGTGTAACATTAGCTATAGGGGAAAGGGCTAACAATTTTGGTATAAAAGCCGGCGCTAACATATATAGTCTTCCTAGGCGGAGTAGGAGCGCCTTAGGTACTAACGGCGGCAACTATATAGTAGCTCTTATTAACAGCCCAAGCAGGTTTCTGGAGCGCAGCCATTATATTTGCCGTCTATCCATTTTGTGCGTTAGTCAATTAGTCCAGCCCTAGCAAGCTACGCGAGAATAATATAGGCTCACCTTTATCAAAGAAGGGTAGAAGCTAGAGGTCTTTAAGATCTAGAGAGAGAGCGAGAGAACGAGCGCGAGAGAGATAGAGAGATAGGGGAAGAGGCAGCAGCAGTAACAGTGCAAAACAGAGCTATTAAGACGTTAGTAAACAGCGCAGGTCGCTCCAGAAGAAAAGGTTAGGTAGTTTACTTACAAATCACGGCTATAGAGCGCTAGAGGAGGCAGCAACTAGTCCTTAGGATAAAGAAGAGGAAAAGGTTACTAGTATAAGAGAGGGAGAAGGCCAAGAGAGCTTAAAGGGAAGGTATTATTATTAGTAGAGGTTCTTCTTAAGCGTTAAGAGGTTAGTAAGTGCGACAAGCGCTTATACAGTAAAGCGCGTTATAGGGTTAAATCTAAGTCATTAATTTTAAACATAAAGGGGATACAGAAGAAGCAGAAACGCAATAAGTTATTAAATTCCTTAAAAAGTAGGGCGTCACGTATATATATATATATATTCTATTATAGCCATACACCATCTAGGGTATAGGCCATTATAGGGCGCTAACTAAATACTTCCTACCACTAACATGCTTCTCCTATTTAGAAGCCAACTATAAGAACTATATATCCATTACCTAACACCATACTCAACTAAGGAAATAAAGGAAAGTAATATATTACTATTAGAAGAAGTTAAAGTTTAGAGGCGAGCCTAAATAAGTATTTTTTAACGCCTTATATCTACAGGGCTGTTCTAGCGTTATACGCTTCTTAATCGGCGACGCACTAACTATAGTAGAGGTATATATAGAGGAGGCTCACAGTATATTTAGTTAAGAGATTAAAAGAGGAATTCTTAAGAGCCTTTACTTATTAATATCAGCTTCTATACTTTCTATATCTTATATACTTAGGTATAAACGTCTGGTCTCTATCTATATATCCAACTACGGGCAATCCACTTAATGCGCAAACTTAAGCATTACTAATAAAGCGATCCACTATAATAATATAACTTTACCGGTTTTCTTCTACTCTTTAAGGGAGTGACCCCAAACTAAATGCATGCAGTCGTTTACCCTCAAAGATCGGAAGGAGCTAAGAAAAAGCCACCTATACCATTATCCGGGATACAAGGCTGAAATGCCAGCCCCTCTACTAAGCGTCTAGCTTATAGGCGTCGTTTTGGTATAAACTAAATATTTTAAAAATTAAATTTTGTATATTTCTATAAGCGACGTCCTAACCACAAGATTTATTGGGGACCGTTGGCCTAATTTATAAGATAAGAGCCTTTATATATAGGCTAAGCATACAACACAACAGAAATGCCCATAATATACATATTTTAGCCCTTGTCCTTTTTTATAGGCTTTCTTTTTATACTTACACTTGTAGTAATAATATTCTCCTTCTAAGTAAGTTCTCCTTTATCTTACTTCTTTCGGAATACGGTCTGATTTCGTCTTAAGTTGCCTTTACTTCCGCTCTATACGGGCATCAATGTTAGACACTAGATTAGCTTAGCTAGTAGGGTTTTAAGGGTTAGATACTATACAGCTTACAGAAAATTCAGCAAAGGCTCAATTGAGAAAGTTCCATTTAATACAACGTACCAGACATAGAGATAATTTCTTCTCTATAGAGGGGCAATAAAGCAGGAGAGGCCTAATATTAGGGTACTTAGTATTGCATAACGGATAGCACTAGAAATACTAACTTAATACATCCTATAGATAACAAGGACCGTTAAATGCCTATCTTAGGGGCGCTAAGACTTAAACTAAGGACTAAAGGGTGCCGTAGGTGTATATACAGAGCCTACTAAATTATATAAAGGGGGTATATAGAATAAACAATGCCTCGCCTCTAGCCTATTCTGTGTCGCCTCCTAGTCCTTTACTCTGTCGCCAATTTCGACAAGTACGCACTACATTCCTAGGGCAGGTAAAAATCCAGGAGCCGTAAATATCATAGAGGGGAAGAGATTCGCTATAAGGTTTAGGGAGAATCTATAAATGCTACTATAGATAAGATGCTAGTAATCTATTCCAAATAAAAAGGTGCTAGTTATATACTGCTTACCTTTATAATTAAATAAGAATTGGTAGACAAAATCAGGATGGCTATATAGCGCGCGATAAAGACCAGTTAAAGGTTATATACAGTGTACTATTCTAAGGTCTCGTTGGAGCTATAAACAGGCGGAAAGGGCGCCGTATATATAGGCTAGGATATCAAGGAAGTATACCTTTTATGGCGAGTTAATAGTTCTTATTTAGCAATAAGAGTAAAGTTCAAAGCTGCGTGCAATCCACATAACTAACAAATTAAGGGGTCTACTACCCCTCCATAATTAGGCAACAAAAATGTTATCTCTATATTTGGCAGTTTTATATAAGGAACTGACCCAACTTCTTTTAATTTTTTAGGAGCACGTCTAGCCCTTTGCTAGCTAACTATAGGCACAATTATAGTCGTCCTATCCCAATCTAAGCCTTTATTGCAGGATATTCAAATGGCCTAAAATCCAGGATACGAACTTATTACATACAATCCCGCAAACAAAGGCTCTATTACTATAGTCCTTAAAGAGATCTCTAATCGCTTAAGCAAGTCTAGCAGGGAATCTTTAACATTAGCATATAAGACTCTAGGCTAGGGGGCAAAATACAAAGAGCTATTCGGTTTTGGTTAGGAAGTATATTACTAGCTATCTTACTATCAAGACTTTCTAATACTTTAGCAGATAGGGAACCATATTAAGAACTGCGAACCTTAAGGCGCACCAGCCGCTTTTATTCTGCTAAGAAATAAGTCACAGCTGCCGCGTTGGAGAACACAGCCAGGCTAGGTAATCATATATAAACTAATAAAGGAGGAGCTTTGACCTAATATAGGATTTTTTAGGGTAATAGAGGGGTCTCATAGGATGTCTAATAAGAATATTCAAGAGCTTCAATTAAAAGAAATTATTCTAGAGCCAAACAAGGTCTTGGTTCTCAATAGAAGCGTAGTAATAGAGTATCCCCCTCCTAGCGGCAGACTTGGGCTATTAAAAGCATTCAAGAAGAAGTATATTCAAGAAGAAGTAAAGTAATAATATATAGAGTGCGGCGAGGATACGAATTAACTAATACGATTTACCTAGCTATATATAATAAGAATATTAAAAGGAACATTGCTTTAATTACTAACCATACAGACCCAGCTAACTTATATACGTAGGAGCATCGCTCGCCCTAGTAAAGGATAATAGTAGATTAAATCTACAATCCGTACCCAATAACCCACATTACACTAGTATATTATTAAATCCTAGATTAGCGCCTAGCGTAAATTCCAGCAGTGCGTCATTGCCTAGCAAACTCAATATATTATTAAATCCAGGGTCTATGCCTAGAGAATAGTCTAATAATATATTATTAAATCTAGAATCAAGTTCTACTTCAGGGATTAAACTTATATTAGTATAAGCATTACCTCCCAGCTCTAGAAACATGGTTAGTAAATAGAGTTTATAATTCCAAGCCTTCTTACTATAAGCTCCGGTAACTTCCTTATACAAGAGAGTCTTTAGTGGAGAGCACAGAAAGCTAGAACTTAGCACATTCATATATAGTGCCACTTCATCCATATCTGTTGCCATATATTTATGTTACCAAAGCGGCGGACATAAACCATCATTTAAGAGCCATACCTATTATTACCACATTTAAGGTCGTGCCACTCCCTTACTTAACCTGGAAGTAGCCTAACTAGTCAATTAGAGCTATTAATGGCCCTTAAAACTCTACTAGTATTTCTTTATTATTATTTTCCCTAATATTAACTAATCTATAGCGTTTCGACGCTTTAGACAAGGCCACTCCTTAACATTTACTTTAGGATGCACTAGTATCCGTACTATTAGCAGATTCTATTAGGTCTTAAAAATTATTCCAATAGCTATACTATATAGGCTAAAAGCCAATAGCTTTAAAAATGATCTCATTCCTAAGGTTATTAGATCTTGCTTTATTATGCTAGGAAGTCTCACTTAAGATCTAGGAGAGAGCGGCAAAGAATATCCATAAAGTCAGCAGCGGTAACGCTCCCTATAATATCTTAGCTCTCTTCCCTCTTATCCCTCTCCTTATCTTCGCTTTCCCTTTAGCTTACTTGTTTCTCACTCCCTTCCTAGCCTTCTTAGTCCTTTCTAAGTACAAGAATTTATAAAAGCACTTCATTTCGGCCACTAATAGGCATACAACAGTACGCACTAACATAGTGAAAAGTCAAGTCACCTGCCCTGGTTAGGCCCAAGCTGTCTAATAGGGCACAATTCACTTACTAAAAATAGCTTGGTAGACATCATTAACATTAAGCGCCTGGGAGGAACAAAGAGTAGCTACAATTTAATTCACAAGTTTTACTTAGTCACAAATCCTTTTAAGATTGCCACTTTGGCCAACAAAGCCAGCGTTATTTATTTCCATATTAATATAATCAAAGTCAGTATAATATAGCAAACTAGGAGATTGTAAAGTAACTCACTCTCTATAATATGTTCTTTTTATTTTTTCCCAAACCCGTATCTAACTTTATCCAGACAAGAAAGTAGCACACTAAAAGGTGCCGGCTCACTCGAAATTGCTCCTATAATTTAGATAAGCAGTTAAAGGCATGCTTACAGAGTATAAGCGCAAGTACAGTAGAGTCTTAACCATTCCCCTAGCTAAAAAGCCCGAAACGACTAGAAAATCAACTTGTATCTAAGTTTAAGAGGTCAATTTAAAATGTTTAAATAAATTTTTATACAGATTTAGGGCTACTATCAATCCTAGTTTTAAGATATTTAGGCTCTATAATTCTCTCAGCCCCATCTTGCTCTTTAGGGTTATTTAAATATCTAGGGTTAGTAGCCTCATTATTAGAGGCTACGTGGAGTAGAGCCTTAAACTCATTAAACCTCCAATTACTAGAAATAGGTTATAAGATATAATCTTCAATCTAATTAACTACTAGCTCAAAACATAACTTTACATTAGACTAAGACATTAGATTGACCAGTATCTTCTCCAACCTATTTTATTAGCGCGAAGAACAGATTTCATATCTCTTAAACTTACTAATACTAAGGAGATAAGAAGTTCTAGGGCAATATAGGCACTAAAGAATTATAGATCGCTTAAAAAGTCTTACAAATTATATCCTTATAGTGTGGTTGCCTCTCCAATAGGCAACAAAACCTATACTAAGCGGACAAAAATGGGAAAAATTGCTCTGGGTATTTGTAAAGCTAAAAAGAAGCAATCTGTATTTAAATAGAGGCGTAATACATACCACAGCCAACATAAAAATATAAAAAGGTATTAGAGTTAGGGAGAGCTCCTACTAAAAAACAACTAAGCCAGAATTGCGTAACAGCTGCCTTATTAAGTGAGATATATAGAGAATAAGACAATAGAAGCTGGGAGCGTATTAGATCGAACATTTTCGCTAAAGGAGTTAGTCGTGGCTAAATGCAAGAAATAAACAAGGTTTATATACTAAGACCATGCTATATAGCATAGTCTTGGCACCCGAGCTATTATCTAGACCCCGCATCTCTATAAAAGCCATAGTGTATATATCCTACGTCCTGCCACATCTCCTATAGTTTGCATTATTGCGAACTAGAAGGCAGATACTCCAAGGGAAGCAACAAATAGCGCCAGCCTTAGTTACTCCTTTAATACCTGCGAAAGCTATCAACCTATTGTCTAACTCTATAGTATATAGCTAAGGACAAATCAGGTCCGTCTCAGCTTCGTTACTAAGAACAACCCTAGAACTTAACCAGAGTGGCTAATAAACCCCAGATTTTCTAAAAGATATCATAGCAGGAGGACTACTACTTAGTAATCCTTACTTAATTAATAATAAAAAAAAGACCTAGAATTAAACATAATTTATAATTAGGGGTTTTTCAATCAAGTTTAGCCAAATTTTTACTCTCCTTCTAAACTATCTAGTAACTCCTACCCCGTATTACAATCTCCGCGCTAAAGGCAGCATTTTTAATCCTATGTCCCAATACAACCCTGAGCATGTCATAACATCGAGCGTCTTTATCCCAGATATGATTATAACATACCATTTATTTAAGCATCAAGCAAGGGCCAAGGCTTTAGACAGTCTTTTAGGGGATAACAATTATATCGCCAAAACTCAAAGGAAGGCTATAGGATTCTTGACCTATTTCTGCCAACACATTACCACCCCATATGTCTATAAGGAATTTGGTAAATGTCCAAACAAACCAGGGTATTTATTTGCAGGATTTATCCTCCTAAATACCAAACTAGTTCCTTTTATGGACAACGATATAGAGGCCATTTACTAGACGGAAGACGAAGATTTTATATATATAATGGCTAGGGTTAAATCCGATCTCTACTCGCAGTTTCCGCATATAAACAATCTCCAGGTACATCTTTATATATTATAAATATTTCCTAAAGGCTTAATATATCAGGTGTCTGCTACAGTGGCTACGGCATAAGCGAAGTCTATATTGTAGGAAGGTAAGTTCAAACTCCTCAGGAACGCGTAACCATAATTTTCACAGTTTAGGCAAGGCTTTCGTTAGTGCATAATTTAGGCTTTCTATATAGGTTTAGGTAAATTTATTAATTTATTTCTTAGAGCGAGCACCCTATAGTTAGCGAGTTGATATAAAACCAAGAGTTATAAGACAGGAGGCCTTATTTTGGTTCTAGTAGAATAATTTAAAGCCTAGGTTTCTATAGGCATATTATTAGTTTTCCCTAGCCCCTATCCTCAAAACGTCAAAGCGGTTGTCTAGGAGGTAGGCTATGCTGATTAGTGAGAGCAAATGTTACAGTAATATCCATGGCTTTAATCAATATGTCTTGGCCAAGTAAATGTTCAGTATTATCTTTAATTAGTCCCACAATCCTATATAATTAGGAATAACACTTATCAAACCGCTAAGGCCTACAGTGTATAATATAAGCTTAGCCAGCTAACGGGCCTTTAGGAGCGAGCGAAATACAGAAGAACTAGCCTTTAGTAGAAGTTAATTAGCATAGACGTATCCACCTAACTTATAATAGGGATATAAATCCCGTTTTCAAGCGTTCTGCCTGTTTACTAGCTATAGGAAGGTGCCTCTCCCAAAGTATATATAGGCCTATATGATCCAGCTAACGTTCACCCTCATTCTATATCTATTGTTATGGATTCCCTCTATTTACTTAGTGCCATTTTAGTAGCACAATTTGCGATATATCTATTACTTATCTTTTATAAACGCCTTTTAAAAATCGAGCTATCTAATTCGGCTTTTAAGCAACTCATTGGGCAATTCCTAAGTCCAAAGAATTAAGCTAATTGGAGTCGGCCTTAACCTCCACTGCTATATCCTCCGAGATATCTTCCTAGGAGCAACAGTTACAGCCTCGAGTTTGGAAATAGAATAGAGGAACTATTCAATCCGCTTCTATTTATAGACGACCTATTATGGCAGCTCGTCGACGGCGGTTTTACCAAAACTAACCAGGAGAGACCAGTTGCGGAGGCTACTATACTTACAGCTTAGTTCTTACAACGGCATAATAGGGGTAATAAAGGCGATAATCCCATAATCCTAAAAGTAAAAAGTCTTCTAGATGAGACGAAAAGGATCTCCAAAAGTTGCCTTAATAGAAGAAACCACACTAACCGCCACGACTTTTCGCCACAAATTATATAACAGCTTTAGTTGGTAAGATTTTTAGGCCAAAAGGTCTAAGTCTAGTTTAAAGAACAGCCCCTTAAAGGTACTCTTCTAACTTTCACTAAACCTATTAAAGGCTACTATTAGTCCGATTACTACCAACTCGAGATTGGTCTAGATAAGTTAAAGGACGGACTTTCTATTACCAGCCATCGTATTTTAGTAGAGGAGTGGTATTAGGGTTTTATCTTAGTTAAACCCGCAAATAAGGATACAGCGGCTTTAGGTATAGAAGAAACCATATCTAGTAGTTTTTAGCTAACTAATTAGGCCACGGATAGGCCTTGTTAATCATTTAGGCAGTTACTAGCCTATAGAAGCACAAGTCTTAGAACATAGCTCTGTTTTTCGTAACATATATAGGATAAATTTGGACTTCTTAATGCTCATTTCCCCTAAATCGTAGTGAAATCCACCCAGGAACCTTCTATTACTATAAACTTAAAGGTACAAGCTTGTAGATCGTATAAATAAAGGGAGGCATATATAGTCCAGTATACCCTTACCCGCCATTCTATTATAACACTATTTCGCCCCATACTTTAGGTTCTAGGAGCGCTTTCTACTACTCTTACGTTACCATAAAAGGCGAACTGTTCTATAGTTAACATATTATTATTATTGCTTATTTATACGCCACCAGATATGCAATTACACCCAAGTTCACTACAAGTGCACTAATCTCCAATATATAGTAAAAGCTTGGTGCACAAAATACCAAGAGACCCAAAAAAGATACCCAATAAATGTGGTTATAATATAAGATAGACTTCTAAATAGTTAAATACATAGCTAACGCCTTATATAGAGAATATAGGCTTAATGAAAACTATAGTACTTTAGGTAATCTAAAGAATAAAAGACATAAGCTAATAGATGGTTTCTTCTAGGTAATTACAAAGAAACATATTTAGTTTAGAGAAGACTTTAATAAAGACGCCAACAAAAATCGTAGCAAAAGCCTAGCCAGCTATCAAGATTACTATATAGTCTTGCGTAAGTACTAGCACAACTCCCCCTTAATACACAAGCGCTGCAATTTCAAGAATTTCAGGCTTATACACATAAATTCACATTATAGAGCAAGCAGATTTATTCAAAGACTAGAAAATCAATTTTAATTATATACCAAAATCTCAACTCTAAATTAGATATAAATGACTACCATTAAAGGTCTATAACATTAACGAGTAGACATAGCTTCCATAAGAGAGCACTATACACACCTTTCTCTTTAATATGGCCCTATAAGTCTTTAAGAATCTCCTAGATTATAGTCTACAGTTTAATTAAAATAGATACTTATAGGAGATATTAAACATACTTAAACTCGTAATACGTTAGAGCAATTATACATTAACTTAGAGAAAGCAGATGTATAGATAATATCCTATACTTTTTGCTCTCTAGTTCTTCTATAAAGAACACTAAGGAAATCCTATAGAGGCTTAGGGAACAAACGAATTATTCTATAAGAGAGTATATCCGCAGTCCTCTTATAAGTTGGAGTCTCATCTATCAGAGTCTCATTTAGGCAAGTACTAAGAATTTCACTTAACATTATATTATTAAGTGTTCAGGGGACTTGTTGGTATTATATATATACAGGATCTACCGGACCCCCAAATGCCCTTTACTGGTTATTTAGGCCCTTAGTGATTTGCTTAGACAATAGACCAGTGCCAGGACGCTTAGAATTGTCCAACTTAAAAGGTGTTATTTCCCAGCTTTGCGAGCTCTCTATAGGACTAATCCCAGTAATAGAAGACGCCTTTTCTAGATCCACCTTAATAGATTATAGGGTATTCGCTCGTTAATAAAGCTTAGTAATTAATACACTATATCTAGAATCTCAATCCCAACCATAAGCGGCTCTTAAAGTGCCAATAATCCATATAATCTAGCAAGTTACAGCTTTAACAAGCAGGCTAATAGTTAAATAAGCATCCATATTAAAGCGTAAAAAGCGGCCATAAATAGTTAGCGGAAATAGGACAAACTAGGGAATAGTTTAAAAGGAGTAGTAAAAATAGTAAAGCAGGGTAGTAACAAATAGAAGATACAGAAGACGCGTTAAGGCAACTAGTAAAGCGGGCAATAAAGGCAATTATGCATCCCTAGCGTAACGGGGCGGAAATCAGCTCTATATATTAGGTCTTTCTGTGCCCTTTCCTTTAAATAGCATCCTTAGATATATTAAGGCGTCTTACTCTTTAGCTCCTTAAGGAAGAAATCATTACAAATTATAGGAAAGAAATCCTCTAATAGCAACAAGGCTTAGGGCATTCTACGACAAAACGAGCTGTATTACTAAATATTTCGCGTCGCACGCCCAATTAAGTTTATAACTTATATCGCCTCCTATCTCGGCTAGAAGAGAGGTCTAGTTTTTAACTACGCATTATAAGCAAAAGCAATACGGTTTAGAGGTTAATAATCACCATTATATTAGCGCAGCTCCACAAGGGCCTTACGCTAATTACATTACTAAAATCCAATGTTGCGCACTAGATTTAAGCGATATAATTAGCGCAAGGCTCTTCTAAGTTTCAAGGGCTAGAGGCGCGCTAGCGATCTGCTAGGGAATTAGAGGGGAACTATATACTCAACCACTCTTTTATCTTAATACAAATCACACAACTTACAACCCACCACGATAAACTTTAGTATTGCAGCAGCCTTAGATCTTATCTACAATGCCTCTAATAAGTAGCTTTAACCTTATCTCTCTAATATTATATATACTATTTAAAGGCTCCAGAAGCTTCCTATTAATACCTATTAACATTATCCGCCTCTCTTAGAGAATAAACGCGGCTACCACAATTTGCCTAACACTCCTCTAGGGAGTAAGGATGCCCAGCCTTCTCCAGAGAATAAAGATGCCCAGCCTTCTCTAAAGAGTAAGGATGCCCAGCCTTCTCTAAGAAATAAGGATGTCGTCCAGCCTTTTCTAGGGAATAAAGATAATATCGTCCAGCCTTCTCTAGGGAGTATCCAGCCTTCTCCTAGGAATGAGAATGTCATCTAGCCTTCTCTAGAGAGTAAGGATGTCCAGCCTTCTCTAGGGAGTATCCAGCCTTCTCTAGGGAGTGTCTAGCCTTCTTTAGAGAATAAAGTTACTTCTCTACCTTCTCTTTTATCTAAATATATAAACCTACTTAATGTATTATTAACAAACCTCCCCAAGATCAAGACATTCGTCAACACATCCATAGGGGAAGATCTAAAGGTTATTATTAGCAAACCAAAGTGGTTAAACAAACATCCCCTTATTAAGGATATTATTGCTACCAACGGCGATTTATTAGATAACGCTATTTTTCAAAAGCTTCTCAGCCAATAGACGCTTGCAGATTCCTTTAAGAAATAGCAATTAGAGTCCACAGGTACGTCAAAGATTAAAAGTTTAGTTAAAAGTCAAGCCACTTCCATAAAGGGAGTCAGCCATATCACATTATTTGCAAGAAGCATAGGATATCGCGACGTCACCAAAGCGGCTTTAGCTATTGGACATAGAATCAAGCTTTATATTATACAAAGACTTAAAGGGGCAGGGCTATTAGTTCTCTTAGCCTTTACCTATAACACCTACCAGAGATTAAATTTACTTAACATTAACAACTTTCTTATAGCTTTACGGCACCTGTCTCACCTTATAATATTCAAAATTGCGCAAAGATGCTTAGCTTGGATGGGATAGTGTCAAGAGCTTTATTCTAGTCAGATGCTTTCTCTTAGACTAACATATTTTAGCACCACTAACCCGCCCCAGCTAAGCCTAGAAAAGCGAATTTCCTCCCCTTGCAAACGCCCCTATATAGAAGTTGCTAAACCCAGGGATTCCACATCAGCGCATAATTACCGACGCGCAGATCTAACAACATTGCACCCTCCTTAGCTACTAATAACAGCCTCAACGAATAGTATATAGACATATAAGAGTAAAGTTATACTTCTAAATAGCAAAATCTCTAATTTATTACAGGCCATGGAACATCTTCTCTACAATTTATTAAACAATATCCTTAAGCCTCTAAGCCGGTGGGCGAATCCCTCACACCACGCCTTAGTTAAGATATAAATAGCATAGCGTGTTTAAATAGAACCCCTAACGGCTCTAGTTCTATAGACATTAGTGGCAATAGCAAACAGATAAGCTATAACGAGGCACAATAGGTATACAGAGACCAAATCGACGGTAATATACCACCGGCAATTAGAAATAGCAAACAGATAAGCTATAACAAGGCGCAATAGATATACAGAGACCAAATCAGCAGTAATATGCTACTAAAAATTGGCAACAGCGAACAGATAAGCTATAATAAGGCGCAATAGGTATATAGAGACCAAATCAATGGTAATACGCTACTGGCAATTAGCGATAGCGAACAGATAAGCTATGGCGCCGCGTAATAAGTATACAATAAGTCCCTTAACAATGCGGTTGCTATAAGTTCTACTTATAGGTATTAGTGAATTTCTTTTAAAACTCTTATACTGTTATATACCCCGGTTTTGGATTTTTAACGCAGTAATGGTTTAATAACATCCCTTATTAAGCAGAACTAGCAGTTTGAGCTTAGCTAATAATCGGCACCGTAATTAATACACCAATGCCACCTCCACTCCCGTTCCATTCTACCCATTGTAAACTAGCCCAATAACAGCCCCACCCACTCTCTAAATGCGGGACAGCATAACCAAGCGGGACCTGGGAGTCCCTATAAGGGCCAAAAGCTAACATGCACACCACTAAATCATTTAGATATTGCATTAAAATGCGTCGTCCCGTAAAATAGACTGTTGGGCCCATATACAAAGAGTTTATATTAACTACTCCAACTCCTAACTTTAGTAGTATTTCTGGTATCTTTAACTTGAATTCCTTGTTTGCGTTAGCCGCCGGAGTTACTATACCGAAGTAAACTACGTCAAACATACCATTTTCGCAAGCTTATACGCTTTATTACTTTCCATAGTGTCCGTCAAGGCAATAGCAGGCGCAGGCGCAGTCTTAATTAGCATAGTCTTCTAAATCTTCTAGATCGTCTCCTCTAGGCTAGATTATACAAGGTCTATATACAACTTATTAATTACGGATAATATATATATCCTATTCCGGTAATCTTTCGTCGGAGTTTCGTACTTACTTATTTTTTGTGTTACTATGTCCAATTTTACAAGCTCGCTGCGAGTAAAATTATCTAAGTGGTTTAGAGGGGTAGGCTTCGTCGGCCTATTTGCATTTCGCGCACCAGGTATACTAATTCGCCAACGCGCATGGATATTAAAATACTTGGCATTTCAAACAAGCCTCAAACATTTAACACCCTAACGCTTAAGTAAGCGTCACTATTAACGCTTAGGCTTTACCATTTTTATTAGCAAGGATTTAGTAGTAATATTTTTAATACCTTAAACACACCACTAAAATAAGATTAATATGTATAATAGCCGCTATGCGGGCCGCTACATGCATTAAACGCTCGGCATTATATCCCGCATAGATGCATTTACAGTGCCCTTCCTGCCCTTTAATATATCTAGCGGCCCAGACTTCGCACCTAGCTGTAATAAGGCCTACTAATAGTATACGGCACGCACCATAACCTCTTAACAATCTTTATTAATCGCTACCCCCGCTCCTATCCACGATCATATAGCTATGCTTTTAGAACTAATAAGTACTATATTTAACGCTTTTTTCTTTCCAAGTTAGACTGTTTAAGCCCTTAAAAGCAAGGATAAAGTACACCTTAATCTACTACCCGCTAAAACGTTTACTACTAACCCAGACCTTTTACATTATACTGCTACTAAGAAAATACCTATCCTTGTTAAATATGCCTAGAATAGAAGAGTATTATATACTTTTTAAAATGTCTAAAACTGGCTATAATAAAATAGTCGGAGTCTTTCCTAATACTTAGGGAAAAGAACAGTTTAAATTTATTAAAGTAGGTTATAAATCTAGGTAATTTCCAATAGATCCTTAAGCTTTACAAGTTTTAAAATGGATCGGTTTCCGCTATAATCTACCCACTAAACCCAAGTACGCTCAAGTCCTGATAAATTTTCGCGTTGGTAGCATTGAAAAGCAGTTATATACTCCATTAGAAGCAGTAGGGCTAATGCAAGGCGGGAAGCAAATTATAGAAGATATAAACACAGCAAAATTAAAGGTTAAACAGTTAAAGTTACTAGAGGGGTCTCCTAGCGACTTGGAAAAGAGCAATATAAAAAAGGGTTTGCGTATTCTAGGCTTTAAGATAGATTTTAACAATATAAAACATCTGTAGTGTATATTATATATCTAGGAAAACCTGCTATTCGGCTACTAGATTATCAATTCTCCTTTTAAATAGCATTAATTTCTCCTATTTCACTTTCTTCTTACTCCCTATATTTTTAGAATTAAAGTCTACTATGCCCCCACCTTATTAGTGCTGCTAGCTGTCCGCTATACCTTAGCCCATTACCAATACCACGGTTAGAAAACCATCTTTAGGGAATTTATTTACCAAGGGAATTATTACAAAGTTCTTACATTTTTAGGTGCAGTTGAGAAGATAAATAGTAGAAAAGAAATCCTGCAATAGATAGAGCGTAAGATGCAGAATAATAGAAATCGCAATACAAGGTATAGCATAGAAGAGGACTAGGATAAAGATAGGGATACGTATAAGGACGTATATAGGGAGGACATAGTCGCCGGGATTAAGGCTTTAGGGATTAATTTAAAGAAGAATATATCTCTCCGCTAGCAACTGTTTCTTCTATAAATAGCATAGCGAAGGCTATTATATAACGTTTTCGCATTTCCATATATGATTATGGCGTACCAATTCACACCTCTCCCTATACTACGCAATCACACTCGTGGCTAGCCGAGCCAGGCTTCTTTACTTACAATAGGTTAGCCTTCTATGTTCTATAAGTATACTTAGTCTCACCCTTTACTAATCTTTTACTACTTATGGCAAGGCTGGACCTAGTGTCTTTTTGTGTTTATGCCATCTAGTAAGTCGGATTTAGGCCTGCCTTTGCGCATTCTATATTATTTACAGCCCAACTTAAATCCATACGCTTCCTTGTTGTTCTAATAAAAACTCTTATAAAGTTTAACTTTGCTAATACGCATGCACTGCCTCTGCTAGGGTTTTATTGATTAATGTATAAATAGATCTTTAAGACCTCCAAAGACCTCTAAAGACCGGCAATAACTTGCCTGCTAAGGCAAGCAGCACATAATCCGCCCCTTCTATATCTTTAATAATCTAATCGCTACTCTTAGGTACCTATTATCATAATAGATACATCTAATATAGGCCAAGGGTCGGCCTATTGGATTCCAAAGTTAGGGGAAAAGATTTGCAAAGAGGATAAAAAACAAGATATTACTTTTATTAGATAGAAAGAAGGCGATTTACATAAAGTAAAGGTAAGTAATTGCCTATATTATAGGCGAGTGGGTCACTAAAATCTTAAAGATTTATAAGATTATCAGCATTCTATATATTCCACCAAATATTCGCTAGGCTACAGTTCCTATACATAATACAATTATTTAAATATCTTTAGCCGTACCGGGTTATCGTGGTGGCATATTAGCTATAACGGAACTTAATTACAATGGAGCAGCGATAATATCTAATTGCTTTTCCGGCGATATACAGTTTATAGAAGGTGGAAAGGAAGCTTTAGAGCAATTAGATAAAGAGATTTAGGAACTTAATAAAGCTAACTGGGCTACTAGGCCCCCCCTTATAGTTAGATTAGCGTCCTAGGCTCTACCAATGCTTACAGCAGCTGTAATACTTCCGTATAGGAAATGATTTAAGTTTATATAGAGGAACCACGCTACTTAAATTGCTTGATATAAGATCTTATACGGCTCACATAATGGCCTAGCGATTTGCTATTATTCTATAACTAAGCCTAAAGCTCTTCCCACCTTATGCCTTTACGTTCGCCTATGGTTATAACCCCTACTAAAATTAAACCCCCTCTCTACTGCTCTCTTTTCCTAGTCCTGCCAAAATACCTAGTGTAAATATACTTCTTTTGTTTCTCTCCTATCTAGACTGTCTCTTAGATTAACTGTAAACAAAACCAAGTCTAGATTAAGCTCGGATCTCTACTACTAGGCCGCCTCCAAAATTTCCCCAAAGGATAGAATGATATTACAGAGGAAGAAATAAGGGCCGTAGAATATAGGATTATCCAAAAAGGAAACCAAAATAGGCGGTATATAAAAGGATGGCTTGACATTAACACTCTCTTACTATTAGCAGTGCTATATAAATATAAGCAGGTATGCTTACATAGTACTAAGTTTTTATATTTAATATATCTAACTCTTTATCTGGTATGTCTATAAGGCACCAAGTTATTATATCCAACTATATATTTAGCTCTTTTTCCGTTTCCACCAGACATTCCTTATAGGCTTTATATTTACACACACACATTATTCCACATTTTAGCGGACTATCGCCGCAGTAACACTAGCAGCGATTATAATAAGCTTAACAATTAAAAAGGCTAGACTTACACAATACCAGACCAGATAGCTAAATATAGGAGACTAGGAGTAGCTGGCCCCTATAACTCCCATTATAGGAAATCTGTATGGTCCACATTAGCACCACTAAAACAGCGACAGTGGTTAAGGCCTATATAGGTTTACACTCGCATATTAAATGCTTATAATTAGGGCACCTTTCCCCAAGTCCAGCTCCGTCACAACAGTGCTGTACCTTCTATTAGACCATTTAATATTATTATAGAAGGATACATACGCAAATCTAGCGTTGCTACGGCGACTAAAATTGTTATTATAGGGCCTATAGAATTATCTAATAGTAAAACTCACAATGCGTGGTTTATAACTCTTAGGGTAATCTTTTTAGGTAGATTTAATAAGCGTGTTTTCTTCCTAGTTAGATCCGGTACTAAGACCAAGCTTTTTAAGTTGCCCTAACAGTTGCGTGTAATTTTCTATACTGGATATTCTTTACTGGGATCAAGAACAGGAAGGCCAAAAGTTAGGAATTTATAGGTAAATATACGGGGCAGCCTAAAAGGTTTTAGCCAGGCAGGTATTATAATAAATAACTTAAGCTAGCTAGTAGGTAGAGACATAGAAATATACAAGTAATCTATCTATTAAAGGTAGCTCTTGAGGATCTATATATACACGAGGAAGATGCTCAAATAGGAAAAGAGGGAGGTATAGGCAATAGAGATACGTACTAAGACATATAAAATACAAGGGTAAGCACTAGGGTAGTCTAACATAGGGTACTAGGCATTAAAGACAATTATAAAACAATCTAAAGCATATCCAATTTAGGCCAATAGCTACTTCTATAGCCAATAAAAGGCAGAAGTCTTGGTATATTATATAAGCTCTTATTCTGCGGGCTATATATTATTATGCTATCTACAAGGCGTATATACTAGCTTCTAACCCCCTCCGTTCCGTCCACATTATCCGTTACTATCTACATTTTATAGTATGATCTACGTCAGTTAAGTAACTTAGTATAACTTCCCCTTTCTCTCGCAGACTTCTTAGTGTAACATCACTAATATTTTGGCCATTAATTTTAATGCTCTCCGCCTATTACACACTAATAACCTTTGCCTTCTTCTCCTTCGCCTCTAGCACCGCATCCTTCTATTTGTCCACTTGCTTAAGAGCTCGCTAAGGCTCCTTCTTACACATTAGCAGGAAGCCCTAGATCTCAGCTAGCAAGAATTTGCCTTCAGGAATACGATTAGCAAAAGCATCGGCTAGTGCCCTCAGCGTCTTGCTAAAGAGATAGTTGTAAGCTAAATGCTTCCCTCCCTTAAATCCGCTAACTCCATTAATTTTATTAATGCCATTAATGTTGTTAATCCTATTAATCCCATTTACTATCTCCGCCGACCCATTAAGGCTACTATTTAAAGTAGGCTTAAGCACGCCATTTATCAGACTAGACCTGCTACGCCGCTTTAGGACCTTATCATTCTCGTTTAAGTATATATAGGTAAAGATGTCTCGAATCTAGTTGCGTATTGCGAGTGTAAACTTAATCTACATATCGACTCTACTAGGACGGATGAGGGCTTCGTCCAACTTCTCTAAATAGTTTGTTGTTATAATAAGGACTCTACCCTTATAAGTAGCGACGCCGTTAATAGCGTTAAGTAGACCAGAAAGCAAAACACCCTATTTTATATTATCATTCTGCTTATCTTAACGGTTCGCGGACTTAATCGCTCTAGCTAAGTTGGTAACATTTAACTCTTAGACTATCTTGCCTCCTTTAAAATCCGCCTTATCCTCTTCTTCCTTCTTATTACTCTTCTTATCTCTTAGTAGACCTGCGGTATCAATATCCTCTAGGAGAACAATATAGCGGCAAGGGAGGTTATTAAACAGCCAATTAAAATCAGATTCTGTAAGAGTAGGTTTAAGTAAAGAAATATAGAATATATCTAGCCCAAAGATTCTAGTAAGGGCAAAGAAGAGCGACGTTTTGCCAGTCCCAGGAGGTCCGTAGAAGAGATAACCGTGACGGTATAGAATACCGCAGGTAGCATACCAGCGAGGGCTAGATAGATAGAGATATTTATTAATATCCTCTACGACTTTGGTCTTTTGCTTAGGGTCAAGTGATATAGTATCTATTAGACAGAAAGGTCTAGATAAGACGCGGTCCTATAACCCAGCGCTATATCCACAATCCTTCCCTACTAGCCATTAAATAACTATTATAGCCTTTTCCTTCTCAAGTAACCATGATTTTATGTAGTTAAGTAGGTTCTTAATAGGCTCTATTAACCGTCCAATGCATTTTAGTTTAATAAGCTCTTTATTACCTCTATTTAGGGACTATGGACTAGCAGGTCTCTCTTAGCGCGAACAATTAAAGATAAATAGGCGGCTATTATACCAAAACCTATGTTTGCCAAAGTAGGGCTTGTAGCGGGGTGGTAGCTTAGCTGCCCACTTTCTAAAATTAAAGATTCCCTTCTCGTTAAGCGCCTCCTCATTATCGCTATTATCCCCCTGGTCGCCGTAAATGGTTCCCAGTCACGTAACAGCTTTTACTAAGCAAGAGATTTTTAACATACGCTGCTCTATAATCCATTGAAGTACACTATCGAATATATTATCTCCATTATCAATAAAAACTAATAACATAAAGAACTAAGAGAAGAAAGAGAAAGCTTTATTCTATATATAGGTTGCTGACGTTACTACAGCGAACAGAATAAGACCGGTTAAGACCACTATACTAGCATTGAAGCCAAAGGCATCTAGAATGAATTTGGAAATAAGACTATATCCTAGAATAAAAGCCTTAAGGACATTTAAAGGGAGATTGGTTAGATTTGTTTATACGCCATTCTCAAACATATTAAAGCCTATAGGAAACTTAGGAAAACCTATCTTGTCCATTAGATATTGTCTTAGAAGAGTAGATAAGAGGATTATCTTATATTACGTGTACGTCTAGCTTTCCTTAGGATAATGTATAAGAGACAGGGGTTGTTCAATAGTAGCTTAAGAGTGTCGATTGCTATGCGATATAAAATTAAAGTAAAAGTTACTTCCGTGCCAAGATCCTACAAAATTCTTAAATCATATTAACTGTCTATTTAGCATTAAGAGAATTCTTAATAAAGGATTAAAGGGTTTAAGGAATATAGGCATTTTTAAGTTTCCATATTACCTAGGCATAGAGGCGCAGCTATATTAAAGAAGGCTTAAAGTCTCTATTGCCTAAGACATAAGTCCTAAGCCTAAGTTAATAGTAACACCTAGTACGCCGGATATAGCCATCCAGTTTATAATAGGAAACGGTTTATTACTATAGGCGGGCCTTAATGTGGCCCTATCATATTATCCGGCGGGTTTATAACGGATATAGATTAATTATCCGCTTTTGGTTCTATAGCTAGCAGATACTGCAGGTATTTCCAGTATTAGATTCACGTTAACTAGCGCTATAGTAGGGACGCTAGTGAACGCTTTTCGGCCTTATAGGTATCAATATAACCAGCGTAAACAAATACTGCGTATAATACGCTTAAGCTAAAATATGCCCCAAAAGGGCCTTATAATCCTGCGACGCTAGTGGCTAGCAATAGTTTGACCTTTTTTAATATTGTATATAAACTCAGCCGTCTACCTTTAACTCCTAACTGCTACGTTAGAATGGAAATAGGTAAGCAAAAAGGATATTTTATTATATGCGGCCCTATCGCCCAAATACTCAAGCTAAGGCATCCCACGATTAGCACTATATTAGGCTATTAATAACGCCTTCCATGCCATCTAGTGAGAAATGAATTAGTATACGAATAACAATAGATGGCAGTGACACAGTAATAAGCGGCAGCTAGAGCGTCACATATTGAGTAATAAAGGATTATTTACATAGAATTTTCTTTGCACAAAAGGGGTAATAGAGTTTTCATCAGTTAAACAGCAATGTATTTCTTAACCTGTATTAAGAATAACTGCTTGGGATATTGTATCTTATAGTTTTAAGTGTTTCCTAAAATAAAGAAGGGATTTCTTCTATTATCCTTTTAGTGATTAGGTAGGAACTAACCAATAGGGAGTGTTAATACAATAAAGTAACAAAGGCAACGATATAATAGGGCGGTAGGACAGCAGGGCGATATCTATAAGAAGAGAAAGGCAACCGCATTTTCAGCCTAGTAACCATTTAGTATTATAAGCATGCCAGCGAGCCTAGGACTTAAAAACTGTTAAATAATACAAAAGTAGAAATCAGCTTTAAGGCGGAACACAAATCCCGCTAGAAGATCTGTATATAGGAGGCGTTGGTGGCTTTATTAGACTTACTTATATATAAGCAAAGAGGCCTTGATAAATCACAGTGGCCCACCCTATTATTAAGTCGCAGCTTTCTTATATATAAGCAAACGACTTTCTTATATATAAGCAAAGAAGACTCAACAAATCAAAATAATTTCCACTTATAGACAATTAGACCATTCCCGCTTTCAAAGGCTTATCCTATTAGAGACTTTCACCTTTCTTATATATAAGAAAATGAAACTTGCCTCATATAAGTCTAGAGCAACTCTTTGTAGTTAATTTGTACCCTTACACAGGAATTATCTCTCTCCCTAACCTAGGACAAAAGAAGTTATATTATTAATTAATTATATTTTCTCACTCTAGCTCCTCAGCTGCTTCGAATATATATGGAGACTATAGATCCTAGACGTTTATCTCTTAGCTACTATACTTTACTTCTCTCCTCCACTTTACGCTTAACTTAGAGAGTACTCTTTCTAAATATCCTAGCATTGCATTACCCAGGACTTGAAACACCCCAATAGTGCTATTTCTACTCTCGCGCCCCCTTTAACTAAACGGCAGAGTCCAACATGCTCTAGCAGCCCAGCTCCTCCCTACCATAATTTAGCCGAATAGAAGTATCTACTATACTCTAGCACCCTACTTTCTTCTCCCTACAACCTACCTGGTTAAGAAGATCTACTACACTCTGGCACCTTACCTCCTTCCTATAGCAAGCGATCTAAATAGGAGGATTTATCACACTCTACCTCCTATAGACCCCCTAAGGCTATTTAGGAACATTATATTCCACTAATCCTAAACTTGCTCCTTTCCTTCTAGGTATACTCTACTCATAACCTTAAACTAGATCCTCAGCATCACCCTAAACCAGCTATACACTATATTTTTTCAAAGGATATATGTTCTAAATTTACATTAGACCAGGGGTATACGTTAGTGCAGTTATATTAGGAGGTCTGTACGTTTAACAAAGATTCCTTTAAAGTGTTATCACAGCCAAAGTAGCTTAAATTAAGCCGTGAGGTTTGCTTACTAGTGTTTAAAAGCAACATAGCACGTCTTCTACTTTTGCTTTGGAACAAAAGGAAAGGATATAATAGCCTAGAGGAAGCTATAGTAAGACAAGTACCTGTCCTTTTGGTTTCATATATACTAAAATTTATAAGCAGGCCATAGCCAAGCGAATAGTGATTAAGGAGGCAAGGAGTTATAATTTAAAGATGCATACCAAGTGTTCTAATTATTCTGCTCTTTAAAAAGCTATGTACCGTCAAAGAGTATATACCACTGGTTGAGTTAATAGAGTGCCTCTTAGTGGATTTAAGGATGACTTTCCTTCGATTAAGGTGCTGTAGCTAAAACTAATTGTAGAATTATAGCAAGAAAGCATTAATAGAGCAGGTTCTTTGTATATAATTAGTTATAATTAGTATATTATTTCATTCACCATTATAAAAATAATTCTATAACTATTAAATGCTTTCAATCCCTTTTCCAGATAGAGTAAGGCAGAAACGAGCAGTCGGAACTAGGCAATACTAGGCGAGTTTAGGCATGCTCTATTATAGTATATAGTTATCACACCTTTTTATTAAGAACTCTAATACTAACTTCTATCTTCCTAGGCGGAATAAACTTGGTAAAGTGATCAGGAACGCGATGCTTTTAACTCCATTAATATACCTGCACCCACAGCGCCTAATTTAAAGGCAAAAAGGTAAAACTAGTTGTTGTATGTCCTATCCTTTATTTATATCACAAATATGTTATTAAATTAATGCGAATGGTACTTAAATTTCCTTATAGTTTATACTTTTGGTTTAATATTACATTTCCTATACCAGCTGTTAACGCATATTTCAATTCAGGGTATTTTATGGCAGTAAAATACTACCGGTGGTATATGTATGTCTTGACGCTTAACCGGTTAGTAGTATAGTAGTAGGCTTAGCGAGAGTGCCTAAAGCCTTCTTCTCCTTAAAAATTTTAACTATAAGTTTAATCCAAAATCGCTTCTTATTTCGCCCTTAGCTTATCCTTACTCCTCTACCTCTTATTCGCTCGCTTTGGGACTAATATATTATTATTTATTGCTTAACATCCGATTCGGATCCCTGTTGGGCCTATATATAGGGAGAAAACTCTCTAGGACAAATATACAGTCTATTTATATTTAATAGAGAAAAGGGCCACAGAATATATCTCCTATAGCAGTTTTTTGGCCTTGGATGTCTCTTATGGGCCTCTTCTAATCCGGATGATTCTCTTATAATTTCCTTATACATATAGAAGTTCTCCGATGTCGTATATAACCTAACCACGCCCCACCAAAATGACTCCTTTTGTTTAGATTAGTATCAACGGGTTAATGACCAGAGGATAGATAGCCAAAGCATACAGGTATAAACACTTGGACGGATTCTCTCCATCCTAGCCGACTTAAACGAAGCTATACGCACTTTATAGTCCGAAGGCGCCCTTTACCTAAGAGGAGCTATAAAGAATAAACCCCCAAGCGACATAATTAGGGAGGACATTATTATTAATAATATAGACCTTCTAATTTTCTTTACAGTTAATAGATCGCTAATATACCGTTAGGTTGTTCGTTCAATACTCTTCCAAACTTAGAAGTCAATCTATATTACCAAATACACGCCTTAGATATTTACTACACCTTATAATAATAAGATCAAAGCAGACAGAAGATGGCCTCCCGAAGTTTCTTTAATATGGTGCATAGCTTTTCTGGGTGATAAAACATCTTATATAATAGAAGTTGGCAAATGTACCCAGGAGCTGCAGACAGAAGAAACGGTAACTTTAGTTATACAACTAGGCGATATGTATATACTACAGCTTAAACACTCTAGTTAATTCTAACTATGGGCTAGATTTATATGTCGCGCTTAGTTACCGCGTAACATTCCCTATATTATAAAGCAAGGTGAAGAGCAAGGCGAAGCGCGAGTAATTTTCGTTTACTACCTCTGTCGTAATGAACCTCTTCCAGAAATGGTAAAATAGATTCAGCTAGCCGATTAAATAGTTAGTTTAGGTCAAAGGGAACGTTTCAAGGCACTTAAAAGGAGTGAATATATAGTTTGGAAAGCCTAATAAGCAAAAAAGTGGCTGCAATATATAGCGTTGTGGCGATACGTGGCAAAGGACTATCGCCTTAAATTGGCGAAATTGAATTAATATACTCAAAAAGGCGTATTGCTTCCAATGCGTTAAAAAGGCTACTACGGTATTAGGCCGAACTTTTATAACTGCACCGTGCATGTTGGACTGTGCGGTGGCTTTGTAAAAAAATAGTAATATACGTTTTAAAACTTTGTATGCCCCCCTTAATATATTATTACGGCCTTATAGCGCTCCTTTATACTATCTATTAGTAAATTAAGTTAATCTGTCGTAATAGGACAGGGTAAGAGAGGAAGGTAAAAAGAAAGTACACTATATTATATATAAACTAGTACGTTAATTGGTGTATTAAATTGTCAATGCGCTACAGGGAGCCCCTACTGCTGACGCCACATTTACAAAAGTTAGGCCGGATACAGTCGGCACCGAAATGATGTAAACACTATACACGGACGGAACGCCAAACATCGCCTACTACCAAAATCCTCATAGAAATCGATGCCACGATTGCGAGAGAAAATCTTGGAGTTTAAGCGCCAGAGAGCTTCAAATTGTATAAATTAGCTAATATTATTAATCTATAATATATCCTGCCTTTCTAAAGTGCGCCTTTGCGTATATTCCACATGCTTAACTAATTGCAAACTCTAAGAAGTTATTAAAGCTCTTAAACCCAAATACTAGTATATAGTTCCTCTTAATCCAAGCCTTTAGATCCTTAAATGTTGCCTTAATAGGATTAAAATTTGGTGAGTATAGTAGTAGAAACTCTAGTATAACACCTAAACGTTCGCAGAGCTCTTAAAGACGTGCTAATTTATAGATAGATATATTATCCAGTACAATAATTAATCGCGGTCCTGGATATAGTATACAATTTGGTAATACCTAGTGCTCCACAAAATCTTTAAAAAGCGCAGCAGTAATAGCTCCCTAAAAGATAATATGGCTTATATAGCCCTCAACTATTAATGCTGGTAGAACACTCCATCTTTTAGATCTTCTAAATGGCACCAATACCTCGCAATCTATCCCTATTAGTGCCTAGCCTTATTTCCTATCACCAGTCCTTTTATTCGCAGCAGACTTGTTAAGGAATACAAGTTAATTAGCCAACCACTATTTCTACCTACCCTGCCATACACTGCGGAGCGGTGCGCTATATTAAGCAGCACGCTTAGAGACTGCCTTTCTAGACCAGCAAGCGGCTTGGAGGATGCGGCAGATAGTAAAGGGCGAGGTTTAGATATTAAATTCGTCAAATAGAAAGTCTTACATCTCATCAATATATACGGTAGGTTTGTTATTAAGGAACTCAAGCAGTCTCTAGATAACAACGTTAGTAGACACTTAACACCATACTAAGGCCTTATACCAGCTTCTAGTACTCTAGTAGAGTACTCAGTCTACCTAGCTTAACACTAGGTAGCGCGTACGGTTGACCCCAAAGGTCAAAATTTAATTAGAGCTTATAAACCGAGTTTCTTAATACCTTTAAAGCTTTTACTATATCAGTAATCGTCTCATTATAATTAAGTTAGAGTTTAATTTAATTTGCAACCTTAATTAGGAGATGACGAACTATAATATAATAAGCTAAATAACAATGGCTCTAGAAGAGTCCTCTATATACGTCTACACGCGTTTCCTACTTATATAAGCAGACTTCCTTTGTTCCGCTTTTAGTTGGTCTCTATAGCAATTACTTTAAATTCAGTACCAATATAGGCCTATATTAAGGCCTATATTTATTATAGTTAGATTCTATATTCTCATTTATTTATTCTAATATCATTTAGTTTATTACTAAATACAATTTATCGATTTCTATAAGGATTTTGGTGGTGGGCGATATTTAACGTTCCGTCCGTGTACAGTATTTATATCATTTCGGTGCCGACTGTACTATAGTATATGCGATTAATAGGACGTGCCAATAGGCTGCTGATAACGTAATAAAGTGTAGTATAGCGGGGTACTGCATTGCCCCCACTTTCTAAAAATGGAATGGCCGGGCGGCTTTGTGTTGGGCACCAACTTATTTTTACTCTTTTTTATCGTGCTCATTGCACCGCATCCGCTGAATTTTTAGCCATGTTCCTTCGCACAATTCTATCGCGTTAGGTTAACTTAGTAAGGAGCAGATACAGCACAAACAAAAGAAATGCTTACTTATAGAAGCACTTACTGGTCGACTATTAGGCCTATAAGGCTAGTAAAGGGTACCTCTTTCTTATAATTCCCCAAGCGCTCTCCTATATGGCTACAAATTTAAAGACTAGCCTCTATAAACCCTTAGACTACAAAGACATTCGGCACTTACTATTATATACAAACGGTATATATGGAAGGGGCGAAGGAGGGGACCAACAATGTATCCAATAGTAAGCTGGAAAAAATGGTCTCTGTACTAGTAATCCTCTTAGTGGATTATATATACTTTTGCTAAGTAATATATAGTATAAACAGGATGTTAAGATAGATAAGAGTTACATAGTTGGTCATACCAATGTAGTCAAGCAGGAAGACATTCTCGCAGTCTTTATTAAGAAGCAAAGCGGCGTTAAAGCCGTGTAAATACTTCCGTATAATTTAATTCGCACAGGCCCAGATTAAAAGGGGTAGGCTATCTTTCTAATAAATATAGATAAAAGATGTACGCTTTTTAGTCAGCCCTTAGTGCGGTTCTTCTATCGCGGAGTCACTTAAACCAAAATATTCTATCAAATTAACTCCTAATGCCCTTAAACACAATATTGTCCTTCCATTTCCTAAGTCAATTGTTATGTCTCCATTACCCGTAAACCATGGAATTGTATATAAAATACGCTTAGAGGGATTAAACTTTGCTATAATAAAATTCAAGAGCTATTATACCGTAATTTCCCCTCTTTCTACAAACTCTACTAATAGTTAAGCTTTACTTAAATAATAAAGGGTAAGATTGCAAACCTAAAGGATATAATACGTTATTATCTTCATAATATATTATGGGTGCGCTTCTATAATTTAAATTACTAATTAGGTCTAGAACGAGCTAGGCGTCTTAGTTAAGTCCTAGATAGGTAATAGGTTGATTTTCTATTACAAAAGCAGACTTATCAGGAGTTGCTAAATGTAGGTATACTAGGGTTTAGGTGTTTAAAATCGGCAAGGATTTATAAAGTGCTATTACGTTAGCTGTGGCGTACTGTATATTAGTAACCAACTTACAGTTTAGGTTGTGTTTTAGGATTTTCATAGCTTATACGTTTATATCAAGATTTTCTAAGCTCCAGTTACCTTGAGGATAATTAAAAGGGGTTATTTAATAGTAAGAGTCGCTAAATATTATTGAGGATAACTTAAGGGTATCTTGCGAAATGATCTCATCGTCTCGGCCGCTGGCAGGATTGGCGCTACTATTCAAGGCAGTTAATAAGCTTAATCCACGCTTTAGTAGAGCAGAGGTTAAAGATAGCCTAGGTATTACTAGCTAAGTCTTTGCTAACTAAGCATTTATTAGCCAAGCTTTAATTCCCGTTAATGTTTTATATAGTTTTAGGTGTTTGCTTTTACAGTATTAATTAACTGCTTTTATGGTTGTATAGAGTATCTAGCACATATTACAGTATTTTTGCTCCAGCAGTTTGCAGTAGGTAGAATAGAGCGGTTTCTCTAATTTCGCTTTCTTTTGGGCATATATTAAGAGGGCCCCCATTATTATAAAAGAGGCATCGCACTCCTTAGCCTTGCAATGGTACTTCTTCTTACGCCTCTTTTTACACCTTAGCTCACCCGCCCCCTTTATTAACTACTATATGCCAGCCCCTAGGGCACCCTTTAGTAAAATAGTTCCCCTTCTAGAGCTAGAGCTAGAGCTAGAGCCAAATCCAGAGCTAAAGTTAGAGTTGGAGTCTTCTCATTACAATAAATTCGCACTCTCGTATATGTCTCTAGGAGACTCTATTATAGAAGTTTAACCTATTGCCTGGTTATTATAAAATTTAGCCGTAAGATATAGCGCAAAATGTTCTCTTACTATACTCTTGGTTTTAGAGATGCTCCATTGCGATAATAATATAAGAAAAGTACAATGGGAGCATCAACTAGAAAGGAGACAAGCTCCGGTATTTATATTATTCCAATAAAAATGTTCAATGCCTTCCGTTTACCTCAGCAAGCTTAGACGCGATTCTATTAGTCCGGATTTTTAATCAGTCCGCAAGCTAACTAACTACATTTATACAAAACCACCTTTAGTAAATCCACGGATATCCACGTTACGGAGGTTGCGGATAACGTGACTTATAGGGTTTTGCTTATCCCTAGGTTTTACTCACGCTAGTAAACCGCTTACCTTTTTAGGCTAATAGGATTCCTAAAGTAGAATATTGCCACCTCCAAACTTTAAACATTAACTTATTAGCAAGCAGGCTACCCACTAAAAATTGCAAAAATTGCAGTATAATATCTTAACAACCACTTAATAATAACTTCTAAAAATTTAAATTTAGACTTTTATATACGCTCTACAGTTCCTATTAAAGTTGCATAGTAATTAGTTAAGTGGTTTTTAAAATATTATAATTTAGGGGTTAAAATAAGGCTAAAATCCTATATCTTAAAAACCACTTAACTAATTACTATACAACTTTAATAGGAGCTATAGAGTGTATATCAAAGTCTAAATCTAAAATTTTAGAAGTTATTATTAAGTGGTTGTTAAGATATTACACTGCGATTTTTGCGATTTTTAGTAGGGAATAAGGTGGCCTGCTTACGCATTTTAATGTTCAAAACGAGCAAAACCTAGGGACGAGCAAAACCCCATAAGTCACGTTATTAGAATAACTCAACACCAATATTTTATATTATTTCCCAAAGTTAATCGATTATATAACAGAACCTAGGCTTTTAGAATATATTATTTTTATCACTTAGGTATTTTCAGGTCTTATAATTAATT
>Ga0307507_10000684_pt1 | contig 74103 bp, 27 predicted proteins | sample 7_EM_MG_FD_207223 | JGI IMG/M metagenome (GOLD analysis project Ga0307507, IMG submission 207223) | Populus trichocarpa ectomycorrhiza microbial communities from riparian zone in the Pacific Northwest, United States - 7_EM | ecosystem: Host-associated > Plants > Roots > Unclassified | place... | reverse complement strand
ATAGTAACAATACTTATTTTACAGCCATGAGCTAGCTTATTGCTATAATATGCATAGCATTGCGCTCTTTTAGCTAGCGTAGTGCTTAGCGTATAGCTTAGGGTTTTGGCTAATATGGCAGAAAGCTAGCCCTGGGCCCTAGGGGGTTAGCTAATATAGCGGAAAGCTAGCCCCGGGCCCCAAAAACACATTTAGCGAAACCAAATTTCCTGCGCCACTTCCCGTTTTCCTGACGTACTAGTAGGGCGACAACAAAATAATAGTAGAGTAATAGTAGAACGCTGATAGGAATATAAATATACTACAGCTCTATTAAGTCCTCCCTCTCCTTACCTCCTTCCTCTTCCTCCTCCTCCTCTTCCTCCTTATCCTCCTTCTCTCTCTCCTCCTTATCCTCCTTACCCTTATCCTCCTCCTCATCCCTTATAATAGGAGGTATATTAGCCTATAAGCACTATTAGTATACGCTACGCCAGTAAAACACCTGCATTATAATATATACTAAAGCATACATTACGTTAAGGATCCCTTTAAGGGTATAACAGATGGCCTATAATTCCTATACTTAGAGCAGGGAAAAGTCTTTGCCCTTTAGGCGCTGGCGGAGACTATACTTGGCGCCAGTACACACCAAGGCCTTAACATCCTTTATAAAGGATTTCTGGGCGGCAGTAACGCGAGCGTTAAGGTTAGCTATATCCCCGCCAGTAACCCAGCGGCGCTTAGTCCTATTAATAAGGGCGAGCAGCTTGTTTAAGTAGCCATAGAAGGCCTTAGAGACCTAGTCTTATTAGCTATTAGAACATAAACTAACATATATAGACTTACTGCTTAACACGACTTATTTAGTTATTAGCAGTAACCATAATTGTAGTTAGCCTACTTGCCACAGGTAGCCCACCCAGTAGTAGCCACATATTTAGCGTAGCGGAGGTAGATTAGTTCCAGCAAGGCTAGGGGAGCGGCTTATAAGCAGCATAGAAGCTTAGACAACGTCTAGCAGGATTAGCAACAGCTATAAGCAGGCATAGAGAATGCTTATAAAAGGCTTACTAGCAGGCAAACTGGCGGCGTAACGCTTGCGATTTATAATTAAGAAGAAATTGTAAAGAAGGCAAGTCGCAGGCTGGACGAATTAAAATTAAATAGGAAGGGAAATCTGGTGTCCTACCTTAGGGGGGACTCCTACCTTTATAGGTCTCTATAAGGCCCTAGTATTCTATTATCCTATTGTCCTATTATCCTATTATCCTATTATCCTATTATCTTATTATCCTATTATCCCATTATCTAATTCACTTAAATTTGGTTGCACACTTTTTATTTAGTAAAGGATAAAAATAGCGCTCCTATTGTATAATAGCGTCGGCTAAGGACAGCCGCTTAAGAAGGGGGGGGCAATTGTTAGGCCATAGAGACGCACTGGCCGTAACCGGCTTAGCGCAGGCGAGGCGCAGGCGAGACGCCTACAAAACGTAGTCGCCCCGCATTAGAGAACAGCAGAATTCAGTTCTACAGTTCTACTTTATCAAGAACCAGATACTTATTGCATTCCATTACCGTTGTTATATTACCATATACCCTAAGGACCTTAGCGTCCTAACATAAAATAAGACACTAGGACTATTAAAACTACTTTTAATACCAAAGCGCCCCTAGCAGTATATCTTTATAGATTTTTATAAGCTACCTATAAACCATAGCAGATACAATATAGCTATAGTTATAGTTAACCACTTTAGCAAGCGCCTGTTCTCAATCCCTTATTATAAGAATATTAATACTAAAGAGGCGGCCTAACTATATATCTACTATATCTACCAAATTTACAAACTACTAGATACTATTATATCCAATTACAGGCCGCAATTTATATTAGCTTTCTAGAATAAGTTTACCTAAATCTTAGGCATTAAGCTAAAGCTTTCTATAGTATACTACCCCTAGATAGACGGTTAGACGGAGATTATAAATTAATATTTAGACCAAAGACTTTAGCCCTTTATTAACTACTTCTAAGATAACTAGGCTAAACTACTACCCCTAATAAACTATACTTAGGCAACCCTACCCTATAACTCTATAGGGTTTGCACCTATTTAACTAAAAATAGGCTACTTACCCTATATAAGCTTTGACTAGGAAAGACCAGAAGGACCCCAGACTATATATAAAAAACTATTTTATAAGGAAGCCTAGCAGTATACCAAGCGCTTAGAAGAAGCCTAGATAGTAGCCTATACAAATCTAGAAAAGGCTTAGAAATTAATATAATAGTAGGCGAATAAGTATAGATAAGAGCCTAACTTTATTATAGGCGATAAGGTCTAGGTTATAACAAAGAACTAGAAGATAGAACGGCCTAGCTATAAGCTAGACTATTAGATAGCAGGACTATATAAGGTCCTTAAAAAAAGAGGCAACTTATATAAGGTAAAGCTCCTAGATTTAATTAAGGTCTACCCTATCTTCTTGCTAAATAAGCTATAAAAAGCTATAAATAACCTATTACCTATGTTACGAACGCTTTAAGTACAATGTTATGACTACTTGGAGAAGAGTCGGCGGAAGCTAGTTGGTTAATACAGGCACGGTCCAGAATGGATCTGGTGGAACTATGTAACGAGGAATGGTAACCGAGGTTACGTGGTGTTAAACGTATTAACTATGTTAAACGGAAGGGATGTTACGTTTAATACAGACAACACGTACCTTACGTACAAGAGAGGATTTCTTAGGAGTACGGTTGTGTATTTAAAGGACCTTAGTCCCTACCGTAGATAGTTCTCTCCTTGTAGTAAATCTTAAAATATAATTAGAGTTAATCTATTAGGCAACTACTCCACTAGTTATTATTATGTTGTTGTTTTTGTTGTACCTATATACCTAGCCCAATAACAGAACCCACCGTAGTTTAAGCTACAAGGTCCCGTTACACATTCACTACTAAGGTTATGGTATTGGAACAAACTCGAATAATATGCCACTAAGAGCAGCACTAGTTATAATAGCGTTAGCAACAGCCATAACCTCAGGGCTAGGAGATACCAGTATGGACGATAGGGATTCTTAAGTGGTTATACAAGGTTAGTTACAGGAAATGGTTAATCACTTATAAGATAATAGTAGGATACTTAAAGAACGCATTAATGGAATCGGAGTAGTAAAGATCAAGTTACCTTTAATTAAATAATTCTTAGGAGAGAAGTTAAAGCTTAAGGGATTTCTTACGCAAATGCACTTTAAGGTAGTACAGGAAGGAGCAAAGTTAGCAATATCGTTAGATTAAGTAGCCTATGCAGGATTGTTCCTAATAGGGAGGGCACTTAAGTGGTTTAAGCTGTATCTTACGGAAATACAGGCCAATAGCATAACAACTACTAACCAGGATGTATGGTATATATTTACCAGTTGGAATGGGTTCGCAGAGCAATTAACGCAGATATTTAGAGACCCGGAAGCCACAACTATAGCGGAACAAAAGCTTTAGAACTTAGTATAACGCACTTTAGTAATTGAGTATATAACACAGTTCCAAACACTAGCTATATAGGTTGAGTGGAATAATAAGGCGCTTATAGCACAGTATAAATAGGGACTTAAGGCTAAAGTCTAAGACGCAATTATTCTAATAGAAGATGCGGATACTCTAAGAGAGTTAATAGATTAGTTAATAAAGATTAATAATAGAATCTACCAAAGGGAACAAGCTAAGAGAGGGCAAAACAGAGTTCTATAGTTGTATAAGGCGCAGAGTACGCAACGACAGATATAGAGTTAAAAACTATGGAATGGCGCAGAGCTAATAGACCTAAGCGGTACTAAAGAAACCCAAAGATGGGAAAAGAAACTATAGAAACCTAGAGGTTAAGGATTAAGTAATTAAAGAACCTAGGAGTAGAGGCCAAACCAGGGATTTTAGCAGCAGAAGACGTTTAGGCGGACTCTACAGTAAGAAAGATGGTTTAAAGATAGAGCTTGCATAAATTACGGAAAATAGGGTTATTTCGCTAGAGACTATAGAGGTGGTTAGAGTAACTATGTGGTAAAGGAAACCAGACCAGCAGACGGCACGTATATATAGAGGGACGACGGTGCACTGTAAGGAATAAAAGAGTGTTTAATTAATAGTTTTGCGTATTATTATAACAACGCATGCTAAATTCATAAGGACGCTAAGTATAGCGCAAGCTATTAGCTATAAGAGCCATTATTATCTAAGTTTAAAGGAACCAGCGAACTAGCTCGCAGATTAGACATTGAAGATAATAAATTTAACAAAGGCGAAGCATTTACTGATAATAAGGCAATAAAGGCAGCTTACTAGGAGCATGCAAACCTTAGAGAAGTTAAAATAGAAGCAGAGACTAAGACCATTACAGAATAAGGTTTAGAAATGGGTATAGCAACACCATTAGATACGATTTCCATCGCTTTACAAGACAATAGGAGTAATATTTAGAAGAAACTAAGTAAGTAGACAACTGCTAGTGCTAGCTTATTACTTAATAAAGGCAAAAGGCCATAGGCTTAAGATTCTTAAGAAGAGATAAGAGAAGCTTAAGATTCTTAAGATAAGATAAGATATACCTAAGGACCTATAACGGACAAAAACCAATGGGAAAGGGTAGTAACTTAGTTTAGTAATAAACGAATAAGTATAGGACGCAAGTTTAAGAACTACAAGTTTGGAGAATAAATAAGAACGTTAGCAATCCTAGGTAAACGCAGTGTTTAGCCTAAAGATTAAATAGTTAATACTAGGATCAAAAAGCAAAACAACTATAAGGATCTAGCTGCAAGACGCAGAAAACAAGAAACTATAGATAAGTTTAGAATAAGAATTATTGTATAGCAAGAGCAAAAGCTAGATAAGAGATTAGCTATACCAGGTCGTATAAGGGACAGAGCACCCGTATAAAGAGTTACTAATAGGCCGAGTACAGGGATACCTAGGGCAAAGTAGTTAGATAAACTAGAATAAGAAGAGGATCTAGATATTCCAACTAGGTTTAAAGAAAGACATACTAAAGGATATTATAATATAGCAATAATAAGGTACTTTCTAACGGATAGACCATACATACTAAACCAGTTGTACGGAAAGTGGTATAGGCAACAACATAGTGACAAATGGGAAGAGTTTTATATATAGCTAGATAAAAAAGTTGTCCAAGACTAACCTATTATGGAGAAACGCATGAGTCATATTAAAGGAGTATTAATTATAATATTAAGGAACCTAGAAGAAAGATCCAGGGACTAGAGAAGTAAACAATAAATCTTAATACCCGCAGTAGAGATACTAGTGGTTAGGTTAACTAGGTATAGGTTTAAACTTAAAGATAAAGACGAACTAAGAGTTAACCCAAAACATGCAGCGCATTATATACTATTGTGGATAGCTTGTATGGATAACATGTGTAATATATATAGAGCACCTAAAGATAAGAACTAGAAGTACCTAGTAAGGATATATTAGGCACCAGAGGAAAAGCGGTTTAGAAACGCTAAGTATATATATAGTTAGCACCTAGTAGAAGTACAAGGTTAAGGAGACTTAATACTTTAACTAGGAAGATTCCTTACGGAAAAATGCCTAGATAGACGATAGTAGTGGGAGTGCCTAGAAAACACTTGTCTATGGCATATAGAGGAAAAGAAATAAACTAAGTATTGGCTAAAAGTAGACTAAGTACAAGTAGGATCTAGCAGCCAATAGTTAGGAAAAGGGGAGGCGTATAAAACCAGAGGGAACTAGTATTAGAGCCTTAGACCCTTAAAGGAATTTAAGGGCGATACCTAAATTTAAGAGCTAAATGGCAAGATCAGCAGTTCAAAGCATTGGTAGATAGTGGAGCAACTAGGAACCACATATTACCAAAAGCAGTGGAAAGGATAGGGTTACCATATAGACAGAAGGAACACCTATATCCGCTTATAACGATTTTAGGAGATTAGATAGCCTATGGAGGAGGTATTATTAATCTTAAAATAGGACCTATTCAGATAACTATTAAAGGGAGACCAGTTAGAATATCTTTTAATATCCTACTATTAGGACAGAACAAGGCAATACTAGAAATGCCTTAGTTATAGGAGTATAATCTAAAGATTGATTGGGTTACAGGTTAAGTTAATATTAAGGACACTTGACGGCACAAAGTGCGACAGTAAACTAAGTTGGTATGGTACCAAGTCAGAGTGACGTATAAAGAGACTGAGCGAGGCTTAAGTTATGTACTAAAGAAATACCACAAGTATGGCAAAAAGTTATGGTTACTAGAAAGTAAGAAGCTGTTAGAGCATATAGCTTGGGACCACAAGATAGAATTAAAAGAGGGAATAAGTCCAAAGTTTTTTCCAATCTATAAGCTTACTAAAATAGAGTTAGTAGCGCTTAAGGAGTTTATTTAGGAGAACTTATAAAAGGGATACATTAGACCGTTATAGTTATTAGTAGGATATCTAGTATTATTTATCCTAAAGAAGAACGGAAAACTCAGGATGTGTATAGACTACAGACAGTTAAACAGCATTACTAGGAAGGATAGATATCTTTTACCCTTAATTAGCGAAATCTAAGACAGAATAGGTAACGTAAAGATCTTTACAAAGATAGATCTAAGGTGGGCGTACCATTAGATTAGGATTAAGGAAGGCGACAAGTGGAAGGCAGCCTTTAGGTCAAAGGAAGGACTATATAAGCTATTAGTTATATAATTCAGGCTTATAAACGCACTAGCAACGTTCTAGAAGCGAATTAATAGTGTATTAGGAGAACACCTAGATGAATTTGTTATGGTATACCTTAACAACATTATTATCTACTTAGAGAATGAGGAAGAACATAGAGAACACATTAAATGGGTCTTAAAGAGACTACAGGAAGAATAGATGCTAGTAGTAGTTAAAAAATACAAGTTCTTTACCTGGAAGACCGATTTTGTTGGATTTATTATTAAACTAGGCCAACTTAGTATAGATCTAAAGAAGATTAAGGCTATAGTAAATTGGCAGGAACCAGAGAACGTTATATAGTTAAAATCGTTCCTAGGGTTTTGCAATTATTGTAGAAGGTTTATAGCGCAATGGTTATAGGATATTAAACTATTTATACGGTTAACAAAGAAAGAAGAACTATAGGCATAGGGAAAGGAGTAATAAAAACTGTTTAAAAGAATTAAAAAGTTGTTTACCTAGGAGCTAGTTCTTAAGATCTACTAACTAGGTCTAGAGATGGTTGTAGAAACAGATGCATCAGACTTTATACTAGGGGCGTACTTCCTATAGAAATATTAAGATAGATGGCACCTAGTGGCATACTATAGTTAGAAGATAACACTACTAGAGTTAAACTATAACATCTATAACAAGGAGTTGTTAGGTATAGTTATAGCACTTAAGAAATAGAGAGCATTCTTACAAGGCATAGAGAAACCATTTGTGGTTAAGACGGACTATAAGAACCTTATAGGATTCCTAACAATAAAAGAACTCAACTAAAGACAGGTTAAATGGGCGGAAATGCTTATAGAATACTATTTCGAAATTTAGCATACTAAGGGTACAGACAATGCACGAGTAGATGCTCTAAGCAGAAAAGCTAAACTATAGAGTAGTGAAAAGCTATTAGGAGCTTTATTGTAAAGGGATTAAGACAGATTAATTAGGTATAATTATCTAAAGATTATAGCAACTAAAGAAAGTCAGATCCATAAATTACTAGAGAGTGATTAGATATAGAAGATCTAAAAAACATAGGCAGAGGATCTAGACTTAGAGCAATATAAAAATAGAGAAGTAATGTATATGCCTAAGTCTATCGCAGAAGAGTTTATTAAAGAGTTCTATAAGGGAATAACACAAGGACACAACGGAGCTACAGGCTTAGTATTAAGACTTTAAAAGGAGTACATTGTTTAAGGAATCTGGGGGCTAGCAAGGCAAGTTATAAAGGAGTGTCTAGATTGCTAAAGAAACAAACCAACAAGGTATAAGCTGTATGGAGGGCTATAACCTGTTAAGACACTAGGAAAACCATAGGAAGTTATATTATAGAACTTTATTATTAAGTTACTAAAGTTAAGAGATCCTATTACAGGATAAAATTATAACGTAATCTTAGTAATAGTGGATAAGCTAATAAAGTGGGGATACTTTATAGTATGCACTAAAGAGATATTAGTAGAAGATGTCGCTAGAATCTATATAAAAGAAGTATTCGCAAGACACAGAGCACTAGATAAGGTTATATTGGATAGAGATCTAAGATTTATAGTAGTATTTTAGGAAGTGTTTCTAGCAGAATAAGGAGTTCGCGTAGCAATATCTACAGCGTATTATCCGCAGATGGACGGATAAACGGAAAGACTAAACTAGACACTGGAGTAGTATCTAAGGCACTATATTAATCACGTATAGAACAATTGGGTATTATTACTACCAGTTACACAGTTTGCATACAATACAACACTATAAGAAGGAATGGGGACATTACCATTTAAGGCAAATTATGGGTATAAGCCAAGAACATCGTTATCACCACGTTAAGTAAAAAGGACGAGTAGCACAGCTAAATAAAGAATAGAGACGTTAATAAATCTTTATATAGACCTTAAAGAAACAGCTAAACTAGTACAAGAACAAATAAAAAGGTACTATAATGCTAAGAGATCTGAGGGACCAGATCTTAAGGAGGGAGATAGAGTATGGCTACTATATAAAAATTTTAAGAGTTGACGACTAAGTAAGAAGTTGGACTACATTAGACTAGGACCTTTTAAAATTAAGTAAAGAATTTTATTGGTTATGTATAAGTTAAACCTACTAGCCAAAATGAAAATCTACCCTATACAGCATATCGCAATGCTAGAGCTAGTATACGGGAATGTTAAGCTACTAGTCTATAAGGCAGACACGTATAGAGGACAAGAGGAAGATAAATAGCAAGTTTTAAAGATTATTAGCCATAAGGATGTAGATAACAAAACGTAGTATAAAGTAAAGTGGATAGGCTATAGTGAGACTATCTAGGAACCACTAAGCAACCTAAAAAACGCTATAGGAAAGGTATGGGAGTATTAGAAGAAAGTAGGTCAGGTAATATAAATAAAGAAGAATTGCTAAAAAATAAGTCACCTAAGGGGGACCTAAGAGGAGCAATTGCCAAGCTACTTGGAGTTATTTCCCTTATAGAAGGAGAGCTAATCCTTTTATTACCTAGCTTAGATAAACCCTATTAAACCAGTTTCTACTCCTTGGAATAGACCTTCTTACAGACATGTTTAAGGCGTTAAAGACAAGTATAAGCTAAATATTGAGCTTTAAGGATATATGCGGACTCTTCTAAGGCACGTTAAACCTTAAGTAGCGCGGAGGCCAGCTTACTATTAAGCTTTATAGCGGTAGATTAAACATAAGACCCTATAACAAGTTACTTAGGGAACTTAAAGACTGTTAAGAGTTATAGGACGCGTATACTTAGCGTTAGAGACAAAGCGAACATTACAGGATAATTAAACATTTGCTTTGGTACACTTAGAGTAAAAGAAGGGTTATTAAGATAAAGGACTTACTAGCGCAATATAAACTAACCCCTCTTTTGCACACCTTAAGTAAGAAATCGCCATTACTTCACCTAGTAACAGTATGGAGGAGACCGTACGAAGGCGACGCTTAACCCAGGAAAGAGAAGAAGAAGCTTTAGGTATAATAAGTACGGATATTAACCAGAATAATTAAACAGACATTACACCTCTAGTAGACGACTTGGAGATGTTAGAAATCTTTAAGAACAAAGATAAAGAGAAGGGAGATAGTATTACGAACACTTTAAGTACAATATTATAACTACTTAGAGAAGAGTTAGCAAAAGCTAGTTAGTTAATATAGGTACAGTCTAGGATAGATCTAGTGGAACTATATAATAAGGAATAGTAACTAAGGTTATGTAGTGTTAAACATATTAACTATATTAAACGGAAGGGACGTTACGTTTAATATAGATAACACATACCTCACGTACAAGAGAGGATTTCTTAGGAGTATGGTTGTGTATTTAAAGGACCTTAGTCCCTACCGTAGATAGTTCTCTCCTTGTAGTAAATCTTAGAATATAATTGGAGTTAATCTGTTAGGTAACTACTCCACTAGTTATTATTATATTGTTGTTTTTGTCGTACCTATATACCTAGCCCAATAACAGAACCTACCGTAGTCTAAGCTATAAGGTCCCGTTACAACCTAGACAAAAGAATAAACCACCCCTACTAATTTAAGTTAACAGTAATAATAAATAGGAAATTAGCCCGCGAAGCCCTACTGCACGCGTCCACGTTGCCGTGGGTGGAAACATTATCTGGAATCCGTTCCTCTTGATGGCCAAGTGTAGAGGCGATGGTAGAGAGCCGTCGCAGCGCGTGCAGCGCTGTCGTGGCGACTCTATGGTGTTGAGCCCGCGACGCGTACGAAGCATCGTACAAAGCATCGCCCTTAACAACACCAGGAGCCTTACTGCCTCCGCTTGGAGCTCCTGTTCTACCATCTAGGGAGGCCTACCAAGGGAAACTGGGATACAAAAACCACCCGATATACAACTACCTAGTTTGCAGCCAGGCCCGAAACTGGCCTTATTCAGCCAGTCGACGTGGATGCGTCCTAGACATATAACAGGACACCCTTAGGCTTGCACTAGCTCTAAAATCGCAAAGGGAACACAATAAGGGCGTAGGGATCCTCTTTTTATAAGAACTTGTTAAGGTTAACGCGTCGCAGGCACCTTATACAAAACTTGTTAAGGCCCCAAGGCCACCGCAAAGAACTTGTTAAGGCCCTGCCTAGAGAACTTGTTAAGACCCCTCTAAGGGCCTATCTGGTATCCAGTACACCCAGGTGACTCAGAAGAGGGTCTTAATAGGCGTGGTGCGCGCGACCTAGTCGACAGCAACAGCAACGCAACGGCGACGCGACGGCGACTAGACGGCTTAACAAGGTGGAAACACGGGCAAAGCTCTAGGCAGCGGAAACACAGGCCAGCTTCGACGGCCCCATGGCGTTCAACTCAGTCGACTTACAGTTAACCTATAGTTGACTCACAGGCGACTTACAGGAGGGTCTTAATAGGCGTGGTGCACGCAACCTAATGCGCATATGCACAGTGATGTAACTGGTCTGGTTCGCTTATTGGTTGGTTGGTTGGAAATGCTTTAAAATCGCAACCGGTTCGGAGCTTTGATTGGCTTCCAGCTGGTTGGTTTTAAAGCTCTGTAATTAACCGGTTAACCAGCTAAACCAGTAGAGTGAGTATAGGCCTTTTGCGGTGATGATTTAGGTAAGAGCGCACGCCACATAGGGGAGCCGAAGCCACTAAATGGTCAAGATCTACCACCTCATTTCCGAACACTATTTTGAGAGTTAAGCTTGGTGTTATACGTCGCCCATTTCTACGCGTTGCCTCCTTCTCGCGTCGCCTTACTTGTTATTTGGCAGGTTATAGAGCTAAAGCTCTGTGTACTGCTTATCTTCTATATAGGTGGTTAAAGAGATTTTAAGGAACTTCGACCGCACAGTCGAAGTTGTCTGATTGGTTAGATTCGTTGCTAAGAGGTTTCTCCCACAAGCCTTATCACGTGATATCATTGCGGGCTTATTTGCTAATATTACTGCCTTATCCTTATTGCCCTTATTTCTCCCTATCGCCAATTCAATAGAGGCCTTTATTGCTTTAACCAGTTGATTGTTGAAGCAAACGAGTGCTTAAAATCTTAGTACGGGCGCCCGAATCCGAAGGCCTTCGAGTAAGGCGTTGATCCTGACGTTGATGATTTGTATGAGGAAGAGGCTACTGCCAAAGCTGCCGCCAAAGTTGCTGCTAAAAAGGATTCCAATGCATAGGGCAATGTAGATCAGGAAGCTGGTAAAGGAAGTGCGCAAGAAGGTGCGCAAGAAGGAGGTGCGCAAGAAGGAGGTGCGCAGGAAGGGCAGGGTGATGAGGGCGATGAGAGCGATGAGAGCCAGGAGGAAGATGAGGGCGATGAGGAAGACACTGTCAAATATATTGTTGTCGACGATTGATCGCGACTTAACACTATGCCAAGCCTTACAATATATCAAATATCATCTGGTTAAACCGGTTGAACTGGTTCGCGAACCGGTTCGGAGCTTCAAATGGGCTATTGGTTGGTCATAGAGGTCAAATTTGTAACCAACCAGACCAGTTACATCACTGCATATGCATAAGGCGACTCACAGGAGGGTCTTAATAGGCGTGGTGCACGCAACCTAATGCATACATATAGGGGAGGCTATAGGGGAAACACAGGCCAGTTGGACGAGGACTTAATAGTTAGAGACACAGGCTAGCTTATAGGAAGGGGGGACACAAGCTTAGTTAGTAGGAGAGGGGGGAGTAGGTCGCCTGGCACGGGACCTGTCTCTATAGCCCCCTCCTACAAGACACGGTCGGCCTATTATAAGGAGACTCCTATAGGCAACGCGAAACAGGAACTAGCAGTAGTATAGGGTGTTGCGCCCCTATACTACTACTAGCCTCCTGCAGGGCGTAGTACGTAGCAGCCACTGCTAGCTCTAAGGACCTTACCCCTTAGCTGGGCTCTGACCCTTAGTGCACCTAGTAGGTAGGCAGGATTATACCCTGGCTGGAGAGACTGCTACATAGCTTGAGAGAATGGATGCGCGTGTTGGTATATTAACAGACAGAACCGTTCGCCTCTAGGGCGGTACGCTGGTGAGATATGCTTAAGGAGCAAACAGGAGTTACTTAGGCGGGAGAGGTTCTGGCCCGGCCTTAACCGTAGAGGTAGTGACGCCCAAAGGTGGGAATAAGCTACTGAAAACTGGGGTAGAGGCCTGGATAAGTAGGCATGTCGAACTCTACTATATTATAGCTAATATATAACTACCTGCCTTGCACACCAGAGGGACCGCACGGAGCAGGAAGCCGCAATGAACCCCCGCAGGCGTAGCCGGCGAAGCGCCGGTAGAGCGCAGACGGAACGCCGCCACCGCACAGGAGGTCACCAACACCGCTGGCGGGAAACCACCCTTATTGCGAAATGGGCAGACCTAGAATAGCGCCGACGGTGGCAAGCAAAGGCCAAAAATCGCATAGAAACCACATGGAAGACCCCATGGGGGAAACCTACAATCCCATTATATGAAAATCTAACAAAAGTAGAAGCTACAGCACTATTTCTCCTTCGTACGGAGGTAATAGGGCTTAAGGCATGGCTTGCATCTATTGGAGTACCAGAAATTCTCCCACGGTGCGAATGTGGTTGGACAAGACAGATAGTACACCATGTGCTGTTCCAGTGTCCACAATATCAAAGGGCAGACTTTATAGCATAATGCGCCTCTGAACGCCTCTAAGAGGTCTTAAATAATAAAAGAAGTGCCCAAGCAGCTGCAAAATGGCTAGTACAGTCAGGTACCTTAAGTCAGTTCCGAGCTATAAAGGCAATAGATGCAGAGGACATAAGTGGATATCAGCCATTCCAAAGCTTAGAGGATTGGTAAAAGTAAGGGTAAAGACACAGGGGAAAAGGGGAAAAGGGGAAAAGGGGGTAGTGTGAGATTGTCCGCGAAGCGCGGCTAGTAGGCTTAAAATGCAGACTCCTAGCCAGGTAGAAGGCGATCCGCCGGCGTCCCGATGTGGGAACGCTGTCGTCTCTCCAGCGTGGCCCGCAATCGGGTTTTTCTCTTAAATAGAGTTTTTCCTATAGAAGGTATTAGCCTGCGTGGACCCATTAGGGGGACCGGGACGGGCGGTAAATTGAATCTATTATTATAAATAGGAAATTAAAGAAATACTAGCCTGCAAACTTGTAAGGGGAACGCTAAAGTATTATATTAGTTGGAAAGGCTATAATCTAGACCCTACTTAGTACCCTATATAGAACTTTATAGGTAGTCCCTATAAGCTTTAGGAGCTCTATAACCGGTACCCTAATAAACCTAGACCGCTAAAATACCTAGATAAGTAGATGGAATGCTAGTATAGTAAGGATAATAGGTTACCTATAGAGCATAAAGACAAAAACGCCCTATAGGTGTAATACAGACATATAAAGCTTAAGGGCAAGCTTTTTTAGAGGGGGGGGGTAATGTTATAGTACTGGTAAATTGCCGTTAGATTGCCACAACTTACTATTATATAATGGTAAGTTACCATTACGTAATTAGAGGATTATATATAGCTTTAAGCGGTGCTTCCATTCTTCCCCTTTCCTTTCTCTAGCTTTAGATCCTCGTTTATAGACATTCTAATTATATAGGCTTGCATACGTTCTTTACGGCGCTAATGCCTTAATTGACTAAGTCGCTAATATTAGGTAATTGTCTTCTCTTTTATAAGACCTTTAATAGCCTATTATATGCATTACTTGTAGTTATAGTTAGCGTTATTAACCTTAAATTAGTTCTTAACTGCGGCAATCCACCAGTTAAAATACCATTAAGTAGTACTGCTAATATTGGGTAATAACTTCTTAACTAAGGCGTTAAGATTTATTTAGCGTATGTATTTACCATGTAACTTATACTCTTTACTAAAAAGGCAACAGGAGGGCTTTATTAAATTAATAATGCTTTATAAGTTAGCTATTTTCTTAGCTAGCTCATCTAGCTTCTTTATATTAGCAGTATTTAGTAGGACGCTAGTAATCTTATTAAGCTCCTATTAAGCCTAGGTATATAAGTTAAACTAGTCTCTAGTGTTTATAGGTGGCTAATCATTTTAAGGTTTAGAAGGTAGCTTAGATTCTACTAGTATATTTCTAGTAGTATTGTCTACACTAAATCCTAAGGCGTTTGGCGGTTGTATTATTAGTATATTACCATTAGGTGCAGGCGTCGGTTTTCTTTTCAAAGGTATTATAGAAAAATTAAACCGGCTATCCTCCTAAGGGGATTGGTAAGGGTTTAAATATAAGGCAAAGATATAGATAGGGAGTTTAATAATGGAATAATAGGGTATATTGTATAGACAGATGAATCCTTAAGGGAAAAAGGAGGAGTCTATGTGTGAGGTAAGGAAGGGTTTTCCCTAGTTACGTGCAGCGCACATGCCTTACAGGCGAGTCACCCCTAGGTCGCCCTAGAGTCGCCCATACCTTACGGCTATATAACTATCTACTTGGGTTTTACCTGACACCTATTACTATATTATAAACTTACTGCCTTTATATTCTGCCTTATATATACCTGCCCTAAATCTAATACTATATCGGCGGTATCCGTAGCAGTACTAAATAATATCTATCCCTTAACCCGTCAACTTGGGCACGTAGGTTATGTCAGCCAGGCAGGTATCAAGACAAATGACATTAGCTAGCTGATAGGTAGAGACACAGAATTGTACGAGTGATCTGTTTTATTCAAGGTGGCTCTAAGAGCCCTAATATACATAAGAGAATTGACCCCCTACAGGGGTCCCTAGAGGGAGGTGTAACAAGACGATATTAGGCTAATACTAATATCTAACAGCCGTCGTTACAGGTCAATATTACCCATAGGTAAAGCTACCTCCGTGGCCAACACACCCCCTCAGATCTGGCGTAGAGCGGCAGAGCTGGATTACCGGATTAGGTAGTCGTGATAAACGAGCTAGTGGTAAGCTTTATAATTCAATTGTTAGTTTATCAGATGTCTGATATCTCAAAGCCCTACTACTTCGACGAATTTTTAATGATTTTGCTTTAAGAGAGCTTTAGTTAGTCTATCTGCAGCTATCTCGCTCGTTGGTACCCATTGTACAACAAAGCTTCCGTTTTGTACCTCTTAGCGAAGCCAGAATTGATGGATATCTACGTGTCAGAGTTTTATAGATACCGTAGGAGTCTCTTTCGTCACAATCCATACTAACTGCTAATTGTTATAATTAATGATAATGTCCTGTTCTAGATCGAATCTGATGGCTTTGAATATCCGTACCATATGCTTGACTTCCCTACTGATATGTAAGAGAGCTAGGAGTTCTGCCTCCGTAGTAGACTTTATAACTGCCTTTTGTCTAGTTGCCTGCCATGCTATAGGCCTATTAAACAAGCTTATTAAGAAGCCCTGTGAGCTCCGATGTGTTAGAGCATCGTCAGCAAAGCTGGCATTAGAAGCAGCTTTCAGAACCTGGTTTATCTCATACGGCGTAATAGTAGAGAACTCAAGAGCGAGGTATCTGGTATTGTAGAGATAGGTAAGCAATCTGTTAATCTCCGCAAGATAAGCTAGTAACGGATTTTGTAGGAACTCAGCTAGCCTGCTGACAGAAAAGGCGACGTTTAGTTGTGTAGTAGATGCTGGATATGTTGCAGAACCTATATAGCGTTAATATCCTTTTATCTAATTCGGCGTAGCTTCTCCCTTATATAGTGTTAATTCCTAGCCTGATAGTGGTGTAGCTAATGGCTTTAGATATTCTAGATGGTATATTAAGACTAGCTTCTTGAGATACTGATCTAGACAGAGCTAGAGCTTTCCCTTTTGTCAATCTCGCACGACACGAGTGTTTAGGAATGACGTGAATTAAGGTATTTGGCGTATCTTGAATCGATCTTATAGCTGCTTTAGGATATCCTCTATCTGTTAATAACAGCTTGGGTGTCCTATAATTAGGATATCGTCGACGTAGAAGAACATAAAGATAGGTTTAGTAGGGTGTATATAGAGATATGGCTTATCCGGTATAGCTTTTAAACCCATGCTTCGCAGAGCAGCAGACATTTCTAAAAACTACAACTCTGGAGATTTCCGAAGTCCGTACATTGCCTTTCTTAGACGGAGAGAGAATCTAGGTAGTAGGTCTATTCCCTTAGGGGGAATAAGGTAGACCTTATCGTCAACTAAGGCATTAACGAAGGCGTTAACTGTATTAATCTGTATAACATCGAGGTCGAAGCTAGCGATAAGAGTGTAAAGCAGACGGAAGGTTTGATAGGCTACTATTATAGCTTTAACCTCCTCTTATAAGACTGCTTAAAGGTCTCCGCGGATAACTAGACGAGCTTTAAATCTTATAATAAAGCCGTCCGTATCTTCCTTGTACGTAAAGACCTATATAGTAGGAAGTTAATGAACCTTCTTAATTAGCCGTACCTCGTCCCAGGTCTGCTTTCTGGTTAAGGCCTTTATCTTGGTATAAGCAGCTGCTTTAAATTCTATAGCGTACTTATAATTGAGCATCTCTTTCCATAACTTTGGTGGTGGTGGAAAATCGTCTTAATGTCCATACGTCTTTGTTGCAGCAGTATAGAAAGCATAAGCCAATGGTGTTATATCTGGATTAATAATATCGTCACTATTATTAATTTAAACCGTAAAGGCTTATTATTATAGATCCTAATTTAGCATATCTTTCTTCTTTACTATAGACCGCTTTTTATAGCTAGAACGTCTCTTTCCCCCTAATAATGAGCCTACTGTCGTCTAAGGTTTGGAACGAGGTATAGGATCTACAAATGGTGGTTTGGTGACTTTAGAAGATAACTAAGTAGAAGATAATATCTGTTAAGGCGCCGTAGACGTAGATGGTATAGACAGTTCTAGAGTTAGCTCTGGGGTAGGTAGCTGACGGAGTTCTTCTATTAAGATCTAAATGCTTTTTAACATAGGAGTAATGTTAATATTTACTAAATACGGTAGTCTTACATCTAGTTCTTTGTTAAAGTTCTCCATTTAGTCCTTGCTGCCATCTTAAAGATTATCCAGTAGGTCCTAGACTTGCTAAAAACAATCCTTTTAAGCCTGTGAGATAATGAGGTGTTCTAGTATTTCAGGAGATTAATATCTCTTTAACTTATTAATTCGTACATTACGAGATTAGATGATACGGTTAGTAGTTAGTATCTATACTCTATAGATATTTGACGCTTCTATACCAATAAGATAACCTATTTGGGCTTATGGCTTAAACTTTGCCTTTCTAGGAATGTCGTGTTTAATAAGCACGTAGGTTAAAAATCTAGCTATACAAAGTCCTGCTAGCCATGGCTTCCGTTTATATAGTATCTTAAATGGAGTCTTCCAGTTAATAGACTCAATAGGAGTTTGATTAAGTAGGAATACTACTAGAAGCACGAACTCGGGCCACAGTTCTATAGGTAACTTTGCTTTAATAACAGCAGTCCTTACTTATTTGGAAATAGCTCTCCCCGACCTCTCTACAGGTCCATTTTAAGCTGGTATATATAGTGTCGATTGCTTAATAACACCTCCGTTAAGTTAGATGAGACTCTTTACCCTAGCGCCTATACCTTACTCCTTATCTATATGCCAAATGCGGATACCTTGAGCATTAAATTTCTTCGCAAATGCTATTATTAATTTAAAGAGTAGGAGTAGTGTCTCTTGCTTATAGTTCTTAATAGGAAAAGCATAATGGTACTTTATATAGTTATACCAAAAGTGAGCTATATATGTATCTCCATTAAACCCGTCTTCTTCTATAATGATATTAAAGTGAACATGTTTAAAAGGGTAGGTTCCCTTTACTAATATTCTATAAGATATCTGCTAGGTTATCTTTCCAAGAACATATGGTTTACAAAGTTGTATACCATATAGAGTTCTTCCTCTGTCCGTCTTAACCACTTTAACCCTATCTGCCGCAGTTAGCAGATAATCCACTGACTCTATATTATAGTGTAGTAAGCGTTAATGCCATACTTTATTATATACTGAGGTCTCGAAGAATCTAGTGGAGGTAGCGTAGGCGGTAGGAATAGGTGGTAAGGTAGTAATGGTATTAATATGGTAGAGACCTTTATATTCTATAAGGTTACTAAACAGGCTTCCGTTATCTTTATAGCGCAGATGGTTTATAGATTGGTTAATAATTACTCTAACCCTATGGAGCTTTGCTGCGGATATTAGATTGGTATAAAAATATGGAGCGTACGCCACGTTCCTTAATATTAGATACTAAGTTAGGCGTTATTTGCCCACCTTAATTGCTAAGTTAATATTACTGTATCTATAAATTTCTGCTCTGGCATCTCTAGCTGTTGCTGTGGATATACATGGCTTGAGGTCACGGAAGTATCTAATATTGTTATAGAAGTGGGTGTCTGCCATAGTATTATACCCCTAGGCATTAATTAACGATAGATCCGGATGTTCCTGCGATAATAACAATAAGTAGGATGTTGTTACAGCAGCCGCTGTAGCTTAGGGCCTATCTAGATTCTTGATCTTTTTAGCAGTAGATAAAGCTAATGTAAACGTCCTTAACCTAGGACCTTCCTTCTTAATCTACTTAAGTCTTTTATTATAATACTGCTTGTTTATTGGGACCTTAAGCCATTTTTAACACTTCCTTAAACACTTATTATTCGGTACAAAGTGCGGACCTTAAAGAGACTGAAATAGTTGCTTATAATTCCTTAACTTATAGGGTAAATCACAAGCAAAGCACTTTGTTTTAGGCGATTAAGAGGGTACTAGGGTAGTAGACGTTATAGGATCTGCAGCTGGCTGCCCTAAGAGTGTAGCATGGGCGTTACGTCCCGTATTTAGATGCTTGTAGAGGAGGTTAAATTTCTTAATTATTATTAATATTTTGAGCTTCTTTGACCTCTTTGCTACCTTCTAGATAAAGGTATAATATAGAGCTGGACAGATCTCCTTACAGTCCTAGATAAAGGCTCGTATAATGCTGCCTTTTGTTGCCTCTATTAATCCTTCCTCTAGCTCTTCGCTGTTCTGTATAATGGTAATATAAAGCTGAAGCCATAATTCCAGAGTCTGGCGTTTAGGCCCTTGTTTCTGTTTCTTAAAATCGTCTAATACTATTTGCTGCAATATAGCTTGTGATGGCTTTGCTACCTTTTTTAGCTGCCTCAAAATCGAATATAATGTAGTAAGGTTTTTAAGATATCCCAAGAAGTTGGTGCCTATGGTGGCATACAACAGTGCTGCAAAGGTGTAGAGCTTCTCTTCCCGTTTTATATAGTCCTGTCGTTGGAGCTTATAGAGCTTAAAGAGCATTCTCTATATCTCTAGAGATTGCGGAGTTTGTTGTCCTTATTAACTTAATAACCCAGGTGTAGCTGTTCTAGTAGACGCTAGAGTTGCTGCTGGATCTACAGGAGCTATAGAATCCACTGCTGGTGTTGCAGGAACTTCTGCTGCTACTACAGGTGCTATAGGAGCTGCTGCTATTAAAGGTATGGCTAGCTCATTATTTTCTTTAATTTCGTTCTCCGCCTTATCTGGGTCTACATAGTCCCAGATCTTCGCAAAACTTGCTTCTTAACGGATAAATTGAAACCATATAGGCCAGTCTTTCTAGGTTAGCAAAAGAGGGTTTATAGAGTCCTTGGTTGCCATATTAGCTTTTATTTTAAGGTTGCGTAAAGAGACGCGCTTACGCGTAAAGCACGCGATATTTCGTAACGAACTATGCTTAAAGAGGCTTAGTGGTAGTCGTCTGGCCACTAAGATCTCCCTAGTGCTCAGAAGGTTACCGGGCTTATAACTATTAGCCAGGCAGGTATCAAGACAAATGACATTAGCTAGCTAATAGGTAGAGACACAGAATTGTACGAGTGATCTGTTTTATTTAAGGTGGCTCTAAGAGCCCTAATATACATAAGAGAATTGACCCCCTACAGGGGTCCCTAGAGGGAGGTGTAACAAGACGATATTAGGCTAATACTGATGTCTAACAGCCGTCGTTACAGGTCAATATTACCCATAGGTAAAGCTACCTCCGTGGCCAACAGGTTATCGATAAGAGCCCACCAATCAGGTCAGTAGGATCTGGTAGCCGTGCTCAGGAATACAAAATTCGGGGAGTGGCCAAAGCTTCGGGGGAGGTTTTTTCGCCGTTTTATTTGGGGGAATCTTATATTGAGTCTTCTGAACAAGATCTGCATCAATTCTAGCGTGATTAGAAGGCATGGCGATGGTGTATTTGATGGTTGAATTCTACGCGTTGTTCTGATTCTGGTGTTCGCGCACGGGCCTTCCCCTCTGCTCGCCCTGACGGGTCAAGGGATATTAGTAAATATCCTACTATCTTTAGAACTGCTGGCTAGCAAAAGGCTCTATAAGGTTTTTATTAGCTATATATTTTATGCGCATGTTAGGTTAGTTGCATTTATGGTGGGTACTTTAGAATGGAAGGTTTATGCTGTTGCTATTTACCGCTGCTGCTTACCGCTGCTGCTGCTGCTACTGCTGCTGCTACTGCTGCTGCTACTGCTGCTACTGCTGCTACTACTGCTTGCTGCTACTGCTTGCTGCTACTGCTTGCTTGCTGCTGCTGATGCCTCGCTGCAATAGCTTCGCGTTGTGTCGCGTCGCAGGCAGCGCAGATGCAGATGGAAGGGGTAGACGGTTCGATCGCGCTTTCTGCTTAACGGCGCCTTCTGCTCAACAACAGAGATATAGTTAGGGCTGATATATTTATCAATTATATAACAGGTACTGCTGATTAATTTGGTGCCATTTTTAAGGGCGTAGGTGTTATAGGAGGATAGATTAATTCTGTTAAACTTGGTAACTCTGCGCCATATAAAGTCGGCTGGGTCGTCGAAAACGGACTCTGCACCTGTACGTGGTGACGGCTACGAACCTGAGTCTTCGAAGTTCAGACTCAGAGCCAACGCAGAGACGTCGCACAGCGTGCGATACGACGTGGTGGAGGTGGTTGCGAGTATTGTGGGCGGTGGTGAAAGGTTTTCACATGGGATGGTGAGATCTCGAAAACCACCACCGTTGGTACCCCTTACGATAACAGCTACTACACTATCCTCCTATCAAGGCACCTGTACGATCCAACATGGATGCACAGCATTCGATAGCATCCCCCGACCCCCAACAGAAAGCATCGACGACCTCTCACATCGACGTACGAGCGAACGCGAACAGACAAAAATGAGCAAATATACGGCCCCTCCTAACCCCCAGGGCGATCGCCCGCGGAGCATGCGGTCACTCGCCATCAACTATCGAATACTACCTGGCAGCCTGGACAACACCGTACGGTTTTCCTGTCTCCTCTCAAGGAGTGGTGACCCTTGGCGAGGGCCTAGCAACTGGGGCCTAGGCACAAAAGATACCCAGGCATACACACACACGTCCCGCTCGCCTTTTGGTATAGTGGTAGTTTATGGATGAATCCCCCTTACGCCTTCGATAGGCCCTGGGGGGGGGGAGGCATGGCGTATATGGCAATAGTCAGACAAGAGATAGCACACAGGGGATGGCCAAGATATGGGAAACAATAGTACAGCAATCAATTGGCAAGGCTTAGCTGGGACGTAGTGAACCCCAGCTGGGATAAGCTAGAGAAGGAAGCAGTGGTTCCCAAGGAGTTCAAAACATCCAAGGAGGACGTAGCTGTAGGCCTGCAGGGCCGCACTACGTGCAAATATGGCAATTCGGGGTTTTTCATCCGACTGAGGTGGCTCATAGGGTTTTTCCTTCCCCCCAACTGCAGGGTTTTCTTCATGTAAATTACAAGTTTTCCCCCTGTGACGGAGTAGTCTGCGTGGGCCAGTAGGATCTGTATCAGACGTTAATCAAAGAGTTACTACTATAAAGTCGGCTGGTAAGCCCAACAAAATTCGCCGAAGTCCCTCAGACCAAGAAAACGATTGCCGTCCTAAATCAGCTTAGCGGACGGTGCGGATATTCCTATATCCGCACAATCGATTTCTTGGTCTGAGCTTCTGAGGTAAAATTCTGACACTGGAGAATCAAATTCAGAACTTGCTTGACGACGCTCCCCCGACGTACGTTTTCCTCAACGTACACTTCCTCTTTTGCTTATGCCTCTGCCAAAACGCAAATACAACGCTGTCTCTGCAATTCCCGATGAAATTTAGCAATATCGTACGGGTGGGAACCTTACGATATTAACGAAGATCACGACACTGCAGAAGCAAAGTTCTTGCAGCCAAGCATACGGCTTCGCTACAATTACTATGTACAGTTAGTGGCAACCAGGCAAGATTGGCTGCGCGTACCGAATTTAAAATTTTGGAGCCCTCGCCAAAGCGGGGTGGAAGCTGGTCATGAACAAAGCTGTATGACCTCAATCGACGGTGTGCTTTTACTAAGCTATATACTAACTCTACGCGGCAGGTGTTTCGCGGATCCTCATTTTCCAGAAAAACCGCTCTAGTCTATTTTCTTCATAGATCAATCTTTATACGAGTCCTCATTTTCTGACCTAATTTTCAGGTCAACAGTTAGAGAGTCGGCGTACTCTGTACTATCGCACCTCATGCCACGTCCCAACCCTCACCCTTTTGCTCTCTTTTCACTTTTGCCTATTAATAATCAAGCCCACGCTGTTCTCGCTCGTCCCAACAACAGCCACCTTGTCTCGAAGGGATAGAATGCGGACTCAACATCGGCTTTCACATTAGGTCAAAGTCACGCTACACTCTGGCGACTCTCGGACGCAACGGTGGTGATATCATAGTTGAAGGGTCAAACATCTTGTCGACCGGAATTTGAGGCTATATATTGTCCTAATTGGGGCTGTCAAAAGGACTGGTCTTTTTGGTGCCAATTGGCGGCCAACACATCTCACGGATCCACTGCTCTTTCGAGATTCGCAAGGACTCGCGCCTGGTTATGCTCTATGATCGCTCGACCGCCAAGTCAACACAGCTTTATAATGCAAAACCCATCCCGTTCGAGCTCGGACATAACCCTCGTCGAGTCGTCCACACGCTTAGCCAATGGGATCAATAGGATCTAGGAGCGTGCTGAGAAATATGAGGTTGATGATATCTGTCGAGCTGAGTCGCTCTAGATGAGGTAGCCAACACTTATCGTCTCTATAGAAAGGTATCTGGCAAACGCCGCGGCCGTATCGAGTCCTTAGTGCTCGCTGAGGTCTCTTCTATTCCTTACTGTCGCGACGTTTCTTTGTTGTATTTGTAGAGAGCCCTAAAAGGGCCTCACGGCGACTATTGATAACCCAATTTGGCTTCCTACCGGCTTCTATCAGGCTTGCCAATCATTCAATTCAATTCAATTGACGCCTCGAGTTAGTTGAATTGAAAGCTTTGTAAGCAGAGGGTTCAATTGATTGAATTGATTGAATCAATATTGCAACGGTTGTAACTAAATTCAACTGGCGTAGTAACTATCACGAGTCTTGGCATGATGTTGAGTCACGTATATCTTGTTCCGTCCTGCGGGCGCTTCAACTGCCCATCTACCATATCAATTATGCCTTCCTTGTCCCACGATCCTACCGCCATTGAAGCTTCAATTATATCAAGCCTGTGGGGCTAAATATACGTTCGGGGTCTAACGATATTGGTGGAATCGTCATTAATTCGAGTTGATATTGGTAGCAAAACCCTGCCTGCCAAGACTTTGGCGGCGATATGACGGTGTAAATAACGGGTGGTACTCGGATAAACTTTTTTGGTGAGGAACACTAAGAAAAATAAAGTTTAGGGCATCACTGCACACGAACTTTAGTATATTTCTATATAATATCAAAAGCTTCAATATTTTCAATCAACTCAATTTAATTAGGACCTCCAGAGTGAATGCGTTGCCAAGCCCGCGAGCTCTTTGTTGATTGGATTGATTGAGTCTTGGCATTCAATTCAATTCAATATTGAAGCCTCGTTGAATGATTGGCAAGCCTGGCTTCTATGCACTCCTTATATGTCGGCAGCCATGCGCGCGGGCGATACAGCTGCTTAGTATCCCCCTTAGCAGGATAAAGCTCTGCGTACTTGTTTATCCACTCTACAAGCTTATCTAGGATCTCATCCCTGAAGGATAGCTTAAATATAGCAAAGGCGTCGTGAGGATCGATGTAGGGAAGGATATATCATTAGAAGTACGATTAGAAGGCATAGTTGATAAAAATATATTGGTTGTTCCAATACTGAGGGACATTCATAAGCATCGGTTACCTGTTGAAGCTAGGTAACATGTACCGGTTTGCGGGTCATCTTCCCGAGGTGGACAGGATTCACGAAAACACCAAGCAAATCGCACGCGAATGCATGCCTGACGAGGTACACTTGTTCAAAGCAGGGAAACTCGATATGTTGATATGATGCTTCCTCTAAGCCTCTATATCTGTAATACTCTACTCTGGCATGTCTACGGTATATTAGACAGCTTCAAAAACCATTAGCGTAACACGTCCCCCATATTAAGCGTATGCCACGATCCACATGGCCTTCTCCAAACATGCGCGAATCCATTACTCCTCTTAAGCCTCGAGAGCCTTGTCGGTGACGTGTTCCACGGGAATCTCGATGTGCTTCTCGGCGAGATGCATTTCTTGAGCGAAGGTGGAGTGGGGCTTCCATTTGGCAGAGGTGCGTGGGCTGCTCTCTTCCAACATCTTGTCGACCTGTTCGAGGGACAGACCCTTGGTTTCGGGAACAAGGAAGTAGACGAAGAGGAGAGAAACGCAGCAAAGGCCGCCCCACATGAAGAAGATGTTGGAGCCGAGATTGGCGTCGTGCTTCTCCGTGCCGACCAGGTAGGGAGTGATGACAGCAATGATCTAAAAATGAGCGAGTTAGCACTGAAGTTGCCAAATCAGCTAGTTGAGATTGGGGGAAACTTACGCAGTTCCAGAACCAGTTGGAGGAGGTCGAGATACCAACACCTCGAGAACGGATGGTAAGAGGGAAAACTTCGCCGATAACGATCCAAGCAGCCGGGCCCCAGGTCATGGCGAAGACGGAGATGTTGAGGCAGATGAAGGCAATCATGGCGCTGACAGCGGAGTGGTTGTGGCGATCCGCCTTACCGGCAGTGGCGCCAATAATGCCGACAATGAACTGCATGGTGATCATACCAATAGAGCCGTAGAGGAGGATAGTACGACGTCCAAGTCTCTCAACAATGTAGAATGAGACTGGAGTGGAGCAGACGTTCACAAGCGTAGTGATTAAGCTGATCAAGAAGGGATTGCTGATCGTGCCCAATTGCTGGAAGAAGACAGTTCCGAAGTAGAAGATGAAGTTAATACCAGTGAGCTGCTGCATCATTTGCATTCCAATACCAAGGAGAGTACGGCGCAAGTTGGAGGAACCATTGCTGAGACCACCCTTGAAGCAGTTGGCCCAACCACCAATGTAGGTGGTCTGAGGGACAATTGACATCTCATACTCGTGATTGGCGATGATTTCAGCCAGTTCATCCTGGATGTAGTCAGAGTCCACAGGTTGGCCACGAACTGAGGCAAGAGCCTTGGCAGCAAGGTCGAGTTTGCCTAAGAAATTAGTTGATAATTCTCATCTCGGACTATTTAGAACGTACCTTTCTTGACGAAGAAACGAGGAGATTCGGGGAGGATGGCAAGACCAGTGCCGAGAATGAGTGCCCAGAGGAACTGAACGGCGATGGGGATTCGGTAAGATCCGGTATCCAAGCGGTTCTGGGTTGCGTAGACAACGCAGGTGGCGAGCAGAATGCCGATCGTAATGCAGAATTGGTAACCGGCAACAACAGCGCCACGAACTTTCTTAGGAGCAATCTCAGACATATACCTGTTGAACAAGTAAGAATTTGACGCGACTTAGCGCGCAACGCCATCGGGAAGGGGAGCCGTACAAAATGACAATGGCTGAGATGAAACCAACACCAACACCGCAGATGATACGGCCGGCGGCCATGACACCAACACCGGTAGAGGCAGTCTCGAGGATACATCCGACGCAGAAGACAAGGCAACCAGCGATAATGGTCATCCGACGACCAATGAAGTCTGCGAGATCACCAGCGATGATTGCACCGAAGAAAGTACCGGCAGAGAGAATGGATGTGGTCAAGGACTGCTCCCACGGAGGGATCTTGAAGTTCTTCTTGTAGGCGGTGTACTCGGCGCTGCTGGTGTCTGGGTAGAGAACATCCGGGTACTCTTTGCCGGTGTACTGTTTGATGAAATACTGCATGCCTAGGACACCTCCCATCCAACCGGTGTCATAGCCGAAGAAAATACCACCGAAGGCAGCGAACGCGACAATGAGGTATGCTCTGACGGTGACGGGCGCCTCAATGCGGTTGATGTCAGTTGTGCCGTGAACGGCGACAACACCTCCGCCTGGCATGATGACGGTTGTTGTTGATTAGTTGAAAGAGGGAGGTATAGTGGAACTCTTCACAAAGTAAGAGCTGAACAAGTATGGCCTTCACCGGGGAGAGAGAACGAGGGAAGAGGGACGCCTGACGGAGGATGGGATCCCAACCAGCGACAGCGTCTACTTTAATATCATTGCGGCAGGTTGTGATACTGTGGCTGGTGGACGTGGTACTGTAGCGTTGCGGGCCGGGCTTGGGCGAATTGGGTTGCAGCTCCGTATCCAATCCTTCTAGAAGGGTTCGAGACATCGTAGGGGTCCATCTTGACCGGGTTTGTGTTTAAGCGGCTGGAGCTCTTGGGCACTAACTAGCATTAAACTTTTGGCGCTCCACGGCATATTCTTTGATCTTTCCTTTCTTGGGCGTGAATCCGGGGAGTTCGCTATTTTCCTGGGGATGCGGTTACAGAGGCGAGGGACGAGCTGGGGCGAGCTTTCACAAAGAGTGACAAGCTTCAAGCAATCAGAGCTGTCTTGGCACATGTCGAAATCCTGGGAAAATAACGAATCTTGGCCACCCAACCACTGGCCCAACTGCTGACAAGGTGAAATAGGGGAAATTTACCATGAGGACGGTTGTGATCGACTTGGTCAACTTAGCGCTCACTGCTGTTGGCCAGCTGATATTATCAAAGCGTGACCTCTTACGACGGCACCTGTTAGGTGCGCCGCAAGCAGAATATTGCGTAGGATCACGTCTGGACGTGTCTGACACGCCGTTCTGGCTCCTGGATGGCCGTGGATGCGTGATGGATACCTGGCCGAAATTTTAGTCACAGTCGTATCACAAGCTGCTCAGAAAAAATAAGTGCCCAGTCAACTTTCAGACCTTCTTGTTCGAAACGAAGACCGATGCGCAAAGAGCACTAGTACCGGGGTCCCCGACACCGGCCCTCCTAAGACTCGACGGCGTCGATTAATGAGAAACCGTCGTCACCAAGATTTCCCCAGGAGTTCGCCGCTCGAGAGGGCCAGCGGGGCCTCCGCCGAGAATCCTCTTGAAATCAATAAATGTCCAAGCGCCACTCCCCGCCCCGCCATCCACGCTGCTCATCCTCCCCTCCGCGATAATAGTCTCCGCACTCTCTTGCATAACACCCCAGCCGTGAGAAATAAATCACTTCTGTTTCGTTCTTGTGCGAACGATAAATCCTGATAAGCGTCTACATGCACGAGAACTTCTTTAGTGCCAGGCGCGTTGCTCCAATCAAGGAGTGAATTTTTTGCTTTGGTGTTCCTCAGCAAGCCATACTGATCGAGTCCCAAATAGTCCACGGAGGACTGATAAGACGGGCACGGAGCCACGTCCCGGGATAGCCTGATGCGGGAATTACGGTATTTTATAATGATCATAATCCGGGGTTACTACGCTTGCCACTGTCCTGGTAAGACTGCTAGCGCTGTGACCTTTCGTATTCCTCACCACTCCCGTCAGCACAGACGGCTGAATCTGCTTCTCGGATAGTGACACTCCTTTAGCAGCCGTCCGCAAATGGAGTTTAACACCAGAGTACTCTAAACTTCCACATGGCCTCGGTACCCTTTACCCCAGATCTGCATGTTTTGGGCTGAACCTCCGAATTCTCAAACATCTCGCTGGAGCCCAATCAAACAACATGGAGAAGTGAACACGCTCCAAACACCCAGCTCGAATGATTCACAAGCCATCAGAGCTGCCTTACCCAATCGGCCAAATCACGCCAGATCTGGTGATGCCGGCGTGACTTATTAAGAAACTCGCTTCGTAAGTTTCTGCATCGAAGAGGAGAATTGTACGCGTCTATGAATGCCCTCGCGTATGCGGCTATCCATTACCCGTAGCACTGTCCAAACTAAAAATGTCCAGTGCCGATCTAGACAAGAGGCACATGGCTAACGAGCTGCATTCATATCGTCGTTGTCTCAACATAATCGCCGCATGATTGCAACACCAATGAAGGCGGACTTCCATCTCAGTATGTTGGTGCTTTTCCCGATTTAGCTTTGCTTAGCAACTACCGTGCACAAGCATGCGAGCTGTTTGGCCTCAGGCTTAGGTTCGGAGATGATAGCAGCTAACTAACCCAAATGAATACCAGTAATCGTCTCCCCAAAATCCCCGTAACCATCGTTGAATGTCCATTTTCAGGAGAAGGCTGTACGAGAAGTCTAGAATGCTAATTTCATTACATTCTATGTCCAGGCTGCCTTTTATCTGCGTTGGGGTAGGGTGCGAAAGATTTGTTAAACGCCAAGCTAGTCCACGAGAGTTGTAATTGATGCTAATTCTAACGCTAGGCCACATTTAGAACATACCAAAAAAATGTTTTTAAGGGACTGTTCGGTTACAAAACCGTCAGAATGAATCTGAACTGAAAGTCCGGCAGAAAGAACGCGTTCCTTCCTAATTCGGCACACGGTTGTGGCACGGCCGTATGCAACATAGAGGCTTTAGATTAAAATGGAATCTAAATGTGGAGTTTTAAGCTCCATATTAAAATAACACCAAGAGCTCTATTTTAACTACTTAATATAGTTAAGAGTACCAAGTTATAGCGTATTTTTTGGGGGTAAAAAGAATAATAAATTTTTTGTGGCTGGGTTCTAACTCTAAGGGGTCTGACTGAACGATCGCGACAGAATCAGACCTCTAGAGCCAAAACTTCCTTAAGCGTCTAGTCTCCCTCTCACTCACAATACACGGGCCAAAAAAATATCAAAGACGTAGAACAGCAGGGATTCGCTAGTGGTCACCCACCTAACTACTGATCTGCCGGTTGATGGCTTAAATGTCGGGGAGCGGACGGGACCCGTTGTTCTCCATCACCTATGGTCCTACGTGAAGGAAGCTGATAAATTGCACAATACTTAAATGCATTGAAAGCCAACACACATATTAAAGTTAAAATAAGAGATTATACCCTTCTGTTAACCAGATATCCGTGCACCGATTATAGGAATTGAATGAGGACTCTATCTATTAAAAAGTGGTTCTAAGACCTCTATATATACATAAGGAACGGTGTAGGAAAGAAAAGACAAGGGGGGTAAGGGGAGTCAGTAAAACTCGGGGTAGGTAACCGAGTCGATAACTAAATCAATAACCGAGTCAGTAACCAAGTCAACGAGTAAGTAGCTGAGTTGGGGTAGGAAAACCTAATTCAGGTTAATACACCCCCCTAGCTAATTAACTAAGTAGTAATCAGCTAGATATACCTAAATAGGAAATATCTATGGTGTTAAACCAAATAGAAACCATTTAAAAACAGAACTTAATAAAAAAATCATTCAAATAGGTCAAACAGTACAATTAAATCCAATTATAATTGGGTCTTAATATTAATCAAGTTTAGTTATTAAATAAAGCTTTTATACTTCTGCCTTAATAGGGCCTTTATAAGACTATCAGCCGTTATATTAGTAGTAAGAACCCACTTAATCACAATTAAGCCTTTTTAAACTTCTTAGTAAAGCCAGTGCTGGTAGATATCTATATAACAAAGCTTTATGTTTAATTAAGGTCCGTTTTTAGTAAGCAGTTAAATCATCTATTAGTTGTTATAGCCAATTATATACTCCTCATCTATATAGAGTCGCAGATCCTAAAAGAAGCGCTACCACCAAATTAATTCAGTAGCTGCGTTTAATAGAGCCTTAAGCTTAGCTTTAGTGCTTAATATTATAATAGTTGTCACAGTACGTGCGGATGGTCAAGGTACGAGGTGACTGTATAACATTGACAAACGATGTCGTGTGAGGATCTATGTACAGGAGACGAGGCAGGTACATATACGTGTTGCTCAGGGGTCAGGTCCGTGCTCATGCATACGCGTAGCCATAACAACGCGTCAGGTCAGTGCCGTGACAATAGTCTTCTACTTAGTAGAGCGCTAGTTAACTACTCCTCCAAATAATAAAAATATAAAGCCTTTAGTGCTTTTCCAACTAACAGAATTATCGCCAAATACAGTATTACTTGCTCAGACAACAATCTAACTTTCAATATTCCTACTCAAGTATTCAATTGTAAGGGTTTTCGTTTAATACAGGTATACAATCGCTTAATTAACTACAGCTTTATACAGGGGCGACGGATTGTAAAGGAATTCTACAAGCTTACTCAAGGCTTAAGCGGATTTAGGTCATATAATACAGGTAGTATAGAGTAGTAATTTAACCTTCCTTTAATACATATAGACCTGCTGCTCGGAGGCCTATTCTAAATTAGGCAAGAGATCTTCCATACTTATTAGCGTATATACTAGACAAAAGTCCTTTAGATAGAAGGTACTAGCAATCTTATTAATATAGAAACCCTAGTAGAGCTAAAGCTTCCATTAAGGTTAATTATAAAGGACTCTAATTTCTAAGAACTAGGTTAGTTCTCCTAGGTTCTTAATCTTATACTTTATCATCAGCTATTCCTTAAAGAGTTAAAGCTTTGGTAAGTCTTTTATGCGGCAGGCTGCCACAATATTATTAATATAAAAGAACACAATCAGCCAGTCATTATAAAATAGACACAATTCTCTATTAACTACCGTTAGACCTAGAGACGTCAGGGTAGCTAAGAACTCATTAAGCTAAAGCAATGGTAATTGTTAGAGGCCATACAAAGCTCTTTAAAGAAGCAGATATCTGCCCTTCTATTAAAAGCCATCTGGAAACTTAATATAAACTATCTCATCAATAAGGCTATTAGCGAAGGCATTTACTACATCACACTGCCAAGTCTCCAGATTAAATATAGTAACGATTACCATTATAGCTCTAAATATTTTAGCTGCAAGGGTTACTGTATACGTGTCCTTTTTACTAAGTCGTTATAAGTCACCTTATACATAAAGACGGGCTTTAAATTTGACTAGATATCCATTAGTGTTAAACTTATAAGTAAACACCCAGGTAACAGGTATAACGTCTAATAATACTATCCATTTAATGGACTTAAATATCCCTCGCTACTTAAGATCATTATATTCCTTATTAGCGGCTTCCATAAAGCCATCTTTATATAGGTAAGCTTAAAGCTCCTTCTAGCTGCGTAGTAGTAGTGGAAGTTTATCGCAGTATAATCGCTTTTGTTGGTGTCTAATTCCGGTAGCAAAAGCTCTATAGAGGGCAGGAAGGGTATCTAATTACTTAATATCTATTAGGTAAGCTATTTAACGCATTAAGGGCTTCTTAATTCTTCTACCTTCTACAACATTAATATCGCCTATATCGCCTATAATCTCCTATCTCGGACGGGCTTCTTCTTTAGAAATAAGTTCAAATTAGGGTCTTTAATTAATTAAGGAACTTAACAGCTCTATACTAGTAGTACTTAATTAAGGCTCTAGCGTCTTAGCTAGGGTAGAGAGGCTAGGTATAGAGTCATCCTTTAAGGCTTAAGGGCTAATTACGTCATTATCTTAATCTATCGCTTAATCTTAATTTTTATTAGTATCTACCTCGTCCTCCTTATCTAACGTCTTATCTAACATCTTGTTAAGCTCTTCCTAAAGCGTCCTATTGCTATTTAACATATTAATTACGTCTAAAATTTAATCAGCACGTTTTTGGAGCAGATTTACAAGATCTAACTAACTATTATCATAGAGCAGTTGCTTATTAAACGTCACATCTCTTATTCAAATTACCTTCTTTTTACTATGTATATACACCCTATAGATATTCGTTAACTAGTACCCAACTAGGTATCCAATATAAGCCCTTAGCTCAAGCTTTCGTGTGCGTAGGATATTATATTTAAGCGGGTAAGCTCTACAGCTATATACTTATAGGTAAGCTATATTTAGCTTTAATAGCGAGAACCCTAGTGCTAACTAAAGCTTCTTAAAAGGTGTTATCCAGCCAAGCTAGGCGTTTAGTGTCCAATTAATTAAATACGCTACAGCTCTAATAATTTCTAGCTATAGCTCTTCTAGTAGTCAAGCTTTAATTCGCATATAATAAGACTTTATATATAGGGCCGATTTCTCTAGTAATATTCCTTTTTAAGTCCTTTAAGCATCAAACTTATCACCTAGGGATATTTCGCTATTAATTCAAATCACTGCGATCTTAAGGTTATATTAACGTTCCACCCTATTTAAATATCGTATAATTGCTTACGTTGTTAACAACTTATAGGCGAAGGTCTCCACCTTATTTATCTACAGAAATTTGTTATAGAAATATATTGTCCAAATATAACCATTATACGCCACAATCTCTGGAAATAAGTCAATATGCACTTGGTAGAAGGGCCTAGTTGCCTTACTAGTAGGTATTCTTCTTAATACAATTTTATAAGCCTTGCTAACAGCACAGGTCTTATAGTCGATTATTACTAAACCTCAAAGTTTCGCACCACCTGCTTCCTAGGGTAAATGCTTAATTGTATTAGGTCCTGCATAGCCCAGTCTCTTATACTAGAGTTCGCCTAATACTTCCTAATCAGGAAGGGGGTCTCGCGATTAGATTGCGAATAAGGCCTTACTTAGAGTCCTCAGTCATAGTTTATTATACTTAAGCGTTAATTGGTTACAATAGCTCTTACAAAAGGCAAACGTCTTATAATCATTCTTATAATATAGTAGGTTCTTTTTATTATCCCACTATATATTCTTCTTATTAAACTTCTTTAGGCAGGCTAAATTTGTATAAAAGGCTAGTATATATACTATATTAGCTAAGAAGAGCTCCCTAGGACCTAATAGCGTCTAGACAGTAACTACTACCATCCCTACACCCTTAATTGGATCCATACCCATTCTAGTATATATAAAGTTATTACTTAGTCGGAGCTTATTAACGAATCTTAATCAATCATTAATAACATATATAGTGGTTCCGCTGTTAAGAATCACGCTATTACGCAGCTTATAGTTAGTGCCTACTTTATAGGCGCCTATTTAATATACAGCAAAGGTACTAAGGTTATCCTTTTAATCTTAATCTAGGCTTTATGCAGCTTTCTTTTCTAGAACTTCCTTGCCTAAAGCCTACTACTTTATCTTCTTAATTTTTGACTTGGTCCAATCTAAGGCATTAGCAATCTTTTCCTTAACCTTCTTAGCCATAGTTTTATCTAATTTCCAGTCCTTTAATCAAACCAACTCATTAATATACGGACAATCTTGGAACTAGTAAACAGCTCCATAGTAGCATATTAGGGTATCTTTCTTCCATACCATCCTAGAAGGGGTAGTAGTAGGGGCCTTATCCTTAGGAGCCTTATCCTTAGGAGCCTCATCAATTAGCTTGCCCTAAAAGCTCACTATATTAGCACTAAATTGAGCTTTATTCTTCTAATAGGCAGTCTCTAATCTTTAATAGTTCTAATAGATTTCAACCAGTCAATATATAGATATTACGTGGTCATCGGCCTAGTCATATTTATTAAAACCAACCCTCTATATTAAGGCCCAATTTGGTAATACTAGCTCTACCGCTATTAGAAAGTCTCTAATTGCTTAATCGCCTAATACATCCAGCAGCTTAATCTTTTTATAGTCGTTATACGTCTTCTCTCACTGCTATAGCCAGGCCTTAAAGTTCTAGTTCTTTAGGCCCTTTTTAACCTTAGCGTATTAAGTGGATAGGGAGAGCTCACGTGCTATATTAGTAGGGGCAACTCTCTCCTTAAAAGCCACCAGGGTGTTATATACTAAGTCAATACCCAGTATATAGGTGTTAAGGTTCCTGGTTACCACACTAGTAATATAGCTTCGCAGAGAGGTTAAAGCTGTCTTCTTCTTCTTATATTCCTTCTCTACTGTCTTATACCTCTTATAGAGAATTTAAAGCTCGTCCTTCTCGTCCTCAGAGAAAGTCACATAGGAGGTTGTTCCTATCTTCACATCTAAAGGCTTAGGAAAGGCTAGTTTAACCAATTAGGGCAATTTATCCTGTTTAGTTAAGGGGTCGACATATTCCCATACGTCTCCTATTTAAGCTTAAAGCCTAACAAGGTCAATCCATTCGTCCCAGTCAGCTTAACTTAATAATATCACCGTCGTGGTAATGGTCTAGGTAGGTTGTTAAAAAGTCATATTAAAAGGTGCTTATAAGAAGGATAAAGGATTTAATAATAAATAGCAATTTAATAAGGGGTAGAATTAATCAAATAAATCAATCAAATCAATTAATTAAATAGGGGCAATACAGCAAGCAACCCAGGCTCATAACTATCAACCGGATATCCGTGCACCAATTATAGGAATTAAATAAGGACTCTGTCTATTAAAAAGTAGCTCTAAGACCTCTATATATACATAAGGAACGGTGTAGGAAAGGAAAGACAAGGGGGGTAAGGGGAGTCAGTGAAACTCGGGGTAGGTGACCGAGTCGATGACCGAGTCGATAACCGAGTCGGTGACCGAGTCAACGAGTAAGTAGCTGAGTCGGGGTAGGATAACCTGATTCAGGTCAACACCTTCACTCCCTACAGCACTTCCGAGTCAAATTCCCTCTTCAAGAACTCTAGGTCATGTTTTCTTACCCTCAGTTTCTTCACGGAACACCTCTACCTGACCTCGTAGCCTTCGCCAGCTCCGATTGTGCCACATCATCCGCATACCTCTGATAAATCGGTAAATAGTGCTCCCTATCGCTCATCGTCTCCTTCAAGCTCTTCCTACTCTCGACAACAGCCAACCACTTCCGCCACCTCGCCCAGGCCTTCTCATCCTCGCCGCCCTTCCCCTCCTCGGGCACTCCCAATCCACCCTCCTTGAAGTGATCAAACATCCACAGCCGCACCGCCCACGGCGCGATGGCGATATCGATCAGCGACAGCTCCCCACCGAGGAAATACGGGCCTTCCGCGTCCATCTCGGCCGTGAATTCCTTCAGGTAGCCAAGGAACTCCTCGCGCGCCTTCTGCAGCCCTTCGGCGCCGTCGCGCGCCGGCTGGTACTGCAGGAAGCGGTGGAAGGCCGGGATGATGCGGCTGGTGACGAAGTCGGTCCAGATGCGCGTGCGCGCGCGCTCGTACGGGTCGGCGGGCTGCAGCCGCGGCGTGTGGTCCGGGTACGCTTCTTCTAGGAACTCGCACAGCACGGTGCTCTCGTACAGCGGCCTGTTGTGGTATTGCAGCGTCGGGACGAGGCCGCGCGGGTTCAGGTCCAGCAGCGATTTGAGTTTGTGGTAGGGGTTTACTGATTGTGAGGTTAAAATGTATTTGTTTGAGGATGGGTAAGGGGGGGCGCCGCGAAAAGTAAGGGAGGCGCGGAAATACCTTCGATATATTGGTATTGGATCTTCTTTTCTTCGAGCACGAGCCAAACTCGCTGCACGAAGGGGCAGAACCAGCCTGCGTAGAGCTTCAAGGGGTGCTCAGCAGCATGGGCCTGGTTAATACCAGCGTTAGTTCGTTGTTTCGGGCATATTCAAACTTTGGAAACGAAAAATAGTAATTAGTACCTTAACGGTTTGAGATGCAAGCCCGGTGGCCTCAGGGTGGAGGTTTGAATCTAGGTGAGATTGCTTCTGCTGAGACATAATGCCTGAAAGTGTTTTGAGAAACTGAAGAGATCAAAGTTCGTCAATAAGGTTCATCCGTAGAATGAGAAGGAGAAAGTAGAAGTTGACGCTGAGTAGCCTATCTATCAATTTATTGATAGGCTATTTGGTCGCCTTAGCAATCATCGTAATGACGCAAGCGGGGAAATGCAGCACCCCACCCAAAAAAGGGTAAAGTGTCACGACCATCACAAATGCGGCCTTCGTAAGCATTCAAATCATTTCATAGGGCAGATCTAAATGCCACCCTCCTCGAGAGGTTTGAATGGTCAAGGTGGTTTACTAGCGAAGCTCCATGAATCTCAGATCACCCCGCAGCCGTGAACCCTAACATCTTGGGACAAAGTGTCCGTGTTTATAAGTTTAGCACCTTCACTTTTTGAGCTTGCAATCGCTGTGTTGTGCTGTACTTGTGTATTTGCTAAGATTTAAGCATGGCAGCTAATCCTGCTTTTTACTACATCATTTTCAAAAACGACATCTACGATACGAAATTAGGTGAGCTACTGTCGAACAGGACGATCAAGGATGAGAACTCTAGTCTACTACAAGAGGCTGCAGAGCCTCATTAAATATACGAAATTGGGTGGGTCAAGACACCCCTGATCTAAGCTTGATATGGGTGTGTGTAGTGATCGACGGCAGGCCGACAGCTACTATCGGGGAAAGAAGCCAGAATTATAGGGTTTGTCACATGTTCGGCCAAGGAAAATCTAGATCATCTAAGGGGCAGGGGGATCTAAAAGACTTCTTAAAAATTCTTGCAAGATCAGCGCCTTAGCTTCTATCTGCAAGCTGTAATTTATGATCCTGGACTTCAACTTTCAACGGGCGGGATGCTCTGTAGGGGGCTGCAAGCCTATTTTCGACGGTAGCCTAATATAGGAGCGGCTTATGACGCATCATCATGACTTCTCATCCTTTCAGATTTTAAAGCTCGCATGCAACTTTATCTAGGAAAGCGTCTTGGAGGTTTACATGGTGCAGCCTACAGTTACCGATATAACCTACGAGTTTTCGACATCGCGTGCGTGGTTCAAGGATCTATACAAGGTAAATAAACTACGGCAATCTGCTGCTCTGCTACTCGATGTTGTTCAATTTCCTCATCTGTTGAAGCTCCGTTGCTGTCTGTTCAGCTACTTCGTTGCGTCTTCCAAAGTTGCAGAAATGGCACGGCGGAGCTGAGTCGTTTCCTTAAGTTTAGCATTCTCGTCTTCGCTTCTGCCTTGGGCGGGTTCGGCCGAGACCCGTTTAGAATTAGATCCCGAATACTGCTTTATGCTATTCTTGTATAGCGGAATGCGGTCCACAGGACGACCTTCTTGGCGTAACTCTTCTTCAATGCCTCATAGGGAATCAGAATGAGAAGAAATCGCATTCTCCACCAGTCTGATAAGTTCCTGTCTCTCTCGCAAGGCACTAATTTCACTCCTTTCGGCTCCTCCCAGCCCAATAGACGTCGTTCATCCAAGGGTTTCAAGGGTAAGTGTACTGAGAAGCCCGTCAATATAACTAGAATGCGATTTCAATTTTAGCCTCCGGTTGTTCAGCTCGATGACATCAATTTGGAAGCGATCCAGGACCGTCAATTGCCGATGACGATTCAAGTACCGAATGAGCTCGTTGAGCTCGATTTTTTCTGCATCTAGAACTTGGATGAAAACGCCGCTTAAGTGAATACCTTGACGAGACGTGGAAGCACTAATACGCTGCATTTGTCGCATCAAAAATTTGAAACTTGCAACTTCGCGTCTGACTACCTGTAACTCTGATGGGGCGGTCCGGTATCTAGAAATAGCTGTAATTGCATACTGTGCGGCCGTAAAGGTTGCCGTAAGGACTACTCCCAATGATATTTCAGCCATGTCAAGTTTTGTAATATTGTAGATTATAAACGGCTGTGATTACCCTGGGGTGGCTATCGAAGGGATAAAGGAAAGAAACAGAAAACATACTTTGTGGCTTGGTGAGGCTGAGCCTGGGGCTGAGCCTCACCGAACAAGAGCTTTGGACCTTCTGTGGTCAAACAGCCAATACTTCTCCAACCTCCTTCGCCAAGCTACAGTATCCTTCTGCTATCTGCACGAATCCATGACTTTTAGAAAACAAGGCAAAATCCCAAGTAAGTCATCTTGGCTTAGCTTCCGCCGTCTTAGCCGGTCCGAGTCGCCGATTCTTTTAATTCCCGATTCTCCGAGGAGTTAAACACTATCACGCCTCTCCAGAAGGAGGGATATAAATCATCGCAAGATAAAAGACAGTGATGAATAAATCCTCATAACTACATTTCCTTCAAATCCATCGAGATTCCAGTCAGCGACCAAAAATTCAGAGTAAACCTATTCAGACCTCTTCCAATCATCAATCAATCTAGTCTTTGTATTATTCAAGCACTCTTCCATGTTTCAAATCTCACTACTCGAGTCCTCTGCTAAATCTCTCATACCTTCACATCAAAAGCCTATCACCATGTCCACTCTCCCAACCCACTCCAAATCCCTCACCCGCCACCCTCCATCCCCAACCCTCTCGCTAACCTCCCTCCCGCTCCCCTCCGCATCACCCCCCCACCACCTCATCCGCACGCACGCCACGACCCTCACATCCGGCGAGCTCACCTGGCCCGAGCCGCTCTCACTCCCAACCCCAATCCCCGGCTTCGACCTCGCCGGTACTGTCGTCGTCGCTCCGCCGGATTCTCCCTTCCAGCCCGGCGAGAAAGTCTACGCCCTCACGTCTTTCAGCCGCCAGGGCAACGCGCGCGAGTACACCGTTGCGCTGACAGAGGAGCTGGCGACGATGCCGAGAGGCGTTACATGGGAGGAGGCCGCGAGCGTGCCGCTGAGCGCGCTGAGTGCGTGGCAGGCGCTGTTTGTGCATGCGGGCCTGAGTGCACCGGGGAAGGAGGGAGGGGAGAGTGCGGGGAGGAAGAGGGTGCTGGTGACGGCGGCGGCGGGTGGGGTTGGAGTTTGGGCTGTACAGCTTGCGAGGGCGGCGGGGACGGAGGTGGTTGGAACGTGCGGAGCCGCAAATGGGGAGTTCGTGAGGGGATTAGGGGCGGATGAGGTGTTGGATTATAAGGTTACGGATTTGAAGGAGTGGGTGGGGGCTGAAGAGGGGCGGAGGTTCGATGTTGTGTTAGATTGTGTTGGCGGGAAGACGCTTGAGGATGCATGGACATGTGTTAAGGATGGGGGGGTGGTGATCAGTGTTGCACAGCCGCCGGAAACGAAGAAGCCAACTGAAGATATCCAGACGGATGTGAGAAGCGTGTGGTTTATTGTTGAATCCAACAGACAGCAGCTGGGGGAAATTATGAGGTTGGTTGAGGATGGGAAATGTAAAGGTGTTGTTGATAGCGTGTGGGAAATTGAGAATTGGGAGAAAGCGCTTGAGAAACTTAAGGGAGGACACACGCGTGGGAAGGTAGTATTGAAGTTGGCAGAGTGATGGAATGCGGGCCTACTAAGCCTAAATTATTTTTAAAAAAAAATATAAACCTACAAGATAAGTTAATACTAAAAGTATTATATAATACGAATTGGCGCCTATTGAGTTCCTTAACGAGGCTTTGCGCAAGGCTTAGTAGAGCTCTAGGCAGAGCCTTACAAAGCTCCCCGTGGAGCTTTGGTAGAGCTTCTTAGAGAGCTCCGTGTAGAGTTCCGTACAGAGCCTCTCCGTGTAGAGCGTGCATTTGGCCTTATTCTTGAAGGCCTTATAGACGACTTTGTGTAGAGCTTTCGTATCAAACCTCAAGGGGGAGACTCCCTTGAATACCCCCTTCCCCCTAACTGTGGGCCAATACATTGCTTGGGCAGAGCTCCGTGCACGGCTCTCTCGCCTATAAGCTTCGTCCGCAAAGCTCTACGCAAAGTTCCCCGCCTCTATGCAGGTGCAGAGCTTTAATTTGCTACTCCTCCACAACTATAGCTCGTAGAGCTCTGCACAGTAATGCATCGTATGCAGGTGGAGTCCTCTAGAAAATTAGAGTAGATTGGTAATGTCTGCGTATAAAAAATTATTAGTATATAGATAGGTAAAGAACTCAAGCATTTCTTACGTGCTGTATAAGAAAAAATAAGGCTATATACTAGCGTCTATATATTGCTTGGCAGTGTCCATCTCAGCAACGCACAATACTAAGACCTCCTATAATATTCGCAAATATTAAACGCAGTCACTACGTGGCTAATTCTCTTTTTAACATCGTTAAACTTATTAATATTCATTATTTATTTGTTTAAGAATCGTTTTATAACGCTATTACCGCTTATAACTAACTAGAATATCCGTATGCGTATATAATCTTAATAAGCAAACCTATCCGGATAACCTACCTTAACTACGCCATTGTCTACTGTTACGGCGCTGGTGGAAAACGGTGGATTATGGTAGACGTTATGTTAGACGCCGAGTCACGTGAGTCCACGTGACTAGAGGACCGCATAAAACTTCGCACGGCGCTGCTATTCTTCTCCCTTCCTTCTAGCTTTGGATCCTCGTTTATAGACTACCAATTGTACAGGCTTGCGCGTCCCTTATGCCGTGCTTGTGCCTTAATTAATTGAGTTGCTAATATTATCTAAAGCTTAACTACTCTTTCTTCCTAAGAAGGAACTTAAATATATCTATAAAGGACATAGAATAGGACCCTAAGGACATCACCAGGACTATAAGGACAGGACAGACCCCTAAGAACTAAAAGAATATGAACAGAACGCGAAACCTAAGAATAGGACACGCACGGACTAGAACCCCTAGAAAATAAATAAACACCAAAAATTACCTAATACCCCTACCACTATGCTAAGAAATACAGCAGCCGGCAAAGCTGCTATAGGACCCGCAAATACCTCTAATGGTGAAACAGTCGCCGTTTTAACCCCCTAGGAAGAGCTCGCAGCAGCTAATGCCGAAATTAAACGGCTTTAAGAGCTGCTTAAAACCAGAGACACCCCTATACCTAGTAAGGAGTTATTAGACACCTAGAGACTTGCTATAGTCCTTAAGACCCTAGCCCAACGTATAGTATCAGCATTGTTGCGGTCTGTAAAGGTTGCGGACCTCCTATTGCTTACAGACGGAACTAACCCTACATTTAATAATTAGAAGCTTTAACTGTAAGATAAGCTTAAAGTTAATATGGACCACTTCCCTACTACCTAAGCTAAAATGGCCTACGTCTTCGGCCGTACTAGTGGGGACGTATAGACGTATCTATATCCGCGATACGTCTAGGACTTGGCAGACCCCTTCCTCTCTAAAAAAGAGATGGTTAACTACCTGTCTTCCATTTACAAGGACCCCTTTAAGACATAGAACGCCCGCCTTGATTACAAAGCTCTTAATATAAAAACGATAGAGACCTTTTTAGCCTTCTAGACCTGCTTTCTGCACCTAGCCGGCTAAGCCCGAATTCCCTATAAAGACTTAATACTAGACCTCTTTAACAAGCTTACCCTAGACCTATAGCACGCCATACTGCCAGTTTTTACTACTGTATAGACGCTAAAGGTACTTACGGACTACTGCCTAGCTATTAACTAAGGCTTTTGTTGAATTAAGGCATAATCTAAGTAGTATAAAGCTAGAAACTCTCCAAACTAAACTATAAGCATTTTATAAATAGCCCATAACACCCTAGCACAATCTGAAACTCCTATGGCACCAGCCGTATAGCCTGCCGTTAATTTAGCAGCTAGCCATGTAGCTAGTCCTACTGTAGGTCCGGCGTACACTTGGCCCACGTATAATAACCCCTGTAAATAGGCCCTTAGTAATTAAGGAGCTTGCTTTTTATACAGCCAGAAAGACTACTTTGTAAAGGATTACTAGATAAAGGCAAAAATAGGCAAGGTTCTGTTAATTTAGGAGGACAGTGTAGAGTTAGAAAAAGAGGAACCCTAGAGGAAGACTCCTCTCTAGGGTTAAAAGGGATTAACATATTATATGTTAATCTAGGTTGGCTAGTTGGTGGAAGAAGCTGCACTATCCCTTATACCTTATTCCGTAATGGATATTAAGTTTTAACCTCTACTTTAGCTAACTTTAGAGTAAATACCTTTGCCTTAATAGACACCTAGTGTGCTGTAAAGCTGGCTGACTTTTTAAATGTACCCCTTAAAGAACTGCCCAAACTAATTCCTATTCGCGGGTATAACGGATGAATAGGGCCACCTATTATAACTATCTTGCGGATTTACCTCCGCATTAACAGATAAAGGTAGTATAACGTCCCCTTTCTTATTATGGACCTTAGGAGCCACGATATGATTATAGGGAGAAAATGGCTAGCCTATTTAGGCTTATAGCTTGATGTATGGAATAGATGGCTTATCTAGCCTAAAACCCTACCCCCAACCCCTTCCTTTATAAAAGAAATTAGCATTATAATGAAAAACCTTATACGGCCCTAGATTAATACTATTTACTAGGCTAATGCTATGCGTAGAGACTAGGCCTTTAAGAAGGATATATGTCTTAATCCTTAACGGATCCGTATACTACGCCACCCCTAGACTGTGTATGTTACGCCATCCGCACTAGAGACCTAGAAAGTTAGTAGTGACCTAGCTAAGCCCCCTATAGAGAACCTAGGCCCTATGTAGCCCTAAAGGAAAACCAGGGATATCGGACGCCATACTAAGCTGATAGACAGGAAGGATAGCTTATGGAAAATGGAATATAAGCTAAGAAAGACTATATACCCTATACCGCAAGATACGGCCCGATAAGTGTCTGTAAAGAAACCTATAGACCTCCCACCAGTCGATATCTGCTATATTGGCGCTGTAGGATTCTATTGGAACTTGGTTTAGCCTAATACCGTTACCTTTATAACTAGCCTGTACGAAATTGATTAAATGCTTAAGAAAAAGGAAAGTAAGCTTAGCGGATAGGAAAGCGAGCTTATGGATAAGGAACTAGTAGAATAAAAACTGCCTAATTAACACTGGAAATTTAAGGACGTATTCTCTAAGGTAGTGTTGGATATACTTCTGCCTTACTAACCGTATAACCATAAGATCGAGATTGATTAAGGTAAGGGAAGTACCCTTAGCTTTAGCCCTCTCTACCCGCAGTCTATCGCCGAATTGTAGGCTATAAAGTAGTACCTTATTAACAACCTTAATAAGGGCTTTATTAAGCCTAGCTAAGCCCCTTTTAACTTGCCTATTTTCTTTGCCAAAAAACCAAATGGAGGACTACGCTTCTGTATTAACTACTATAAGCTAAATAACATGACCCGCAAGGACTGCTATCTACTACCCTTACTTAATGAGACTCTTGCCCGAATAAGTAGAGCTAGGGTCTTTATAAAGCTTAATATCCGCTAGGCCTTCTACTAAATTGGGATAGACCCTGGGTTTAAGGAGCTTACTATATTTTAAACCCGTTATAGAATGTATAAATGCAAGGTACTCCCTTTTGGACTAACTAACGGACTAGCTACGTACCAGCGGTATATAAATAATGTACTCTTTAACTACCTTAATGACTTCTATACGGCCTACCTAGATAATATTATGATTTACTCTAAGAATAAGCTAGAACACGAGGAGCACGTCTATAAAGTCCTATAATGGCTCCGTAAGGCTGGTCTCTAGGCTGATATTAAGAAGTCGGAATTTAGTATTAAGCGTATAAAGTACCTAGGTTTTATTATTAGTATAGATAGAATTAAGGCCGACCTAGAGAAAATGGCTGTAATTGACCAGTGGACACCCCTATAGACTATAAAGGGGGTATAATCATTTTTAGGTTTCTATAACTTCTACCGACGCTTTATTAAGAACTATAGTAGGATTGTCTGGCCTCTTAACCGCCTTACTAGGAAAGACCAGCCATTTTACTTTAACGCTATATATATGCAGGCCTTTAATGAGCTTAAAAAGCGGCTGGTATTAGCTTTCCTACTTGCCTACTTTGACCTAGAATGGCCCTTAATGCTAGAAACTAATGCCTTAGACGGTGTAATAGCCGGTGTTTTTTCCTAGAAGCAACTGGACGGAGAATGGCACCCTATTGCATACTATTTGAAGACTATGATAGATGCCGAGCTGAACTACCATATCTATAATAAAGAAATGCTGGCTATTATCTCTAGCTTTTAGCACTAGTGTGTATAGCTAGAGGGGACCCCTAAGCCTATTAAGGTAGTTTTAGATTATAAGGCCCTGGAATACTTTATAACAACTAAGGCCCTTATAGCCCGCTAGGCACGCTAGGTGGATATCCTATCTTAGTTTAACTTCTTAATTATATATAGACCAGGCGCTATAAACCGTGCGGATGCTTTTATAAGGTGTAAACAGGACCTAGGTAACTAAGTGGCTGTAAAGATCTTATTACGGACCTAGGCACTACTATAACCAGAATACCTTAACCCCTAGATATAGGCAGAACTAAATATGGACCCTTTAGATGCTAAGATATGCCCTATTAACTCCACGGAACTTGACCTTATTAATGAACTGCTGTAGGTAAACCGTACGGCCCCTTCTCTATAGGAGTGCCGTGAAAAGGCAAAGGATGCTACTAGCCTATAGTCCCTCGAAAACGGACTGCTTAAGCACTGGGAACGGCTAGTGGTGGCAGAGAAACAGAATTTACGGACTTAGCTTATTACCAAAGCATATATTTAGGTCTCTATGGCCCACCCCAGAAAAAATAAGACCTGTAGAATTATTGGCGACCGCTACTACTGGCCTGGAATAGTTATGGATATTAACCGCTATGTATAGAACTGCGATAACTGCCGTAGGTCTATAATTCCACGAGATGAGACCCTAGGGCTATTAAAGCCACTCCCGATACTAGAACGCCCCTAGTAGTATATCTCTATAGACTTCTACGAGTTACCTACAGACCGCAATGGATATGATATGGTTATAATCCTAGTTAACTACTTTGGCAAGCGCCCGTTCTTAATCCCCTATTATAAGAATATTAATGCTAAAGAGGCGGCCTAACTGTATATCTACTATGTCTACCAAATTTACGGACTACTAGATACTATTATATCTGACTATAGGCCGCAGTTTATATTGGCCTTCTAGAATAAGTTTACCTGGATCCTAGGTATTAGGCTAAAGCTCTCTATAGTATACCACCCCTAGATAGACAGTTAGACGGAGATTATAAATTAGTACTTAGACCAGAGACTCTGGCCCTTTATTAACTACTTTTAGGACAACTAGAGCGGACTACTACCTATAATAGACTACGCCTAGGCAACCCTATCCTATAACTCTATAGGGTTTGCACCTATTTAGCTAGAAATGGGATACTTACCCCGTATAAGCTTTAACTGGAAGAGACCGGAAGGACTATAGACCATACGCGAAAAACTATCTTATGAGGAAGCACAGCAGTATGCTAGACGCTTAGAAGAAGCATAGACGGTAGCCTATAAGAACCTAGAGAAGGCCTAGAAATTGATGGAATAGTAGGTAAATAAGCATAGGTGTAAGCCCAACTTTACCGTAGGTGATAAGGTCTGGGTTATAACAAAGAACTAGAAGACAGAACGGCCTAGCCGTAAGCTAGACTATAAGATAGTAGGACCGTATAAAATCCTTAATAAAGAAGGCAACTTATATAGGGTTAAACTCTTAGACTTAATTAAAGTCCACCCTGTTTTCTTACTAGATAAGCTATGGAAAGCTATAAATAACCCACTACCTAGACAAAAGAATAAGCCTCTACTGCCGATTTAAGTTAATAGTGACGATAAATGGGAAGTTAATAAAATACTAGCCTATAAACTAGTATAAGGAACGCTAAAATACCGTATCTAATAGAAAGGTTACGATCTAGACCCAACCTAGTACCCTGCCTGGAACTTTATAGGTTGCCCCTAGAAGCTTAAAGAATTCTATAACTAATACCCTAATAAGCTAGGACCCCCGAAGTATCTAGACGAGTGGATAGAGTGCTAGTATAGCGAAGATAATAAGCTACCTGTCGAGCATATAGATAAGAACACCCTATGGACATAATACGGACATACAAAGCCTAAGGGCAGGCTTTTTTGGAGGGGGGGGTAATGTTACGGCGCTAGTAGAAAACGGTGGATTATAGTAGACGTTATATTAGACGCCAAGTCACATAAGTCTACGTGACTAGAGGACCGCATAAAACTTTATATAGCGCTGCTATTCTTCTCCCTTCCTTTCTCTAGCTTTGGATCCTTGTTTATAGACTACCAATTGTATAGGCTTGCGCGTCCCTCATGCCGTGCTTATGCCTCGATTGACTGAGTCGCTAACATCTACAACCATTATACCCTCCTCTATTAGTTCTATAATGCCGTCCAAAACCGATATACGCACTACTATTATAGAGGAGCGTAAAATTACTAGAGAATAAAGGGAATAAGCCTAAAAAAAAGGGGGATTTAAAAGTATAATAAAGAGCACAAAGCTTACCTAGTAGAGGAATCTCGCTAGTATAAATACCACTAGGCTTAAATAGCTTAGTTATAGTTAGACTTAGCCGCTTTAGCCTTATAAGCTACCACAATAGCTACTATAGCTAATAACCTTAGTAAGCCTATCCATTTTGCGTAAAGTTACTTAAACTTTACCTTTTTAGCGTTATAAAAAGGGATTATCTAGATATTTTTAAGGGTACCTTTAATCTAGTAAACCTCGCCTACCTTTAAGTTTATACTGCTTAGATTAAGATCACTAATAAGATATAAATTAAAAACGGTATTTTAGTTATAAGAAAGGTAAAGATAAATAGGAAGCTATTTATAGATAAAGGCGTTTAGTTTAAAGGTTTTACTAACTATATAGTTATTATTAGCACCCTTTATATATACCTGCCGGACCTTATTACTAATATACTTCTTTAGATAAATATAATCTACACCTTATTAACCTGGTATATCTAAGTAGGTTATATACTTAATCTAGCACTTAATTATTACACTTTTATGATAATTAATGGCTAACTAGAGCCTGCTAATTAGCAAATACTAATCTAGTATATAGCGCTATACCTTATAATGTCTAGTATTATTAGCTTTGCCGCCTTAAAGAGACCTAGGTTAGATACTGTCGGGAATGAGGCAAGCGGTCGTCACGTAACACCGCGGCACTAGCGTGGCGAGGAGTCTTAGGCTCCTCGCCCTTCCTCATTCCAAGAAGGAGAGAATAAATAACAATATTATACTAGCTACAAACTGTAACTACGTAATATTACCTTGTGTTACCAACACTGATTAGTGGTTAACTTCACTATTATACTATAGAACAGCTAGGTATTCCACCAAGAAGAGACAAGCCACTATACCAGTGCTACTTATGCTAAAGGAAGCTGTCTTTTAAGGTTAGAACTGGTCCTAAACCTTAAATAGAACTCTTCCATAAATCTAAGGATTTAAAGGCTAAAACTGGTCCTAAGCCTTTCCTAGATTATAGATTCTTACATCTATTACGCAGAATAATACGCTTTACAAGTCTTTGTAATTTAAGGCCAGAACTAGTCCTAAGCCCTATAATTACAAATATATATCACAAACGCGTACCAAACAACAAACGCGTACTAAATGATAATCCCTACCCTAATAACACTTCCCTCCCCCTAAAAACATGGCTATACCTACCTTAAACAATTAGGAAGACTCCTTACTACTAGGGGTAGCTTTATATATAAAACTTATTAATAAAGATTAGGACGAATTTACCATTAACATAATAACTTATACCGTAAAACAAGTTAACAGCTTTCTTCTATACCGTATTATATTCTACTAAAGTAGACACTACGCCAATCTACAGCTGTGGGAATATTTTAGGGAGGATTTTGCAGGATGGACCGCCAACACCTAGGCACTTGGCAATGTTGATATTATTTGGGATTTTTAAGACTTCCTCCGTAGGAATGGGGTATACATTACTAAAAATAGTAACCTAATTACCAGTAATATCTAGGCCATTATTATTGGTATAGAAGAACTAGTATGGACGGAAGCTAAGATTATACGTTAACTATGGAAACCTAGAACCAACCTATATTCTTTAAAAGGCAACTTTAATTTGGAACAAAACCCCTAGAACGCTACTATCCCACCTAGAGGTACTCTTCTACCTAGAGGTACTCTTCCTCCACCTCTGCTGCCTCTAGCTCCTCTACCCCAGCCAACCAGTAAGCCTTTACTATGAGAAGTCACGAATCTGATAAAGGTATATTTAGACAAGGAGAAGAAGTTTGGAGGAGAACTGTACAATATACTTAGAACAAAATTACAGGTCTTTTATAACTGCTGCAGTAAGGTTAAAATCCAATACTACCAGTTTTATTATGCTTTCTTAGTTATATTAAAGGGATAGGCGGCAATATTTTATTACAACTATATTATAGGTAGAAACTATAGCTTTAATATAATACTTTAGCTTACCAGAGCCTACTTTAAAACTAATAAGAATTGCTAGCTTTATATGTCCGAATAGCAGGAGACTACATTCTAAAGAGCTATCACTTTTAACTTAATAAAGACTTGTTTAGAGTGCCTTTAACTACTTTTTAATAAACTTTAGAAAATCTAATATGGTCTTACTAAAACTTACTAAAATAAGAATAGCCTAAGGGACCAGGTTATCTTAGCCTGCTATGGCGTTCCTAAGTGCAATTTGGCGCTATATAAATCTATGGATATATTTAAAGGAGTATATACCGAGCTACGCTCTGCTATAGGTACTATAATGCAAATACAAGAATCTTAACAGTTCTATACTAAAAACCCTACCTAACTAAGTATTCCCAACCAATATAATTACAACTAGACTGACCGTATATATGGTGGCCGTGGTAGGGAATATAGTAAAGGGTATAATTAATGTTGACCATAAGGCAATTATGGAGGTCCTTATGGAGGTTTATTTTAAAGTAATTGCTAGAAAAAGTACTATGTTTGTAAGAAGCCAAATTACTAGTTAACTAGACACTCCCTTAATAAGTAAAAGGAGGCATATAATAAGTTCTGTTAGAGTGCAAGAAACATTAGAAATTATAAGGTTACTATAGCCTACTTCTAAAGCTTTCTGGTTTAATATAAAGGCGTAGAAAACCTTAAGGGTGAGGTTAATAAGACCAAACAGCTCCTTATGGATATGGAAATTAAGGACTACTCTCTTAACCAATACTTTACTAAGTATGGTAAGGTAGATGGCATATAAACTATTGCTGTTCTTAATAACTAATTTACGCTCCATTCTATCATAAAGTTAGATATCCTTAATAAGCTAAAGGAGAGCTCCGCGTTCTCCTTTAATAATAGATACTCAGTAAGTGTCTTCTATGGTATTATGCTAGATACTAGAGCCATAGGAGTATCTATAGCAGGAGAACCTTAAGTTTAAGCCCTTTAACAGCTTAATAGCTCTGTTTAGATTAACTATTTAACGGTAGGCCAATACACAATTTGTTTTAGTAAGGGTACTGCAACCTCTCTTAGCATAATTAGGGTTTAAACCCCTTTAGGATACATTACTTTTTATATTGTTCCTATAAACACCCTATTTCTATTTTATATTAGAGATATAGATAAATTAGGCATTAAGCTTAATAACCTTAAGAATGTACTTATTTAAGGAGATAATTGGGTGCCCGTTGTGCGCAAGTGGGGTCACCCCTAGTTACTCCTTTATTAACTAAAAAAGAGTATTACTTAGAGCCACTTAACTGAGTTAGAGTTACGCTAACTACACTATTGTTTTGGCCACCTATCCATTTATTAATTGTTTAGGGTTCTTTAGTAAGCAGGCCATAAAGTTAAGGTTAAGGCAATTAAGCATCTTATAAAATACTAATATTACTGCTAAATAAACCAGAAGTCCCCTAGCCGATTTAAGTTTACCCTTAAAGATAACTATAACTTTAACTTCTATATTACCATTAACATTATATATCTTAGTGGCAAGCTAGTACTCTAAGTTATTAACTTCTTAACCTCCTTCTAAGCCGCATAATTCTTAAAGGATATGTTAGCTAGAAACGTATAGAATACCCTTTAATTATGCTAAATTAATATCTACCTAGGACCCCTTAACCAAATCGTCTATAATATAGGAAAGAACTTCTTATTTATAGAGTTTTAATAATAAATAAAGGCAATGGCAATTAAGGTTAAGGAAGTTCCTATTAAGGCACATAATAGCATTAAAAAAGTAGAGCAATATTATACGCCATTACGCCGCGTATATAAGATTATCTCTTTAGAACTAGAGGATGCTAGTAAAAAACTTACCTTACAAATAGCTGTTAAAGCCATTAATAATTCCACTGGCCTAGATAGACTTGTACCTATATTACTAGTCTTTAGCACCTACCCTTAAATAACTAATAATTCTCTACTATCTCCCTCTATTATATAATAAGCTAAGGCTATTTGCAAGGCAATAAAGGAGGTATAACGTCTCTATGCTACACGCTAGGTCAATAATGCACTAGGAATAAGAAATGGCCCAAATACCTTAACTATGCTTAATCTACCACTTTAGTCTAAGGTACGCGTATAGCGTAAAAAGGGAGGATGGTTAGGCCCATATTAACTCATTATAATTAATAGTTAAACTTGCACTATTTAGATGCCTCACGGACCCACTTAATTCCGTTTAACTGTTATTAAGCCTTACTATAAAAATAATAGTTTTAAGCCTTTATAGGATGCCCTAAAAGATGCCCTAGAGGAGAACTATAATTAATATGCTCTAGAAGACGACTATAATCCTAATATAATTATAGTAGATGTGCTGTAACTATAACGCGGTAGAGGTCGCCTAAAGGGATTATAAAATTGCTAATATCTTGTTGATTTTGAAGAGCAATTTATTACTGCTATTAAGAATGGAATTGAGTTATTAATGGCCTTTATAACAACTAAGGAGAAGGCTAACTTTAAGCTTATAAAACAGCTCTAAAAGGAAGGTCGTATTATAACTCCTAGAGCTCCTTTTTAAGTATCTAACAAGTAAGAGATTAACGGTCTTATTATAAGAGGAGTCTTTAAATTTAAGAAGTATGACCCTACTAAGTTTAATAAAGTTTGTATCTTTAAGTTAAAAATAGTTAATAAGATTAAAGGCAAAACTATTAACGCCCTATTTAAGAAATTAAGGCTTGTTATCTGAGGTTATAATAATAATGGTAAGGAGGTAATTCTTATATAATCTCCCATGATTTAATAAGCTAGTTAGTAAGTTATTGTTGCACTAACTCCCTCCTTAATAAAGAATAGAATGGTGGTTTATTTATAAGATATTACTTAGGCCTATACCTAATTAGAGACGCACCTTTAGCGCTTAATATTAGTATACCTTCTAGAGCAAATTTGTTACTAATATCCCAAAGATATAATTATAGTTGTGGAAGTGGACTTTTGGAGCTCTTGCTGCACCTAGCCTAAAAAGACCAAACCAACTAAAAGAACCCTGAAAAACACCCTGATAATCCCCTAAGATGCATGCATTACAGGGAAGGCATAGGTGGAACGACAGTGGTACGCAGTTGCGCGTAACCGCCAGACCTATACCCAACAATGGCCCCCCACAATAATAATAAGGACGGGCGAATACTATACTAGAAAGCGGAAATACCCTAATTAAGAAGGCATCTAACAAAATATAAAGCCTATTGGACGCGTCTAGTATCTGGAACTGTGGGGGAGTATCTGTTAGCCATTATGAACTAATGCAGCTAGTAGAATAGCTCTAGTCTAGCAAACCTTAGGCACCCCTCTAGTAAACCCTTAATTAAATCCTCTAATGGCTAAACAAAATTAAAGATAAATAAAAACCCCCCCTATAGGTAAACCGCACCTAGGCCGCCGTAGCTGCGCTCCTATAGTATAGGGAACCTACCCCCCTAAAAACAATAACTGGGTATATAATCACAATACAACCAAATATAGAAAAGGCAGAGGAACTTAGGGGACAATTAGAAACAGAAATTCTTATAAAGATTTATAAGGAGGTCTACGACGCCGTCACAGTCCGACACCTTAGGAGTGGAGACATTAGAGTTACCCTAAAGGACTAATAGGCAAAGAAACGGGCCGTAAGGGCAGGGGACAGGCTAGGAGAGCGTATTGGCATAAAAGTGCTTTGTGAAGATTACCTAGTTAAAGTCCTGTTGGTTCCCATAAGCCTTAGGGTAAAAAGGGGACGCTAGGCGGACAATATAGCAACTATACAGGAGATAGTAAAATAAACGGAACGCCTTATACTAGGACTTGTAATTACCTGGATCTAATAGCTTTAATAGGAAAATACAAACTAAGCATACAATAAGAATAATAAGAGGATATAAGGGGCGCTAGAGACTTGCTAGGGAGATAACAGACAAATATATAGCTCCCTTATCGTCAGCGTATATATACTAGGAATGCAAAAACTCCTTATCTAAAAAGGAATAATTATAAATGGCCTTATATATAATACAAGGCTCTACAACCACAGACTACGCCTGGAATGATATTATTACTATATATAATAGGGACACACCCAATCCACATACACAGCACAGGTAGGCTGTCGAAATCGGACTCTGCACCTGTACGTGGTGACAGCTACAAACCTAGTCTTCGAAGTTCAGATCTAGAGCCAACGCAGAGACGTTGCATAGCGTGCGGACAGGACCTGGTGGTGGTTGTGGGCGTCAAGGGCGGTGGTGAGAAATTTTCGGATGGTAAGATCTCAAAAACCACTACTATTGGCCCTCTATAATACGATAACTACTATACTGTTCTATCCAGGGCACCTATACGATCCAACATGGATAAGTAGTTTTTGATAACATCCCTAAAAACCCTAATAGAAAGCATTAATGACCTTATATCGATAAATAGACAAGCGCGAACGAACGAATAAGCAAATATACGGCCCCTCCTAACCCCTAGGGCGATCGCCCGCGGAGCATGCGGTCACTCGCCGTTTGTAAGTACTAAATACCTAGCAGCCTGGATTGCGACCCACGGTTTTCCTTATCTCCTTTCAACGGAGTAGTGACCCTTAGAAAGGGCCTAGCTGGGGCCTAGGCACAAAAAATACCTAACACACAATATCCCGCTGTTAGTATTACGGTAATTAGAACGGATAAATCCCCCTTACGCCTTTAATAGGCCTTAGGGGGGGGGAGGCAAGGCGTATATAGCAATGGTTAATAAGAGAGATAGCATACAGGGGGTGGTTAAGATACGGGACATAACTACAAGCATACGGCAATTAATTAGCAAGGCCTAGCTGGGGTATAGTAAACCCTAGCTCTGGATAAGCTAGAGAAGAAAGTAGTGGTTCCTAAGGAGTTTAAAACATTTAAGGAGGAGGACGTAGCTATAGGCCCATAGGGCCGCGGCTACGTGCAGGTATAGCAATTCAGGGTTTTTCATCCTACTAGGGTGGCTTATAGGGTTTTTCCTTCCCCCCTAATAGCAAGGGTTTTTTCCCGTCAATATTACTTTTCCCTTGTGTACGGAGTAGTCTACGTGGGCCTAGATAGGATCCGTATTAGACATTAATTAAAGAATCTACTACTACACAGCATAGGTATGCTGCGGCCACTATACAGGCCCCTACAATATAAGATAATATATAAATTAAGACCAAATAAAATGCGCGAACTGTTACCGAAGCATATATAAGGCGTAGGAGAGAGAAGACTGCATTAAATACAGAAGATGGAAGGAAAGGGCTTAACAGCTACAGGAACAACTACACGCCAGGTTATATAAATGGAAATAACAGGTAATAAGCTAGGGGGACACAGGTGTCTTCCTAGCGTTTCCTACCTTTAATACTAGGGGGCTAAGCCAGCCATCCTAAGCCTTAATAGGCCAAAAGTGACGCTGCGCGATATTACTAGACCAAATAGGGATATAAGGGACACATAGGATATAAGGGAGAGGACGCCTAGTAGGAAGACCCCTATAGACGGCTATGGTAAGTTCAAGGCCGGGACAATTAAGAATTAGATTTAATACAGTAAACATAATACACACAACTGGCTTATAAGGGGCACATAGCCAACTGGCAAGAATAGGGGAAGAACTGGAGGCAATAACAAACTTAGATTTAGAAAGGCTAGTAGGAATATAAGACATAGGAATAGAAAGCTCTATATAAAATAAGTAGTAGCTAGGGAGTAAACACAGGAGATAGAAGTTCTAAATATTTTAGAGAAAGTGGAAACGGAAGAAGCGAGGAGTAAAGGAGAGGCGAAGGACCCCCACTAGGGGTCCGCCACTTGACCATTATATAGTATAACTGCGGCAATACGAACCACCGTCTAGCAAGGCCCCTACTAGACAGTCTAGACCTAGAGAAACACTATATTCTTGCTATATAAGAGCCGTATTATAATACCTACACATAATTAATATACTGCCCCTAAGGATTTTAGCTCCTATATAAACCAAAAGCAGCTATACGCGTATACTTTATAATTAGCAAAAATATCAGCCTTGCCTTATAGTTATAGCAGGCAGTTAACCCAGATATTGCAGTTATAACCATCTAGATATATAGGGGACTAGTATAAATTATTAATGTCTATAACCCTAGGGTTAAAGGGGTAGTATAGACAGAGAATATTATATCTATAATAAGCTTGCTAGAAACTAAACACGCGGAGTCTATTCTACTAGGAGATATAAACCTCTACCACCCATAGTAGGGGGGCATCTATGTTGCTGCTAATTAATAGGTAGAGTGCCTACTAAGAGCTATAGACAATGGGGGCCTTAAGCTAGCTACCCCCCCAGGTGTAATTATATGGCAATAGGGTACTGCCAAAAGTACAATTAACCTTACAGTTATGGACGAAAACCTATACTAGAGACTCGAAAGGTGCTCCCCTAAAGAAGAATAGGTACTTACCTTAGACCATATCCCTATCCAGATACAACTAGATCTGGACATTAAGGCGCAACTAAATGGCAAAAGATATATAATAAGGAAGCTTAACGTAGATAGCTTTCTTAATACAATTAAACAATAACTCTAAGACCTAGAAGAAATCCACCTAATACTAAATAAGTAAGGCTTATTGGCTACCCCTAAGGAAATTAATTAAAGACTAGAAAGGATCCAGGCAGTAATTAAAAGCAGGCTAGAAGAGTACTGCCTAGTTTTAAAACCAGGCCCCTACATATAACACGCATGGTCTGTATAGTGCGCGGCCCTTATAGCCAGCCAATAATAAGCAAGGAGGAAATATACAAGCAGCCATAATTCTAAGGACGAGAGATAATATAAAGACACAAGAAACCAGCTAAAGAATACCCTAAGAAAAGAAGCAAGGAATAACTGGAGATGGTTTATAAATAAATATACTACTAACCCGAGTCTCCCCTATAACAAGGGCCTTTAGACCATAGCAAAATAGGTAAAGAAAAAGGCGGGACGCCTAGTAGAAGATCTACACCTACTACCCCTATAAAGAGTAGGCAAACCATAGGCCACAAGCAATAATAACAAGAAGGTAAAGATCCTTATAGAAAGATTTTTCCCTTAACCGGCTCTAGTAGACCTTAGCGACATTATTAGTAAAACACCGGTGACTCGCCTAAGGGTCAACAGCGATATAACAACTAAAGAAATAGCCAGAACTATTAGCCGCCTCTTAAATAATATAGTACTAGGACTAGATGGGATTTTAAACGAAGCCCTAAAGACCTATAGACCACTTATAGCACCTTAGCTTGCAGACGTAGCTAGAGTATGCTTTATAATAGGCTACTACCTATAACTCGGAAGATCCATAACGACGGTTATCTTATAAAAAGAAGGTAAAGTAGAATACTTAATTCCAAAAAGCTACCGCCCTATTGCCTTAGAAAACACCCTAAGCAAGATCTTAGAAAAGGTTATAGCGGACTATATAGTAGACACGGTAGAGGAACACGCCCTACTACTATAAAGCTAAATAGGGGCAAGAAAGAATCGCTTAATGCTATTAGCACTTATACTACTCGCTACTACCATTAAAACTGCATGGGCTATGCGAAAGGACTTTATAATATTAATACTTAGCCTAGATATCAGCGGCGCCTATAATAATATACCCTATAAGCGTCTCCTATACATCCTTAGGGTAAAGGGCTTCCCAGAATAGATTATTTAATTTATTTAAAAATTTATAGGCTAGAAAGAAATATTACTGGTTTTTAGCAGATACCAGAGCCCCCCTATTATAGTTATAATAGGAATACCATAAGGATTACCTCTATTACCTATACTCTTCCTCTTCTTTGTAAGCAACCTGCTTGATACCTTTAAGGAAGGGGCAACCTAGGGGATAGGCTTTATTAATAACATAAACCTAATTATATATGGGCCAACAGCCGCAGAGAACTATAGGACACTAGAGAAAGCCTATAACACCTATATAGAATGGGTAAGACAATATAGAGTCTAATTCTTACTAGAGAAATACCAGCTAATCCATTTTATAAGAAAATGTAACTAATCTGCAGATTTTTAGCATACAATCCATATCTAAGGCTTTGGGGGTTAACCGGTTCAAGGCCTAAGGGTATTAGGAGTATAGGTAGACAGTAAGCTCTAGTGGAGCGCATATACGGCGCAAGCGGCCCATAAGGGCCAAGCATAGTATATTGCTATATCCAGGATTGTTAATTTTATATAGGGTCTATGCTTCTAGAGGTCACGCCTACTATATATAGCAGTTATCCGGCTAACCATAACGTATAGATCTAGCATTTAGGCCACTAGAGAAACTAAAAAAGGCCCCCCTAAATCACTCCTTAAACCACTCTAAAAGGTCCAAATAGCCTGCCTTAGGAGTATAACAGGCGGGTATAAGCAAACGGCCACAGCACTGCTTAAGAAGGAAGCCAATATTCCCCCCCTATAACTATATATTGAAGCTGATGCAATGCAAAGGGTGTAAAAGGAATGTAACTCTAACATTATAAAGTATATTAAGACATACCTAAATAAACTATAGAGGGACCCTAGGGTGCCCTATAGGAGAAGGAACCAATAACCCTAAAGTAGGGAAGATATATTAGGAAAACAGATAGAGAAAGTAGAAGAAGAATAGTGCGGCGCTAGGGCCCAGGCCTATATAGAGAAGGAAGGGAGACGCGTAAGAGGCCAGTAAAGATAATAGTAAGGGAGAGAAAGGAGCTAAAGTAGAGCATAAAAGAGTACTGGAAAACTATCTACCGTAATACAATACTAGTTGGACCGATGCTGGAGAGATAAATGGGAGTTAAAGGTATAGAGGTAAACTTAGGCAAGGGGAACCTAAGCCGTAGTATAGGTAATGCTATAGGGGGTAAATACCTAAGGGCTCTAAGAGGGCCTAACAAAGGTAGAAAATATAATAGCAACACTCTTAAGAACAGAAATAATAGGACTAAAAGATTGGCTTTACTAGGTAGGTGTCCTAGTAGGTAGCCTAAGGTGCGAATGTAGCTGGCTAAGACAGACACTAAAATATATAATACTGTTATGCCCCTTACGCACCGGCTAAGAAGCAATACTCTTAGCAGCTGGTATAGAAAACTATAATACACTGCTCTTAATATAGAAAGGCCTTAAGGCGGCTACCCAGTGGCTTATTAGCTAAAATGTGCTAGACTAGTTCTAGGTTATAAAGGAAATAGCAATAGAAAGCAAAGAGGCGAGTAATAGGCACCCCCTAATAACTCTACAGAAGTAGAGTACAGTGTGTAATACTAGCGCGTCTATAGGTTTGTTATGGTAGTAGTGGTTCCTAAGGAGGTTAAAAAGTAAGGTAGTAAAGCACTACTAGTGACTTGCAGGCGACTTATAAGCGAGCCCTAAAAGGCGGGGAGACGGATCACGGGGTTTTCTTAAATAGAGTTTTCTCCCCATATATATATAAGGAGTAGTCCGCGTGGGCCCAACAGGGATCCAAATCGGACGTTAAGCAATGAATAATAATAATTATAGTTATGCTTAAGCTATTATATGGAATTGCAGAGGTAGGAACCTATTAGTAGGCTACCTATAGTAAGCACTATAAAGAGAAGCTTTTAATAACTACTTCTATATTTAATCTATGCTTCCTAATTACAACTACAGGAACTCCATTTGGAATTATTAGCATGCAAACTAATAAGATAATTATCTTGGGAGATAACTAATTCTTAGCTCTTAAAGAAGATAAATTAGTAAAGGTAAATTTTATAGCAAAGCCAAAGGAAAAGCTTAATTTAATAACACTATTACTTTTTAATAGATGCACCCTCTCCCTAAATAAGGATTCTATTGCTTTATACCAGAAGGGTTAAGGTAAGAAGATTAATATTATTAATGCTAATTCCCTAAAGCAAGGATATATAGAGTAACGCGCTTATAGAGCTTATGTTGCTTCTATCTGTTAACCTAAGGCTTTATTTAATCTCTTTGTTACCGCCTAATACTAGGAACTAACTAAGGATAATATTCTTGCCCTAAATAAACATCTTTCCGGGTAAATGAACCATCTTAATTGGGGACTACTCTATATGCCTATTAATCTTCCTACTACTAAGCTCTTTATATTTGTTAATGGATTGTTTGTAAATAACAAAGATTTTAGCTCCTAGTTGGGATATAAGATTATTATCATAAATAAATTTACTAGAGAGAATGACTTTACAATCTATAGCAATTTTATTTATTAGAGCTTAATTAAGAGTAAGCGCGTTACTTAAAGCGTTTTAGTGTTAGAGATATACGAAATAGTCGGCGGAGTTAATATGGCAATTGCAATTGGAACTACCCTAAAGATGATTATAGATTGACTTAAACTTCCTATTATCCCTATAATTATATGCACTAATTCATACTCCCTCTATAAGTGCTTAGTTAAGCTTGGTACTATAAAGGAGAAGCGCCTTATAATTAATATTATGGCACTTTATTAATCCTATAAACAGCAAAAACTCTTTAAGATTTAATAAATTAACGGTTAAGATAATCTAGTAGATGTAATAATAAAGGCAAACCTAAATAAGGCTCTAGAAACGTTTGTTAATACAAATACTCTATATATATAAGTTAAAGGATGGGTTAAAAGGGAGTAAGAGCATGGTATTCTATAGACCCTAATTTTAACTAGCCAATTAGGATTTTCTATGCCCAGTATAGAAAATTGCTATTGGCTTACTTATAACTAGCGCCTTAGCGGCCCTAATATAATATCCACCTATAACTCTAAGCAAGAAAGCACTATGTGCTAAGAGGCAAATTTTAGGATAGTGAGACTTATATTACAATGGCAATAGTAAGTAAGGAGGATTGATATTTGTTATGCTAGTTAAGCAGCATTTGTATATAGATGGTAACCATAAAAGAAGAGTTGCTAGTGTTGGGAATAAGACAAGCGGTTGTTACGTGACGCCGCGGCACTAGCGTGGCGAGGAGTCTTAGGCTCCTTGCCCTTCCTCATTCCAAGAAGGAGAGAATAAACAATAATATCATACTAGCTACAAACTGTAACTACGTAATATCACCTTGTGTTACCAACAGATACCTTTTATACCCCTAATACCTACTATAAGTTTAATAGTAGAGGCTGTAATAATATAGCTTATAAATACCTATATAAGTGCTTAAAGTATAGTAAAGATTACGCCGTATTATCTAAAGCCTATACCTAGAAATAGTAAGGTAAACTTTATAAAGTAGGGTCTAGCCTAACTATAATATTAACGTTAATTATATACCTAGGACCTAGGCTTAATATATTACTATTATTCCCTACCTTTATAAAGGTAAAGGCTTTCTACTACTCTCTATTACCCCTAAGGATCTTAGTATAGCACTTCATTCTATTTAACTACCTAGGCAATTTACTAGCTATTTTAGTAGGTATTTTAACCTATAGCTATAATTTAGGAGCCAAATCTATCTCTACCCTAAAATTTTATAAAAACTATAACTCCTCTTAGGATAATGCCAACCTTATCTTTAAAAAAATATTATTAGACCTTATAAAAGGACGTATTAAAATTGCAATAGGGTCTATTATAGTCTTACCTCTTAGCCTAGTACTAAAATTAGATAGAGGATACTGCTAAATTTATAATATCTCCTTTTTACTAGCATCTTTAGTTAATAACGCAATCCTAAAAGAATATAGAGCACTAGTATATACTATAGTTACCGCTATTTAGGCCCATATTATTTCTATAAGCTATAGATATTTACTACTTAAGAGAGATATTAAAGATACGTTTAAATAGTCCCCCTATCCTATAGGGCAAGAATATTAATAGGTTTCTCCTAGGAAGGTATTACCTACTAAAAACACTCCCTATCCTTTAGTCTTTAAACTACGCCGTTTATATTTAACCTCTTCGCGGAAGGCCTATATTAGATACTCTATTTATAACTACCTTATAAGATAAAACACTACCTAAATAACTTAGCGGCTATTACCTAGACCTATATCTCTATTACTAACTCCCTAGGTATCCCTTAAAATGGCTCTAAAGATATAGTAGGAACTATTATTAAGGTTCTAGAATATACTATTAACACTATATAAATATAAACTTATTTATTGCTATAGGAATAATTATATACTATTAAGAATGTTACTACCGCACTCTAATATGGCTTATTATTGTTTCTTTAAGCCTAGTAGCTAATAGGCTACCTTATATAGTACGCCTATATAATTAGGCTTAGTTAATCTTACTCTAAATCCCTCTAAATCTTTATTACTACTTAGCTAGAGACTTTAGCAAATAAGTATAAACCTAGGTATTTTAGTACTAAGTTATAAAGTAACTTATATATTTAGCTTAACCTACTTACTATAAGTAATAGGGTATTATTCTTTAACGACATTAAGTATACCTATATTTATCTCTTTACTAACACCTCTACCTAGTTTAGGTTTAATAGCCTTTACTTCTTTAAAGAACTTAAATATAAGTGTCTAAACGAGGTTGTCTGTAACCAATTGGGTTAGTTACGTGAGCTAAGCGAGCTCAGGAAATCCACCAAATTCCATCTATAGAATAGGAGAATCAATTAAGCATCAATTAAAACCCAGTTATCCCTACACTATTGCAATAGCAATACGTATCACCGGAAGTGATACCGACACTGATTAGTGATCACAGATTAGGAGACGTATTATCTACAAAGAGAGACAAGCTTAATCAGTCCCTGCTAAAGGCCTCTACTGATCTCGCCTGCTAAGGAGCATCAGTCGATGTGTATTTAAAAAGTTAACCCCTATTTAATAGGCCCTTAATTTTTCATACACGGCCATCAGGTGTTTAAGGAACCAACCCCTTTTAATAGGCCCTTGGTTCGCGTCCATTACGCATTTTATACTACCCAGATTACGTCAAGAAGCATCAGTTAACATATACTTAAAAAGTTAACCCCTATCTAATAGGCCCTTGATTTTTCATATACAGCCTTTAGGTACTTAAAGAACCGACCCCTATCTAATAGGCCCTTAGTTCGCGTCCATTACGCATTTTAAACGCGTTAGGTACTTAAAGAACTAACCCTTTTAATAGGCCCTTAGTTCGCGTCCATTATGCGTTTTTAGCCAGAACCTAATAAGATAATAATTAACATGTCAGACATTAGGGCACAAGTCAACATAGGACAGGAGAAATGGCCTAAAGGCATTAACCTATAGTCTGACAAAACCACCATAAAGGATATTAATAAATTTGTAAAGTTTAAGATCCTAGAATACAAAGTATATAACCTTAAGGATGATGAACTATAGGAGGTCTATAAGGAAGATTTCTAAAACTTCATAATACAAATCTTTAAGGATTGCAACCAAATTGGTATCTAAAAGCTCTAAACGTTCCTATAGACTAATAGCATATAGATAAGGAAGTATAGGAATGCTACAGTCCCTAAATCGCTATTTAACACCTTATAAGAAGAAGACCCTATAGAATGGACTAAGCCTAAGATTAAGGAGCACATGGCAACTAGAGGAAAGTTTACCTTAGGACAAATTGACTACCTTCTTAAGAACAACTTCACTAGCACTAGTACCATCAAAACCCTAATCTTAATCTCACCAATTACAAACCCTACCCTACTTATAATACTACCCACTACACCCTAACTTACCCCTACACCACCCCTACAATAGGAGCCTAACTATATTAACTTAACCCTATAACCAGAACCACCTAGGGGACAGAGTTAAACCTAGGGTTTCAGTAAGGAGCTAATAAACCTTATAAAGATATACACGGAAGACAATAAGTACAGCGGAGAAGATAACAACTTTAACTTTAAACTTACCATCTTCTACAACCTCTGTAGCAAAGCTAACATACCCTAAGAAGCTAAGGTTAAAGCCTACCCCACAATGCTACGCGGTCTAGCACTTAACCACTACTATACTAACCTTAAAAACGTCACCCTAACCCTTTTATTTAATCAAATCTATAACGCTATATGCAACTACTTTAAGGGACCTAAGTATAGACGTAGCATACTAGGGTGGTGGAACGTGATAACTCTAAAGTCCACAATAGACAAGAGCGAGAATGCTAGAAAGTTAACCTTAGACTGCCTATAGTTACTTATTAAAGAACTAAGACACCTCTAGTATAGCCTTAACCCAGATTTACATATAGATAAGTTCCTTTATAATAAGCTTATTAACGCCTACTAAGAGTTACTAGCGTGCTAATATACCTACTTTAAACCTTCTAACAGCCTAACTGGTCTAATTAACAACTTATAATCCTCTATTACAATATTTAAAAAGTTAAATAGTAAGAACCCCTAAGCCTTCTTTACTAACCGCCGCTACTATAGATAACACCCCCAATTACCTTATAGAACACAACCATCTTTATTTAACTAATATGCATTATTAAAGAAGCGCTGCTTTATTTGCCACAAGGAAGGCTACTAGTTGTCTAAATATTTAAGAGAAGAACGTAATAAATTAAGGAAGAAGTTTAAAGATAGACTTAACCACCGCTTTAATAGGTATGCTAAGCAATATATCACTAAGTATAAGGGAACAGATTATAATAATAAACTTAACTTAGAATCTACTAATAACACAATGGAAGCTCTTATAATTAATATTAAGTCACTACTACTATCTCCAATTTAGGAATAGACTAAATTATTTCTTACCTCTTTTAGAACAATATAGCATAAAGGAGCTATTAATACTATAACTGACTTAGCGGACTAATCCTTTACCTATGCAATTACTGGCACCAATTTAATTACTTACTATAACGACTTAGACCTATTTACCTATGTTGCTACTAGCTAATATACCTCCAACAAGTTCTATGGAGTAATAATTGATATAGGAGCCTTAAAGAGATTAACAGCTGGCTATAGACAATACCTTGCATATAGGAAGACCCATAATACCGTTATTAATACTTTAAAGGCTAGCGCTATCAACGTCTAGTTTAGTATTAATTCTACCTCTTCTATTAGCTCTGTCACAGTTAACATACCAGTCGGCAATATTAAGTTCCATATTATAAAGGCCAATATATCTTTCCTACTGTGTCTTGCAGATATGGACATACTAAAGGTCTATTATAATAACCTTAAGAACGTCCTAGTTATCCCAACAAAATTAATACCAGTGGTTTACCAATTTGGTTACCCCTTTTTATTATGGGAAGAGTCACTACAGTTATTTATAACCCACTTGTTTAATTAAAACCCCTATTACCTAACCACCACTGAACTCCGCCAACTTTACTACCACTTTAGACATCTATCGGTAGATAAGCTATATAAGGTACTAAAACACTCTAGCCACAATAATATTAATAAGCAGGTTATTGACTATCTTACTAAGTACTGTTCCTACTGCCAGAAACACAGCAAATCCCCTAGATGGTTTAAGTTCACATTATAAAAAGACCAAGATTCCAATTTTAACCACTCTATTTTTGTTAATATTATGTATATTAATGGAAGCCCTGTCCTCTATGTAATTAACAAAGCCACCAGATTTTAAGCTGTAAGATAGCTATGCAACATCTCCGCAAAATATATCTAGGATACCCTATAACTCTACTGGATTGATACCTACATCAGACCACCTAACTATATTACCTATAATGCTAGGAAGAACTTTATAAGTAAGGAGTTTTAACAGCATGCTATGGCAATGTGTCGAACTGGATCAGATTTCCTTACCACCATCTTGATACTGGCTTCAAGCCTAGAACCCTATGTCTCAATACCCCGCTCCTTACCTTGTATGTCTTATCAAATGTCTTATTAAATGTCTAAATACTTATTTCCATTACCAAATGACGACGTAGTCGTCATTCTATTTGCAACCTATTTGTTACCTATCTGGTGTATATATAGAGGCTCTAAAGCCCTCTTTAATAGACAGAGTTCTTATACCTGGTTGTCCGTTTAACAGTTATAAGCCTAGTCTGTTTACTAAATTATCTTTAATTCCAAAGCCTTTATTCTAATTAATTATTATCTTAATTATAGACAACCACAATAATAAATTCTTAATAAGAAACCAAACCCGTTATTATATCATCCATAATCCTTATAAGCCTAAATAATTGGGATAAATGGATTAAGGTAATTAAGTTAAAAGTAAATAATAATTGTCTCTAGGAGTATATTAACCCATTAATACCTAAGACTAAATTACTAAAGCTTAAAGAACCTATTTAAGCCTTACCTAAGGATGCTAATAGCTGGGGGATAACGAAGCTCGTAGAGCTAGATAAGGAGGAGAAGGAGGAGCTCTATACGCTTAAAGCTAACTATAGGGAAGATATGAAGCTATACAGAAAACAACTATTAGCTCTTAATATGTTGCGTAGCTACATCCAAAGCTTAATCTTATATACCTACCTTATCTACATATTTAAATGCGTTACCACCTATAACGTCTTAGTGTTACTAAAGCAGAGAATTGCTCTAACTAACAACACCTAAAAGCTTTAAGTAGCTACCCAGTATGCAAAGCTTAAGAAAGCGCCTTAGAACTAGAACTTTAAGGTCTAATTAGAGAAGTAGGAGAAGGTATATACTAAGTATAAAGAGCTAGGTCTACCTAAAATAAATAGTAACCGTTTAGTAAGAGACTTTATATACGCAGTCAATTTAATTATACTAAGCTAGTTTAAATATTGGAAGAACTAGCTTAAAAGGATAGAGTGGAAGAAGGAGAAGCTTCCTAGCTTCTTTAAACTGGTTAAAATCTACCAAAATTACTATTGTATGGAGCTCGCCTAAAAGGGCAAAACCCTATAAGGATTCTTTGCAGCTACTTTTAAGAATAAGTTAAGCAAGTCACTAAATTTAAAGCCTAAGTTAAAGTCTAAATTGTTAGCAGATAAGTAAAAGAAGGAAAGGCAAGTACTACTAGAGTGCCTATACGGAAAGCGTTACTACTTTAATAAGTGCTAGTATATTCTAGAGTTAATTCCTTGCCCATTATAGTTTAAACTAAGTAATAAAATTTAGAAGAAGGTAGATAAAAAGATTGCTAATATAACGCCCGAAATTAAGGCTTATATTAAGTAAATTAAAAAAGACAATTAAGCTAATAAGAAGCCAAAGGATGGCAACTAGTAGAGCTCTTAAGAGCCTAACAGAGGCTTTGCAGTTTATTAAGTAGGAGCCTATAATATAGCTTTTAGTTATAAGCTTTATAATAGTATTATTCTTAACTTAGGAACTAACCTATACGTTATTAATAATTAAGCTAGATTTGTTAGCGATATTAAGCCTACCTTAGACCACATCTATATAGGCTCGCATATTAAAGAAATCGAAGGCTATAGTACAGCTATAGTTATAATTAACTACCTAAAAGGGAAGAGGCAGATACAGCTCTTAGGAGTAGCCTTTATACTAGGCTTCTACACTAACTTAATATGCCTCCAAAAGCTTAATAATAAGGGCGTCTATTAGAATAATAAAAAGAACACTCTTTACTATAGCGACAATATAATATACGCCCACTGTGGCTACCACTATGGTTAGAAAACCATTAAATATAATAAGCCAAAGAAAGACTTACTAGAGGCTTCCTTTATAACTTAATTAAAACCAGTAAAGCATTTATTAAAGCCTCTGCTAAATTAGGTAGAAGGTTATATATAGCATTAGCAATTAGGCTATGTAGGAAAAGAAGTAATTATATAACTACTTAAGTTAGTAACAGGCGTAATTCTAAAAGGCCTAATAATAGTAGAATATAAAGTATGTGGAGTGAGCAAAGCTTATAAGGTAATATCTAGAAGAATACCAACTTAGTTAATAGTTCCTTTCTATAAAATCCACCTTAATTTAATACCCGGAATAGTTATATTTAATAGCAATAAGTATGTAGTACACTTCCTTAATAATATAACGTGAATAAATAAGGTAGATATAATGGTTAAGAAGTTGTCCCTTACCTAAAGAGTTATTATATATTGCAATATTATTAAATGACAATATGGCTTTAAGGTAGCTATAATCCACACAAATAGAGAGATGTCTCTTAGAGACAAATTTAAGGATTAGACAGCTAAATAAAAAATTACTCTTAAAAGATTAGCACCTAATACTTAATTACAGAATGGTCTAGCGGAACAATCTAGGGGGGTGATTATATAGAAGGCTTAGTGTATAAGGATTAAGGCCTATTTACTAGAAGAGCTAACGCTAGAAGCCTATAAAGTAGCTACCTATCTACTTAATTAGACGCCCAGTAGAAGACTTAGGTAGAAAATACCTTTTAAGAAAATTTAGTTAGTAATAGGTATAACACTACTAAAACCTAATATAGGACACCTATAAGCCTATAGCTATAGGGCCTATCCTCTTAAATATAATATTCCACGCCTAAATAAGCTTATGCTAAGGGCCCATATAAAATATCTTCTAAATCTATATTCTAAGTTAAAAGAAGGTTATTAAAACAAGAGATATAAAGTTTAATAAGTAGTTGCTCTATAATGACTTACAGCCAGATTTTACAAATATACTCTAAGTAAGGACTAATTAAATGTTAGAAATTATTGATATCTATTAAATAGAGAATCTCTAAAATAAATTGGAATTATTATCTAATAAAAGCAATAAGACTCTAGATAAGATTTAAGTTAATACTAAAGGAAGATAACAGGTGGATTCTAGTGGAAATTAAGAGGAGCCTAATACTAAAAGTAGTAAGTAATAAGATTTAAGCTCTAAAGATAACTTAGCTTTAGGGCTTCCTACCCTAAATAAAACGCCAGAACCTGACTTACTAGAGCCTCCACTACCGTCCTTAAAGACCTTAGTAAAGAAGTAGCACTATATTATAGTTCTAACTAATAAAGCTAAGCTAAAGAAGAAGATTAATGGTAATATAGGGGAGTAAAACGTGGTTAAAGGAAAGAGACTTAAAGATTAATTAAAAATCTATATAGGTTTTCTTGCTAATATTACTAATAACTAAAGCCTTTAAGCTTAAAGATTAGCCTTTAATATAGGGCTTACCTTTTATAAAAAGCTATACCGTAATTAGCTCCTACTGCTGCTTAGGAATTAGAAGGAGCTTTAAAGACATTAATATAAGAAAGAGTTTGTAGCTGCTACCAAAAAGGAATACGTAGACCTTTAAAATTAAGGAATGTTCTAAGTTATTAATAAGATAATCCATATTAAAACCATGCCTGTTATCTGGGTATTTACCTATAAAACTAATAATAATAGATATCTAATAAGGTTTAAGGCTTGTCTTTATACAAGAGGTGACTTATAAGAGTTAGTTTATAAGGATATATATGCCGCAACTCTAGTAGCAAAATTATTTAGAGCCTTAATGGCTATTATTATAATATTTAACCTAGATTGCTAGTAGGGCAACGCTGTTAACGTGTTTACAAATAGCAAGATTAATAAGGTTATATATATTAAGTATCTAGATAGATTTCTAATTAAGGGCAAGTACCTACTACTTTAATAAGCGCTCTACGGATTGCGACAATTACCTTTACTGTAGCATAGCAACTTAACTATAACACTAAAAAAGGAAGGCTTAAAGCCAGTAGCGAAGGAGCCTTACCTATATTATAACAATTGGCTAATAGTCTTCTTTTATATTAATAATATTACAGCTACCTATAGGAAGAAGGACCTACTTAAGCTTAAAACATTTAAGGAGCACCTTATAAAAAGGTATAAAATAAAGGACCTAGGTGATCTTACCTGGTTCCTAGGGATTTAAATTATTTATAACTAAGAGAATAGGAAGATTTGGCTTAGCTAGGACTCCTATATTAACAAGATTGCAATAAGCTTTAAAGTTAAAGATTATTATAAGGTATATATACCTATAGGAATTAAGGAGCTTAACTTAAATCTAGAATAGGCCTTTAAGTAGGACACCTATCTATACCAGAGGAAGGTTAGATTAATGCTCTATATAGCAAATATCACCCATCTAGATATGGCAAAAATGGCAAGCAAGCTGTTGGAATTCTTATAAAATCTATTACTAATACACAACAGAGCTGCTATAAGGGCAATTGCCTATCTCTATTAATTAAAGACCCTTGCAATTAAGTTTTTAAAGGAAAATATAATAAACCAAATCTTCGCAAGGGTAAGTAATATATTATTTAGAGATAATCTAGTTAATAGGAAGAGCATAGAAGGATACCTATTTACCTTATTTAGAGGACTAATTAACTAGTAATTAACTAAGCAAAAATTAGTAATAAAATTAAGCATAAAGGCAGAGCTCCTAGCTCTGTCGCATGCAGCTACCAAGTTAATTTAGTGGCAGCAATTCTTTAAAGAAGTTGGATTTAACACTAATAAAAAGCAAGTAATCTACTGCAATAACATGCAGATAATATAACTCCTTACTAAAAGCAACGCTGAGCTCAATACTAAGCTCCAATATGTTAATATCTATTACTACTAGCTCCGCCAGGAAGTTTATAAAGGAAGGATTAATATTAAATGGGTCCCTACTGCGGATATAACAGTAGATGGCTTAATAAAGGCTCTGCCTTGTTAAAAGCATAAGACGTTTGTTTAATAATTAAACCTTATTAACATTAAGGATCTAATTTAATTTGATTTAGATAATATCTAGGTAAGGTAACTATATAGAGGATTTTATTAACTTAACACCAAATTGCTATTGTGACTTTTTAGGTACTTTACAGCAGCCTAGAAGGCTCTGTGCAGTTAGGGGAGTATATTAAACTGGATTGGATTTCCTTACCACCATCTTAATACTGGCTTTAAGCCTAAAACCCTATGTCTTAATACCCCGCTCCTTACCTTGTATATCTTATTAAATATCTCATTAAATGTCTAAATACTTATTTCCATTACCGAATAATGACGTAGTCGTCATTCTATTTATAACCTATTTGTTACCTATCTGGTGTATATATAGAGGCTCTAGAGCCCTCTTTAATAGACAGAGTTCTTATACCTGGTTGTCCGTTTAACACAATGGCTATATTAACTAAGAGCGTTTCAGTGGAAGCTTACTGGTTTATTAGAATGGTAAAAAGAGCTTACTTAACTATATGCTAAGTATACTAAATAATTATAGAGGAGCTATAGGACTTAGGAATAACTAAGGAGTTAGCTTTATAAATAGTGGTAAAAGCCGCCAATAATACGACTAGCCCAGATAGGTTAGTCCCAACACTACTTATCTTTGGTGCCTACCCTTAAATAAGCGAACTTAACCCACCAGTACCCTCTACTATATAGCGAGCGGCAGCTATAAAGAAGGCAATAGAGGAGATCGCAAGGATTAGGGCAAAGAAGTAAGTTGATAATACACTAAACTAACAAAACGGTCCATCTGTCACCACAATCCATAACCTCCCCCTTAACTTAGAAGTACTTATATGGTGTAAAGGCAATACTAGACAGAGCGGAAGATAGACTGGCCTATTTAAGTTGCTTAAAATCAACGGAGAGACATATAAGGTATAGCTCCCTAGTAGACCTACCAACTTTAGGACTATAGCAGTAAAGCCATACCTATAACCTAAACTAGAAGAACCTAATAAGGAACCAGAGGAGGAACTAACTAAAGAACCAACCAAGGAACTGGCAGCTAGTGTACCCCCCCAAAGATTAAAATGGACACAATGATTGCTAATAAAGTCCTAGCAAAACATTATAGATGTATTAATATTTATTAACGACAGCCTAACAAAACCCAATACTACAGCCTTTAAGTATACCTTACTGTCATTCACAGAGTCCTAATGCAAGGAGATAAATGGTTTACTTAAGAAAGGCGTCTTTAAGTTTATTAATATAGTAGACATCCTAGAAGGAGTCAGAATCTTTAACTCCCAATTTATTAATAAGATTAAGAACGCTGGAATAGACAAGGCCTTTAAGAAGTCTAGACTAGTTATATAAGCCTATAACGACTATAGCAAAGATCTAGTCTTAACACAATTACTAACCATCTAATATGTTAGCTAGAGAATTATCCTAGCACTTATAGCAACCCTATAAGGAAACAAAAGAAGACCAGTTTCCTTATACCTATGTGACATCTTATAAGCTTATATATAATTTAGTACCTACCTAAATAGAGACTTCTTTGTACGCCTACTACTAGAACTTGGACTAAAGAACGGATTAATTCTAAGAGTTATTAAACCACTATACAGTATCCCGGAAGCTGGTAACTATTGGTTTAATATATACCACCGTCACCACCTTAATAAGCTATAGATAAACCAGTTAATATATAACCCCTACTTATTATACACAAACAGCAACAGCTTTGGAATTATAGGATTACAGACCAATAATACACTATTCCTTACTAATGAAACCTTTATAAAGGCTAAAGAAGCTAGACTTTAGGAGGCAAAGTTCTTAGTAAAAGAGAGAGAGAAGCTTATGCTAAATACCCTAATTAAGTTTAATGGAGGCTATATTAAATAAGAAAAAGATTTAATAGCCCTTACCTAGGAACATTAATACCAGAACCTAAAGTTAGTCACTATAAAGGCTATAGACCTAACTAGCTCCAGAGGGGAAGTCTATAAGGTAGTTATACTAAAGGACCAGTACGTTGCCTAGAGAGTAAGAGGAGCCTATATCGCTACAGTCTGCCAACTAGAAGCTGCCTTTAACCTCTTATTTATAGTATAAGTTATTAATCCAAAGGAGGAACACGTAAAGCAGCTTAATAAGCGGCTATAGTAGCAGATTGATAACCCCTTAAGAGGGCTCCGTTTTATATAACTTAATACTAGCAAAAACTCCCTTAAATTAATAATCTTTACAGACTTATCTTTTGTAAATAACCAGAACCTCTTATCCTAAATTGGCTTTATTATTATACTTATAGATAAAGACAATAAGGCTAATATCCTCCACTAGTTATCTATTAAATGCAAGCGGGTTATATAAAGTGTCTTAGCATCTAAACTATATGGAATGGCCTACGGATTTAACACTGGAGCTGTAATTAAAGCAACTATTAAGAAGATCCTATAACTTAAACAACTACCGCTTATCCTTTGTACTAATTTAAAATCTCTATATAATTGCTTAGTCAAACTTGGGACAATATAAGAGAAACGACTTATAGTTAACCTAATGTGTCTACAACAATTATATAAAAGAAGAGAGATAGTAGAGGTTAAATGAATTAACGGAGGTAGTAACCCTATAGACGCTATAACAAAATTAAAGCCTTGCCAGGTGTTAAAGGACCTAATTAATATAAATATAATTAAGCTATAAGTCACTAAGTAGGTAGAGAGAGGAGAAGACGTTAAAGCAGGAATAGAGAGCGTGAAGATATAAGGCCAGCCGCTAAGGCGCTAGTACTAAGCGAGCCAATAGCAATTTTCTATCCCGGGGATGGAAAATTGTGATTAGTCACTTTAACCACCTGGCAGAATTTGGCAGAATCTAAGTGGAATATGGCAGAATTTGGTAGAACTTAATGGAATTTGGTAGAATATGGCAGAATTTAGCAGAACTTAATGGGACCTGGTAGAACTTAGCAGAATTTGGCAGGAGGTATACTTAAGCACTATTAAAAACTAAATACTCCTAGTGTCTAAACGAGGTTGTCTGTAACCAATTGGGTTAGTTACGTAAGCTAAGCGAGCTTAGGAAATCCACCAAATTCCATCTGTAGAATAGGAGAATCAATTAAGCATTAATCAAAACCCAGTTACCCCTACACTATTGCAATAGCAATACGTATTACCAGAAGTGATACCGACAATAAGAATAACTAATAGTAATATACCACTAACCTTCCTTAATCTTAGGCGTTTAGCATATTACCTAAGCCCAGTTAATAAATAGACTATATTAATCTAAAGGAAATGCATGCTATTGCTTATATATTTAATTTATAGTCTACTAACTAGTAGTATAGCGCGTTATCTATTTATATTAATAGTATAGTAGTTTACTAGATATTGGTAAATATTTGTTTTATAATTACGTGCATAGAGCACGTAATCTACGCGAGACGCGTATATGTATCATTAACACTGCATTAGAGAAAAAACAATTATCCATTAATTAACACCGCATACGTACCACTATAAGTGATATTTGTGCACGTTAATTAAAGCATGCATACCGACACTAATTAGTAGACGTATAGATTAGGAAATACGCAATAGCTAACACTTAAGAAGTAGTACTAAAAATAGTTTATAATCGCCTAATTCTTATCTATTTTATTAAAGAAGAAGACTATAACCTCCCTTAAGCTTAAAAGAATTTATACTAGCCTTATAGCTAATATAATAGATCGCTAAGAGAATAGCAGTCTTGCTAAAAAATACTTTATAGGCCCAACGGCTATAAAGGATGTATATACCCTTATACCCTTACCTTAAGCCTCGACCCCGACTTCTTTAAACCGACGACTACCCAAGTACCCCACCTTTAAACTTTGATCCTTAAAACAAACCTTAACTTCTGTTTAAGCCTTAACCCTTAAACTCTTAGACCAAGGACACTCTATAGGCCCTAAAACTATAGAGAATACCTTAAACCTTAAACCCTAAACCTTCTTACCTTCTACTTAAATCTCCTCTACTTAAACCTTAAACCTTAAACCTATTAACTATAGATACTTAAACCCTATAGACCCCCTTTCTAAAATAGATCCTAAATGGGCTGAGAAGATCTTAAGGCATAGGGATAGAATCGACATAGTAAATACTATAAAAGATAAACTAGGAGAATACGTAGAAACGAAAATCTATATATATATATATATATATAGGAGAACTTTACAGACTAACACTGTCGGAATATAAGGACAGCAGTTACGTGGTTACGTGTCGTCGTCGTGTCTTTGATTAGTCATCCTTATGGTGACTAATCAGCCCCCTACTTAGGCACTGCGATCCTTATAATCCTTTGCTATCAAAAGAAGAAGAACAACCATCATACTATCTACGAATCGTAGCTACGTGATATCCCCTTGTGTAACCAACACTGATCAGTGGTTAACTTCACTGTTATACCACAGAACAGCTAGGTATCACTAAGAAGAGACG